>Ga0247679_1000004_pt1 | contig 339341 bp, 300 predicted proteins | sample CNK20_metaG_FD_182797 | JGI IMG/M metagenome (GOLD analysis project Ga0247679, IMG submission 182797) | Soil microbial communities from Purdue University Martell Research Forest, Indiana, United States - CNK20 | ecosystem: Environmental > Terrestrial > Soil > Temperate forest > Bulk soil...
GCAGCGTCACCGTCTCGGTGCGCACGACGGCGATGAAGAACGTGCGCACCGAGACGGTGACGCTGCAATCGTTTCGAAAGACGATCGCCGCCACCGGCACAGTGGCGTTCAACCAGAACAAATCGACCCAGGTGCTCTCACCGATTTCCGGTCCCGTGGCGCGCATCCTGGCCAACGTCGGCAGCCGCGTCAGCCGTGGAGAAGCGCTGGCGCTCGTTGCGTCACCCGACTTCGCCGCGGACATCAGCGCGCTGCGGAAGGCCGAGGCCACGGCGAAGAACGCGCGCAGGATCGCCACGCTCGACGAACAACTGTTCAAGAGCGATGCGATCGCGCGCCGCGATCTGGAGCAGGCGCAGACCGACGCCATCAACGCCGAATCGGACCGCGAAGCAGCCGTGCAGCAGTTGCGCGCGCTCGGCGTCGACGACAAGACCATCAGCGACATCGAGCAGAACAAGCCCGTGGCGAACCTCGGCGGCGTGATTCGGTCGCCGATCAACGGCACCGTCGTCGAGCGGCTCGTCTCACCGGGCCAATTGCTGCAGCCCGCCACGCCGGCCTTCACCGTGGCCGATCTCTCCAGCGTCTGGGTCATGGCCAACGTCTTCGAGGCTGACCTACCCTCCGTTCGCACCGGCGACACCGCCGACATCATCACCGGCTCCGGCCAGACATTGCAGGGGCGCGTCGACTACATCGCCGCCCTCGTCGATCCCAACACCCGCGCCGTCTCGGTACGCCTCGACGTGCCCAATCCCGGCGAGGTGTTGAAGCGCGACCTCTACGTCAAGGTACAAATCCACTCGCAAGCACCGGCCAGCGGCATCCTCGTTCCGGTGTCCGCGGTGCTGCGCGACGACGAGAACCTCCCGTTCGTCTTCGTCACCAAGCCCGATGGAACCTTCGAGCGCCGCCGCGTCGATCTCGCCTCGCGCATCGGCGACCGGCAGGAGATCCGCTCGGGTCTCACCGCCGGCGAATCGATCGTCGTCGAAGGGGGGCTGTTCCTCCAGAACGAGGGACAATCATGAGCAACCCTCAGCCGCCGGAGACACCCGAGGAGAACGGCAACGGCAACGGCGCCGACACCAGCGAGCGGACGGCCACCTCGATCATCAACAAGGTCGTCGCCGGCTCGCTGCGCCAGCGGTTCCTCATCCTCTTCTTCGCCGTCCTCTTGATCTTCGGCGGGATGTACTCGTTCCGCAGGCTGCCGGTCGACGCCTACCCCGATCTCTCCCCGCCCCAGGTCGAGATCGTCACACAGTGGGAAGGGCACGCCGCCGAAGAGGTGGAGCGCCTCATCACCGTGCCGATGGAAGTGGAGATGAACGGCATCCCGAACATGACCGTCATCCGCTCCATCTCACTCTACGGTCTCTCCGACGTCCGCCTGACGTTCAACACCGGCACCGACAGCTACTTCGCCCGCCAGCAGGCCTTCGAGCGCCTTCGTGACGTGACGCTGCCGGACGGAGTCACGCCCAGCGTGGCCCCTCTCTTCTCACCATCGGGGCTGGTTTTCCGGTACGTGCTCGAGAGTTCCGACCGTTCGCCGATGGAGCTGAAAACACTCGAGGATTGGGTCGTCGAGCGCCAGTACAAGTCCGTTCCCGGCGTGGCCGACGACTCCGGCCTCGGCGGTCCGACGATGCAGTATCAGGTGCTACTCGATCCGGCGAGGGTGGCCTCGGTCGGCCTATCGGTCCCGCTCATCGTCAACTCCCTCAGCGCGAACAACAGCAACGCCGGCGGCGGCTTCTACTCGCAGGGCGGGCAGTTCTACTACGTGCGCGGACTGGGGCGCCTGCAGAAACCGGAGGACATCGGCAACGTCGTCGTGGCCGTGCATAACGGCACGCCGGTGCTGATCAAGGACGTCGGCAGCGTCGTCATCGGCTCGGCACCTCGCCTCGGTCAATTCGGCTTCAACGAGCGTGACGAGGCCGTGGAAGGGGTGATCCTGCTGCGCAAAGGCGAGCAGGCCCAGGTCGTCCTGGACCGGCTGGAGAAAAAAACAGCAGAGCTGAATCGCTCCGTTCTGCCGCCGGACGTGAAGATCCGCCCGTTCTACGATCGCCGCGACCTGATTGCCCTCACCACGCGCACCGTCGAAGACAACCTCCTTCGCGGCATGCTGCTGGTGATCGTCATCCTGATCTTCTTTCTCTACGACATCCGTACCGGCCTGATCGTCGCGGTGACCATCCCTCTTTCGCTGCTCTTCGCCTTCATCTGTCTCGACCTCAAGAACGTGCCGGCGAACCTGCTGTCGATCGGGGCGATCGATTTCGGGATCCTCGTCGACGGCGCGGTGGTCATGGTCGAGAACATCTTCCGACGTCTGGCGCTGAACGGCGAGAGCAAGGAGCCGCAGAGCGTGACGAAGGTGATCGTCTCGGCCGCGGCGGAGGTCGACCGGCCGATCTTCTACGCGGTGGCCGTGATCGCCGCCGGCTTCCTTCCGATCTACGCGCTCAGCGGCCCCTCGGGTGAGCTGTTCAAGCCGATGGCCGATACGACGATCTTCGCGCTCGCCGGTTCGCTGCTGATCGCGCTGACGCTTCTCCCCGTGCTCTGTGCCTGGGTCTTGCGCCGCGGTGTACGCGAGCGGCGCAATTTCGTGTTCGACAAGATCAAACAGATCTATACCGTCGGTCTCGATGCAGCGCTGAAGCATCCTTGGGCCACCACCATCGCCTCCGTGATCATCTTCGCCGCGTCGCTGCTTCTGGTCCCGTCGATCGGCGCCGAGTTCATGCCCCATCTCGACGAGGGCTCGCTCTGGGTGCGAGCCACCATGCCGTCGACGATCTCGTTCGAGGCAGCCTCGAAGATTTCCCCGCAGATTCGGGCCGTGCTCCGCTCCTTCCCACAGGTCACCGTCGTCACCTCGGAATTGGGGCGCCCGGACGACGGCACCGATCCGACCGGCTTTTTCAACGACGAGTTCTTCGTCGGATTGAAACCGTACGACCTGTGGACCGGCCCGATCCGGACGAAAGCGCAACTGACCGAAGCGATCGGCAGGAAGCTGGAAGCCTTCCCTGGCATCGTCTTCAACTACACGCAGCCGGCCGAGGACGCCGTCGACGAGGCGGAGACCGGTCTCAAGAGCTCGCTGGCCGTGAAGATCTTCGGTCCCGATCTCAACGTGCTCGAACAACGGGCGAACGCGATCAAGGCCGTCCTGCAGAAAGTGCCGGGCATCGACGAGATCTCGGTCGTGCGCGAGCTGGGGCAGCCCAGTCTGACCGTCACGCCCGACCGCGAAAAGATCGCGCGGTACGGTCTCAACGTCGCCGACATCAACGGCCTCATCGAAGCGGCCGTGGGCGGAACGGCCGCCACGCAGGTGGTGCAGGGGGAGCGCTCATTCGATCTCGTGGTCAGGCTCGAGCCGCGGTTCCGCGAAACGCCGGAGGCGATCGGCAACATCCTCGTGGCCACGCCCGGCGGCCAGCAGATTCCGCTTAAAGAGCTCGCCGACATCCGCGAGGCCAGCGGCGCCTCGTTCATCTACCGCGAGAACAACCAGCGCTACATCGGCGTGCAGTACTCGATCAGGAACCGCGATCTGGCCGGGGCGGTCGAAGACGCGCAGCGCCAGGTGTCGAAAGCGGTCTCGATTCCCACCGGATATCAGATGGTGTGGGGCGGCGAGTACGAGAACTACTCCGCCTCGCGCAAGCAGCTTCAGGTCATCGTTCCGGTGACGATCCTGCTGATCTTCATGCTGCTGTTCATGCTCTATTCGAACTTCAAGTTCCCGATGATCACCGTCGTGGCGGTGCTGCTCTCCGCCCCCGTCGGCGGTCTCCTGGCGTTGAAGCTCACGGGAACACCGTTCTCGGTATCGTCCGGCATCGGTTTCATCGCCTTGTGCGGCGTGTCGGTGCAGACGGCCGTCATCTTCATCTCCTACGCGAACGAATTGCGCCGCGACGGATTGGGGATCGCCGAGGCCAACCGCGAGGCGGCCATCCTGCGATTGCGTCCCATCATGATGACCGCCCTGGTCGCCGCCGTCGGCCTCCTCCCCGCCGCACTCTCGACCGGCATCGGCTCCGACACGCAGAAACCGTTCGCCCTGGTCATCGTCGGCGGACTGTTCTCACGCCTGCTGATCAGCGTCTTCCTCATGCCGGCGCTTTACGCGATCGTGGCCAGGCCGAAGGACAAGCTGGAGGTGTGAGTGGTAGAATGTGTGTAGAATTGGTGTGTAATGGCTACGAAAGCACACAACAGCATCGTGCGCGTACAAGTTCTCATCGAGGAGACGGAGCGGGAAGCGTTCCGTCAAGTGGCGGAGCAGGAAGGGAAGTCGCTGAGTGGATGGCTGCGGGAGAGCGCGCTCGAACGGCTCGAAGCGACGAAGGCAGCCGCAAGAATCACGTCGACTGCTGATCTCCGAAGGTTCTTCAAAGCCTGCGACCTTCGCGAAAAAGGGCGCGAGCCAGACTGGCAGGAACACCTGAAAGTCATGGAAGAGTCTCGCGAAGCGGGACGGTCGCGTACGTGATCTTTGTCGATACCAACGTCTTCATGTACGCAGTGGGGAGGGAACACCCGCTCCGTGAGCGTGCACGGCGATTTTTCCTCCAGTCGGTCGAGGGCGGAGAGCCGAACGTCACATCCGCCGAAGTCATGCAGGAGTTGGTGCACGCCTACTTGCCGGTCGGACGTCTGGATACGCTCGATGCGGCTCTGCTACTCGTGGAGTCGCGTGTCGCGGAGATCTGGCCAATCGAAGCAGAAGACGTTCGAACCGCTCGATCTCTCGTGCATGAATATCCGGGGCTGGGCGCGTGCGATCTGGTGCATCTCGCCTGCTGCCGACGGCGAAATGTCGGATCGATCCAGACCTTCGACCGCGGACTTGCGGCGGCGTTTGTCAAGCAACGAAAGTGAACAGGCGTCACCCTGGCGCGAGAAGTGTGTGATGTCGCGCCCGCCACCTCACATACTGAGGGGTTACGTCGTCGGATAGCTGACGATCAGCGTTATGCTCTGCCCTTGTCGTATCGCACCGTGATGGTCTCCTCCCTGCCGCGATGTCGACGGGCATGGGCTCCGACACCCAGAAACCGTTCGCCCTGGTCATCCTCGGCGGACTCGTCTCGCGGCCATTGATCGGCGTCTTCCTCATGCCGGCACTGTACGCGATCGTGGCCAAGCCGAAGGACAAGCTGGAGGTGTCAGTGGGTGGTTGCCGGGCTTCGGGGTCTCGCTGACTCCCGATACCGTTGAGTCACGGAGACAGTGTTAGTTGAGATCCTTTTCGCTTGCGTTTCTTCAGCGGAGGAGAAGGTGCCGAAGGCGGATACGGAGGCTGTTTCGGCGATTTCAACATCTCGGCCAAGGTACCGTTGACAATCATCTAGGAAGGACTTAAGTTATGAAGAACTTCAGTCGTTCCATCAACCGATTCGTATAACCACGCGCTACAGCGAAGCCCTGCGTAAAAGCACGGGCAAGGGGTTCACCAGAATTCGCTTGGAGATTCCACTTGGCTGATTTTGCGACGCTACAGGACCTCGTCAGTGCGATCGTCGGCGCTACCGTTCAGGCGCAGCAGGAGGTCGAAAAAGCGCACGTCGCAAACCTCCTCAAGTTCTTGGATAAGGACCAACGACCGCTGACGTTGCAACTGCGCCTTCCCTCGATACGGCCGGAAGCGGGTCCAACTGACGAAGACTACTATCAAGCTCCAATCCTGGCGCTCATCCCGCACACCACGCTGCGGATTAAGCAAGTCGAGGTCAGCTTTGACATTGAGCTCGGGGATCTCGCGCCTTCGAAAGCTCCGGTAGGCGCGATCGAATTACCGGCGGCTATGAGCGCGCTCGCCGCGCAACTGAGGAGTAGTCTGAACGTCAATCCCGCTGTAAGCGGGACAGTGAAGCCACCGGGAACTACAGCTCATATCGTCCTTACGATCGAGGGTGCCGAACCCTCGGAGAGCGTCTCTCGACTTCTTCTGGATATCACCAAGACGCAGGGTGTCGCAGGTCCCGTCTTCAAGACCCCACTGCCTTAACACTTAACCCTAATCCTCATACGCACAGACACAGGAGAAAGCAATGTCAACTATTCTGTCTGAATTCAAAGGCCTCCCGATGGCTGATCTCTTCGCCGGCCCGCTGGTAGCCGCTTGCGATGCTCAGGTCAGGCTGGCGAACGCCACCGCGACATTCATCGAGGTAGTCGGCTTCCTGCCGCCCACCTCGGCCTCACCTGGCCCTGACGACGTCGGCGCTGTACGAAATGTATCGTTTCAGTTTACGCGGCCGACGCCAGCAATACCAGCAAGCGCTGGGCCGCCGCCCGTTCCGGCTGTTCCGGCCGGAACGGAAATCGTTGACCTGAAGGTGCCACTATTGGCGTGCGTGAGAGTTCCAGCACTTTCCATCGACACCGTCGATATTGTCTTCGACATGGAAGTGAAGTCGTCGTCCTCCTCGAAATCCTCGGAGGACGATGCGCTCAGCGCTAAAGTCGATGCGAGCGCAAAATGGGGTGCCGTTCGCGTCGCGGTTAGCATTCAGGGTTCAGTCGCGACCCATAAGGAAAATACGCGGAGCACAGACAATTCTGCCAAGTATCACGTAGAGATTCATGCTGCGGACAAGGGGATGCCCGAAGGACTCTCGCGCGTTCTGGACATTCTGCAATCTGCCATTGTGCCCGTCTCTCACTAGTTTCTAAAAGCGATCAGCTCCGCGAAGAGCTCAGGAAATACTCTAACGCCTGCCGCTTGCGCGAAAAGGGGGCGGGAGCCTAACCCTAACTGAGCACGAGCATTTGCAGATCAGGGAAGAGTCCGGAGAGCACGGCGGCCACAGATTTGATTTTTGTCGATTCAGAGGTTGTGTGAGGTCGCTGGCGCGACCTCACACCTGCATCGCGACGCCTCTACGTCGTCGGATACACGACGATCAGCGGCATGCTGCCGTTCTCGTAGCGGACGGTGATGATCGTGTAGCCGTCCTTCGTGTACTAGACCGTCAGCTCCGTGATGGCACCCCACGATCCACCGGCTTGCACCGAGTTGGAAATCGTTTCGCCCTTCAGCAGACTGGCAAACTGCTGCGGCGACTTCGCCTCACCCGCGGCCGTGAACGTGGCCAGGAGCGAACGCTTCGCCGCACCGTTGACCTTCATCCCTTTCGGAGCCTTGAAACGGCCTTTGGCCGCGCGCTCGGGATTCAACGCCTTGAGCAATGGAAAAAGCACTGGTGCAGGAATCGGATTCAGTGATGTAGCTGGCATGACAGCCTCCTTATGTTTCGATTTGCCAGATCTACGTGGCACCCGGAAAGATGGATTTGTCCGGGGTTGCGAGGTCGCGCGGTTACGAGGTCTCGGGGCATTGCACCGCGATACCGCGCAACCTCGAGACCGCGCAACCGGTCGAAGGGATCCAGCGATGGGCGATTACTTGCATCCGTTTCGAAACGTTCGATGAAACGTCGATCGACTAACCTGAACTGATGCGGACGCGCGCTCGTTCGAGCATTTTCGCAGCGGCGATGACGCTCATCGCCGGGACAGCCGCGGCTCATCTGATCGTCGACATCAGGATGTCCGTCACCGCCCCGGCTTTCGTGGCAGCGCGGCAACCGTTCTCGTATCAGATCATCGCCGACGATCGCGCCAACGATTCCGCCCTCGGCGTGGTGGTCACGAGCACGCTGCCGTCAGCAGTCGGATTCGTGAAAGCGTCCGGCAGCGGCTGGAGCTGTTCCGAGTCCAAGCGCGTCGTGACCTGTTCCGCGGAGCAGGTCGCCCCAGGGCCGAACCTCATCACGATCGACGTCATCGCTCCGGCGGCTTCGGGCCCGATCGTCAATTCCGTAACGGTCGAGAGCCTCGGCAGCGTTGATCCGAATGCGGCGAACGACACGGCGACGGCAACGACGACCGTCTACGACCCAGCAGCCTGCACCGCACCGAATCCGCGCATCGTCCAACCGAACGACCAGGCCGCTTCGGTCGCGTCTCCTGCTCATCTCTCGTGGACGTCGGTGCCGAATGCAACTGCCTATGCCGTCTACGGTGCCGTCGAAGGGGAGCGCAGCGCGCTGTTGGCGACGACGACGGAGACGTCGCTCTCACTCCCCTTCGAACGCGGCAACGTCGTCTGGCACGTCGAGGCATCGCTCGGTCCTTGCCCGACCCTCTCTTCGTCACCGAGCCACTTTCTCTCCTCGGGCAGGCCGGCGGCGCTCACGTTGAAGAGCTACGCCGGCGATCCCAGCCGCACCGGCGCCCTCGACGGGATTCTCACCGAGGCCAGCTTTACATCGCCGGAGGGTGTGACCATCGACAACAGCGGGAACCTCTTCATCACCGATTCCGAAAGCTTCACCATTCGTGAGATCGCTTCCGGAGAGGTGACCACGCTCGCCGGCACCCCGTCAGTCGCCGGATCGGCGGATGGGCGGCCCGGGGGCTTCGCCGGCCCGGTTGGAATTGTCTACTCCGCGGCCGACGACTTCCTAGTGATTGCCGACCGCGGAAACCACATCGTGCGCCTGCGCTATCCAGGCGATCGCCAGCTCGGATATGTGCTCACGATCGGAGGCTCCGCCGGCCAATCCGGGATGGTCGATGGCCTTTTCGAGGTCTCCCGCTTCTCGTCTCCGTCCGCCGTTGCCGCCGATCCCCGAGGGAGGCTTTATGTTGCAGACAGCGGCAACAACCGCATCCGCAAACTGACATCCGTTCCGGGCTACATCGGCTACTACACGACAGCGACGTTAGCTGGAGGCGGTGAAGGATCGGCCGACGGCTCGACGGCGCTGGCGGGTTTTCGTAATCCTACCGGCGTCGCCGTCGACGGCGAGGAGACGGTCTATGTCGCCGACACCGGCAATCACACCATCCGAAAGATCGTCAACGGCGTGGTAATGACGCTGGCCGGTGTGGCCGGATCGCCGGGGAGTAGTGACGGATACGGTGCCGCGGCCCGCTTCAACGCGCCGTCCGCGATCGTTGTCGACGCCCGCGGAAATCTCTACGTCTGCGACACGGGCAACCACACCATCCGGAAAGTATCGCCGAGCGGCCTGGTGACGACTGTGGCCGGCCTGGCCGGCGGTCCCGGAGATTCCGACGGTACCGGCAGCAGCGCCAGGCTATCAGGCCCAGGCGGAATCACCATCGATTCGAATGGCACGATCTACATCGCCGATACGGGGAACCATCGGATCGCAGTGGCGCATGTGGCGACACCGTCCCCCGATCGGCGCAGGGCAGCGCTGCCGTAAGAGCTACCGGAGGCAGTTGACGCCGGTTGCGGCTTATGGTCGGTAGACCGACCCCTTCTCCCCTCGCAAAAAAACCGCGGGGGGAGAAGGACTCTCGACGAAACGGAGTGCCGGGCTAATTCGCCGCAACGCCGACGTCGGAGATCGCTGCCACGTAACTGGAATCGGCGGAGACGTTGTCATTCACCGCCGCGTAGCCGAAGATCGGCGCGCTGGCGTCGAAGCTCATGGTCAGATTCGCGGCGTTCGAGAGATCGACACCCGGGAAATAGAGCGGGATCCCGTTCTGCTGCTGCGCCAGCGCCGCCAGCGTGATCACGTTTTGCCCGACGAGCGTTCCCGTGTTGTCGCGCAATTCCAGACGTACCGTCACCGCGGACGTATTCGGATTGAAGAATCCGATGTTCGTGCGTAACCCGCTGCTCAGGTCCGCGTGGTTCGACAACTGCGGCAGCACTCCTCGGCGGAGTCCGTTCGCTCGCGGCTCGGCTGCAACGAACTGCCCAAGAGTTCCTTTGCCTGACGTGCGAAGATCGGCATAGATACGCGAGGTCGCCGCAAGTTGCGATGCACTTGAAATCCGCAACGCGCCGATCGTTCCCACGACGTTGAGTCCGCCCGGTCCGCCGATGTCGTCCAGCACCGCGGTGCCGCGCGGCGCGAGATTGACGGTCATCGAGGCAGTGGCGGTCGCGCCGCCGGTCAGGTATTCGACTAATGCAGTGGCCGCCGTCGTGTACGACGGATTGAAGATACGAACATCGGTAACGAACGTCTGCCCGAGTCCATTGGTCACGCGGCCGGCAACGGCGATGTCGTACTCATTCGCCGGAACGAGCTGCCCGCGGATCTCGCCGCCCGGGAACGCGGTGGAATGGAGGTTGACGTAGTAGCCGATCGCCGTCGACGCGCTGGCAAGAGCGGTCAGGTCGGAGGCTTGCAGATTGGCAGTCTGCTGCGCGGCGATTGCCGCCGAACCACTTGTCCGGCCCGCGGGGATCTGGCTGGCCGATGTGGCGAAGTTGATGATCACCGGTCCGGAGACGCCGGCCGGCCCGCGATGGATGTGCGACAGCGTCGCGCTTGCGATTCCGCTGCTGTTGACCTCCCAGGCGATGTTGTTGTTGATCAGGTCGAGCGTCACGAAGCTGCTTCCAAACGCGGAACTGCCGGTCGGAGGAACTTCGTTTGCGCCCCTCAACTCGGCGGCGTAGGTGATCGGCCCTCCGCTGACGAATGCTAGCTGGCCACGAACGGCGCCGTTCGGGAATTGCGCCGTGTGCACGTTCACGTAGAAGTTGGCAGGGTTCTGCAGCATCCGCTGTGCCACGTCGGCGGGGATTGGAACCGTGACCGTCATCGTGCCGTTGACGAATACTCCTCCGAGCCCGATCAAATTGATGATGACGTTGCCCGAGGGTAATTCATGGATGTGGAAGTTGTTGATCGGACTGCCGAGGTTGCTAACCGTGATGGTAACGGTGATGTTCGCCCGTGTGGAGTCAAACGTCACCGTGGCGTTCCCGAAGCCTGGAGTCGTGGTCGGTGGAACCTCTTGAGAACCCGTGAGAACCGCTCCGAGGGTTTGTCCGAACGCGACGGACGTGGTGAGGGAGATGATCGTGAGAGCGATGATGATGGGGATACGGCGCATGCTTTCCTCCTCGCGCGAGATCAGATCAAATAACCGCCGGCCTATTCAAACCCCCGGCTTGGATTAGTCGGCTTGGCGGAATGCACAACGTAGGCCTATCCGCACTCCCAGCGTGCGCTGCGTCACATTGGCCGCCCTCTCAAACTTGATTCGCCCTATCGCTACGTGCCGTCGCACGACGCACGGCCCTACCGGACGCACGGCCCTACCGGACGCGCGCGGCGCGCCGAGGGTGAGGACGTGGCCTGGCGGATCGAATACGAAGCGAACCAGCGGGAATGCGACGTCGCCGCCATGAGCACTTGACGGGCCGCGACACTGGAGTACCTCTGCGATTCATCGCCCGGGCTGCGATTCATCGGCCGGGCTCACGATGCAATATCCGCTAGTGGGCCAGTCACGACGCCGATGATGTCTGTTACCGCGGTGATCAGAGTCCTGTGCACAACTCTGATCGAGATCCATTACGTTTGCGATCGCTAAACAGTCCCATCTATTTCGTCACTGTGCGCATTAGCCGTTCTCAACCTTATCGATGGCATTCTCGCTTTCCGGCCAACCGGCTCGCCTCTTGCATCTACCGCGGCCGACTTCTCGCAGTCCAATCGCAGTACGCAACTGATCTCGTGACCTGGCGATTCTTTTTCCAATCAACACATTAGAGACAGGGGGACACATGCAATATCTCAGGTATGGTTGCTGGGTGATTCTCATCGCAATTGCCTTCACACTGCCGGCCGATGCAGGATGTACCAAGCCGGCCTGTTTTGCCGAGACGAAATGGCACGAAGGATTCACCGCTGTGACGATCGATAGTCCGGCTGCCAGTGTGCAGCATCAGATGGCGATCGACCTCATCCGGGCGAGTGGTGGGTATGTCGCTCTTCATTCCAATCACGTCCTTCTGGGCTGGGTGCCGCCAGAAGCGGATCACCTGCTCATCGGTCGATACACAATGGGAAGTATTCATCGCGGACCAGGAACGCTTTCAAAAGCGCGCCCTCCACAAGGCCGACAAATCGGTAAGCAGCGCAGCGACGATGCGCTGGTGGAGTTCTTTGAGTCAGTTGTGTCCGGCAAACTGGCTTCGCTGATCGACCAAGGTGTCGATATGGTCGGGCCGCCACTGTCTGGGGACGCACTTGATAACCCGGAGACCATGCGCAAGCTCTCTGCGGCACCTCGGACAGTCCTCCTATCACCTTTGGGAGGAGGTAAATTTCGGTCCATTCACACGGAGAACACGGATGGCCCCCCCTGGACGAACGACAGCATGCGGGGCGAAGTGTGTGTTAACGCGTTCGAGATTGAGAGTGACGGATCCATCGATCCAGACCACTTCAGTTGGACGACGACGCAGTTCAGTCAGGTTACGACGCAGATCATGAATAGCGTTACGTGGTGGGCGAATCGGGCACAAGAGCACGGCGTATTTGTATCGTTCTTCTTCGGTGTTTGGGAGCCTTATAATTCGAACGCCCTGACCGGCTACGAGCCCTTGGCCCATGTCTCGACGGATGATCATAAATGGGTGAATGACATTCTCAAGAAGCAAACCGCTGGCTTCTACGGCGGCCGCGCAGGAGGATGGGGCGCTGCAAGTGACGACGATGTGGCGAGCATATTCGCAATGGCGGAACAGTACAACGCCAACTACAACCAACTAAACGGATGTAATTACGGCTTCATGATATTTGTCGCGGCCGATGGGGATACGTTCGCGGGCTTTCCGTACAACGGCACCACCCAGAGTCGATCGTTCTCCTACTATGGCGGACCGTGGATGCAGATGACGTACAACAATATGGGCTGGGGGATAAGTAATTTTCATAAAGTAATGTGGCATGAAACCGGACACACCTTCTGGGCATGCGACGAGTATTACGATGCTCCATCGAACACGGGTTGCTTCACCTGCAACAACTGCCGGAATTACGGACCACGTGTCACAGTAAGTAATGCAAATTGTGCAAATCCAGCCGCGGGGGGGCCCTGCCAAACACATCAGGCGTGCATCATGGAAACGCTGGAAGCCGCGGATACCAATAGCCTTTGTAACATCACTCAACAGCAGATTGGATGGTAATAAAAGACGTCGAGTGTGGCACCCTGCTGACCACTTCAAACGCGCTGGCACAATGGCCTTATCGGAGTGCGTACCGCACCCCCACCCTCATCGTGCGAGGCGTGGCCAGGGTGATAACCGGCGTGGCGCTCACTTCGACGCGGCGATTGGTGGCGTTCTCGATCGCCACCGTCGCCTCGAAGTGTTGCGCGATCGGATACGAGGCGAAGAGATCGGCCACCGCGTAGCCCCGGAGAGGAAACTGATTGAGATCGTCGTCGAACTGCATCGACGACCAGTGCGCCTGCACGCCGGCGCTGCCGCGCGATGGTGTGAAGGCGAGCTGCAGCGTGGCCGTGTTGCGCGGCACCTGCGGCAGGCGCTTGCCGGCCAGATCGCCCGTCGTCACGTGGGCATCGCAGAAAAGGTATCCGGCGGAGAGTCGCCATCGTCGGGCCAGGCGCTGCTCGGCGTCGAGCTCCGCGCCGCGCGAGCGGCTGCTGCCGAGGTTCTGGCGCTGGCGCGTGATGAGCGCGGGAGTCGAGGAGAGCGTCACATTCGCGATCGTGTCGTCGGTCGTCATCGAGAACATCGTCAGACGCACCGGACCGCTGCGCGCGCCGATCTCGAACGCGGAAAGACGCTCCGGGCCGAGCGACTCGTTGGCCAGCGTCTGCACGTTGCCGACGCGGAAGTTTCGATAGAGCTCGTTGAGCGCCGGCGCACGGAAGGCGCGGTAGGCCGCAGCGGTCAGCGTGAGGCGATCGGAAGCATGGACCAGCAGCGTTACCCGAGGACTCCAGGCATCGTCACTGCGATCGGCGAGCGCGACGCCATTCCGATCGGCGTCGTAGTTCCTCCACGAGTCGAAACGGACTCCGGCGCCGAGCGTGACGCGCGGCCCGATCGTCGTCACATCCTCGACGTATCCCGATTCGTCCCGCTGCCTCCCCGCCACACGTGACGGCGTCACCTTCCCGCTGACCGCGAACTGCTGCTCGTCGCTCGCGCCGCTGACCATACGGGCATCGCCGCCGGCGACGATGACGTTCGCGCCGATCGTCGAGAACCATTGCAGCGATCCGCCGCGCCCGGTCGACGGCACGCGCTGGTCGACCGTGAGCCGCTCGCTGTTCCGGTCGGCGGCGATGGCGGAGAAGGTCTGGTGATACTCCTGGCTGCTGTCGTACCCCCGCACGAGCAGCGAGCCGCTGCCGATCTTCACGTCGCTTCCGCCCGCGATCTGGCGGATGGCGGTGTCGTTGATCTGCAGCGGCGTCCCGTTGTTGCGCGACTCGGTGTAGTTGGAAGCTCGAAGAAACGAACCGGCGTACCGGAGCGTGCCGTCGATCGTCGTGTGGCGCACATCGGCGTCGACGTCGACCGCTCCACGCTGCGACGCCGGAACCAGCACATAGCCCGACGTGGTGAGCCAATCGACGTCGATGCTGCCGCTCCAGTCGCCGCGCTTTACCGCCGCGAAAAGCGACGACGTTCCCGTCCCTTCGTTCCCGGCGCTCGCTTCGTATGCAATCTCGTCCGCAGCACCTCGGCGGATGAACTGCACCACGCCCCCCATCGCCCCGCTGCCATACAGGTCCGATGCGCCACCACGTACGACCTCGATCCGGTCGATGGCGATCCGCGGGACGCGCCCCCAGTAGACCCAGCCGCCGAAGGGATCGTTGAGCGGAATACCGTCGTCGAGCACGAGCGCGCGCGACGCCCCGCTGGCGCCGATCCCGCGAAGCGATACGCCCTGCGAGGTCGGATTGGCGCTACGGCTTCCCGACCGGCGGAAGAGCGTGAAGCCGGGTACCTGCCGCAAGGCATCGTCGGTCGTCGCCGCCGCCGCCGTCGCCAACGTCTTGGAATCGATCACCACCACGCTGGCCGGCGTGTCAGCCAATCGCGTTTTCGTCTGCGTCGCCGTCACCACGATCGTGTCGGACACCGCCGGCGGCGCCGTTTGCGGATCGTCGACAAGAACGGCACAGAGGACGAGAAACGCGAGCATGGAGGCGGGTTACGATAGCGTATGCACTCGCTCAAGCCCGCCTTCGCGGCCGCATTGTTACTGACTGCTTTCATCGCCCCGGCCGCCACGCCGCCCACCAAGTCGCACGGCCTCGATCTCGCCGCCATGGACAAGAGCATCAAGCCCGGCGACGACTTCTACGGTTACGCCAACGGCACCTGGGAGAAGAACACCGCAATTCCTCCCGACCGCTCCAGCTACGGCGTCTTCACCATCCTCGACGAAAAAGCGAACAAGCGAACGTCGGATCTCATCCAGGAGGCGGACAAGGCCAAGGCCCCTGCCGGCTCCGAGGTCCGCATGATCGGCGACTACTACGCCGCGTTCATGGACGAAAAGGCCATCGAAGCGCGCGGCCTGAAGAGCATTCAGCCCGAGCTCGACCAGATCGCCGCGATCGCCGACAAGCCGTCGCTCGCCCTCCTCCTCGGGAGCGAGCTGCGCGCCGACGTCGATGCCCTCAACAACACGAACTTCCATACCGACCGCCTCTTCGGACTCTGGGTCTCCCCCGACTTCGACCGTCCCGATCAGAATGTCGCCTACCTTCTGCAGGGCGGCCTCGGCATGCCCGACCGCGAGAACTATCTCGGCAAGGATCCCCAGGACGTCAAACTCCAGACGAAGTACCGCGAGCACATCGCTGCCATCCTGACGCTCGCCCACATCTCGGATGCCGCCGGCCGCGCGGCGCGCATCTACGACCTCGAGCACAAGATCGCCGAGGCGCATGTGAGCCGCGTCGACTCGGAGGATGTGCACAAAGCGAACAATCGCTGGGCGCTTGCCGAGTTTTCATCGAAAGCACCGGGCCTCGCTTGGGCGGACTACTTCAAGGGAGCCGGACTCTCCGGGCAGCCGGCCATCATGGTCTGGCAGCCCTCCGCGGTCACCGGCATCGCCGCGCTTGCCGGGAGCGAGTCGCTTGCGATCTGGAAGGACTACCTCACCTTCCACGTCATCGACCGCGCCTCCGGCCTGCTGCCGAAAGCGTTCGCCGTCGAGGGTTTCAAGTTCTATGGCACGACGCTCACCGGCGCGCCGCAGCAGCGCGCCCGCTGGAAGCGTGCCGTCAGCGCTACCAGCTTCGCCCTCGGCGACGCCGTCGGCAAGCTTTACGTGAAGCACTACTTCCCCCCTGCCTCGAAGGTCGCCGCGCAGACGATGGTGAAGAACATCGTGGCCGCCTTCGGCCGCCGCATCGACAACCTCGCCTGGATGTCGCCCGAGACGCGCACGAAGGCGAAGGCGAAACTCTCCACGCTCTACATCGGCATCGGCTACCCCGAGCACTGGCGCGATTACGCCGGCCTCAAAATCACGCGCGACGACGCCCTCGGCAACCGCCAGCGCTCGGACCTCTTCGACTATCACGCCAGCCTGGCCAAACTCGGCAAGCCTGTCGACAGGTCGGAGTGGTCGATGACCCCGCAGACGGTCAACGCCGTCAACCTGCCGCTGCAGAATGCGCTCAACTTTCCCGCCGCGATCCTCAATCCACCGTTCTTCGATGCGAACGCCGATGCGGTGGTGAACTACGGCGCCATCGGCACCGTGATCGGCCACGAGATCAGCCACAGCTTCGACGATCAGGGCAGCCAGTTCGACGCCGAGGGGCGCCTCCTGAACTGGTGGACAAAGGACGACTTCGCCCACTTCAGCGCCGCCGCCGACCGGTTAGCCGCCGAATTCGACAAATACGAGCCGCTCCCCGGCCTGCACGTCAACGGCAAGCTGACGCTGAGCGAGAACCTCGCCGACGTGGCCGGCCTCTCCGCCTCCTACGACGGCTACCGCCGCGCCTACGGCGACAAGCCCGGCCCCTCCGCCTCCGGTTTCAACGGCGACCAGCGTTTCTTCCTCGCCTTCGCCCAAGTCTGGCGCTCAAAACTCCGCCCCGAGGCACTGCGAAACTCGCTGATGACCAACGGACACGCGCCCGGCCAGTACCGAGCGGATACCGTGCGTAACATTGACGAGTGGTATACGGCGTTCGATGTGAAGCCGGGAGAGAAGTTGTATCTCGCGCCGACGGAGAGGGTAAGGGCGTGGTGAGGATGTGAACTCAAACTTCGCGTCTTCGCGGCTTCGCGTGAAATCCGATCTCACGCGAAGGCGCGAAGGGAGACGACCTTGTTCTGTCATTCTGAGCGACGCGAAGAACCCCCGGCTGGAATCCGCTGCATACACGCTGACTCGTTCGTTCCGAGGGCGGGAGGTTGCGCGCCGATCAAACGCTCGGCGCCTGACCAACGGTAGAGGGCTTCAGGCGGTAATAAGGCGTAATCATTCTTTGCGATGCCGCAAACAACGGTTGCGATGCCGCAAGCAACAGTGGCGATGCCGCAAGCAACGGTTGCGATGCCGCAAGCAACGGTTGCGATTTCGCAAGCGTCGGTTGCGATGCCGCAAAGAATGGTTGCGAGGCCGCAAAGGATGCTTGCGATGCCGCAAAGAACGGTTGCGACGCCGCAAGGGATGCTTGCGATGCCGCAAACGACGGTTGCGATACCGCAAAGAACGCTTGCGATGCCGCAACCACATGCTTGCGATGCCGCAACCGACGCCTGCGATGTCGCAAGAAATCGTTCCGACGTGTCCAGATTCGGGACACATCGGCGAACATCTGCGTCATCTGCGGATAGCCCTTTGACACCACTTCACATGGAGTCATTCGAAGGGACCAAAAGAACGAAGGTGTGGACCATGGGGCTACCATGGCCACCCAATGGTTCCCATGGCCCGACGTCTTCTTCTTCGCCAGAAGGGACGACTCTTCGTCACCATCGGAGGCGTCGGGGCGACGGTATGCCTCCTCCTCTTTCTCTTCGGCGTGTACGAGGGCGTCAAAGACGGGGTTACGCGCTACGTGCACACCACGGACGCCGACCTTTGGGTCTGTCAGAAGAACGCCAACAACCTGCTGAAGAGCTCCTCGTATCTTCCGGCGGGCGTCGTCGATGAAATCGCCTCGGTCGATGGCGTGGCCGTTGCCGCGCCGCTGTCCCGGCTGTTCATCAGAGCGACCGCAGGAGGGCGCACGACGTCAACGCTTTTCCTCTTCGGCTTCGATCCCTCAAGGAAACTGGGCGCGCCGCGAACGCTGACGGCCGGCACCACCGAGCTCCGCCCTCACGAAATCGTCCTCGACCGCACCTTTGCCGCGGAGTACCGGCTGGCATTGGGCGCAACCGTCGACCTGCAAGGCGTTCCGTTCCGTGTCGCCGGCCTCAGCGACGGGACCAACACGCTTCTCTCTCAATTCGCCTTCGTACGCGGCGACAACGCCGAGACGCTGCTCGGCATCCCCGGGATCGTCAGCTATTGCCTGGTGAAGGTCGCGCGCGGCGCCGACGCCGGCGCGGTAGCACGACGCATCCGGGACCGGCTTCCGAACGTTGCCGTCTTTCCGCGCGGCGAGTTCGAGCAAAACAATCTCGACCAGATGGATGGCGTCCTCCCCGTCTTCGCGGCCATCGGCGTGTTTGGTGCGCTCCTCGGGGGCCTCATCGTCGCGCTGATGCTGTACGGCTCCGTCCTCGAGCGCCGCGAGGACTACGCCATGCTCAAAGCCATCGGTGCCTCGGACCTCTACCTGGCCGGCCTGGTCATCCGCCAGGCACTGCTGGCATCGATCCTCGGCTTCGTCTGTGGCGCTCTGCTGGCGGGGATGGCCACTCCTCTTCTCAAACGATTGGTGCCGCAACTCACATTGCTATACACGTGGCAAGCCGCGCTGGCCATCCTGGCGGGAGCGGTGATGGTCGGCGCACTGGCGGCGGTCATCCCTCTGCGCGTGCTGCGCCGGGTCTATCCGGCGGAGGTCTTTCGGGCATGACCATCCTGGCCGGCGAATCGCTGACCCGCACCTTCGGCGACGTCCGCGCCGTGGACGGCGTCTCTCTCCGCGTTGCGTCCGGAGAAGCGGTCCTCATCCTCGGGCCGAACGGAAGCGGGAAAACGACGCTGCTGTCGATGCTCGGCGGCCTCCTGCAACCGACGTCGGGCCGGGTGCTGATCGCCGGCACGGACGTGACGGCGATGAGCGAGCAGGCCCGCTGCGACTTCCGGCTGCGCACCATCGGCTTCATTTTCCAGAGCTTTCATCTTCTCGACGCCTTGACGGCACGCGAAAACGTGCAACTGGTCCTCGATCTGGCCCACGATCCCGATCCCGAGAGGGCAGATACGCTTCTCGACGAGCTCGGCGTCCGGCACCGTGCCGATTTTCTGCCCCATGCGATGAGCGGCGGCGAGAAGCAGCGCGTGGCCATCGCCCGCGCGCTGGCGAACGATCCTGCCATTCTTCTGGCGGACGAGCCGACCGGAAGTCTCGACTCCCAGGCGGGCGAAGCTACCATCCGCCTCCTCTGCGATGCGGCACGGCGGCACGGCAAGGCCGTGATCATCGTCAGCCACGACACGCGAATCGTTCCTCGGGTCGATCGGGTGCTTTCCATGGTGGATGGCAGGTTCGCGTGACGATCGATCTCACGCGAAGACGCGAAGACGCGAAGCGCTGGCGTCGAACGGAGCGCTGGCGTCTCGCCGGCTGGCCCTGAGGCGTCTCGCCTCCGGTCTGGCAAGACTCCATACGTTTGCTGGTAACCCTCAGCGGCGAGACGCCGCCGAGCCAGCCGACGAGACGCCAGCGCTCCTGGGATGAGTTTCTAAGGCAGATCGACGGTCGCCGTCTCCCCTGCCACGATCGTCACCGGCAGGCTGCGTAGGACCGTCCGGTCGGTGGCGATCGTCGAAAGGAGGAACGAGCCGGGCGGGAGGGAGTCGTAGGGGCCGTTCAGACCGATCTGGATCGGCCCGATGAAACGCTGCGTCACGCCGCCGGGGACGTCCAGCCGGACGATTTGCGCGCTTCGGGCGCGGATCAGCATCGAACCGGCGCGCGAGATGGCGATGCTCACGTCGGCTGGAGGCGTGGTGAAACTCATCATCCTGGGGACATAACCGCGCGCATACGCATTGGCGTTGTAACTTCCCGGCTTGAGCCACACTTTGTAGGTGCCCGTATCGACCTTCGTCGCCTGGCCGTTGGGCTTGTGGGTGGCGTCGGTGACGGCCACATTCCCGTCGATCGGCGCGCCGGTCGTGGCATCGACCAGGTGAATGAGCACCGCCGGACCTTGCTCCAGCCGAATCTCGACGTCCGGCACCGCGCCGCTGGCCACGACGATCTGGCGGGACGAGGTGACGTACTGATCGCTGCTCACGTTCATGTCGTACGTGGCGTCGGCAAGCGCATCGACGATGAAGCGGCCGTCGGAATCGGTGCTTGCCGACCCGTAGGCAGGCAACCGTGAGATGACGGTGACCCGCGCGTTCGCCACCGGCGCGCCGGTGGATGCATCGACGACGTGACCTCGCAGCAGTGCGCCGCGGATGTCGATGTCGAACGTTCCGCTCGCGACGGCTGTGTATTTCGTCGCAAAGGCGATTTCGGGAGCATTGACGCGCACGTCGTAGTCGCCCGCGGATAGCCCGGAGGCGACGTAGCTGCCGTCGGACCCGATCATGGCAGTGGCCGGCTGCCGGTCTGACGACGGCGGGGTGCCCGGCGGCCTCCTCGGTACGAAGAGGACGTTGCCCATCGTCACCGAGCCGCCGATGCGCGTCACGTGCCCGCTGACGGTAATCCCCTCTTCGAAATTCATCTCCACCGCCGGCGCAACACCGTTCTCGATGGTGATGGTCTTGTAAGGGGCGGTGCGGCGCTGACCCGGCGCATTCAGAAAGGCGTCGACCCGTACCCGGCCATCGGGCATCCCACTGAGCGCGAAGTTGCCGCTGGAGTCGACAAAGGCCTGATTGCGCGTCGTATTGCCTGACGCGGAGACCATCACCTGCGTGAACTGCTCCGGCGGGATGCCGGTCACACGTCCGTTGATCGTGGCGCCGGTCTCCAACGTCAGCGTGACCGGTCCGCTCTGCGGCAGAACGACGTCGCTGGCCTCCGCGCTTACGTAGCCTTCCTTCCGCGCCGTCAACTTGTAGCTGCCGTCCGCGAGCCCCTGCATGACGAAGGTCCCCTCGCCGTCCGAGCTCACCATCGCCAGCGGCCGGCCATCGCCGCCGACGGTGGCTACATTGGCCATGGCGATCCCCCGGCCGGAATGGTCGACCACGCGGCCGCGCAATTCGCGGCCGGGATCGAGCTCCACGTCGAGATGCAAGTCCTTCCCTGCCGTGATCGTGACCGGCTTGTGCAGGAGGACGAAGCCCTGCTTCTGAAACTCGATCGTGTGATCTCCCTCCGCCAGCCCATCGAGCGTGTACAGACCGTCGCCGTCCGTCGTGGCATTGCCGAAGAACGCCGAGCGCTGGAAGGCCAGGTGTACCTGCGCGCCGGCGACCGGAGCGCTCGCCGCGGTCACGCGGCCGGAGACCGAGGCACCGCGGTCGAGAGAGATATCGATGCCGCTGACTGTCTTGCCATCCTCGGCGGTAATGTCGCCGCGCGTGGCGGCGACATATCCCGGCGCATGAACCATGAGCTGCAACTGGCCGGGAGGAACATTGTCGAGGGCGTAGTGGCCATCGTCCGCGTGGATCGGCTGACCGCCCGCGAACGAGCTCCCGGGACCGACGATGTTCGGGGTGGCGCGCGGCAGGAGAATCGTGAAATCCGTGACCGGCTGCTGCGTGGCTCGATCGAGGATACGCCCCTCGATGCGTGCCCCCCGAGGCATCGTGATCGTCACATCGCTGGCCGGCGCGGTCACGGACCGCGGCGTCGATGAAAGCCGGCGATCGCTGGTGAACGCCGTGACCATCGTCGAGCCGGCGGCGATGCCCGCGATCTTGAACGCCCCGTCGGAAGCGGTGGTGGCATTCCGCGGCATGATCCCCGTCGGCGTCTCCACGATGGCATCGGCGACCGGGGTGCCGTCGGCGAGCACGACGTGCCCGCTGATCTCGACGCCGCGGTCGACGTGCACGACGACGGTCGCGGCACGCGCGGACAGCAGTTGATTCGGCATCCGTGTCGGCGCCACGTCGTCACCGAACACCATCAGATCGTGGCGTCCCTCCACTGTCCTGACGGCGACCAGCCCCTCCGCGTTCGTGCGGTGACAGTCGGGAAGGGAAGGATCGGCACACGCAATGGAGGGTGAACGCTCCGCTCCCTGCCCCGCGCTGCGCGAAACGTTCACCTGCGCGTTGGGCACGGGACGTTCGCGCTTGTCGAGAACGCGCACCTGCGCGACGAAACCGTGCACGAGCGTGATGTTGATGTTGTCGCGCACCTCGCCCGGCTGCCAGATTCGCGACGGCGAGCTGCCGGTGACGTAGTCGCGCTTCGAGGCATAGACCGGCAACGGCAGCGACGAGGTCGTACTCGTCGGGACCCGCACGGCAAACTCGCCGGCCGCGTTCGTCGACGTCGATCGAACGCGCGCCGGTCCGGGGCTGCCCGCGGAGACGAATGCTCCCGCGACTGGCTTCTTGTCCTCATCGAATACATGCCCCCGCGCACGCGCAAACGGCTGCGCCGCAAAGACGCGGCTTCGCTTCGCCGGAAGCCCGAGGCTGGCCTGCTCGATGGCATACGACGGATGCGTCCCGCTGATCGAATAGGAGCGCGGAAGGAGCGGGGCGAACGTGAAGCTCCCCTTCGCATCGGTGAGAGCGATCGCCGACGTATCGTCCGGACCACTCAGAGTCATCCGCGCGCCGGCGATGGCCACACCGCGCTTGATCTCGCGCACGGTGCCGGTGAAGGTTGTGCCCGCGGCGAGGGGGATCTCGACGGACGCTGCTTTCGGGCGGCTGGCGGATCCGACGTCGCTGCCGTGCACGGCCGAGATCGACTGCCAGCCGTCGGGAGCGTGGGCGATCGCGAACGTCCCGTCGTCACCCGTCTCCGCCAGCGGCCAGCCGTTGATCGAAACGACCGCGTGCGCAACCGGATCGGCTCCCTTGACGACGCGACCGCGAACGGCCACTCCGCGGCTCAATTTGATCTCGGTCGCATTCGCCAGACCGCCGCGGGCAGAAACCGCGTAATCGGGATGGACGACGATGTAGCTCCCACCAATCTCCGCCGGCACGTCGCCCGACGCGTTCGTCCGCTGGACGTCGAGGCCGGAGACGACGATCGCATTCGCCACAGCCTTGCCGCCGCTGGTGACGCGGACGGTACGTGTCGACGGAGGGGCGAGAATGATCGAGCCGAGGTCGTCGCCGTCGACGGTCGGGATGGTCGTGCGGCGGCGAGAAGGAGCATCGATCGTAACGTCGACGGCGCCCGGCGTCTTCAGCTCGATGGAGAAGGATCCGTTCTCGGCCGACTGCACCGAGGCCAACGGTTCGCGCTCGATCTTGCCGGCCAACAGCCGCGCGCGCATGGCGTCCGATCCCTCGGCAGCGAACGCGCGGACGGTGGCGCCCGCGATCGGTTTCCCATCCAGATCGACGATCGAACCGGTGATGGCGGCGTGGGCCGCAGCACAGATGGTCAAAGAAACGGTCAGGGCGAAGGTGATGGCTGTTTTTTGCATATATGTCGTTCGGACGGTTCAGGAAGAAAGACGTTTCACGATTGCAACATGTCCATGCGCGGCGGCGAGATCCGAAGGAGTCTTGCCGTCATCGCCGGCGGCACGCGGATCGGCACCGTGGGCGAGAAGAAGATCGATCATCGTTTCGTCGCCAAGCTGCGCGGCAGTATGCAACGCCGTGTAGCCAAGCTGCTGGCGCGCGTTTGCGTCCGCGCCGCGGTCGAGGAGCAGCGCCATCGTGGCGGCATCGCGGACGGCAGCCGCGGCATGAACCGGCGCCACGCGAAAGGCATTGCGCGCTGCCGCGTTCACCCCCGCCCCGCGCTCGATCAACGCCCGCGCCAGATCGGGCCGGCGAAAGAAGATTGCCAGTCCAAGCGACGGGAATCCATCCTCCGAGTACGCATCGAGCAGGGCGGGGTCGCCGTCGAGCATCCGCAGCGCGAGCGACGAATCACCGAGCGCGCACGCCTCGCCGAACGCCAGCACCGCGCCACGATCGAGAAAGAGCCGCGCCAGCTCCGCATGTCCGTTGTAAACCGCGAAGAGGATCGGCGTGACGTCGTCCTGCCGCGCACCGATCAGCGCGCGATCCCCATCGAGCAGCGCCGCGACCGCCGCTGCATCGTTGGTACGGATGGCTTCGAAGAGATCGTGTGACATGCGCCTCTACCCCGTGAAGAAACACTATTGTCCGCGAAACCGGCAGCACAGTCTAAGGGCTACAGCGGCTTGGGCTCGCCCGCTCTACCTATTGCAGAGTTTCGTCATCCCCCGCCCCACCTCGGCGACAATTTTCCGGCACGAAACTTGAGAAAGAACATCGTCATGGAGAAACGGCTTTGCGAGGTTTGCGGGCATTCGAGGGCGGCACACGTCGATGGGGTGCACTGCGCGCTCTGCCGCTGTGCCTCGGATCGGCCCACGGCGGCGGTGCAGCAGTCGCTGGCCTTCCGAACCGCGCTGCCGGTTCGAACCGCCGGAATGGGCCGGAAGCGGTAGGCGTGCCGGCAGGATTACTTTGGCCTCGATCGCCGTTGCCATCCTTATGAGCGACAAGGCCACGAAAGTTTCGAAGACCGTTTCCGTGTCCGAACGCAACCTGCAAAGCGCTGCCCTTCGCCTGCTGCCGAAACACAACAAGCTCGTCTCGCCCGAGGTCGATTACCTTCGACGGGTCCTCGGCGACCGCGCTACGCAGCAGCAGATCGACGAGAAAGTGCTGCAGGTTCGCAAGCTCCCCTGGTCGGAAATCGTCCACGATTGAACGACGCAGCCCGCCCCTCTGACGACGCATCGATCCCTTCTCCGGAAGGCGTATGCGATGCGCCTGCCGTGGCAGAAAACCCTCCTCCCCGCCCCGAAATCCGCGCTGCCTTCGAGCCGACGTGTTGCGGGTCTGGTTGCGCGGACTGCCCGTTCTGAGATGCGCTACGCGCGTTGTCTGCGCTGTCGCGCGTTGTCGGTTGTCTGCGCGCTGCGGCGCGCGTGGTCATCAATCCAACACCGCGGAATTGGATAGCAGACAACCGACCACCGACCACGCGCGCCGCAGCGCGCAGCAGTAGACAAAACCTTCCGGCCAGACGTACCGTCTCATCGTCATGCAAAAACTGTTGATCTCCGCCGCCTTCATCCTTGTTGCGATCTCCGCGGCCGCCCAGCCGGCACGCGATCTGTCCGATGCCAATGCCGCCGCGCGGCAACACCTGCGCGACATCGAGCCGGCGCTCACCCTGATGCGCAACGAGGCCGAGGCGCTGGGGAAGATCAACGAGATCCAGCGGACGTTGTCGGGATCGCCGCTCTCGTCGATCGATCGCGCCTTCCGCCTCATCGACGACTACTCCAGCGGATTTGGAAGGCGGGGTGTGAGCCTGCCGCATGACCAGCAGATCATCGTCATGCACGCCCAGCGAATGATCCAGGATGCGCGGAACCTCGCGCCGACCGACTACGCCAAGTTCCGCGACGACTTTCATCACCTCATCCAGTTGCCGATGGAGTTCGCCGTCGCCCGCGATCTCCAGCAGCTCATGTCGCTGACGAACCTCTACACGCAGATGACCAACCAGCTCCGCGTCATCGAGACCTCGTCGGTCAATGCCATCAACGGAGCGGCGATCGACTCGACGCGTCAGTAACTGCGCTTCGCGCGTTGTCTGCGGCTTTGCCGCGTTGTCTGCGCTACCGCGCGTTGTCTGCGCTTCGCGCGTTGCGTGTCCTTCGCGCATGTCGTTAAGTTCATGACCACGCGCGCCGCAGCGCGCAGACAACGCGCGCAGCGCAGCTAAAACATCGCCGCCGCGTACAAGCCGTGAAAGTGATGCACGCCGTTCTCACGCGTCGGCGAGTAACGGCCGCTGTCGTAGGTCGTTGAGCGGAGGCCGCGCTGGACGGCCTGGCAGATGTCGATGTCCTCGATCTGGATCTCGTCGCTGAAGGCGATCGTCTCGTCGATCCGCTGCCGGACGTCGGCGGTATCGGGATCGCGGAAGTGCCACTCGAAGATCGTCAGCGTCTTTTCCGGCCCGAGGGGGACGATGAGATTGGTCGAGAAGTTGTCGGCATAGACGTTCAGCATCAGGTTTGGCCAGATCCAGAAGTAGTCGATCTCGTCCCCCGAGTCGTTCACGCGGATACGCTCCGGGCGTTTGAGCGGCGCGTGCTGGATCGAATAGTTGGCCTTCGTCTCGGTGCGATAGTTCGGGTAGTCGATCTCCCGGAAGAGGCCGGGATGAACGATGGGGATGTGGTATCCCTCGAGGTAGTTGTCGACGTAGACCTTCCAGTTGCAGTCAATCGTCCAATTCTTACGCGCGGCCAGCCGGTAGCCGGCGTAATCGCGCGGCGCGAGGCGGCCGACCAGATCGCCGAGAAAATCGCCGAGCGGCGCGGCGGCGGGATCGAGGTTCACGAAGACCAGCTCGTTCCAGACCTCCACGCGGAAATGCGGCAGCGAGAAATCGGCCCGATCGAAACACTCGATGCCGGCCATCTCCGGAGTCTGCAGGAGCCGGCCGTCGAGTCCATACGTCCAGCCGTGATAGCCGCATTGCAACACCGGACGCTTGCCCTCGCCTTTGGCAACGGGACCGGCGCGATGGCGGCAGACGTTTGAGAGCGCGCGCAACTCCCCATCCGAACCGCGGACGATCAGGAGCGGCTCGTCCGCGATCGTCGTGGTGAAGAACTGCCCGGCGTCGCGCACCTGATCGGCACGGCCGGCGAGCTGCCAGGAGCGGGCGAAGATGTTGCGATTCTCGGCATCGAGCACCGCCGGGTCGAAGTAGTAGTGCGACGGGATCGTACGCGCGAAGGCGAGACGGGGATCGAATCGATAGCTTGTCATTTGCGTCGGACAAGAAGGTACAACGGGATGGACAGGACGAGCACGCCGACGGCATAGAGCGAATTGCGCGTATCGCTCAGGATCGCCCCGATCAGGAAGGCGACGGAGGCCAGGAAGGCCAGCCCGGTGGTGAAGGGATGGCCGATGGCGCGGAACGGACGCGGCGCGCCGGGCGCGCTGCGGCGCATGGCGAAGAGCGAGGCAAAGGAGAGCGCGTAGTTCGCCACGAAGAAGAACGCCAGGATGGCGATGACCTGCTCGAACCTGCCGGAGATGACGAAGACGGCGGCAAGAAGGCTGCTGAAGAGCAGCGCGATGTCCGGCGTCCCCCCTCTATTCACCTCGGCGGCGCCACGCCAGAAGAGGCGGTCGCGGCTCATGGCGAAAAGGACGCGCGGCGCCATGAGGACGTTCGAGTTCGCCGCGCTGAGCAGCGAGACGATCATGATCACGCGCAGGATAGGATCGCCGTAGGCCCCGAAGAGATGGTGAGCCACCACCCCGGCCGCCATCTTCTGCCCGGCGATGCTGCCGAGCGGCACCACGCGCAGGAAGGCTACGTTCACCAGGAGATAGATCGCCATCACGGCGAACACGCCGCCGAACATCGCCCGCGGGATGTTGCGTCCCGAGTCCTTCACCTCTTCCGAGAAGTAGATGACCGCCGTCCAGCCGTCGTAGGTGTAGATGACGGACTGGAGCGCGAGGATGAAAGCGATGGCGAGAGAGCCCTCTTGCTCCGCTACGATCGAGGCCGCCGTCGGATGGCGCGTGCCGAGGTAGAAACAGGCCGCGATGAGGAAGAGGAAGGCCAGCGCTTTCAGGAGACTAGTCGCGTCCTGCGTCCAACCGCCCCAGCGCACGCCAAACCATTGGATGAGGGTGAAGATGGCGATGACCGCCAGCGCGATCGGCTCGATGCCGCGCAGCGCCGGAAACAGCACCAGCGTGTACTCGCCGACGACGATGGAGACCGCGGCGGTGGTGCCGCAGGTCGAGATCCAGTCGCTCCATCCGACAACGAGGCCGGCGTAGTCGCCGAGGGCACGGCGGACGAAGACGTACTGCCCGCCTGATTCGGGAACCAGCGTCCCCAACTCCGCCAGCGCGTTCGCGCCGAGGAGCGCGTACAGACCGCCGACGATCCAGACGGCCAGAAACGGCCAGAAGGTGGGAAGCTGCGCCGCGATGTCTCCGGGCGTCCGGAGGATCCCCGCGCCGATCATGTTCCCGACCGTCACGGCAAGGCCGAACGTCACGCCGAGGACGGTGAGGAGTTTCGCGCGAGGTGGCAAGGCGGGGTAAGTGTATCTCTCGGTTGCGCGGTCTCGCGGCGGGGTTGCTTTGGTTGCTGGGTTACTGGGTTGCTGGGTCAGGGGGTTGCTGGGTGACCTTGCAACCCAGCAACCTTGCAACCCAGCAACCTTGCAACCCATTAACCGCGTAACCCCGCGACCCCGACCCTACTCCCCTTCCTTCACCGACACCGGCCCGTTGTGCGTCGAGAGCGATACGGTGCGGGCGCCGGAGCCGAAATCGAGGCGGCGAGGCCAGCGCGGACCGAAGTCTTCGTCGTCGCTGCTTTCGGCGTATGCCTTCTTCGCGGCGCGGCAGGCGGCGCCGTGGCAGCTCACGGGCGAGTTGCCGTCCGTCTCGACATGCACACCGGACATGTAGTTGGCCGGCACCTTGAGGGAGAGCGGGCCATTCTCCGTCGATGCGTCGAGGCTGCCGGAGGTCCATCCCGATCCGTTCAGCTTCACCGAGATCGGGCCGTTGTTCGCGCGCAGCGTCACGTTGCCGGAGTTTCCGGCGAAGGAGATCGGCCCGTTTTGCGTGTGGATGTCGAGCGTCCCCGATGACGCCTTGACGGCGATCGGGCCGTTGAGCGCATGCGCGGTCACGGAACCATCGACGCCGTCGACGGAGATCGGACCGTTGGTGGCGTCGAGGTCGATCTTTGCGTTGCGAGGGGCGAAGACGAGGAAGTAGATGATGGAGCGCGCGTCATTGTCGATGTGGTCCGCGCTCACCTCGTTGCCGCTGACGTTGACGCGGAGATCATTCACATTGCCGAGCGCCGAGGCCTTGCAGGCCTTCACGCCGTAGGTCGATGACGTCGTCCCAATGACGCGGATCGATCCGTTCCGGTCGCTGCGCACTTTCAAGGAGCGCAGGCTGCTCACCGGCACGTTCTCCTCGACCACCGGAACGCTGCGGTCGTTGTAGCGGACGTGAATCGAGCTGCAGTCGCGCACATCCTCCCAGTCATCGATCGACACCGAGAGGCCGTGGCCCGAGTAGTCGTTGTTGTAGGAATGCGATCCGGCGGCGAGGGGCAATGTGAGGGCGATGAGGGCAGGCAGAAGGGCGAGTCGTCGCATGGTGGTTCCTCCGTTTCGATTCGTTGGACGCCGGGGTGGCGGGGAAGTTAGCAGGGGCTGATACGATTGCCCTCTTCCGGAGTTGCTGAAAAAGAAGAATGAACCGCTTCGACCTGCAGAAAATGGCCGAGGAACGCATCGCCGACGCGGCGGCGCTGCTCGATGCGGGCCGCTTTCAGGCCGCGTACTACCTGTGTGGCTACGCGGTCGAATTTGCGCTCAAAGCCTGCATCGCCAGGAAGGTCCGGGAGTTCGATTTCCCGGATCGGAAGGTTGTCAACGACAGTTACGTTCACAACCTGACAAAGCTGCTGACCGTTTCCGGTATCGACGAGCTCTATGACGACGAAGCGGGTCGAAACAGCGCTTTTGCTGAGAACTGGAACATCGTGAAAGACTGGTCGGAGGTGAGCCGGTATGATCCGGCAATCACGGAGACAAGAGCATTCGGCTTCTTTCTCGCAGTCACTGATCCGACGAATGGAGTCCTGGCATGGCTGAAGACATTGTGGTGAAAGAAGTACTCACCGACGAGATGAAACGCGACGGCGCTGCGCTCACGCGGGCGCTCGACGAGGCCGGTTGGCCGGTCGTCGCCTCGTTCTGGTACTACGAATCCGACGACAATTTCTGGAAGCTCATGCTCGCATCACCCCGGGTGGGCACTTACGGTCAAAGGGATGGGTATGGCGCTGTGATTCGTGCCCTCGATGCACTTCACGAGTCACGCAAGAAACTCAAACACATAACGGTAGTCGAGCCGAACAACGCGATCGTCAGGGCATTGGCCTCCGCTGTTCAGACCGGTTGGACGATCGACGGGATTCCGTTTTCCCGGCGGGCGATCAACGGATCCATCGTCGAGGACGCGTATCTGTATCGTATGACGTCGGAATCGGCCGCCGCCTGAATCGCCAGTGTCCGGCTTCCTCAAACGCGCCGCACGGCGCTTTCCATGGCTGAGCGGTCTCCACCGCTACATCCTCGCCCTCGAGGCGGAGCGCGACCAGTTGCGCGCCGACCTCGCGCACTGGAAGACGTGGATGTCGCCGGGGCACTTCTACTCGCCGATCCCGTCGATGGACGAGATCCGGGCGCGCGAGGCAGAGCTGTTCGGAACGCCGCCGCCGTCGTTGCCGGGCATCGATCTGCGCGCCGAGGCGCAGGTGGCGCTGGTCAGGGAACTGGCGGGCTTCTATCCCGAGATGCCGTTTCCGCGGGAGCAATCGCCGGAGACGCGCTACTGGTTCGAGAACTGGGCTTACTCCTACGCCGACGCCATCTTTCTCTACTCGATGCTGCGCAAGCTCCGGCCGCGGCGCGTCATCGAAGTCGGCTCCGGCTTTTCATCGGCGGCGATGCTCGATACCGCTGACCGCTGGCTACCCGAGACGTCGTTCACATTCATCGATCCCGATACGTCGACCCTCGACGCGCTGCTCCGTCCGCCCGACCGCGCTCGCGTGTCGGTCATCCGCTCGCGCCTGCAGGAGGTACCGATCGAGACCTTCGACACGCTGGCCGCGAACGACGTTCTCTTCATCGATTCGACGCACGTTTCGAAGACCGGCAGCGACGTGAACCGCATCGTGTTCGAGATCCTCCCGCGCCTGGCCTCGGGGGTCCACATCCATTTCCACGACGTCTTCTATCCGTTCGAGTATCCGAAGGAGTGGGTCTACGAGGGCCGCGCCTGGAACGAGGACTATATCCTCCGGGCCTTCCTCGAATACAACGATTCCTTCGAGATCATCCTCTTCGGCACCTGGCTGGCACGATTCCACCGCGAACTTCTCGAGGAGCTGATGCCGCTGACCCTGGAGAACCCGGGCGGAAGTCTGTGGCTGAGGACGCGGTAGCGCGGTTACGCGGTTGCGCGGTCTCGGGGTTGCCAAGTGGACCGGTTGTCAGACACCCCGAAACCGCGAGACCGCGAGACCGCGAGACCCCGAAACCGCTACTGCGTAATCACCAGCTCCACCCTTCGATTCTGCTGCCTTCCCGCGGCCGTCTTGTTCGTTGCGACCGGCGCGTCTTCTCCGCGGCCGGCGGCGGTGATGTGATCCGTCGGGATTCCGGCGGAGACGAGGTAGTCGCGAACGGCATTGGCGCGCTTCTCGGACAACGCCTGATTCTTCGCCGCGGTGCCGACGGTATCGGTATGCCCCTCGACGGCGATCTTGAGCGACGGGTCGGTCTGGAGCTGTTTGGCGATCTTCGTCAGCGTCGACTTCGCGCCTGCCTTGAGTGATGTCTTGCCCGTATCGAAAAGGATTCCGCCGCTGAGCGTGACGATGATTCCGCGCTGCTCGCTGCGCGTCGATGCGATCCGGGCAAGCTCGTTCTGCACCCGCAGCATCCGAGCCTCGGCGTCCCGCTCGGCGAGCAACTGCTTCGTCTGATCGAGCTGGGCCTGGGTCTGCTGCGCCGCCGCTTGCGCCTGTTGCGCGGCAGCCTGGGCCTGCTGGGCCTGAACATTCGCCTGTTGCGCCTGCGCGTTAGCCTGCTGGGCCTCGGCCTGGGCCGCCTGCGCCTGCCGCTCGGCATCCTCCGCTTTCTGTCTCAGCGCGGCCGCTTCGGCGTCGGCCTGCTGCCGGCGAGCCTGCGCCGCGGTGACCGCCTCGTGTTGCTGCCTGGCCCGATCGGACCGCGCCGCGGCATCGCTTTCGAGCGACTGCCGCAACGAGTCGAGCTCCTGCTGCCGCGCCAGGAGGTCCGCCTGCCGCTGCGAGATGACGCCCGGGCTGATCGCTCCCGACTGCTGCGCGGCCGTCAAATCGCCGCGCAGGCGCGCGATCTCGGCCTGCATGGCCTCGGCGTTGGCGCGCTCGCGATCGTGAATCGCGCGCAGTGTAAGCTCCTGATCCTCGATCTGCAGCCGGATGCTCTCGATATCCGAGGGGGATGAGGTGGCGATCGCGGTCTCGTACCTGCTGTACGACTCATCGAGCTGACGCTCCGCGGCGATGCGTGCCTGGCGGTCGGCTTCGACGCGCGCCTCCGCGGCCCGGCGATTCTCATCGATCTGCTGCCGCAGCCGCTCCACCTCGGCCGCCTGCGCCTGACGGTTGGCCTGCTCGGCGGCGAGCTGCTGTTGCAGCGCCACTGACCGGCGTTCGGCCTCCTCGCGCTGCGCGCGTTCCGCCGCGGCCTGGCGCTCGCTGGCCGCCTGGGCCAGCCGGGTCCGATCGAGCTGGATACCGGGGAGAGCGCGGTTCGATTGCGCAAGACGGGCGAGATAGAACGCCCGCCGCCCGATCATCTCGGCGCGATAGGCCAAGTGGTCTCCGACGTCGCTGTTCTCCGTATTCCGCGATACCCGTTTGGCGCTGTCGATGTATCGCTCCGCGTTCCCAAGGTCGTTGTCGGGAACCAGATCGAGCGCGCCCGCGACCTTGGCCTGATCGACCGCGTACTGCGCCGTGGCGATGCGGTCCTTCGTCGTACTGCCCCGGCTGAAATCGATCGTCGGCGACTCCTCGGCGAGCAGGGCAACGTTCGACGTCCCTCCGAACCTCTGGATGTCACCCTGCAGACCGTGGATGGCCGCGTTGGTGCTGAGCCACCGTGCCTTCGCGGCCGCGGCTTCCGCGGCAATCGTCGCCTCGATGGCGCGCATCTGCGCCTCATTGCGCTTCGACGGCGTGTTCGAGCTCCAGTTCTCCTGTGCAAAGCGCGCCCGGTACGCCGCGTCCTCGTAAAGACTCTTGGCGAATACCTGCGCTCCCGCCGCATCCGCGGATGCAAGCGCCTGTTGCGCCATGACCAGATCGGCCGGCTGCGCCTCCATCGACACAGCGACCAGCATGGCGAGCACTACCGTTCTCAGGACGTACATTGGTCCTCCTCGTTTTCCGGAGTGACCCTGCAATTGCGATGCGCAGCAGCGTCTACCGGAGCGCGCTGGCGTCTCGCCGGCTGCGCTCTACCCGCCGAGGTACGCCTTCTTGATCCGGTCGCTCTTCAGCATCGCGCTCGTGTCATCGGTCAGCACGATCCTGCCCGTCTCCATCACATAGCCGCGGTTGGCGGTGACGAGAGCCATGTGCGCGTTCTGTTCGACGAGGAGGATGGGGGTCCCCTCGGCGTTGATCTCTTTGATGACCCGGAAGATCGTCTGCACCATCTGCGGCGCCAGGCCGAGGGAGGGCTCGTCGAGAAGGAGGACCTTCGGCTTCGACATCAGCGCGCGGGAGATGGCCAGCATCTGCTGCTCGCCGCCGGAAAGCGTCCCCGCGCTCTGCTTGATCCGCTCTTTCAGGACCGGGAAAAGGGCGAAGATCCGTTCGTACTCCGACTGCTGCACCTTGTCTTTGCGTAGATACGCCCCGAGCTCGAGGTTGTCGGACACCGTGAGGTTGGCGAAGATGCCGCGCCCCTCGGGGACGTGCGATACGCCCATCGCTGCGATGACGTGCGGCTTCGTCCCGGTGATGTTGCGGCCGTCGTAGGTGACCTCACCGCTGCGCGGCTTGAGCAGGCCGGAGATCGTCCGCAGCGTGGTGGTCTTGCCGGCGCCGTTCGCACCGATGAGCGTGACGATCTCCCCTTTCCGGACTTCGAGATCGATCCCGCGCAGCGCCGTGATGTTGCCGTACGACACTTCGAGATTGCTGACGCTGAGGAGCGCGCTCATATGCCGGCCGCCTCCGCCGGTTCGCCGAGGTATGCCTCGATCACGACCGGATTCGCGCGCACCTCGGCGGGCGTGCCCTGCGCGATCGTTTTGCCGAAGTTGAGGACGATGATCCGCTCGCAGAGCTCCATCACCAGTTCCATGTTGTGCTCGATGACCAGGATGGCGATGTCGAAGCGCTGGTGGATGTCGCGGATGGTCTGCAGCAAGTCGCGCGTCTCGCGGTCGTTGAGTCCCGCGGCCGGCTCGTCGAGCAGCAGCAGCTTCGGTTGTGCCGAGAGCGCGCGGGCGATCTCCAGCCGGCGCTGGTCGCCGTACGGGAGGTTTTTCGCGTAGTAGTCGGCGCGGTCCTCCAGTCCGAAGATCTTCAGCAGCTCGATGGCGTCGTGCTCCGCGGCCTCCTCGGCATCATGAAAGCGGTTGGTCTTCAGCACCGCGGCCGCTGCCGAGTACTTGTAGTGGATGTGACCGCCGATCTTCACGTTGTCGAGCACGGAGAGCTCTTTGAAGAGCCGGATGTTCTGGAAAGTGCGGGCCACACCGAGGGCGGTGATCTGGTACGGCTTGAAGTCGTGGGTCGAGACGCCGCCGACGAAGATCTCTCCTTCGGTCGGTTTGTAGACGCCGGTCAGCATGTTGAAGATCGTGGTCTTGCCCGCGCCGTTGGGACCGATCAGCCCGACCAGCTCGTGAGGCTGGATGCCGAGGTTGAAATGCGACACGGCGGTCAGCCCGCCGAAGCGGATCGTCACGTCGCGCGCGTCGAGCAGAGCGTTTCCGTTAGCCATCACTGAACCGGAGGAGCCTCGCTCTGGTCACGTTTCTTCTTGCGGCCGAACACCTGCCAGAGCTCGCGGCGGCCGAGCAATCCCTGCGGCCGCGTCAGCATCAGCACGATGAGCATGATCGAGTAGATAACCATGCGCGGATCGCGGCCGCCGGGCATGTAGTCCTTCACCGAGCGGAGTCCCTCGGGGAGGAAGGTCAGGATGACCGCGGCGACGACCGAGCCGCTGATCGAGCCCAGACCGCCGAGTACCACCATGGCCACGACCTCGAACGACTTCACGAACATGAACATCTGCGGGTTGAGATACATCATGTAGTGCGCGTACAACCCACCGGCCACGCCCGCAAAGAACGAGCCGATGACGAAGGCCTTGACCTTGTACCGCGTCGTGTCGACGCCCATCGCCTCCGCGGCGATCTGATCCTCGCGCACGGCCAGGAACGCCCGCCCGACCGACGACTGCACGAGCCGCCACGAGATCACGATGGTCAGGCCGCAGACGAGGAAGACCCAGAAGAAATTGCTCCAGTGCGGGATGCCGCTGAAACCGCGCGCCGCGCCGATCTTGTCGATGTTGAGAATGAGCACGCGGATGATCTCGCCGAAGCCGAGCGTGACGATGGCCAGATAGTCGCCGCGCAGCCGCAGCGACGGCAGCCCGACCAGGTATCCGGCCAGAGCCGCCAGCAGCCCGCCGCAAAGCACGGCGATGACGAGAAAGACGTTCTGCATCAGCCACTGCTGCGTCCCGGCCGGCATCTTGTCCAGGCTCGGAGCGAAGTGGTAGTAGGTCAGGTAGGCGGAAAAGTAGGCGCCGATGGCCATGAATCCGGCATGCCCGAGCGAGAACTGCCCGGCATGGCCGTTGATGATGTTTAGCGAGACCGCCAGCGTGATGTTGATCCCCATGATCACCAGGATCCGGTTGTAGTAGGCGATGCCGGCGATCGGAATCGCTTCCAGCCCGTACGCCAGTCCGACCAGGACCGCGACGAAGAGCGCGAGCCAGAGGAAGTCGCGGAGCCACCAGGGGAGGGATTTCGTCACGCGTTTGCCCTCGTCCGCGTGAAGGCAGAAGGCAGAAGGCAGAGGGCAGAAGTGGAAACACGCAACCACGTTTTGGCTGCTTCCACTTCTGCCTTCTGCCTTCTGCCTTCTGCCTTCATCAGACCTTCTCCGCCTGATACTTCCCGAACAGCCCCGACGGACGGAAGAGCAGGATGGCGATCAGGATGATGAAGGCGATGGCGTCGCGGTAGTTCGAGAACTGGCTGCCGCCGACGAACGATTCGATGATGCCGATGATCAGCCCTCCGATCACGGCGCCCGGAACGTTGCCGATCCCGCCGAGCACCGCGGCGATGAAGGCCTTGAGGCCGGGCATGATCCCCATCAGCGGATCGATCTTCGGATACGAGAGGCCGTAGAGGATGCCGGCCACGGCGGCGAGCACCGAGCCGATGATGAAGGTCATCGAGATGACCCGGTCCGTGGGGATCCCCATCAGCGAGGCGGTCTCGAAGTTGAAGGAGACGGCGCGCATGGCCCGGCCGAACTTCGTGCCGTAGATGATGTACTGCAGCAATCCCATGAAGATCACGGCCACGACCAGGACGATGATCTGGTAGTTGGTCGTGGTTACGCCGCCGAAGCTGATGAGGTGCTTCTCCACGAGCGTGGGGAAGAATTTCGGATCGGCGCCGAAGACGAACTGGCCGCCGTACTCGAGCAGAAAGGAGACGCCGATGGCGGTGATGAGCGATGCGATGCGCGGGGCGCCCCGCAGAGGCCGGTAGGCGATCCGTTCGTTGAGGAACCCAAACAGGCCGCAGACCACCATGGCGGTGAGCATGACCAGCCCGGCATAGCCCCAGCCGAGCGCGCCCCCGGTCGTCGGGAGGTGACGGGCGGCGTATCCACCGGCGTAGAAGCCGACGAAGGAGCCGAGCATGAACACGTCGCCGTGGGCGAAGTTGATCAGCTTCAGGATGCCGTACACCATCGTGTAGCCGAGGGCGATCAGCGCGTAAATCGCGCCGACGGCAATCCCGTTCAGTAGATTCTGGAGGATCTCCTGCATTCAGTGGCCGATATGTGTGTTCGCCGGGTGTCGTGGGTCGGTTGTCAGTTGTCAGTTGTCGGTTGTCAGAACGCAAAAAAAGTCCGGCGAACGCTACTCGCCGGACCGGGTTGTGTAAAGACAAATTCGTGTGTCGGTGTCGGCCGACAACCGATCACCGACAACCGACAACTTTCTCCTAGTTCCCGCCCGTGGTCGTCGTTGCAGCCGCCGCCGGAGGACCTCCGGTGGTCGTGGTGGCCGGGGCCGGAGCAGCGTTGTTCATCTCCACGTTGCCGCCCTTGGCCGGATCGATCGTGGCTTTGAGCGTGAGCTGGCCGTTCTTGATCTCCTCGATGACGAGCTTTTTGCCCATGGCGTTGCGCTCGGGTCCGATGTTGATGGTACCGGTAACGCCGACCAGACCCTTGGTCTTGCCGATGGCGTCGCGGAGAGACGGCCCGTCCAGCTTCGCGGCCCGCTTCATCGAGTCAGCCAGCGTCTTCATGGCGTCGTAGCCGAGAGCGGCAAGGGCGTCCGGGATCTGGCCGTAGCGCTCCTTGTACTTCTGCACGAAGCTGCTGACGACCGGCGAGGGATCGGCGTAGAAGTAGTGGTTGGTGTAGAAGCAGCCCTCGAGGGCCTTGCCGCCGATCTCGATCAGCTTCGGCGACTCCCAGCCGTCGCCGCCGAGGAGAGGAGCGGTGATGCCGAGGTCGCGGGCCTGGATGGCGATCTGACCGATGTCGGTGTAGTAGCCGGGGACGTACAGCAGCGAGGGGTTGGTGCCTTTGATGGCCGTCAGTTGCGAGCGGAAGTCGCTGTCGCCGTTGGCGTAGCTCTGGGTTCCGACGATCTTGCCGCCGAGCGTGCCGAACTTGGCCGTGAAAACCTTGGCCAGACCCTGTGAGTAATCGCTCTTGACGTCGGTGAGCATGGCCACGGTCTTCGGCTTGCCGTTGGCTGCGGCCCACTGGTCGGCGAAGACGGCCTGATACTCGCCCTGATAGCTGTCGGTGAAGCAGATGCGGAAGATGTAGTCGCCCTTCCTGGTGACCTCGTCGTTGGTCGACGACGGGGTGATCATCGGCACCTTGTTCGACTGGCAGATCGGCGCGGCGGCGATCGATGCGGACGACGCCACTTCCCCGATGATGGCCAGGACGTTGTTCTGCGAGATCAGCTTGGTGACGGCGTTGGCCGCCTCTTCCTGCTTGGACTGATCGTCCTCGCTGAGGACCTTGATCTTGCGGCCGTTGATGCCGCCGGCGGCGTTGACTTCGTCGGCCGCCATCATGATGCCGTTATGGGTCGACTGACCGAAGGTGGCCTGCGGCCCGGTCATCGATCCGTACTCGCCGACGAGGATGTCCCCTCCGGCCGTGCTCGTGCTGGTGTTTCCGGTCCCTTCCTTCGGCGGACAGCCCAGAAGTCCGAATGACAACACCGCGAGCGTGATGAAAATGATTAGGTTCTTTCGCATAGATCTCCCCTCAAAGAGCTGCGGATTGTACAGCAGCGGAAAGGGCGCCGGACTGACGGCGACGGGCCGAGGCTCGACAACCTCAGGCTGAGGTTCGATAACGTCAGGCCGAGGCTCTACAACCTCAGGCCAAGGTTCGACAACCTCAGGCTGAGGCTCGACAACGTCGGGCCGAGGCTCGACAACCTCGGGCTGAGGCTCGACAACCTCGGGCCGAGGCTCGACAACCTCAGGCTGAGGCTCGACAACCTCGGGCTGAGGCTCGACAACCTCAGGCTGAGGCTCGACAACCTCAGGCTGAGGTTCGACAACCTCAGGCTGAGGCTCGACGGCGTCAGGCCGAGGCCTGGCATCAACAAACCTGGGCCTGTCAAAGGCAGGCTGTAGCCCGCCTACGGACACGGAGGCACGAGTGGCTTCTTTGGCTGCGGTCCGTCAAAGTCGAAGGAAAACGGGCCGAGGGCGGCGGAGCCCGAGCGCTGGATGGTGAGCGTCATATGGATGCCGTCCGTCTGTCCGACGAAGCGCGCGGGCGGATAACTCGCGCCGCCCTGAGGCGGCGGACCGGCTTGGAACCCAAATGTCCCATCGGCTTCAAATGTGCCGTCTCGCCGCGGCGTGGGCAACGGAAACGAACCATGACCACAACCAGCGGCGAGACTTGCGCTTCCCTGTTGCACGTAAAGGCCAAAACCGCTCGATGAGGTCCACCATCCGTTCTGGATGCGTACGCCGGGCTCCGTCGGCGTGCCGCATGCGATGCATGACCAGAGCGCGATCGCGGCGAGGAGTTGTATCAATCGGGTCGTCTCTTTCCTCGGCATGGGTCAACGGGGGAAACACTTCGTGGCCGCGGTGCTCTCTTCCCGCAGCAGTGCCAACGCCTGCGAGCGGCGCGGATGGTTGCGTAGCACTGCAGCAAGCGACCGAATCTGAGCGAGCAGATCAGCGCCAAACGTCTCCTCCAACCGGCGTTGATCCTGTTCGTGCTCGAGCGTACGCCGCTGCGCGGCACGCCATTCGGCGGACCAGAACTCGTCGATATGTTCGAGGAGATGATTGCCCGAAAGGAGTCTCCATTCGCCCCCGTCAAACCAGACTCCGTGACATGAGCTGCAACGCTCGAGATGAACAGGCGCCGCCGCTCCAGCGACATTGACCGCGGCCCGGGACATGATGGTCTTGTCGCTCGGGCACCGCCCACCCCGATCGTCGTGGTCCTGCGAGGCGCCGCTCTCCGGGGTCGGATCTCCGGACGCCAGAAGCTCATGGAACCTGGAGGAAGGGACAAACATGCCGCCACACGCGTTGCAACGCGAGGCACCGTGCGGCGCGTCGATCAGACTCTCGTGTTCACATTTCGGACAATTGAGAATCAACAGTTCCTCCTCGCATTTTCTGCGATCGTTGGAAGGGAAGCTCTTTCCAGCGTGAGCGACCGAGCCACGGTCACAGCCAGCGGCCGACATGTTATTCTCGACGCATGAAATGGCGTGAGATTCTTCCGTCAGCACTCAAGCCGGATAACGTGGATCCGAAGGTCGCGCACGAAACGCTACTCCAGATCATCGCCGAGCGTAAGGCACGGGAAGAGCGCCGGAAATCGAAATCGGTGAAGTCCGGCCACACGAGACAAGCGAAACGATAGCGTGAGCGACCGGCCGTACGATCGCAGCGTCTTCGTCAACTGTCCTTTCGATCGGGCCTACCGGCCGATGCTGCGGGCGATCATGTTCGCCGTTCACGACTGCGGCTTCTTTGTCCGATTGGCGCTGGAAGTCCAGGACTCGAGCGACGTCAGGTTTCAAAAGATCGTGCGGATCATCCGCGGTTCTCAGTACGCGATCCATGACATCTCCAGGGTCCAGCTCGACCGGACCACGCGTCTTCCACGCTTCAACATGCCTCTCGAGCTCGGCTTGTTCCTCGGAGCGAAAGAGTTTGGCGATCCTGAGCAGAACGCGAAGCGTTCGCTCGTGCTGGACAGCACCCCGTTTAGGTATCAGAAGTTTTGCTCGGACATATCCGGGCAGGACATCGAGGCGCACGGCAACCGGCCCGCCAAGGCCATCGAACGCGTACGCAACTGGCTCAGCGGACCGGCCGCGGAACGGGGAAGCCGCATCCCGAGCGGCTCCATCATCGCAAAGCGCTACATGCAGTTCGTCGACGATCTGCCTCTCTGGTGCGACCGGCAGAAACTCGTCATCTCCCAGCTCACGTACGGCGATGACGATTTACTGATGATCGACTGGCTGAAAACGAATCCGGTCGTCTAACCTACAAATTCACCCACACGCTCTTCGTCTGCGTGTACTTCTCCAGCGCGTCCCTCCCCTGATCGCGTCCGAAGCCGGATTCCTTGAAGCCGCCGAACGGGAGCGCCGGGTCGTAGAGGTTGTAGCTGTTGATCCAGACCGTGCCGGCTTTGATGGAGCGGGCGATGCGGTGAGCTTTGGAGATGTCGCGGGTCCAGACAGCGGCGGCGAGGCCGTAGACGGTGGCGTTGCCCTTGGCGATGGCATCGTCGGCGTCCTTGAAGCGGATGGTGGCCAGGACCGGGCCGAAGATCTCCTCGCGGGCGATGCGGTGATCGACTTCCACGTCGTCGAAGATGGTCGGCTTGACGAAGTAGCCCTTGCCGGTGCCGATGTCGGTGCGCTCGCCGCCGGCGACGAGCTTGGCGCCGTCGCTCTTGCCGGCCTCGATGTAGGAGAGCACGGTCTCCATCTGCTCTCGCGAAACTAACGCTCCGAGGCGGGTCTTGGGGTGGAGAGGATCGGCGGCAACCATCTTGTTGGCGCGCTCGGTCACCTTAGCCATCAGCTCGTCGTGCGCGGACTCCTCGACGAGGAGCCGCGAGCCGGCGGCGCAGACTTCGCCCTTGCCGTAGAAGATGGCGTTCAGCGCGCCGCGGGCGGCGGCTTCGAGATCGGCATCGGCGAAGACGATGTTCGGCGACTTGCCCCCGAGCTCGAGCGACACCTTTTTCAAGGTCTTCGCCGCGCGGGCCATGATCCCTCTCCCCACTTCGGCGGATCCGGTGAAGGCGATGGCGTCGACGCCGGGATGATCGACGAGGGCGTTGCCGACCACGGAGCCGCGCCCGGGGACGACGTTCAGGACGCCGGCCGGAAGTCCGCACTCTTTGGCGTATTCGGCAAACTTCAGCAGTGAGAGCGACGTGTTCGACGCCGGCTTGATGACGACCGTGTTGCCGCACGCCAGCGCGGGAGCAATCTTCCAGACCGCCAGCATCAGCGGGAAGTTCCACGGCGTGATGGCGCCGACGACGCCGACAGGCTCGCGCAGCGTGTAGGTGAAGGCGTTGTCGGCGATGGGGATGGTTTCTCCGGTGACTTTGCCGCTCCAGCCGGCGAAATAGTAGAGGCACTCCGCGGCGGCGGGCGTATCGACATACTGCGATTCGAAGATCGGCTTGCCGTTGTCGATGGTCTCGATGCGGCCGATGTCGGCGGCGCGCGCGCTGAGCATGTCGGCGATGCGCCAGAGAACCTTGGCGCGGTCGCGCGGCTTCATCTTCTGCCAGTCGCTCCCCGGCTCCATCTGCGCGCGGGCGGAGCGCACCGCGGCGTCGACATCATCTGCTCCCGCGGAGGCGACGTCGGTGATCTTCTCCTCGGTGGCGGGATTGGTAGTGGCGAAGGTCTCGCCGGATCGAGCGTCGACGAATTCGCCGTTGATGAAGAGCTGGTTCCGTATGTCGGACATAGGGTGTGGATGCTAGCAAATCGATGGCGGGTTGCGGGGTCTCGCGGTTGCGGGGTCTCGCGGCAACCCCAAACCATGAAACCGCGAGACTTCAAACCACGAACCGCGAGACCTCGAAACCACGCAACCGCGAGACCGCGTTATGCCGTTACCGCTTCCTCGACGTACGGGGTGATGTCGAAATTGCGGACGTACATCTCCTGGATCTTCTCCATCTCCGCGTCGCTGAGGGGCGGATGGTCGGAGGCGGCGGCGAATTCGCGGATCTGCTCCTCGTCGTAGATATTCGGGAGCGCGGAGAGGATGGACTTGTGCGCGTAGAGCCAGAGAAGGGCGAACTGGCCGAGGGTCACGCCGCGCTCCCTGCGCAGCGATTCCAGGCGATCGACTTTCTGTAAGCCCTCCACCATCCAGGAGCGCGGGCGGTGCGAGCGGTGGTCGGTCTCATCGAACGTCGTCTCGAGCGTGTACTTCCCTTCGAGCATCCCCGAGGAGTGCGTGACGCGGATGAGGAATTGCGGATCGGGATCGGCTTTCCAGGCGCGGAACGACGGCTCGAAGGCGGATGACGGCGTGCAGACCTTCTTCCCCAGCTCCCCTCTCATCGATTCGGGCACGCCCGCGTACGACGGCCCCTTCTCGGCAGCGAGGATGAACTCGCGGCCGGGGTCCTGCTCGAGGACGTTGTAGATCATCTGCGTGACCGGTGCGTGGCGGACGGCGTTGGCGTAGATCCCCTCGTCGCGCCAGCCGATGGCCGGGCCCAGCGACGGACCGTACGACAGGATTTTCCCTTCTTTCTTCAACGCCTCCAGCGTCTCCCAATGCTCGTCTTCCATCAACGTGACCACGCGCGGGTTGTGCGGCTGGTAGATGGCCACGTGATCGACGCCGAGGCGCTGGAGGGACTGCTCGATGGCGAAGCGGACGAACTTCGGCGACATGTCCTGCGGCAGCTCGCGCTGGCCCCGAGGACGCTCGGGATTGTTGTAGAAGTCGTAGCCGAACTTCGTGCCGACGATGACCTCGGGATGCCCGGCCAGCAGCGGTTTGAGCATCGTCTCACCGCGGCCGTTTCCGTACGCGTCTGCGGTGTCGATGTAGTTGATGCCGGCGTCGAGCGCGATCCCGATCAGGCGTCGCGCTTCGTCGTCGGTGTAGTTGCCCCACCAGCCGGTGGTGAGTGTCCAGGTGCCAAAGCCGAGCTCGGAGAGCTCGAGATCCGTTCCGTGAAGTTTGCGGGTTCGCATGAGTAGGTCTCCGTCGTTACGGAGTTTCTACCACAACCGGAGCGCGCGCAAAGGGCCCAAATCCCCAAAACAAACGGCGCGACCTGAGGCCGCGCCGTCCGGTGTCACATCTGTGGATGGCCTACTTGCCGGCGAACTGAGGCTTTCTCTTCTGATTGTAGGCGCTCAGCCCTTCCTTCGCGTCCTCGCTCTGGAAAAGCTGTTGCTGCAGTTCGCGCTCGATTGCCAGAGCCGACTCGAACGGAACTTCCCATCCGCTCTGCACCGAGCGCTTGATGCGGCCGACGGCGCGTGAGGCCTTGTTCGGCGGGCAGAAGCTCTGCGCGTACTCCATGACCCGGTCCCACCACTTCTTGCCGTCCTGCTCGGCGGGCCAGAGGTAGTTGATCACGCCGAGTCGGAGCGCTTCTTCGAATTCGAAGAGGCCGCCCTCGACCATCAGCTCGATCGACTTCGTCTTCCCGACGAGGCGCGACAGGCGTTGCGTGCCGCCCGTCCCGGGGAGGACGCCGAGGGTCACTTCCGGCAGGCCGCACTTCCCGGCGCCCTGCAGGGCGATCCGGATGTCGGCGGCCATGGCGATTTCCAGCCCGCCGCCGACGGTGTGGCCGTTCAGCGCGGCGATGACCAGTTTCGGCGTCTGCTCGAGACGATTGAGGGTCTCGTTCGCGTGCAGGCAGAAGTAGTACTTGAACTGCGGTGTGACCTCCGAAAGCATCTTGATGTTCGCGCCGGCGGAGAAGAACTTATCGCCCGAGCCGCGGAGCACGATCACGTAGACGTCGTCGTCCATCCGCGCATTGAGGATGCACGTATCGAGCTCCTTGTTCATTTCGTAGGTGTAGGTGTTCGCCGGGGGATCGTTCAGCTCGAGGATCGCCACCCCGTTTTCCACCCGGTAATCGATGAGATTTCCAGCCATGTTGTCTCCTGTTCGGTAATGCGGCGCGCATTGTATGTGATGTGCTGGGTGGGGGTCGGGTGGGTGGTCGGTGGTCGGTTGCACTGGCACCCTAGTTGCTCATCAATACCCTGTTGAAGGAGACACAACCATGAACATCATCGGATGGCTTCTATTCGGTCTCGTAGTGGGCGCGATTGCCAAGTTCCTCATGCCTGGACGCGACCCGGGTGGGTGGATCGTGACGATCCTCCTCGGTATTGCCGGCTCGTTCGTCGGAGGCTTCCTCGCTTCGATGCTCGGCCACAACGAACAGACGGCGGGATGGATCGGCTCGATCATCGGCGCGATCGTCCTGCTCTTCATCTACCGCCTCATCGTCGGCCGGCGCGCCGTCGTCTGACGATCCACGTCCCACGGCTCGCCCTCTAGGAGTCTGCGCGGCAGAACGATAGAGCGAAGATGGTGGCCGAGCCTTGGGCAACCAGCGCAGCCGGCCGTGCCGGCCAAGGCCCCCGAAACGGGGCCTTTTTTTGTGCCGGAAGGAACTGTTCAACGGCCGGCTGTGTTCTTCGTAGCATGCAACGAAGGCCCCCGAAACATTTCGCCGGCTCGTTCGTCTCAGATTGAAAGCGGCGGCCACGCCGCAATCCCAAGCGGCATGGTGCCGCCCGTTACACTAAAATTGACCAGCAACAAAGGAGCATCAACCGATATGAATTCATCCACCAAACGCATTCTGTCGACGATCGCGATCATCATCGCTTCGGTCGCGTTCGGTGTCGTCATCAGCGCCGACCTCGGCCTGATGCGGACCTCGAACGCTCAGTCCGCGGCGATCCAGACCACTTCCGGCGGTGTGCCAGCCGTCTCGGTGACCATCCCGTCGTTCGCCGACGTCGCCGCTCGCGTCATGCCGGCAGTCGTGTCGATCACGTCGACCGAGGTCATCAAAACGAGCGACCTCCGCAATAAGAGCCCCTTCGGAGGCGACCCTTTCGAATTCTTCTTCCCCAATCCGAACGGTCAGCGCAGCCCTCACGGGAACCGTGCGCCGGATGAAGATGACGAGCGCAAGCAGGTCGCCGGTGGCTCGGGCTTCATCATTTCACCGGATGGTTACATCGTCACGAACAACCACGTCATCGACGGCGCCAGCAAGGTCCAGGTCCACTGGGGCGCCGACGAGAACGGCACCGGCGGACACACCAGCGAGGCGAAGATCATCGGCCGCGACCCGGCCACCGACATCGCTCTTCTGAAGATCGAGGCCGGCGAGAAACTGCCGAGTCTCCCCCTCGGCGACTCCGACCGCATCCGCAAGGGTGACTGGGCCATCGCCATCGGCAACCCGTTCCAGTTCGAGAACACGCTGACTGTCGGTGTCATCTCCGCAAAGGGCCGTGCCCTGGGGCTGAGCGACCAGACCCGTTCCTTCGAGAACTTCATTCAGACCGACGCCGCCATCAACTTCGGCAATTCGGGCGGCCCGCTGATGAACATCAACGGTGAGGTCATCGGAATCAACACCGCCATCCGCGGCGGAGGCGCGCAGGGCCTCGGCTTTGCCACTCCGATCAACACCGCCAAGCGTCTCCTGCCGCAGCTCCGGCAGGGCCATGTGACGCGCGGCTACCTCGGCATGGGCATCCTCGACCTCTCGGAAGACGCTCGTGCAGGCTTCAACCTTCCGCCTGATACGCGCGGCGCTCTCGTCCAGACCGTCGAGCCCGGACTTCCGGCAGCGAAAGCCGGCCTCCAGCCGGGCGACGTCATCGTAGAAGCCGATAAACATCCGATCAACAGCAACCGCGCCCTCATCGACTACATCTCCTACCTGCCGGTCGGCAGCAAGATCGACCTGACGGTCATCCGCGACGGCAAGCACCGCACGCTGACAGCCTCGACGATCGAGCGGACACTCGAAACCGACAAGACGGATACGGCGAAGCCGGAAGAGATCGCCCCTGCCCGCAACAAGCTGGGCATGTCGGTTCAGGAGCTGACGCCGCAGTTGCGCCAGACCTACGGCCACTCCGACAACATCGCCGGCGTCGTCGTGACGAGCGTCAAGGAAGTCTCGGCGGCCGGCGACGTCCTCAGCGAAGGCGACGTGATCAGCGAAGTCCAGGGCGAGAAGGTGACGAACCTCGCGCAGTTCCGCGCGGCGATCGACCGTCTCAAGCCGGGCCAGACGGCGCGTATCTATGTGACGTCACCAGGCCGTAGTGGCGCCGCGATCTCGGGATACCGTTTCATCCACGTTCCCTCGTAAAACAGACGCAAACGCATTTGACGAAAAGCCGGCGAGCAATCGCCGGCTTTTTTGTTGGACAATCGCCCTCGTGCAAGACCTCATGCGCCGCGCGCTGGAGCTGGCCGCGCGCGGCCGCTACTCCGTCAGCCCGAATCCGATGGTCGGCTGCCTCATCGTGCGCGACGGAAACGTCATCGCCGAGGGATGGCATCAGAGGGCGGGCGAACCGCACGCGGAGATCGAGGCGCTGCGCAACGTCGACGCACGCGGCGCAACGATGATCGTCACGCTCGAGCCGTGTGCGCACCACGGCCGCACACCGCCCTGCACCGACGCCATCATTGCCGCCGGCATCTCCCGCGTCGTCGTCGCCATGCGCGACCCACACCCGGTCGCCGCCGGTGGCGTGGAGAAACTGCGCGAGGCCGGCATCGATGTCGTCACCGGAGTCCTGGAGGAGGAGGCGCACAAGCTCAACGAGGTTTTCGTTCACGCCGTCACCCACCGCAGGCCCTTCGTGCTGTTGAAGGCCGGCATGACGCTCGACGGCAAACTGGCCACGGTTGCGGGCGAAAGCAAATGGATCACCTCCGAGGCCGCGCGCCAGAAGAGTCTGGAGCTGCGCGAGGAATACGACGCCATCCTCGCCGGCGGCGGCACGGTACGCACCGACGATCCCCACCTCACCCGCCGCCTCGGCTGGAACACCGCACGCACAGGCTGGACGCGCATCATCCTCGACCGCGGTCGCGTCGTGCCGCCAGACGCGCACGTCCTCACCGACGGCGGCAGGACGATTCACATCGTCGATGATGCCGATCTCGATGCGCTTCTCGCCGATCTCTACGAACGCGGCATCCATTCGGTGATCGTCGAAGGAGGCTCGCAGGTGATCTCGGAATTCATCGGCCGCGGGTTGTGGCAGAAGATGATCGTCTTCATCGCGCCGATGATCGTGGGTGGTTCTACAGCGCCCTCGATCTTCAGCGGCGACGGCGTCGCGAAGTTGACCGACGCCTACCGCTTTCAGTTTGATCGGGTGGAAGTGGTGGGCGGGGATGTGATGATTACCGCGTATGCGTGCGTTGGCTGAACGGAGGTCGAGCGAGATGCTCAACCAGCAGCGAAAAGGTTCGGCGGATTGAACGGCCCCCGCCGGTGAGCACAGGGTCGTTGGGCGCACGCACCCCTGCGGTAGAATCACGCCATGCACAACGAGTTCACATCCATCATCGAGCAAGACGACGAATGGTTTGTCGCTTACTCACCTGAGATTCCAGGTGCCAATGGACAAGGCCGCTCCCCTGAGGCCGCTCGCCAAAATCTGGCCGAAGCGATTGCCCTCATCCTCGAAGATCGTCGCGAAGATGGTCTACGGGGAGTGCCAGAGAGTGCAATCCGCGGCACCGTTGTGGTTCAGTGAAACAGCGAGAATTGCTGCGGCATCTGCGACGGAATGGCTGCTTTCTGAAGCGCCAGGGCAAGGAGCACGAGCTTTGGTGCAATCCACAGAACGGCCAGATTCAGGCCGTTCCAAGACACAACGAAACTCCGAACTCGCTCGCCAAAAAGATTTGCCGAGAACTCGGAGTGCCAGAGCCGTAACATGTTCACCGGCATCATCAATCACAGCGGCATCATCGATTCTCTCGAACGCCTCGCGTCGGGAGCGCGGCTGCGGTTGCGCACGACCGACAGCGAGCCGTTCATCCTCGGCGAAAGTCTGGCGGTGAACGGTGTCTGCCTGACCGTTCTTCCGCAGGATGACGGGACGCTTCTCACCGACGTCTCCAACGAGACACTCGATCGCACGACGCTCGGCGCGCTGACCGGCGGCACGCGCGTCAACGTCGAGCGTGCGATGGCCCTCGGCGACCGGCTGGGCGGGCACCTCGTCCAGGGACACGTCGACGGCGTCGGCAGGCTCCTGTCGATCGCACCCGAGGGCGGCTTCGCCGTCTATCGGTGGAGCTGCCCGGCCGAATACACGGAGCTCATCGTCGACAAAGGCTCGATCGCCGTAGACGGGGTATCCCTCACCGTCGTCGAGCCCGACGGCGCGAGTTTCGGTGCGGCGCTGATTCCGGAGACTCTCCGCCGCACAAACCTCGGCGATGCCGCGATCGGCGACCGCGTGAATCTCGAGCTGGACATGATCGCCAAGTACGTCCGTTCGCTCGTCGCGCCGTATATCGCGCGCTGAGACGCGAATACACTGTCGCGGCGTGATCGTCTACAAGAAAACGCCGCATTTGCGCATCGCGCGCACACAGGTGCCGGAGCCGCCGTACTGGGCGGCCACCACCATCGCACCGTACAGCCCCCGGCGCGCGGCGCCGATCGCCGTCGACTACCTCGATCTGCGCGCTTCCTTTGCCGAGCGCTTCGAGGTCTCGGTCTGCGATAACGTCCGCGACGATCTGGAGCGCAGCACGACGCGGCATCCTCTGCACGCGCCGGCGCTGATCGATGCCGCCGAGTTCGCGGAAGTCATCTTCGGACGCGGCGAGGAAGTGCTGCAGTTCTGCGCCGGCCAGCACGTGGCGGCGATGCAGCTCGTCTCGGCGCGCGGCACGCTGCCGCGGCAGGTTCCGGACAACGCGGTGATCACCATCGCCGCGTGGCCGCTGGAGCTTGCGCGCCTCGGCAGTCTCTTCGCGGAGGCGAAAGAGCGCGGGCTGCGATGGGGCGTGGTCATTCCGATCATCTTTCCGGTGACGACCGATCTCGCCGCCCTCGCCCAACTCGCGGAGCTGGCCAGGACGTACGAGGCGTCATTCTTCGCCGGTGTTCCCGTCGAGTTGGACGCCACGGCGCGCAACGCGCTGGCGCAATCGCTGACCGGCGAGGCGCGCGACGATCACTTCGAGATGCTCTTTCACTCCGACCTCGGCCCGATCCGGCTGGCCACCGAACGCCATATCGCCGCACTAGCCGGCGAGATCAACGCCGCGGACTTCGTCATTCCGCCGCGCTGGGATCGCCCGACGAATTGGAACGCCGCCGTTCTCCTGACTCTTACTGCAAGCCGCATCCTGGCCATGAACCGCGATGAGGAGCTGGCCTGGCGTTTGACCCGGTCTGCGAAGGTGGTGGCCTTGCTCGAAAAGCCCATCGAGCGCGTTGCGCAGGCAGCAAGTTTGTCGATCATCGACTCGCTCGACGAGATCAGCGTCGACCTCTTGACGGAGTGGCTCGAAACCGGCAGATCAAGCTTTGCCGGACACATCGAGAAGCAGTGGCGGCTCCGGAGGGATAGCGGGGTGTAAGTCAGGCCGAAGGCAAGCGGCCCATCCGCTTGAATGCTTCCTTGAATCCTACCGGGATGACAGCAGGATACCAGAAAATTCCAAAAGCGAACGGAATTGTGGAATCGATGACAAGACGCCAGACAGCCGCGCTCCTCGCATCCGTTGGTCTGGTAATCCTCCTCGGCATCGCCACCGCGGCCTGGTATGTGGCGCATCGTCTGGAACAGATAGCAACCACAGCCGTAACGCGCAAAGAGGAGATGGCCGACATCGGCACCCTCGTCACCCGCGTCCGCGACCTGAATCGGCTGGAAACGGCCACGATGCGCGTGGCCAGCGTCAGCACCGTCACGCAGACGTATGACCTGATCCCGAACGCGCTGGCCGGCGACGAGCTTACGCTTTACTCCGCGGGCGACGTGATCGCCGGCGTCGACCTCTCACTCCTGAAACCCGACGACGTCCACCGCGAGCCCGACGGCACCATCGTCGTCCGCCTCCCCCCACCCCAACTCCTGGTCTCGCGCCTGGACAACCGCGCTTCGCACGTCATCCAGCGCCGCACCGGCGTCTTCCGCCGCGCCGACATCGGCATGGAAGGCCGCGCCCGCCAATACGCGGAGCAGAACATCCGCAACGAAGCGATCCGCCGCGGCATCCTGCAACTCGCGCAGAAGAACGCGGAAGGGCGGGTGGCGGAGCTGCTGCACACGCTTGGGGCGGCGAAGGTGAGGTTTGAGGCGACCAAGGACCACTCCGTAGGGCGGTAAGACGCCTGGTCGAAGTTACATAGGTCAATTTTGTATTGACATAATCAAGTGAGAAGCTCATATTGTTGATAAGGAGGTAACCATATGATCGGGTGCATAAGGTTACGAGGAGCACCGAATGCTCGATCCAAACGCGACCAAGGTAACGATGCTTTTCCCCCTTCTTGGAAACGACGGAGAACCCTTTCCAGCAGGTGTTTGGGCTTGGTGGCTGGATAACATCGTCACGTTCGGTGCGTACCACGAACTGGCGTCAAGAGGCACCTGGAGAGGAATGACCGAGCAGCATCGGTGCGTCAAGATCGTAATCGTCGAAGAATCCGAGCTTCAACGTCTGGAGGCTTTCCTGGCCGAGGCGCGTGAGGTGTTTGGGCAGGAAGTGATGTACTTCGAAGCCGTACGAGTTCACTTCAAGCTCATCTAGCTCTCCGCCGCGCGAAGAAGAAACCGAAATGAGATACCTCAATCGTGATTCCGGTTTGCAGATCGATCTGTCGCACCTCGACAGAGATCGAAAGCGTTTCTACCAATCGGCTCTCGAGAAGCTCGATGAGAACGTCCCCTGGCTCGAGTTTGAAGATTTCGCGTTTTCCTTCGGCTCTCCCGTCTTTAGAGCTTCGCGGAATCGCCAGGAAGTTCTTAGCGACCCGCTCTACGTTGTGCTGAAGGACATCTGGTTGCGACTGGGAATCAGGCAAGGCCTTGTTGCACCGTCAAAGGAGTCTGTTGCCAGTGCCAAAACGACCAGCAAAGCCCGGCAGGCCAATCCGCACATCGCGGCGCGTCGCGGTCACCTGGAGATTGCCGATAAACCTGCTCTTCCGCGTCGACGCAGTCGCTGAAGCCGAAGGCGTCACGACGACGGAGTGGGTCGAGCGAGCGATTTTGAGCACGCTTAATTCGCGCACCCTGCCTACGATCGATCCAACACCTTCTTCGCCACGCTGATGGCCTGCTTCAGCGCGGCCGACTTGCTCATCGCCTCCTCGTACTCTCGCGCCGGATCAGAGTCATAGACGATGCCGGCGCCGGCCTGGACGGAGGCGTGGCCTTTCGCGAGCACGATCGTGCGGATGGCGATGCACGAATCCATGTTGCCGCTGAAGCCGAAGTAGGCCACCGCGCCGCCGTACGGGCCGCGGCGCGTGGTCTCGTGGGCGTCGATCAACTCCATGGCCCGGATCTTCGGTGCTCCGGTGAGGGTGCCGGCGGGAAAACAGGAGAGGAAAAGATCGACGGGACTGCGGTCGCCGCGCAGCGTTCCCTGAACGTTCGTGACCAGATGCATGACATGGCTGTAGCGCTCGATGTGGGCGAAGTCGGAGACGGAGACCGAGCCGCTAACGCAGACGCGGCCGAGATCGTTACGCCCGAGGTCGACCAGCATGAGGTGCTCGGCCTGCTCCTTGGGGTCGGCCAGAAGCGCCTGCTCCAGAGCAGCGTCTTCAGCGTGCGTCGCTCCGCGCGGGCGCGTGCCGGCGATCGGCCGCGTCTCCGCGCGTGTGCCGTCGACGCGCACCAGCATTTCCGGCGACGCGCCGACCAGCGTGCACTCGGGCGTGCGCAGCAGGAACATGTACGGCGACGGATTGATCGAGCGGAGCACGCGATACAGCGTCAGCGCGTCCGACTCGCAGAATTCGGTGCTCCAGCGCTGCGAGAGAACGATCTGAAAGATCTCGCCGGAGACGATCTCCTCCTTCGCCGTCCGCACCACTGACTCGAAGTCCTCCCTCGGAATGTTGGGAGAGAACGTCACGTCCGCGCCCTGGTCTGGAAACTCCAGCAGCTCCACGCGCGCGGCGCGCAGCCGCTCGATGGCGCGGTCGAGGCGCGCATTGGCCTCTTCGATTGAAGCGTGCGCATCGGAGGTGAAGATGTTGGCGATGACGTAGAGCCGCTGCTTCACGTGATCGAAGACGACCACATTGTCGAAAAAGACCAGCCGCGCGTCGGGGATGCCGGTTTCGTTTCGATACGAATCGGGGATGCGCTCGATCCAGCCGGCCACGCTGTAGCCGAAGAAGCCGACCGCGCCGCCGAAGAACGGCGGAAGCGACTCCTCGCCGTAAACGCGCAGCGGCTGCAGCTCGTTGTTCAACACGCCGACCGGATCGGGCGTCGACTCGTCGAAGCGAAGGCTGCGCCGCGGCTCGAAGCCGACGAACGAATAGCGGCCGACGTTTTCACCTCGTTCGACGCTCTCGAAGAGAAAGGCTTCGCCATCGCCGGATAGGGCGGCGAATGCCGCCACCGGGGTGATGGCGTCCGCGCTCAACTCGCGGGCGATAGGAACGATGTCGTAATCCTTGCGAAGGTCATCCAGGTTCATTGACATGCCTCGAGAAAAAGCTCGCTCTGCCGCGCCGCTTGCGCGCGGAGGAGATCGAGCCCGTTGAAGTCTGCGCGAGAATCGCGCCCGTATGCCGCTTCGATGATGGTAGCGGCATCCGGCAGCGGAATCGATACGTTTTGCGGCAGCGTGTTGATGACGAGATCGCCGCGCCATGACGGCAGTTGATCGAGGGGCCGGGCACTCAGTTTCCCCGCCGTGCGATTGAACACGGTTGACTCGATGCCGGCGCGGCGAAGGGCCACCAGCGCCGCCCGTGACGTGCCCCCCGCGCCGATGACCGCCGCCGTCCGGGCGGAGGTTCTAGCAATCAGCGACGCGAAGCCGTCGACGTCGGTGTTGTCGGCGACGATCCGTCCGCCGATCCGCACGAGCGTGTTCACAGATTCCGCCTCACACGCGTTCGGACGGATATCCGCTCCGATTTCCGTCGCAAACGAGAAGGCCACTTCCTTGAACGGAGCGGTGATCGACATGCCGGTTGGCGCGAAGCGCTCGCCGCCTGCGAACGGTCGGGCGATGTCGCGAAAGTCATCGGTCTCGAAGATCGCGTACGCTGCCGCGACGCCGCGCTCCCGAAAGATGGCGTTGTGAATGGCTGGCGAGCCGCTGTGCGCGGCCGGGTTGCCGACGATGGCGAAGATCCTCTCCGCATGCAACGCCTTGCGATTCGGGCCATAGATGGCCAGCGCCTGCGCCAGCGTGAGCTGCCCCGGCGCAGCTTGCCGGTTCTCTTCGACGCTGACGAACTGCAGCTCCGATCCGAAGAAAGGAGCCAGGATGCGGGCATACAGACCGCGGCCTCCCATGCCGATGACGGAGAGGTTGCCCCTCCCTTCGAGCAACGCCAGAAGGCGGACGTTGTCAGCGAAGTTCCGCGGCGTCACGGCAAGCTTCACATGGTCCGCGCGCACCTCTGTGACGAGGATGTCAACCTCGGGCATCCCTTCGTAATCGTGATGCGAAAGGATCACGCGCCGTCCCGCCGGAATGGGATGACCCCACTCCACGTCGATGAGATCGGCGTTGGCATCAGCGACCGGCGCTCCGCCGCGATTCGTGGCGATGACAGGCTTCGCCGTCGCCGCCCGCACCGCCGCCCAATCGACGGCGTGTCCGCCGAAGGCATCGACGCGCAGCTCGATGGCATCGTGATCGTCGCGCAGTGCGCGGATCACATCGATGGCCTTTTCCGGCGTCTCTTCGTAGATCGTTACGACCAGTTGCATCAACGTTAGCCTCATCCTCATCGGGAAGAGGTGCGGATACGACCGGTCGATATTCGCGCCCCTTCCGTTGCGGGGCGCGTCTCACGCGCTACCCGCTAGCTGCGGCGAAACCACCACCAGTTGCGCGGCGCGTTCATCGTCCGAGGAGGGTAGCGGCGAAGGGGCCGGGGTGTCAACTGGGTGAGAATGGACGCATGCGCCGAGGTCTCCTTCTCATTGTCCTTACGCTCGCCTGTTCACCGATTTTTCTCAATCCAAACGATAGCCGGCTGCAAGCACGCGCTCCGGAACTGTTTCACGTCCGCTTCGCCACCAGCCAGGGCGACTTCATCGTCGAAGTCCATCGGAGTTGGGCCCCGATCGGAGCCGATCGTTTCTACAATCTCGTCGCGCATCATTTCTTCGACGGCCAGCGTTTCTTCCGCGTCCGCCAGAGTGTTTTCGCGCAGTTCGGCATTCCGGGGAATCCTCGCGTCGCACAGGCATGGCGATCGGCATCCATTCCCGACGACCCTCCGAAACAATCGAACGTCCGCGGGACGATCGCCTACGCCTTCACCACCCCGAACACGCGCACGACGCAGCTCTTCATCAATCTCGCCGACAACAAGCAATTCGATCCGCAGGGTTTCGCCCCGATCGGCACAGTCACCTCGGGGATGGACGTCGTCGACCGGCTCTACTCCGGCTACGGCGAAACCGCCGGCGGCGGAATGCGCGCCGGCCACCAGGACGCGCTCTTCGCCGAGGGCAACGCCTATCTGATCCGCCACTTTCCGCGTCTCGATTACATCCGAAAGGCAAGGCTGATCACGCGGAGGCGCGGAGATCGCGGAGTGATGCCTGTTTTTTTCTCTCCTCCGCGTCTCCGCGCCTCCGCGTGAAACGATTCTCATCCAATGTACCCTGATCTGAATGCGTCCCCAACGTACCGAGGCGATCATCCTGCACACCTTCCCCGCGCGCGAGCGGGACAAGCTGGTCGTGTTTCTCACGCCCGACCACGGCAAGGTGAAGGGGTACGCGTATGGGGCGCGGTCGATGCGGACGCGGTTTGGGGCATCACTCGAACCTCTGGCAAAGGTGAGGATCGGCTACATCGAGCGGGAGGGGGACGAGGTCGTGCGCATCGAGTCCGTCGACCTGATCCGCTCGCTGTTTCCAGCGCAGCAGAACCTCGCGGCGAGCGTGGCGGCGTCGTATCTCGCGGAGACGGTCGACACCTTCGCGCAGTCGGGCGATCCGGCGGAGTTGATCTACCGGCTGCTCGACCGGACCACCGAGGCGTTGCTGGATGGCTCGGTGCCGCTGCGCGTCGTCGCGTATGCCGAGGTCTGGATTCTGCGGCTGGCCGGCGTGCTGCCATCGCTGCGGAACTGCAACGCATGCGATGAGCCACTCGGACGGCCCTTGCGGTTCGACGCACAGGCGCATGGTTTCGTCTGCACGAAGTGCGGCGCGGATCACGCGCAAGTCATCGCCAACGACGTCGCCGAGGTGCTCGACGCCATCATGCGTATGCCGGCCGGCGAGTTCGCCTTGCGCGACATTGCCGCCGACGTCCTGATCGAAGTCCGTTCGCTGGCGGCGTTCTTCCGTCGCAACTTCCTCGGGCACGAATTGAAATCGTTCGAGATGCTGGCAGGGCTGATCACATGAAGAGCGCCCGTGCGCCCCGGAGCGCTGGCGTCTCGCCGGCTGGCCCGGCGCGCGTCTCGCCGCCGGGTTACCGCGAATGTCATGCGCTTTCCGGGTAAGGCTTTTCCGCAGATGACGCAGATGTACGCAGATAAAACCATCTTTCATCTGCGTCTAATCTGCGTCATCTGCGGATAAGGCTTTCATCATCCGGTCGCCCTGCCGGAACACTCAGTAGTATTCTGAAACAGGCGGGGCTCTAGAAACCGTAGGTGACCATGATGGAATACGTTGTGATTCTCGAGGAACGCGAAACCTCCTTCGGCGCCTACGTGCCCGATCTGCCCGGCTGCGTGGCCGTCGGCGAAACACGGGAAGAAGCGATGGAGTTGATTCGCGAGGCAATCGAATTCCACGTCGAGAGCCTGCGCGAAAACGGAGAGCCCGTGCCTCCCCCTCATTCGTTTGTCGAGACGGTCGCCGTGTAGCGACTCTGCCAGAGGACGATCCGCAGATGACGCAGATGTGACGCAGATAAAACCATCTTCCATCTGCGTTCCATCTGCGTCATCTGCGGATCAAGCCTTTGATCAACCAACAGGCCACGCCATCGCCTCCGCGAACCCCGGCAGCGCCGCCGACAACTCCTCGATGTGCGCGCTGGCGATGCCATCCAGCTCCCGCTCCAGCACCCCGCTGACGGTGGTCTCCTGCTGGTCTGCCCGATAGTGCAACATGTCGATGTGATGCCTCGGCAGCCGGACGCGCAGCCCCGCGCTCCGGATCGCCTGCGGCAGGATGCCCTCCGCATCGTCCCCGAGCGCCTCTTCGATGACGTGCATCGGCCAGATCTCCAGCGCCTTGGCCATCATCTCCGCCCGCGGAAACCACTTCCCGAGCGGCGTCGTCCACAGCTCGACCTCCCCGTTCTCGATGGCCTCGGCCATCTGACGATGCGTCCACCCGAGGAGCCCTTCCGCCTGCATAATGCTGACATGCGGCCGTGGCTGTAGGAAGATGTGACGGATGCGGGAGATGACGTCGGGTTCGAGCATGGTTGGGTACCTCACTGTTAGTTGTATAAACATATAACTGCCGCACTCCTTTGTCAAGGGACAATGAGGCACTCACGGGACACAACTGCAGCCGGGGAACTCTTCGGAGCGCGCCTTCGAGAAGTGCGTTTGAAACGCGGCCTTAGTCAGCAGGCGCTCGCCGAACTGGTTGGCCTTCCCCAGCCTCACGTAAGTGCGATGGAGTCGGGAGCGAAGTTCCCGAACCTCCTGACAGTCCTTCGTCTGGCCGTCGCGCTGGAGTGCAAGGTGATGGAACTCGTCGGCGTATTCGACAAGACTGACTTGACATCACTCTTGCCGAAGTAATTACCTTCGCGCCGCACATTGTCGCCGGCGTGAAGCCACCTGCGTCGGTATCGAGGTCAAAGCGCCGCGTGGGCATCAGACAGACTCCTAGCGCGAAGTCGAGGCGATACTGAGGATGGCCCGTGTACATCCTTGCTAGGAGCCTTGAAGACGTTTCAGCCAAACTGAATCAGGCAACCAAGTGACCCGGAAGGGCGCCAGCCAGTCATACTGGAAATGGACGTCCATGTCCGTATCTACAGCCTTCAAGAGCAGAGAATACTTCTTGACAACGTCCGTCGCACGTTCTATGACCGCGTCGATGGCGCCCAGGCTCGGAAATTGAGTGGGCGGTATCTTATCGAAATGAGCCAGGCGCTTCGTCGCATACTCCACAATCTCGTCGGCCAATCGCTTTAGTTCTCCGATCTCTTTCAGGTCTCTGCCCCGCGGTTGCTCGATTCCTTCACCGACTGTATGGTCGTATCCCCTGTTGATGAGGTGTTCGCGAAGCCAAGCTTTGACTTCACCGGGCATCGCTGGATGACCGATTGTGTCGGCAGGAAACAGATTCCCGTACGCCTCCCGGGAAATCACGCTCGGATCCCTTTTCACGAAGGCAAGGAAGCGAGCAAGCGACACGGTGCGGTCATCCTCATCGCACAACTGCCGAATTGCCATCGCCATCCCTTCGACGTAGAGGTTGTACATCCAAAGGTAGAAGTGCGACTGCCGCTCCTGAAGCTCTGGGTTGTCCTCGATCAGACCCCACACTACCTTGAATATGAACTGCTTCGTTCGGAGGTCGTAGACCTGATCGTGGAGGAGGCGTAGCCACTCGATCAGTTCTTCGCGATTCGTCGGATCCAAAATCTCTCTTGCTTCCACCATTCAAATCACCTCCGAAACTAACAACCAGCATGGACAGCGTCTTCATTGCCGCATCTTCCACCGCGGCGTGGACGACCTCGCGCAGCATCGCGCGAGGGTTTGCACTACCGGCTTCGCGAAGTGCGAGGAGTAGAACTGTGGGAGCGGCGCACCGACCTACGCCTCCGACTCCTCCGCGAAGCCGAAACGGGACCGGATCGTTTCGGCGATGTCGTCTATCGCTTTGTTGAAGTCCTCGCGGAGTTTCTTTTTCATCGCAATGCGCTCGTCCAACGGCATCACTTCCAGGTCCTCGGCATATCCTTCCGCGTCCACCAAGATGCTAAACAACTCGTTCTGAATCTTCAGCGAGGCGGACAGCACTTTAACGTGCAGAAATATCTGGTGTGTGCTAACCCAATTCTTAAGCTCGCCCCATAGAACCATGGATTTTCTCACTCCATAGCGAAGGTCATATCGAAGATACAAATCAGCGCGCTTCGTAGCCGATGTCGCATTCCGCAACGCGTCTTTCTCGTCGTCCGTGAACGGCAGCTTGTCGATCAGCGAGAGCGCTTCCTCCTGGCCCAGCATCACAAAGGGCGGAACGCTCTTCCCGTCCCCGAGCTCCAACTGCGCCATGCCAATCGCTTTTATGAGCCGCTCCCACGTCCCTTCGGTCACTGCGAACTCCCGCTCGTTCCGGCGACTCAGAACATCGCTAAACCGCGAGAGCTGCGCTTGCAACGTCGTGAGCTGCTCATCGAGACCGTGTTTGTGCTCCGCGACGGCCTTCGAAATCTGCAGCTCGATGAGCTTCCCGGCCAGATACTTCAGAGCCAGAACGCCAGCCGCAATCCCGCCAAGAGCCCCGAGAAAGCCACCGAGAAAGTCCGTGAACATCTTCCGATTCCTCCGCTAAACAACCAATGAGCGAGTTGGACTCACACCTTCGTACTTCTAGGCCTCTCTGGGTAAGTTCTAAAGTCCAAAGTGCCTGCGCTGTCCTGTCGCCTTGGCGGCTCCGTTGAACCACTTTATACTTTAGACCTGACCCATTTGCGGCTCGTGCGACAGCGTTTAAACGAACGGGATGTGCTGACTTAAGATGCAGAGCAGTGAAACAAGCGCGATGCCCATCAGAGCCACCTTCACGATCACAAGAAACAATAGGACACATACTGCCAGCTTGTGATCCGTTGCGGGATCATTTCCTTTCTTGCACAGAACTAGTGTTCCCCACCAAATGGAGCCAACTAGGTAGTGAAGGGCGTCGAGCGCCAGAGCAAGAATGATCAAGAGCACCGGCCAGTAAAAATCGATCGAGATGGGCAACCGCACATCGTGCGTCACGCCGGCCGGCTGCGAGGGAGACACAGCGCTCAGATGGAATAACCAAACGACGGCGAGCCCCGCCAGTCCCAACTGGCGAACAATGTCTCCAGCCTTTCCGGTATGGTAGACAACCTCATCCTCTACGGTCGTGGGCGCCATGATCACCACCTCCGTCGCCGGACACGAGGATACGCCCGAACAAGAAAACTCGCCACACCTTACTAGGAACCAATGGCGTGGTTGACGTAAGCTAATGAAGTAACACGAGTTGTATCCGTGTAGGGAGGCTTGTGAGCGCCGGGCGAGCTTCACGACTACCGTTTGAAGTATCCTAGCGACGTGTTCAACATTTGCTTTGACACCGGCACGCTGTTTTACCCAGCTTGTCTGCGCGAGCTTGCTGGCCGAAGCGATGTTCGACTCTGGGGTTCAACGATCAACGTATTCGAGACCGTATCCGACGTTCGCGACGACGACAGTTTCCGCCGCGTGAGAGCTCAGTTGAGCCTTCTTCTCGAGGTCTCCGGCGATCGGTTTCTACCTAATACTGACATGCAGTTCCGAATTGCCGTCGGCCACCCTGACGTGATCGATACTCCGCTAGAGTGGCGCGAGATTGCGATGATTGTGGCGCAGGCTGGAAGTTTGGCGGAATTAGAACATGTGAGTTTCAGGCGGGCCGCCGAGATGCGCGCCGAGCACACGAATGGGTGGCCGAAGCAGGTGGTAGATCATATGCTACGGAGCATCAATCCGACGTTGACGACGTCGCCGGACTGGAACGTTCGAGCGACAGCCGATACGATAGCGAAGCTCAGGGCTTTCCTCCACTCACCGGACGGTAGGCACGCACAACTCAATGCTTGGTTTAGGAGGCAGCGCTGGGATCCGAGTCAGATCTCGATGCCAGAACGTGTGGTGTCCCTGTGTGTACTGCGTGCGTACTTTCAAGCCTGGGAGGGCTTTCTGTTACACATGCTTCAGTTCGGCCGAAAGCCGGAGGAAAACGACGCGTTGGATCTGGACCAAACGCTCCCTCTTTGGCAGGATGACTGGCTGTTCTTGACTTCCGACAAGGGCCTTGTTAAGTGCCTCGAGCTTGGCGAAATGCCCAGGCATAAATACAGGCTGGTACAAACGCTGAATTCGTCCGACTGGATTGCCAGCGCTCGGAAGTGGGCTCAGAGTCCGTAGAGCAGAGTGATAGGGCCAGACCTTCGTTTTTTTCACTTCGGCTAAACCACTGACGGAAGGGATCTTACGCGTCACGATTTCAGCGCCTGCGCAGCGGCATTCGTTGTTCAGCGCGTCTGCCATCCGTTCATGCCGGTTGGTCACGCGCGGGACGTTCGATCCGCGTGCAACCTTCCGCCCTCGGGACGGCCGCGGGAGCGTCTGTCCCGCGGATTCCAGGCTGGGGATTCTTCGCGTCGCTCAGAATGACAGCGCGGGTTCTCACCGGCATCACGCTCGACGGAACGCGGGGACAACGCGGACGAAGACCGTCCCCCATCTGCGTTCATCTGCGTCATCTGCGGATGAACGTCCCCTCGAACGCGGATCAACCCTTCTTCCGCCGTCGCGGCGCTCCCAGCTCGTTCCGGAGCTTGCGGTTGAGGCTTCGGACTTTCTTGGCCACTGGGCTCTCCGGGTCGGCGGCCTGGGGGGAGCTCTTGAGGCGGTGGAAACCGGCGCGCAAGCCTCGTCTCCGGTTCGCTTCGTCCCTCTGCTCACGCTCGCGCTCGAACTCCATCGAATTACGCTCCGCTTTCAACATTCCTTTCACGAGCTGGTCCTGCCGGATCGACCGCTCGATCAGGTCGGCCTGTTCGTTCGGGGAAATCCGAGGGTCCCCGCGCAGCTTGCCGGAACGCAGACGCGCCGCCATCCGGCGCAGCTCGGAGTAGGTCACCCACCGCGGAATTCCCGGGACTTCGTCCTTCAGCCACCCATCATGGCGAAGGTACTCTTCGACGCGTTTCCCTTCCTCGGTATTGAGAAACTCGAGTGCTCGTTCTCTCATGGGCTTTCTCCGATGACGGGCGCCTTTGGCGCGTTGTCGGTTGTCGGTTGTCGCGTGGAAACGACCGGGCGCGCTTGCGCGCGCCCGGTCTCACTTCCTCACATCACAGTTTACGCTGCTCGCTGTCGGACGTTCTGCTACCCGCCGGTGCCGGCGTAACAGGCGCCGGCGACGACGGTGTTCCGGGTGCCGGAGACTGCGGCGTTCCGGGAGCCTGCGCCCCCTTCTTGCGGCGGTTGATGCTCTTCAACCGCTTGATCTCCAGCACGTGCGGCACGAGGATGGCGTTGGCCGGGTCGCGCGCCAACTGCACTCCGATGCTGAAGGCCTGCGCGGTCACCAGCGCCACGCGCTCACGGCGGATAAGGTTCGCCCCGGCGACGCCGTTCAGCATCCCCCGTAGCTCATCCTCCACCGCCGTCCAGCGGTTGGCCTCGTCGTACAACTGACGCACGTTGTCCGCCGGCTGCCCGACCGCCTGCGCGACGTTATCGAGCGCACCGATGACGTTGATCGACGCCTGCAGAATGGCGTTGGTCGTGCGCGCGTGGTTGCGCAGCGTTTTGCGCTGGTCGGGCGTCAGAGGCGACACTTCGCCGATCTGCCCTCGCATGACGCGCAACTGCTCGACCACCACCTCGGGGGCCAATGTTGGTGCCGGCTGCGGGATGTCCGCGGCGGCAGACGGTTTCTCCGGTTTCTGTTTGCTACTCATGTCGTGATTCTCCTTCCATGGCGGTAAGTCCGGCGGGAACGACGAGCACTTTGTGCACGAGTGCAGGCGGCCACCGGCTGGAGGAGACGGCAACGCGCCGGCTCTTCCGGTTGATGTTTTCCCGAAGTGTGCGCACACTTCGAGAGCCCGCGGCAGGAGGAGCACCGCTCAACTCCCGCAAAGATGAGAACAGTCGCACTATCCAGCGCCGTCGTCCCACCCGTTGGCCGCCAGGAGCGTGGGGCTCTCACGAGCGCCGGCTCCAATCTCGATCGGCTGGCGAGCCAGCTTAGCGAGGTTTGGAATAGTATCACAGTTTTCAAGGAATGTCAAGTGTTTTTTTTGAGGTCCTTCGAAACGGGGTGCTGGCGTGTCGCTGGCTGGCTCGGCAGAGCCTTCCCTGAGCGAAGCCGAAGGTCTCGCCGTTGAGGGGTTACAAACGACTGTAATGAATCTTGCCAGATCGGGGGCGAGACGCCCCCGGGCCAGCCGGCGAGACGCCAGCGCTCCGGGGCAATCCGTTGGATTCGCAGCGCGAAACGTCCAGCTCAAACAGAACTCCGACGGCTTGCACCAGCGAATGCCTCAACTCAGCGAGCAGGCGTCCGGCTTGCCGCGTGAACCCGATGACGCAACGCGTACGCCGGGTGACTTGGTGCGTACGCTGGATGACTCGGCGCGTACGCCGGGTGACTTGGTGCATACGCCGGGTGACTTGGTGCATACGCCGGGTGACTGGGCGCGTACGCCGGGTGACTTGGCGCGTACGCCGGATGACTTGGCGCGTACGCCGGGTGACTTGGCGCGTACGTCGGATGACTTGCCGCGCATGCCGGGTGACTGGGCGCGTACGCCGGGTGACTAGGCGCCCGAGCCCGACGATTCACCGCCCAAGCTGGACGTTGCACCAGCCAAGCCGGACGGCGCACCGGCCAAGCCGGACGACGCACCGCCAAAGCCGAACGTCACACCAGCCAAGCCGGACGTCGCACCGACCAAGCCGGACGTCGCACTGACCAAGCCGGACGATGCACCGGCCAAGCCGGACGTCGCACAGCCCGAGCCGAACGTCGCACCAGCCAAGCCGGACGTCGCACCGACCAAGCCGGACGATGCACCGCCAAAGCCGGACGATGCACCGCCAAAGCCGGACGTCGCACCGACCAAGCCGGACGACTCACCGCCTGAGCCGGACGACTCACCGACCGAGCCGGATGAACGCACCATCAGCGCCGGAGGCGCACCGGAGATTAGCCGGTGGCAAGCGCGGAGCGCGCAGCCACCGGACCTCGGTTGGTTCTGTTTCTCCAGCCCCGGAGGGGCGTCGGAGCTCACCACAAGTGCGGCATTCTCCGATTCTCCGACGCCCCTCCGGGGCTGCGAAATGATCACGCATCTGTTCCGGTGGCTGCGCGCGTTCGCGCTTGCCACCGGCTAATATCCGATGCGCCTCCGGCGCGACTTACTTCCGCCTGACGTAGAGACCGTCGAACGTTTTCGTCCAGCTCTTACCGTCGTCGGTCGACGATTCGACGGTCTGGCGGACGCTCGGACACTCCATTTCCAGGTAGCTACGCTGCTCTACAACGCGACCGCTACCGGACATCACCTGACAACCGACGACCGATAACCGACAACGCGCAGGTAGCTACGCTGCTCTGCAACGCGACCGCTACCGGATATCACCTGACAACCGACAACCGATAACCGACAACGCGCCAAGCGCCGTCACACCCTCACCCCACCCCTCCCCTCGGCCAGCAGCGCGCGGCCGTGGTAGTGGAACTCGTTGTGGACGTCGAGGAGGAGTTGGCGGCGCTCGATCCGTTCCTCCTCGGCGCGGGTGTAGACCGTCGCTTCGAGGAGGGCCGTGCCGTCGTCGCGGGCGTCGACGGAGGGGAGATGGGTGACGATGAGGGCGCGGACGATCTGCGGCGACTGCATCCGCATCAAGGCCGCATCGTAGTCGTCCGCGGTGGCGATCAGGCGGGTCATGCGCCATGACGTCGCGCCGACGATGTCGCTGATGACCAGCCAGTACTCGAAGATGGCCTCCGGGTTTCGATCGACGTCGAACGCCTCGTAGACCGGCTTGCCCCGCTCGACGTACGGTGTGCTCTCGTCGCCGATGACGTCGTAGCGGATCTCGCCCTTCACGCGAAGTCCCGACGCGCATTCGACCAGCGCGGCCGCCTGCATGGCCATGTGCGCCTTGGGCGGCAACGGGCCGGTTCCGGACGCGAAGGCCTCGCGGAACCGTTCATTCGCCAGCGTGTGAGCCCGCGCGATGCGGTCTTGCACGCGCTGCACGGCGTCGAGCGTCAGCGTCGTCACTTCACCTGCTGGCTGCGGGCCAGGAACTGTTCCGGCTTCTCGAAGCCGGTCAGGCGCAACTGCTGCTGCTCGTGTCCCGCCGAATCGAGGAAGACCACCGTGGGGACGCCGACGATGGCGTAGCGCTTCGTCAGCTCGCGCACCAGCGGATCATCGCCATTCGTCAGGTCGGCCTTGATGCGCGTGAAGCGGCCCAGATCCTTCGCCACCGCGGCATCGCTGAACGTCTTTTCGTCGAGCTCCTTACACGGGATGCACCAGGTGGCGAAGAAGTCGATGATCACCGGCTTGCCGGCCGACGCCGTCACTGCCGCGGCATCGTACTTCTGCCATTTCACCTCCACCCCTTTGCGTGGGGGGATGGCGAAGGCGACACCGCCGACGAGGAGGATCGTGGCGCAGGCGAGGCGCATGACCCGGCCGCGCTGGCCGCGGCTGGCGAAGAGAAAGATCGCCCCGATGAGCAGGCTCGCCGCAACGCCGAGGCGGAAAGGAGTCTCGCCGATGACGCCGCGGAGGAAATAGAAAGCCATGGCGATGAGGACGAAGCCCATCGCCTTCTTGACCTGCACCATCCACTCGCCCGGCTTGGGGAGAGCGTTGAGCGCGATCAGGTAGGGAAAGCCGAGTCCGAAGGCGAGCGTTGCGAACATGGCCATGCCGATGGCAGGCCTGGCGATCGCGGCAACGAGCGTGAAGAGCGCCACCACCACGGGCCCGACGCACGGTGCCGCCACGATTCCGACGAAGAGCCCCATCGTCAGCGCCCCCGCCGCGCCGGCGCGGCCGGCCGAGCGGTTGGTGATGAACTGCGGCACGCGAAACTCCCACACCCCGAACATCGACGAGGCCAGGATCAGCATCAGCACCGCGAAGCCGATCAGCACCGCCGGCGACTGCAGCCACGATCCGAACATCCGACCGCTCAGCGCGGCGAAAACGCCCAGGACCGAGTAGGTTACGACGAGGCCGATGACGTAAGAGATCGACAGCGCGAACCGCCGCGACCGGCGCCCATCGCTCTGCATGGCGAAGAAACCCATGGTGATCGGGATCATCGGGAAGACGCACGGCGTGAGATTCAGGGCCAGCCCGCCGACGAAGAGGATGAGCAGCGTCAGCGGAAGGCCGTGCTCGGCGTAGGCCGCCGAGAGACGGTCGTTGCCAGCCGGCGGCGCTGCTCCTTTCGGAGCGGCGGAGAGAGGGGTGAAGTTGGCCGATCCGGCTGCCGGCGCGGGGGCACTCGCTGCCACGACGTTGGCCGTGTCGATCGTTACCTCCGCGTCGCGCGGCGGGAGACAGACGTTGTCGTTGCACGATTGGTAGTGGAGCTTGCCTTTAATCGGGCCGGCGCCCTTGAGCTTCGCGGTGAACGGAATCCGAATCGTTCCCTCGTAGACGGCGAGCTTCTGATCTCCGCTGAACTTGAATGAGCGGACAGTGTGCGGCGGGTAGTCGGCGGAGACGAGATCGGCCGTGGCCGGATCGAACGAAAGCACGGTCGGGATGACGAAGTCATCGAGCGGCTTGTTGGAGTTGACGTGCCATCCGCTCTCGATCGTGGCCGTGACCACGCCGTGCACGTCGCTGCCGCTCTTCCGGTCGATGGAGCCGGTCAGCTTGACCAGGTCGTGTTGCGGGATCGCTCCGCCGCCGAAGGAGATTTGGGCGAATGCGGTCGTGCTGAGGAGCGAAACGAGTACGAGCAGGCGGCGGATCAAAACCAATGTTGAATGTTGAATGTTCAATCTTGAATGTTGAATGAGGGGGACGGGCTGGCGATGCTCCCGCTTCCATTCAACATTCAACATTGAACATTCAACATTCAACATTCCGCCTCTCTTCAACAACATTCCGCCTCTCTTCAACGACTGTGCTCGCAATGGTGAAACCTACTTCCGCGGTCCGCCAATCTGCCGTTCGAGCTGCGGGATCATGACGTCGAGGTTGCGGTTGTACTGCGAGTTTGGATACTTGGTCTTGAAGGAGCGGTATTCGTTGAGGGCGGCGGAGACGTTGCCCTGTTGCATGTAGATGTCGCCGATGAGGAGACGCGAGCGTTCGAAGGAATCGCCCTTGTTCTGCAGCGTGGCGAACTTGGCGATGGTCTTCTTCGCATCATCGAACTTCTTCTGGAGGATCTGCGTGAGGGCCAGCTCGAAGTAGGCGTCGTCGCGGACGCCGGCCGGGATGGCCGGCTCGCTGACGAGCTTCCGCAGCCGTGTTTCGCTCTGCGCGTACGCGGCCCGCGACTCGAACTCCTTCGCCAGCGACAGGCGCTTGGCGTAGTCCTTCGAGATCGACGCCTCATCGCCGGCGCGCTTCATGAAGTCTTTGTACTTCCCTTCGACGTCGTCCATCGTTTTCTTGAACTCGGTCGAAGGAATGTAGCCCTTGATCATGCCGGCGATCACGAGATCGCTGTTGAGCACGAGGAAGGTCGGCAGGGAGTTGATGCCGAAATCGTGCGCGAACCGGGAGCCGTCTTTGCCATCCTCGGTGTTGAGACGGAGGAGGACCATATCGTCGGTCGAGCTCTGGAAGGCCTGTGACGGGATCACTTCCTGTTCGAAACGATGACACCAGCCGCACCAGTCCGCGAAGAGGTCGACGAAGATGAGCTGATTCTTCTCTTTCGCCTTCTTCTGGGCCGAGGCGATGTCTTTGAGCCACGGCGAAGCGACGGCTTGCTGTACTACGAGCAGCAGGGCCACGGCGAGCAAGGCAGTCCGTTTCAATTGAATCCTCCCGTTCGCCGGTCGCAAACGGCACCGGGAAAGTCGCTATTCCGATTGCGCGGCACCGACCGGTGACAATTCCGTCGAGGCGTTTTCCTTTTCGTGAGCGTGTTTGCGCGCGGCATCGACGAACGCGCCGAAGATCGCCGTGGCCGAGGGCTCTCCCGGCATGTCTTCGGGATGCCACTGGACGCCGAGGTAAAAGGCATGCGACGGATCCTCGAGCGCTTCGACGATGCCGTCGGGCGCCTGGGCGGTGACGCGCAACCCGTCGGCGACGCGGCCGACGGCCTGGTGATGCGATGAGTTGACGTTCAGCGCGCGCGTCCCAAGGATGCGTCCCAGCTTCGTCGCCGCCTCGATGTGGACGTCGTGGCGATGCCGGTCGCTCGGCTCGCTGGCATGATCGATCTTGGTGTCCACCGCCGAGGCGATGTCCTGGATCAGCGTGCCGCCGGCCGCCACGTTCATCACCTGCACGCCGAGGCAGATGCCGAGCGTGGGCACGCCCCGCTGGCGCGCCAGCCTGGCCAGGCCGACGTCATTCTGTTGTCGCCGCGGATCCATCGTTTCGCAGCTCGGATGCTTCTCCTCGCCGTACGCGGCAGGGTCGCAGTCATCGCCGCCGGCGAGGAGGAGGCCGTCGAGCCCGTCGAGGACGTCGGCAGCGTTTTCCGGCTGCGGCGGGATCAGCACCGGCACGGCGCCGGCGCGTTTCAACGATTCGATGTAGGTGGTGTAGACAAAGGCCCGGTCGCGCTCGCCATTCTTCTGCGCGACATCCGAGCCGATGCCGATGAGAGGCTTATGCATGCCGGTAATTATGCGGGATTCGTGCGCGGTTGGGGCTCAGGTTTCCGCTTGGGCGCGCGTGTGCCTCGAAGGAGTCCGGTCCACAGTATTGCTTGAACCGTTCTTGCTATTCCGTTTCGTCGAGAGTCCTTCTCCCCCCGCGGTTTTTTTGCGGGGGGAGAAGGTGCCGAAGGCGGATGAGGGGGGCGTGCGCGATAGGCGCGATCTACTCAAGCCTGGTCCGAGACGATTGAAGTCGCCGCGTGGATGGTTGACATTTGGCTCGTGCATGACTTACGTCCCGTGTAGCGCCCCCTCATCCGGCTTCGCCACCTTCTCCCCCGCAAGAAACCGCGGGGGAGAAGGACTCTCGATTAAGGGAGTCGGTAAGTGGTACAAGCAGACTGTGAGACCGGCTACCTCACCGTGATCACAACGCTATCCCGCTCCCCCCGCCCGTTCGTGGCCACGATCGTGTGTTGCCCCGCCCGTAGCGGCCATTCGCGCGAGACCGCCTTCCCATCCACCAGCCACGTGGCTTCGTGCGTGGCGCGGAGATGCAGGGACTGGAACTCGCGGTGCAGCGTCGGGTCGAAGAGGTAGGTGGTGTCGTTCGATGGGCTGGTGATGCGGAATCGCGTCTCGCGTCCGGCCATGGCACGCGGTGCGGATGCCGGCGCGCGGCGCTCGCGGGCGTCCGCCCATTCGCGGTACTCGGCGGGCCAGGAGACCTGTCCGGCGTGATGCCAGGCGCAGAACTCCACCGGCGCATCACGGGGAAGCCATTCGCTTTCCGTCGAGGGGCACGACGTCGAAGGACGCAGTCCCGAGAGCGCGCAGATCGGCTGCTGTTCGAGATCGTCGGGACGATCGACGATCGGGGTGTCCGCGTTCCCGCCGGCGCGGCGCATCGCCGCCAGCATCACCGAGTGGAAGATTGGTCCGGCGCCGGTGACCCCGCTGGAGTTCCGCAGCGCGCTGCGGTCGAAGTTGCCTACCCAGACCCCGACCGTAACGGCGCGCGTGTAGCCGATCGTCCAGTTGTCGTGATACGCCTGCGAAGTGCCGGTCTTTACCGCCACGGGGAAGGGAAACTCGAGGTTGCCGCCGCGGCCGAAGATGAACTCGCGCGCCTGGGGGTCGCTGAGGATGTCGGTGATCCAGAAGGCGGTGCGGGCGGTTACGACGCGTTGTCGGTTGTCGGTTGTCGGTTGTTTCAGCATTCGTGGCTGGACGCTCATGCCGCCTCGCGCAAACGTCGCGTATGCGGTCACGAGTTGTTCGAGCGTCACCTCCGCGTCGCCGAGGGTCAGGCCGAGGCCGTAGTAGTCGGCGGTGCGCGTCAGGTCGTGGAAGCCGGCTCCTCGGAGTAATCGCAGCAGCGCCGGAGCGCCGACTTTCGACAGCAGCGCGACGGCCGGCACGTTCTCCGATCCCGCCAGCGCCAGTCTTGCCCGCAACGGTCCGCGGTAGCCGCCATCGTAGTTTCGCGGGGTATAGACGACGCCCTCCTCGGCGGTAGGAAAGTGCGACGGCACATCCGCCAGGACCGTCGCCGGCGTGAATCCCTGCTCGAACGCCAGCGCGTAGGTGAAGGGTTTGAGCGTCGAGCCGGGCTGGCGAAGCGTAATGACGCCGTCAATTGCCCCTCCGAAGTCTGAGGTTGCGCGGTCTCGCGGTTGCGCGGTCTCGGCGGGGGTGGAACCGCGAGACTCCGAAACCGCGAGACCGCGAGACCCTCCGAAGTAATCGCCCGACCCCTCCCACGCCAGCCACTCGCCGGTCTGGTTGTCGAGCACGGCCACGGCCACGCTGTGAGCGCCGTGGCGCAGCAGGTTGGCGCGCTCGGCGGCGATGATGCCGCGGACACTGTTCTGCAGGTTGGCATCCAGCGTCGTCTCGATCCGCCTCGGAGCGTCTTTATTAAGGTGCTCGCGGACGCGCTCGACGAAATGCGGCGCCAGCACCGGCTGGATGCCGCGGTCGAGCGAAAGCCGCTCGGCGCGCGCTTCGCGATACACGGGGTCGGCGATCAGGTGAAGCGCGTGCATCCGTCCCAGGACCTGGCGCTGCCGCGTCAGGGCGCGGCGCGGTGTTGACGGCCGCTGCGGCAGCGACGCCAGCCACGCCGCCTGCGCCACCGTCAGCTCCTCGGGGGCGCAACCGAAGTAGCGCCGGCTGGCGCGGGCGATGCCGATGGTCTGCTCGCCATACGGCGCGAGGTTGGCGTAGAGCGCCAGGATCTGGCGCTTGGTGTAGCGATGCTCGAGCCGCAGCGCGATCACCGCCTCGCGCACTTTCGAGGCGATGGTGCGCGGCGGACTGCCGAGGAGCATCTTCGCCACTTGCTGCGTGATCGTGGAGCCCCCCTCGGCCGCGCGCAGATGAACGACGTCGTGCACGACGGCACGGGCGATGGCGATCGGATCGATGCCGTCGTGATGGTAGAAGCGCCGATCCTCGGCGGCGATGGTGGCGTTTCCGACAGACGCCGGGACGTCATCGAGCCATTCGTTGCGCGTGCCGGCCGCGGACAACGGCTCATAGAGAACGATGCCGTTCCGGTCGACGATCGTGGGGGTGGTGTCGGGGGTGATGACCGGGATCGGACCGAGACTCACCCAAAGTGCCAGGCCAAATACACCCAGCAACCCAGCAACCATGTAACTTCGAACCTTCACGGCTTGACCTCGACGACCTCGCTCGCCGTTCTCCCGAAGACTTCAGGCTCGTACATCTCCTCGACGTAAGTCGGTGCGGTCACGAACGTTCCCGCCGTCGTGGCGCGGACCATGTAGGAGAACTCGTGCGGTCCTTCGCTCAGGCGCGTGGCGAACAGGTTCACGTGGTCGTCGTGGCGCTCGACGTGGTCGAAGCCGCCGTGCTGCCACCAGGCCATCCAGTCACCGTTCTGCGACTCCTCATTCCTCTGCGCCTCGGCGAGATCGGTGGCGGTCGTGGCGAACCACGATTCCACCGGCTCCGTGCCGGCCGGGATCGGATCGGTCACGGCGACGAAATACCGCTCCTTCGTATTGCCAATGCGCAGCGTGACCTTGATCAGATCGCCGGCCTTGAACGTCTTCTGCGAATACTTCCGTTGCACGCTGAAGCCCTTGTCCATGGCGTCGTGCAGCAGGCCGGTCGGTGCGTAGTGGAGGCGCATCAGGTAGAAAAGTGTGCCGGTGCCCTGGCGATTGAAGGTGACCGGCGTCTCGACGCCGGCGCGCGGCTGAAGCTGCATCATCGGCAGGTCGTGGCTCTTCGCCAGCGTGCTGCGGCCTTTGAATGCATCGTTGGCGATGGCGTCGTTGCCGAGCTTCACGACAGCGGTGAAGTCGGGCACCTCGCTCTCGTACTTGCGGTAGTAGTCGACGAGCGATTCCATCGCCCAGACGTTCTCCTGCGTGTTGCCCCAACGTCCCTGTTTCCGCTGCTGCATCATCCAGCGCACCATCTGCTTGACCATCTGCTCGCTCTCGCCGTGACGCGTCAGAGCTCCGATGGCGATGGCCGTGGAGCGGACGTTCGAGCTCCAGAAATAGAGAAGGTAGGGATCGGTGAGTTCCTCAACATGCGCGCTGCCGCCCTCGGGAAGGATGCCGTTGGTGATGCGGCGGACGAGATCCTCGACGCGCGGGCTCTTCTCTCCCTTCGCCACCATGGCATCGAGCAGATAGGAAATGCCGAATAGCGGCATGCGATCGACGTATGAATAGAGCCGCGTGAGATGGCTGTCCTCATTGCGGCCGGCCTCGACGAGCACTTTCACCGCAAAGGCCTGCCAGGCCGTGTACGCCGGCCACCATCCCTCGTTCGTCGGGCGCTTCTCCTTCAACTTCGCGTCGAGGTATTCGTACCCGCGCCTGGTCACGTCCTTATCGACGTCGTACTTCAGCTTCTCGCCGCGTTGCATGATGTGCAGCACGTTGGCGGTCAGGTACGGCGACTCGCCGCTGCACTCGCCCGCCCAATAGGCGAAGCCGCCGTCGCCGCACTGGTATTTGTACAGCTCGTAGATCGTCTTCTGCGCGATGCCATGCGCCTTCCTGGCATCGATGCCCGGCAGCGAGAAGGCATCGCCGAGGTCGGAGGCGAGCATCAGAGCCATGGCCGCCGACGAACGCTGCTCCGCGCAGCCATACGGGTAGTCGACGAGATACGACGCCCCCTGGGCCAGACCGACCATCGCCGTCGACGACAGCTCGACGTGCAACCCGCCGTACCCTGGCACGACATCCTTCGGAACGACCAGCGTCTCCTGCGCGTCCGGCTTCGCTTCGCCGTAGGCGGCAACGGTCTCCGCCGTCGCCAGGATCCGCACCGGCAGCGTGTCTTCGAAGGCGTCGCTCTCGCCGTTGAGCGAGACGGTCATCTGTAGCCGCGCATTTCCGACGGCTTTGGCCACGGCATTGAAGCGCACTTCCGCCGAGCCCTCGGCGGCGATATCGATCGTGTTCGATGCCGGCGGTGTGAACTCGACCACCGAGGGATCGAGCGACTTGATCGTCACCGTCGCCTTCCCCGCCTGCTTGAGCTGCGAGTGGACGACGGCGCCGAAGTAGGCCTTGTCACCGACCGCCAGGAAGCGCGGCCAGGTCGGCGTCAGCAGCACCGGCTTGTTGATGCGGATCTCGTTCTGCGCCCAGCCGAAGCGCGACCCCTTGTCGCCCGCGACGGCCATGATGCGATACGTCGTCAGCGATTCAGGGAGCGTGACGTCAGTGCGCGCGTGGCCCTTGCCGTCGGTGACGACCGACCCGACCCAGAAGGCCAGCACGCGGAAGTCCTTGCGGATCACGCCCGGTCCGGCGTCCTTGCCGCCGCCCCCGCCCGTGGTCTCCCCTTTCGGCGTCAGCACGCGGCGGCTGACGATCTTCTGGCGCGAGTCTTCATTGACCACCTGCAGCGCCTTCTCGAGATAGATCGATTGCAATACGTCGGGCGTTTCGTATCCGGTCAGTGACAGCACGCCGTAGTCGACGGCCCACAACGTCACCTCCGACTGCGTCGGCTTGCCGGAGGCGTCATGAACGTCGACTTCGATGCGCGCCTTCGATGCCGGCCGGTACTCATCGCGGTTCGCCTTCACCGCCACCTTGAGCCGCTTGGTGGCGTCTTCGACGTTGATGGCCGCGTAGCCGAGGCGGAAGGCAGGCTTGCCGGGATCGCTCTCGTCCTCGGCCCCTTCCTTCGTGCGTCCCTTCAGCAGGAGCACGGAGACATAGAGGTTCGGGATGTCCTTCTCCCCGATCGGAACGGTGACGGTGGTCTGCGTCGAGGTCAGCTCGAACGTCTTCCACGTCCGCACCCCTTCGCGCTCGGTGGTCAGCAGCGCGGTGGCGTGCTCCCACGGCGACTTGACCATGATCCGCGCAGTCTCGCCGGGCTTGTAGGTCTTCTTCTCCGGCACCAGGTCGATGCGGTTGTGGTCGTAACGTTCCCACGCCGTGTAGCCGGCGCCGACGGCGTAGAACCAGGTCCGTGTCGTCGTCGAACGTCCCTCGGCATCCTTGGCCGTGGCGATGATGAGGTACTCGCCGCCTTCGTTCAGCGGAATGTGCAGCGGCACAGGCGCCGCCTGCGTCGTCACATCCCAATGTCCGGCCGGCAGCTCTTTGCGCTCGGAGGTCCAGTTGTAGAAACCGTGGCCGGTGGCCTCGCGGACGGAGTTCCACTGGATGCGATGGAGGTCGATGCTGACCTTGACGTCGGCGGTGGCGGTGCCGCCCAGGGCCACGGCTACGATGGCGGTATCGATCCCTTTCGCGGCGTCGGAGAAATACGGCGGCGGCTTCACGCCGACGTACCATGGCGCCGGATCGACGCGGAAGGAGTTGCGGCCGGCGATCTGCTGGCGCGAGATGTCGGTGACGTTCCCTTCCAGCTTGTAGTTCCACGGCTGGCCGGCGGTCAGATCGGTTTCGAGCGTCAGCTTCAGATCGCCCTTGGTGTCGAGCTTCTGCTCTTTGGTATTGATCGTTTCGCCGTTCCGCCGGTTCTCGTAGTCCTCGCCGAGGAATGCCCACTGTTCCTCGCCGAACCGCTCGCGGATCGCCCGCGGCACATCGAACACCGGCTCCTTCGAGTACGTCCACTTCACCGGCCGCGACGACATCGCCGCGCCGAAGAGGTACTTGCCGACGATCACTCCGTTGAGCTTCGTCCCGGCGATGGTCGACGGCGATTTGAGCGTGACGTCGACCCGGAACTCCGGCCGGCGATACGCGGCCACCAGAAACTCGCCGGCAACCATCAGGCGTTGCGAGGCGGTTTTGGCGCTGATGCTGTAATCGCCCAGCACCGAATCCGCCGGGACGCTCCACGTCCACTCCGCGCTGCTCCAGTCGTTCAACTTGACCGTGCGCGTGTCGACTTCCTTCGCATGCGAGTCGGTGGTGACGAGATCGACTGTGGTGCCGGGCGGGAGTAGCTGCATCCCCTTCGGCGTGTCGCTGCGCAGAACGACCTTGGCATGGACCTCCTCACCGGGCTTGTAGACGCCGCGGTCGGTGAAGATCGATCCGCGCAGCAGCGGCTGCGCTTCCTTGAGATCGAAGTTCAGGCCGAAGTCATACGGCCCGATCCCTTCGTTCCAGTCGCTCGTGGCGTAGGCGGTGTCGCCGTCTTTCTCGACGGTGACGACGAACTTCACGCCGCTGAGCGCTTCCCATGAGGCTTGCTCGTCCTCTTCGCCATTTTCCTTCTTCTTGTTACGGACGATGCGCAGATCGGTATTCGGCGCGACGGCGATGCCGCTCGCGTCGGTGGTGCCGCTCCAGAAGACTTTGTTGTCCACGGTCCGGATGGAAACCTTCGCGCCGGCGACCGGCGCGGCGTTGTCGAGACGCGAGACCAGCACGAGCGTGTTCTGCGGCGAGTCCTTGACCGACACGCCGAGGTTCGTCACCTGCACGATCGTGCCTGCGACATCCTCGGAATAGCGCTTGGCCTTGGGGATGGCGTCGCCCGGCTGGATCACCGCCCAGACGATGCCGTTGCCGCCCGTCGACAGGCCCGACTTCAGATTCAGGCCATACGACTGCAGCACGTCCGGAACCGGTGCCAGCTTGCGCTGCGTTCCGCCCGTAGCCGGCGTTTTGTGGAAGCCTTCCTTCTGCAGCTCGAGGATCGACGGGGTGAGCTGGTCGAGCGTCAACGGCGTCAGCCACTGCGTCACGTTCCGGAAGTTGCGCGCGTAGAACGGGAGGACCGGACCTCCGCTCGATTCCCAGACGCCATGTCCGTCGCCGAAGCTGATGAACGCGGCCTTGTGCCAGTACTCGACGACGGCCATCCAGGTGTAGCCGAGGATCTGACCGGACTCCGAGGTGAGCGAAGGATCGATGCGGATGGCGTAGGTATGGGCCGGACGGAGCGAGTACCCGAGCTCGTCGAGGCTGTACGACGACGACCGGGCATCCTCAGGATTCTCGCGCTTCGGAGCGGCCGGCGTGACAGGGACCTCATGCGCCGGATCGGTGACGTCGAGAACGCTGACCGCTTTCCGGAAATTGAGGAACGGCACGCCGTTGCGCGTGCGCATGCTGATCGGGTCGTAGTAGTCGGGGTTGCATTCCACCACGCACTCGATCTTGTCGACGAAGAAGGTCGGATTCAGCTCGATGGTGAAGGTCTGCGTGCGGCCGGTGGCGACGTTGGTGGTGCGCTTGGCCAGCGAGTCGTCGATGAAGATCTGCAGGTGCGTATCGGGCGGCACGCCCGGCTTGGTCTCGACGACGACCATCTCCGGCGCGGGCTTGTAGTGCACCTTGTCCCAATCGGTCGGAAAGAACGACAGCACAGGCTGCCCGTCGCTCACCGCCGCCTGCTGCGCCTTGGCCACTTTGGCATCGAACGCCGCCACCTGCTGCGGCTCGAGCTTTTCCAGACGCTCCCGCGCCGGCAGCTCCGGCGCTTTGAATTCATGTTTCGCCGTGCGCAGCTTGAGGTGCTCCCCCAGCGTCGCGCCATCGACCGGCTGGTTGAACCAGAGCATGATGACGACGCTGCCATCCCACTTGGCACCTTTGCGATACCAGTCCGTCCGCAGGAGCTGGATGGTCGGCGTGACGAACGAGAAGCGATAGACCTTGCCGAGTGTCTTCCCGCTGACCGCCTTCGCATCGGCATCGACCGTGACGTCGTACTTCGTGGCGAACGGCAACGGCGTCTTCGCATCAGGCGTGAAGATCAGCGTGGTCGTCCCCGACCAGCGGAAGGTGCCGTTGATGGCCGGTGCGACGTGAAACCACGGCACCTCCAACACCTTCGGAATCTTGCCGACGACGATCATCGGTTCGCTGAAGACGACCCGAATCTCATTCGCCTCCGCCAGGTTGGCCACTTCCCCCACCGGCCCGGCTTTGATGATGGTCAGTTTGTCAGCCGCCTGCGCGGAAACCGCGCAGATAAAAAGGAGTATCGAAAGTCCAGCTCGCTTCATGCGGCGGAGGGTAGCATGGGGCTCGTTGCCGTTTTGTGACGTGGAACGCACCGGTCCGCCATCCTCTGATTTGTACATCGCCGTCTCCTTCGATCCTTCGGGACCAATATGACGTCCGCGATGTGACGCGGCGCGGAGCAGATGAGGAGAACCGACACCAGGAATGTGGCGGGATTGTGGCGAGGTCAGCTTAGAATTACTTCTCCCCACAATGACAATCCGCTGGTTGCACCTCTCCGACACTCACTTCCGAGAAGACGAGCTCTGGGATCGGAGGGCGACGCTGAGGGCTTTGATCGCCAAGGTTAGCGAGCTGAAGGAGAAGGGTCTCGCCCCCGACATGGTCTTCGTCACGGGCGACATCGCCTGGTCGGGGAAGCCGAAAGAGTACGAGCAGGCGACGCGGTTCTTTCACGAGTTGAACAAGGTACTGGAGCTCGATCCGAAGGATCGATGGTTCCTCGTGCCGGGGAATCATGATGTGGATCGACGCCGGATCAAGGCTGCGCATCGAGCAATCACGGAGTCACTTCAGGATGAGATCACTGTCGAAGAGTTGCTGCTGCGGGACCCTGACTCCCTTCGGTCAGTATCCACAAGGCTTGAGGCGTACTACAACTTCGCCTCGGATTTCCTCGGCCCCGCGCGCACATTGCAGCCGGACAGGCCATGGCGAACGGACGTGCGCGAATTCGATGGCGTCTCCGTCGGCATCCTCCAGCTCAACTCCGCATGGATCGCCGAGGGCGGCAAAGCGGATGAGGCGAACTTGCTTGTTGGCGAGGCCCAGATACGCGAGGCGCTCGACGCCACTCCGGATGCCTTTCTCCGCATCGCGCTCATGCATCACCCGCTGCGCAACCTCCGCGAATTCGATGCCAACCGCATCGAGTCGCTCCTCGGTACAAAAGGTGGAGCGGTGTTCATGCTGCGAGGGCATCTGCACCTTAATCGCACGAAGTTGCAGTCGTCACCCGACAGCAACCTTATCGAAATCACCGCAGGCACGCTTTACACGGACGAGACGACATGGCCGCGCGGCTTTCACCTCGGCGAAGTTGATCTGAACAAAGAAGAGGCGCGTATCCAACTCTTCCGCTACAGCAGCGAAGGGAGTGGCTTCTTCGCGCCTGACAATCTCAGTTACGAAAACGCGCCGAAGGGCACCTGCAAGCTCAAGGTTTCCACGGCCTACCACCTCGGCGGAAAAACACCAAAAGAAGGCAAGACCATCTCTGAGAATCAACGGGTCAGCTTCACCGCACGTTACCGCACCGCCGCTGCGGCCTACCACGGGCACGCACGCTTCATCGGATTTCCAAATCAGGCTACAAGGCCGAATGCACGTGTATGTGACCTCTTCGTGCCACTTCGGATGAAGCTAACGGGAAGAAGCGAAACGGAAGGTCGCACGACCGCCGAGATAGCGAGGCGCCTTCTCAGCAGTCCCGCAGACAGGCCAGCACGCATCGTCGTCCTCGGCGATCCTGGCTCAGGCAAAACGACGCTCTCACGTTTTCTGGTGACGCTCGCAGCTGGCGCGATCACGATGTCCGGCGTCGACCAATCGACAGAACCGCTTCCGCTTCGGATTGCCTTCCGTGACTTCGTAGACAGGCGGCGAGAGAACCCAAGCTTATCTCTGCTCGAATACCTTGAACTTCAGGCAAAGATTGAGCTCTCTCTGCCGCTGCCTAAGAACTTTCTGAAAAAGGCGATCGAGGAGGGCCAAGCAGTCCTCTTGTTTGACGGCCTCGACGAAATCGGCTCGGCGGAGAATCGGGAAACCATGCGCAACGTAGTCACCGCGTTTTGCGCCGTTTATAAAAAGCTGCCGGTGTTGGTCACGAGCCGCATCGCGGGTTACGACGATGCTCCGCTTCAAGCGCAAACGACTTTTGATCGTCTCCGCGCTGTCATTGTCGGGTTCGATCATCTCGTGCTGGAGAAGTTTGACGACGACGACCTACGCACTTTTGTCACCCACTGGTACACCGTACAGGAGCCGACCGATCCAGTGGCACGCGACCGAGGCGTCGCCGACCTGATGGCCGCTCTAAACGACGAACGGGTTCGTGAGATGGCGCGCACGCCAATTCTCGCAACTCTCATCGCCATGATTCATCGGGTCGAAGCCAATCTGCCAGGCGAGCGAACGAAGCTCTACGATCTCTGCGTCCGGATGCTGATCGAGACGTGGCCAGCGCAGGCAAAGAGACCGTTCGCCGAAATCGATCCAGGTCTACAACGTGCCTATCTCGAAAGTCTAGCGTTCGAGATGCAGTTGGGTCGCACGAGCCACTCACGCAAAACGGTGGCCATCCAACGGAGCGACCTGATCGCCAAGCTTCTACCCATCCTCCGGAAGCGCGACTTCGCGAGCGATCCTGAAGAAAAGGTAGAGGGAGTCATCGAGCGATGGATTGATCATCTCGAAAAGCACAGCGGCATCCTAGTGGAACAGAGCACAGGGGTCTACGGCTTCTTCCACCTCTCCGTAATGGAATACCTTGCAGCGCGGGGGATGGAGCGCGAACTCGGCCCAGATGGCACGGTGGCGGCTATATCTGGGCACTTCGACGAGGCGTCCTTACGGGAGATCTGCCTGCTTTCCGTTGGATCACATGCAGAAGACGGAGAATTCCTCGACGCCGTCTACGAACGGATCGAGAAGTCCTCGGACATTCGACGGTGGGACTTCCTGCTTCGCTGCCTCCGTGAAGAACCTCGGTTCCGCTACGAACAGCGAGAGACCATACTCGGTCAGTATGCCGCGATGAAGCTCTTAGAAGCCCCAGCTTCCACCGATCACACTGTGATCGATCAGATCCAGCGCTTCTCCATCCGTCACGGCGAGGCCGTTCAACGATGGATCGAACAACGCCTTGACAACGCCTCGGGCGACGAACTGGCGGCAACAGCCGTCATTGCTATGGCTCCCGACTCCAACGCGGTCCTGGACCGTCTCGCGAACCGTAGCGACCGACCGGCGGCAGCGGGAGCGCTTCTGCAATTCTGGCCGGGGTCGAAGCTCGGCGATTGGGCCTCAGTCGAAGTCGACCCGGAGGCGGCTCTGATTTGGAGCTGCCGAACGCCTCACAATCGCTCACCCTTCCAAGCCGTGACTGTCTTCGGTGAACCTCGGGAACCACTGGCGGCCGCGTTGATCATCGTCCTGAATGAGTGGACGCTCCGATCGTGCGCAGACGGAGGGAATAGTCTCTCGCACGTGGAAAAGCTGTCTAGGCCAGACGGATATGGATTTCCACCTCACATTGCGATAGAACCAGGCCACGGGACAATTGCAACCGTTCCGAGGCCGCCATGGGATGGCGCGGCTTGCGCGCCACTGCGGCTAAAGCGTGACTTACCGGGCGAGTTCGTGAGCGAGTTAGCACATAACTTTGCCGGCGAGTTCACTAGATACTTCACTGCCGACTTCGCTCGCCACTTCGCGGCGACTTTCGCCAGTTATTTCACTACTACCTTCGCTGGCCATTTCGCGAACTACTTCGGATCCGACTTCGACTCCTACTTATCACCTCTCGCGAACTACTTCGGCTCCGACGTATCACCTCTCGCGAACTCTATGCACTACTTATCGCGGGACGTCGGCGGCTTCGTTCACGACTTCGAATTCGACTTCACGGACTCGCGATCAGTACCTCGTAGCCCCCCGAAGCCGTTGCTGCGCGCTGGCATCAGCGGACACGGGGCCCGGCTCGCTGCCCGAAACCTGTTTGTCGTGATGACCGCCGAAGCTTGGACAGCTCTTGCGACTATGGCGAAGAACTCGAGTGACAACGAGCGGCGCGAATACTTCCTGTTCCGGCTCCAGAACCGCTGGCTGTTCGAGATTTGGAGTGCAATCGACCAACGCCTCCCCGAGAACCCCTCCCCCGCCCAGCTCGCCCTCTACTTCGCCCTCGGATGGGCGCAGTCGACGACGACATGGGCGTGGCCGGACAGCGAGCGGTGGCGGACGTTGTTCGCGGCCGGGCCTGTGGAGCATTGGCTCGTCCGGAGTCAGTGGCATCTCTGCAAGCTAACCGACGATCCGGCCAGCAAGGACGATGACACCGGCCTCCGCGCCGCGCTCCGCGACGGCCATGGCGACGAGTCGCTCCCCGGCTACGCGGCACGGCTCAGCGAGGTTCTGGGAATCAAGGGGTAATCGCCTTCCCACTTCGCGTCTTCGCGGCTTCGCGTGACATCGATCTCACGCGAAGACGCGAAGGCGCGAAGATAAACCCAGCAACCTCGTAACCCAGCAACCCTTCACAGCAGCCCCGCCTCCAGCGCCTTGAGCACGGCCCGCGTCCTATCGCGGACGCCGAACTTGGAGAGGATGCTGGAGACCTGGTTCTTGATCGTCCCCTCGGCGGTGCCGAGGGCGTGGGCGATCTCTTTGTTGCTGTAGCCGCCGGACATGAGGCGGACCACTTCGAGCTCGCGGGCCGTCAGCGCTTCGTCGGGGAGGGCGTCGGAGGTCAGCGTTCCGGCGGCGCGCAGCAAGCGCTGCGTGATGGCCGGCTGGAACACCGTCCCGCCGGCGGCTATGGCGCGGATGGCGCTCATGAGTTGCTGGTAGGAGATGTCCTTGAGCAGGAAGCCGCGCGCGCCGGCGCGGATGGCGTCGAGGACGACGGCCGTATCGTCGAACGTGGTCAGCACCAGAGTCGGTGGCAGGGACGATCCGAGCTCGCGAAGCACATCGAGGCCGCTCTTCTTCGGCATCCGCACATCCAGCAGCAGCACATCGACCTCGGACGCCGGCACGCGGCTGATGGCCTCGACACCGTCCTCCGCCTCGCCGGCGATGACGATCTCCGCGGCCATCTCCAGCAGCGTGCGGATTCCCTGACGGATGAGGAGCTGGTCGTCGGCGATGAAGACGCGGATCACGGCGCGCTCCGGGCGGGGAGAAACGCGGTGAGGGCGAAGCCGCCGGCGCCGCTTTCGATAGTCAGCTCGCCGCCCGCCTGCTCGATCCGCTCGCGCATACCGCGCAGTCCGAAGCCGTCGCGCGACGCGCCGCGGCCGCGGCCGTCGTCGCGGGCGTGAACCTCGAAGGCGTCGCCGCTCCGGCGCACGCTGATCCAGAGGTTCTCCGCTCCCGAATGCCGCGCGGCGTTCGTCACCACTTCCTGCACGCAGCGGAGGATGACCAGGCCGTGCTCGGGATCGTCGACGCGAAGGGCATCGTCGACGTCGAGCTGAACGCGCGGCCGCGGCAGGTCGGCCACGAGCGTGCGCAACGCGCGGCCGAGGTCGAGACAATCGTCGGCATTCTTCTCGGCGACGATGAGGCGCACGTCGGCCAGCAGCGTCCGCGCCAGCGACTGGGCTTTCTCCACATCTCCATGCGCCGCCCCCTCGGTGCGCATGAGCGCGGCCTCGAGATTGAGCGTCAGCGCGGTCAGGTGATGGCCGAGGGCGTCGTGAAGCTCGCGGGCGATACGAAGGCGCTCGGCCAGACGGCCGCCGTCGGCGACGAGATCCTGCATGGCCCGGAGTTGCGCGCTCGTCCGCATCTCGCGCTCCAGCAGCTCGAAGGAGAAGAAGGCCAGGATCTGAAATCCGAAATACGCCGGCGTCAGAAGGAAGGCCGAGCGGCCGTTCCAATGAAACGCCACCGCGCCGGCCAGGAGGAGCGTCTGGACGGCGATCCAGGCAAGGCCGCGTTTGCGGTCCACCAGCGACGGCAGGCGCATGGCAATCAGCACCATCAGCGTCCCTTCGAAACCGTCGCAAAGAAGCAGCACGATCACAACGACGCAGAGCGCCTCCATCGCCAGGAACGAGAGACGCGGATGGCGAAGATCGGCGATGAAGAGCGCGCCGAAAAGGAGGTACGCGATCGCCCATCGCGGCATCAGGCCCGGCACGGTAGCGCCCTGGATGACCACCGGAAGGCCGACCATCAGCCACGCCGTCAGGCCGGCTACGCCGAGGATGCGCGTCTGCGGCATGCGCGGAGAATGACACAGCGGCGGCGGCGCGTGAATAGGCCGGAAGTCACATGCCGCGCGCTGCCCCGAGCGGCACATGCGCGGCGCAGGGCGCATGACTACCTTGTGCAGCGGAGGATTTCATCATGCGAATCGCTGCACTCATCACCTGTCTCATCATCGTTGCCTTGCCGTTGTCCGCCGACGACGTTACCGATTTTCTGAAAGCCGTCGCCGGCGACGACCGTCCGGCCGTGAAGACGATGCTCGCCCGCGATCCCGCGCTGGCGAATGCGCATCGACCGAACGGCATCGGCGCCGTCACCATCGCTCTCTTCATCAACAAGGGAGAGGGATTCATCGATCCGGCGAAGAATGAGGTGCTCCATGCCATCCTCGCCCAAAAGCCATCACTCAGCGCCTTCGAGACCGCCGCCCTCGGTACGCCGGCTGAGCTTGAAGCGATGCTGATCGATGCCGACGCCGTCACGAAACGCACCCCCTTCGGCTGGACGATGCTGCACATGGCCGCTTTCGGCGGAAACGCGGCCAACACCGAGTTGCTCTTGAAAAAGGGCTCGGCGATCGAGTCTCGCGCCGCATCGAAGTTCCGGAACACACCGCTCCAGACCGCGCTCCTCGCCGGACAATACGCCACCGCGAAGATCCTGCTCGATCACGGCGCGGATGCGCTCGTCCGTCAATCGAAAGGCACCACCCCGATGCACGAGGCCGCCCTCCTCGGGCGGATGGATCTCGTCCAACTCCTCCTCGACCACGGCGCCGAGATCAACTCCGTCTCCGACAACGGCCAGACCCCGCTCGCCGAGGCAATGCGCGGCAAGCACGACGAGCTGGCGTCGTGGATGAAGGCGAAAGGGGCGGTGTTGGGGGTGCAACCGGATGACGAGGTGCTGAAGAAGTAGAACCAAGCCACCGCAGGCGGAACGGAGCGCTGGCGTCTCGCCGGCTGGCGCAGCGGCGTCTCGCCGCTGCGGAGGTACCAGCCAAAGGTATCGAATCTTGCCAGACCGGAGGCGAGACGCCTCCGGGCCAGCCGGCGAGACGCCAGCGCTCCGTGGCGAGTGCGCGAGCGCGTATCATGCACGCACACATGTCCCGCCACATCAACTGGCCTCTCTGGTCCGGGTTCGCGCTCAGCATCGCCGCGTTCCTCAGCTACTTCTTTTTCTTCGTCCGTTTTCCCATCACGCGCGACGTTCCCTGGGCGACGCTGATTCTCTTCGCCATCGCCATCGTCCTGCTGGTGATCGGTTTGCGGAAGACGGTCGGACGACGCATCGTCGCCTGGATCGTCACCATCCTCGGGATCGGCATCTGCGCGTTTTTCTGCGCCGCGGTCTTCATCGGCTCGAGGCAGCTTCCCGCTTCGGAGCACGCGCCGGGCATCGGTGCAACGGCGCCCGGCTTCGTTCTCCTCGACACCAATCGCCGGCCGGTGGCCCTGTCGCAGCTTCTGGCCGAGCCGGGAAGCAAGGGCGTCATCCTCATCTTCTATCGCGGCTACTGGTGACCGTTCTGCAACTCCGAGTTACGGGGTATGGAAGAGCATCTCACCGAATTCCGGGCCGCCGGTATCCAGCCTGTGGCGATCAGCGTCGACACGCCTGATGAGTCGCGCGATCTCAGCAAGAAGGCCGGGTACACCTTCCCTCTTCTCTCCGATCGCGACGCGGAGACGATCCGGCGCTACGACCTCCTGCACAAAGGAGCGGGCGAGCATGGACGCGACATCGCCCGCCCCGCCGAGTTCCTGGTCGACCGCAACGGCGTCGTACGCTGGCGCAACCTCACCGGCGACTTCCGCGTCCGGGCGCGCCCGGAGCAGATTCTCGATGCCGCGCGGACGATGCCATAGGCCCGCCACTCATCGCCGCACCCGGTACACACGCCCTCCCTCGCCGCCGCCCGTATCAACATAGAACTTGTCGATCTCGGCCTTGATCGGCGCGTCCTGCGGCAGGTGCCATGTAAAGAGGTACTCGGCGCGCACGGCGAGCGGCCCGAAGTCGATCGCCGTCGATTGCGACTGCAGTGCCGTGGCCTCGGGGAGCAGGACGCCGGGGCGGAACATCACCGGGAAGTAGCCGAGGCCTGCTTCGTAGTTGGCGATATCGACGTCCCCCTTTTCGAGGATGGCGTAGTCGATGGCATGCGCGAGCGACGGCACGAAGGAGCCGGGCGGGCGGACGTCCCGCACGATCGGCAGCATGGTGGCCTTGCGGCCGAGGGGCGCCGCGGCCTGAACGAGCTCGCGGGTGCGGCGGGAAAGACCGCGATAGCGTCGTACCAGATAGCCGCTGTAGCCGATCGAGACCAGCGCGAAGAGAACGACCAGTGCGGCCGTCACCCTGCGCGGCAAACGCGGCGCGAGCCAGACCAGCGGCGAAAGGACGACGAAGAGCGCCATCCGCGTGAGCACCATCGTTCCGCCGGATGTCATGTCGGGCGCGCGGAGATAGATGGCGATGATGACCATCGTGAGAAAGATGAATGCGTCGCCTTCGCGCCATTGCCACCGCCGGCGTACGAACGTGACCACGATCAGCACTGCCAGCGCCACGAAAAGGGCGAAGCCGAGCCTGGCCTGGTATTGGTCAAAGGTCAGGATGACCCACATCTGCTCGACGTAGCCGAAGTGGCCCATGAGGCTCCACGGCCCCGGCGTGAGCGTCATCCCCTGCGTGCGCGCAAACCAGACCACCAGCGGAACGAGCGGCAGCAGCGCGATGAGGTGGCGTGCATGCGCAGCCATGCGACGGCCGGGCAACGTCGCCAGACAGAGCAGCCCGATCGAGCCGGCGGCGAGGATGGCCGGCATGACGTGGGAGAAATAGCAAAGCAGCAACAGCGCGGCGATCGTCGTAATTGTCCGCGCATCCGGACGGTCGCGGCGGTCCCACCAGACGGCCAGGATCAGGAAATAGAGCGCCACGCCGATCGAGAAGTTGTAGAAGCCCATCTGCAGCGGCAGGTGATACGCGAACGGAAACGCCAGAAACGCGAACGCCCGCCCCTCGTCGCCGAGCGTGCCGCAGTACCGCCAGATCGCGTAGAGAAAGAGCAGTACGATGCCGCTCATCAACAGCTTCTCGGCCACGAGCGGCGGCACCAACGTCATCAACAACGCCAGAACGACATGCCCGCTCCAGTTCGGATGTGGACGCCAGTCGATGGCATACGCCTGCGCGAGAATGGTGTTCCTGCCGCCGATCAGCTCGCGCAGCACCCACGAGTTGTAGAGATGCGACGGACCATCGGCCGTCGGCAGGTATTGCGCGCTCCAGACCGGCGCGATGGCGACAATGGCCAGGGCCAGATAGAGATTGCGAAGTGTACGAGGCAACACGTCGTCACGGCTCGTATCGGTCACCGCGTCAGTAACGCGAACCCGATCATCTTGTACAGCAGACGCGCACCGACGTTCGCATCCCACTCATTCTCGCCGGGCGACACCTCGCAGAGATCGAGGCCGACGATGTGCTTGCCGGCGCGGCGAAGGGCGCGCAACAGGCCGATGGCCTCGTTCCACGACAGGCCGCCCGGGACCGGCGTTCCGGTCGACGGGCAGAGCGTCGGATCGAGTCCGTCGATGTCCCAGGAGAGATAGACGTCGTGCGGGAGCGCGGCCACGATCTCGTCGGCGATCTCGGCCCACGTCGCCCCCTCTTCCTTGCGCGCGGCGAGGTCGGAGTCGAAGAAGGTGACGATGCGGCCCTGCGATCCGTCGATCATGGCCGCCTCGGCGTTGCTGCAATCGCGTACGCCGACCTGCACGAGCCGGTCGACGCCGCCGACTTTCGTGATGACGTTGTTGAAAATCGACGCGTGCGACCAGGTGAACCCCTCGTACGCCTCGCGAAGATCGGCGTGGGCGTCGAGATGGAGGATGCCGAGGTTGGGATGCGTCTCCGCGTAGGCGAGGATGGAGCCGAAGGGGACGGAGTGATCCCCGCCGAGAACCACCGGCATCTTTCCAGCGATGAGGAGCGCGCGCGTCTGCTCGTAGACCCAGTCGTTGACCTTCTCCGAGATTTGATTGACCTGGGAGGCCGCACCGCGCGTGGCGTCGTCGACGACTCCCCCTTTTTCGATGACCGCCGCGGCGATGCCTTTCGCCTTGGCGTTCCAGTCTGTGATCGCCTTCGGGATTTCGAGCATGGCGATGCCCGCCTCGTACGGCCGCCCGGTCTCCCGATCAAAAAGATCGACCTGTTTCGACGCCTCGAACACCGCCTCCGGCCCGCGCGACGTCCCGCCGCCATACGACGTGGTCGCCTCATACGGCACCGGAATGATGACGACACGCGCCTCGTCGGCGGTGAACGGCAGGCCGTAAATGCCGGAGCCGCCGGGCGCTGCTGCGTCAGGATCGAAGTGGGTGGTCATGGTTGCTGGGTTGCTCGGTTGCTGCGTTGCTGGGTTTACTGAGCAACTCAGTAACCGTGCAACTCAGCAACCCCTCAATCCATATCCATCGGATTCACGACCGGCTTGTCGTCTTCGCTGGCGCGTTGCATCGCTTCCTTGAAACGTTCATCGAGGATGCGGGCGCGGTCTTTCTGGCTGGCCATCTCGCGGTCGAACTTCTTTTCCATCTCGCTCTTCTGCGTCTCCAGGCCGGCCACCATCGACTCCAGCGAGCCGCCGGCGCGTCGCTCTTTGGCCTTGTGCAACAAAACCTCGCCGGAGGTCCGGTCGATGATGAGCGTGGCGTCGCAGCAGGGGCAGGTGATCTCGAAGTTGGTGGCCATGGTCCGGTTATTTTATCCGAGGGCAGCCATCAAGTCCTCGACCAGATCGCCGGAATGTTCCAGCCCGACGGAAACGCGCAGCAGGTTCTCGGCGGTACGGCTTCCCGCACCCTCGCTGGAGTTGCGATGTTCGATCAGGCTCTCCATCCCGCCGAGCGACGTGGCGCGCGTGAAGATCTTTGTCTTCGCCGTCACTGCCAGCGCCTCGGCGCGGCCGCCGCGGACGAGAAACGACAGCATGCCGCCGAAGGCCGACATCTGCCGCGCGGCGATGGCGTGGCCGGGATGCGACTCCAGCCCCGGATAGTGCACCGCCTCGACGCCCGGATGCTTCTCAAGCGCGCGCGCCAGCGCCATGGCGTTCTCGCAGTGCACGCGCATGCGCGCCGAGAGTGAGCGGATGCCGCGAAGGATCAGCCAGGAGTTGAACGGCGAAGCCACGCCGCCGGTGATCTTGCGGGAGTGCTCGACGGCGTCGAGGAGCGCATCCCTTCGTGCAAAGGCCAGCGAGCCGCCCTGCACGTCGCTGTGTCCGCCGAGGTACTTCGTCGTGGAGTGCATCACCACGTCGGCTCCCTGCTCGATGGGACGCTGCAGCGCGGGCGTGGCGAAGGTGGCATCGGCGATGAGGATGGCGTTGGCGTCGTGCGCGATCTTCGCCAGCGCGGCGACGTCGACGATGTTCATCAGCGGATTGGAGGGGGTCTCGCACCAGATGGCCCGCGTAGCCGGGCGAACCGCGGCGCGCACGGTTTCGGGATCGTTCATGGAGATGAGGTCGCAGGCAACGCCCCATCGCGGCAGGTATTCGTCCGCGAGGGCGCGGACGCCGTAGTAGCCGTCGTCGGCAAGGATGAGGTGCGAGCCTACCGGCAGCGACTGCAGCAGGCAGGTCACCGCCGCCATCCCCGAGGCAAAGGCCAGGGCGTGCGAGGCGGAGTCGATCGCCGCCAGCGCCTCCTCGAGGCGGACCTGAGTCGGGTTCCCGTCGCGGATATAGCTGAATCCGTGCGCCGGCGTCCCGTCTTCCGCGCGCCGCTCGAATGTGGTGGAGAGATGAATGGGCGGCGCGATGGCGCCTGTCTCAGCGTCGGTGTCCGCCCCGGAGTGAATGGCCTTGGTTTCAAATCGCATCGGGGGAGGATACGCGGAACAGCCCTTCAAACGCTTGGCTCACGAATGTCGTGCACGTGTCAATCGCGTGAATGCTTTTCACGTAAATGATCCACGATGCTCTGCTTCAGCTCCTCGAGCGTGCGTGGCTCCGGAGGCTTCGCGAACACGGCGCGATGTATGTCTTCGAATGAGTACCTGACCTTGCGCACGATCACAGCCTCACCATCCTCGACCCACTCCAGAATCGAGCCCGGCCCTATACCAAGCTTTCGCCGAATATCCACGGGAATGGTCACGCGGCCATGGGCTGAAACCTTTGATTGAGGGAGATGCATGAGCTCAATAGTACGCCGGGTGGCGAGGTTATACCGTCTTGATAGTGACACCGAATCGCGGCCTCTCGAACCGCGCGACTTCGTAACCGCGCGACCTCGGAACCGCGAAGCTGTAAACCTTACTCCGCCGCCATCGTTCAAGAGTGCATGATGCTGAACGTCATCACCACGCTCGTTCTCACGTTCACCCTGATCGACGTCAACGATCCGGCCGTCCACGGCGTCTTTGCGGCGCTGCTGCGGAATGCGCGCTACGGCTGCTCGAGCCAGGAGCAGGCGGCCTTCCTCATCCGCAACGGCCGCGGCGCGACCTTCTTTCTGCGCTGGCGCGGCAATGGAGAGCTGAACCGCGCCGAATGGGATGGTCCGATTCCCGCCGGGACGGTGGCCATTATCCACACGCATCCGAACTGGCTACCGCTGCCGTCGAACCGCGACATCCGCGTGGCGCGCGAGGCGTCGGTGCCGGTCTACGTGATCACCCTGACACGCATTGCCCGCACCGACGGCGGCGCGCCCGTCATCGTGGTGGCCGGCGACTGGAGCGGGAGCTGAATCCCACGGCGGGAGTGGCTTTTAAGCCTCTGGAATAGGCTTTAAGCCTCTTTGGGTAGGCTTTAAGCCTCTTTGGGTAGGCTCTAAGCCTCCTTGGGTAGGCTTTAAGCCTCTTCGGGTAGGCTTTAAGCCTCCTTGGGTAGGCTTTAAGCCTCTTCGGGTAGGCTTTAAGCCTCCTTGAATTACCTGCGCCGATCCCCTCGATCGCCCTGCCCGTGCTTGGCCACCGTCGTGGCCTTCTTGCGGACATCCTGCGACAACGAGCGGCTCACGTCGTCGGACTCGTTGAATCGTCCTTGCTCATCGCGGCGGACATAGCGTTTGTCTCCGGCGTGCGGCTCGATCAATTCGCGTTTTCTCGCGGGCATGGTCATTTTCTCCGGCAAGCAGAAGAGCAAGGAAAATGCCTGATGGGAGTCAACGCTCGCCTCGCGCTCAGACGGACATCGCCGCCGCGGAATGCCATTCGTGCTCGATGTTGCGCATGATCAACGCACCGATCGACGATGACGACCTGCCGGACGATTTCCGCAAGGCGCTCGAAGAGGCTGTGAACGATTAGACCCGTGCCGCCCCTCGCGCGTTCTCGCGCGCGGGGGCAGTACTCTGGTATCCGGTCACTCTCTATCCGCGTCAACATGAGTGATCTGCAGATCAGGTTTATCCGCAGATGGCTCAGATGGACTGGGCTCTGCGCTATCCGCGCCTCCGCGTGACATCGATGCGCCACGCTCTTGAGCGCCTGAAGCTTCGGCGCGATGAATCTCGACGAGCCCGATGCGCGCCATACGCGCAAAGTCGGCATCGAGAGACCAAACCTTCGCATCTTGGTCCGCCGCGATGGCTGCGATCAGCATGTCGGCGAAACCGAAACGTTCTCCCGCCTCTCTCGCCTGTTCGAGCCAGCCGTCGATACGCTTCCATGTCTCTTCCGTCGGAAAGAAAAGCGGTAGCGCTGACAGCACGCGACGCAACTGGGCATTGTCGCGGTTCGAGGCTCCTGACAGGATCTCGATTCGAACAGGAGCGGAAAGCGCGGCCTCGCCGGAGTCGAGCAACGTTACGAGGTGCTTCGCGGTTTCGCTCTCGCCCGAGCGCAGTGCTTCGACCCAGACCGACGTGTCGACAAAAATCACGAACGCGGACGGCGCCGCGACTTGGGCACGTCGATCTCCAGGTTCACGTTCCCCATCATCGCCTTCAGCTCGTCGATGCGTTTGCGGCGGATCAACTCCTGCAGCGAAAGCACGACCGTTTCGGAGTTGGACTTGGATCCGAGAAGCGTGCGCGCCTCTTCGATCAACGGTTCCGGGATGTCGAGCGTGGTACGCATAGGAGAAACCTTACTCTCTACACTTAAGAAGTCAACGCCAGCCTGTGAAACTCCCCTCGTATCTTCTGCATCGAATTCGGTGCTGCACAGGGGTGAACGCGATTCGTCAGCAGGACCATGATCCGGTCGCGTTCCGGGTCGGTCCAGACGGACGTTCCGGTGAAGCCGGTGTGGCCGTACATGCCTGTTGGGGAGATCAGCCAGCCGAGGCCGCGGGATTCGTTTAAGCCGGCGGTCTGGTTGCGGGTGGCTTCGTCGACGAGGGTGCGGGGCAGGAGCTCGGCGTTGGACCATGACTGGGCGAGGCGGAAGACGGCGCGGGCAGTGGCGAAGAGGCCGGCGTTGCCGGCGGTGCCGCCGGCGAAGAAGGAGTTGCCGTCGTGCACCTCGCCCCAGATCAGGCCGTCGCGGAGGACGGCCACCTCGGGGTTTTCGGCCATTCGCGCTTCGTAGCGCTGGCCCCATTCGGTCGCGGCGATACGGGGGCGGAGGGATGCGGGGGGAAGGAACATTGCGTCGGATTCGATGCCGAGGGGAGCCAGGATTCGTTCGCGCGCGAGGGTCAGGTAGTCGGGGAGCATCGACCAGAGCAGGACGTAGTTCAGGTCGGAGTAAACGACGCGCGTGCCGGGCTCGTACTCGGGGCCGTGCTCGCGGATGGCATCGACGTAGTCGCGGTGGAGGTAGAGCGGCATCCAGGCGCGGAGGCCCGAGGTGTGCGTCAGGAGAGGGCGGATGGCATCGACGTCGAGCAGTTGCAGGGCGAGCGTGGTCGTGATCAGCGGCTTGGTAAGCGACGCGCAGTCGTAGATGGTGTCGAGAGTCGCCGGGATGCGGAGGGGGACGGCGACGGCGTGGCCGAGGGCGTTTTCGTGCTCGATGCCGCGCGAGGAGCCGATGGCGTAGACGGCGCTGGGGAAACTGCCGGCGTCGATCTCGCGGAGGAGGAAGTCGTCGATCGACGTCACGGGGGCATTGTAACGGCGGCGCCGAAGGCGTCACGCAGGAGCGCTGGCGTCTCGCCGGCTGGCGCGGGGGCGTCTCGCCCCCGCCCGGCGTACACAATACATTGCCGGTAACCTCGGGCGGCGGGACGCGCGCCCGGCCAGCCGGCGAGACGCCAGCGCTCCGGCAGGGATCGCTTACGCGCTCCGTTGACCTGCACAGGAACGATTGCGCCTCTCCCCTGTCAACCGCGAATTTCCCTTTGCAATGAGCGGTTTACGGACGGCGAATTCGCATCGCGGCGCGCCTCGGGATTGCTGCTAGTATCCGGCGCGTCCAAATCAGAACCGTCAGGTGTTCTTCATTAATGTTTCGTCTCGACAAACTCGAAATCCACGGCTTCAAATCGTTCTACGATCCGGCCCACCTCTCCTTTCCTTCGCCGATGACGGCTGTGGTCGGCCCGAACGGCTGCGGGAAGTCCAATATCTGCGACGCCATCATCTGGGTCCTCGGCGAGAACCGCGCCTCGCACATCCGCGGCGAGACGATGGACGACGTCATCTTCCAGGGCTCGGCGCGGCGCCGTCCGCTGTCGATGGGCGAGGTGACGCTGACGCTGGCCACGACCAACGGCGACAGCAATCATCCGATGTCGGACGACGGGCGCATCACCATCAACCGCCGCGTCTTCCGCACCGGCGAGTCGGAGTTCCGGCTCAACGGCAAGCGCGTCCGCCTCAAGGACATCTCCGACATCCTGATGGATACCGGCCTCGGCATCCGCAACTACTCGGTGATGGAGCAGGGGAAGATCGATCTGATCCTCTCCAACAAACCGCAGGACCGCCGCCGTCTGATCGAGGAAGCGGCCGGCATCACCAAGTACAAGACCAAGCGCCGTGCCGCGGAGATGAAGCTGGAAGAGACGCAGCAGAACCTGCTGCGCATCGACGACACGCTGGCCGAGGTAACGAGGAATCTGAACTCACTCAAGCGGCAGGCCGGGAAGGCACGGCGGCACAAGGAGCTGAGCGAACAACTGTCGACGGCCAAGCGCGCGCTGTACAAGGGGCGCATCGTCTCCGCGCAGGCGGAACAGTCGGCGGCGGACGAAGGCGTCGCGGCGTCGCAGGCGACCGAGTCGGAGCTGGCGGCGCAACTGGCCACCGACGAAGCGGAGCTGGCGGAGAACCGCACCTCGCTGACCGGCAAGTCGTCGCGGGCGTCGCATGTGCGTGAAGAGGTGGCGTCGCTCTCCGGCGACGTGGAGCGCCTCCGCTCGTTCATGGAGCAATCCGAGACGAACCTCGGCGATCTGGTGCAGCGCAGCGAAAACGCGCAGACGCAGATCGCGCAGCTCGAGAGCGAGGGTGCGGAACAGCAGGCACTCCTCGACGAACGGTCGCAGGCGCTGGAAGTGGCGCGCGGCGAGCGCAATCATCTTCGCGAGATCGCCGAACAGGCGGAGCACGACCGGCAGGAGCGCTCCGACGAGGTTCGCCGTCACGAGAAGGCGCTGACCGATGCGCGCGAGATGCTGATGCGGACGATCGCCAAGATCTCCGAGGCCCGCAATCAGGTGCATCAGATCGAGGTGGCGGTCGAAAAGTGTGAGTTCTACCTCGGCAAGCTGAGCGAGTCGGCGCGGAAGGCCACCGAGAGCCGCGACGGCGCACGGTCGCTCAGCGTGGAGTGGGATCAGCGCGTTCACGAGGCGGAAGAGCTGCTGGAGATGTCGCGCCAGCTCGCGCGCGATGCGGTGATCCGGAACGACGAGCTGTCGGTGCAGCGCAACGGTCTGCGCGACACGCTGGCCGGCGCGCGCGACCGCGTGTCGCAGATGACGTACAAGATCGATTCGCTGCGGACGTTGCTCATCTCGCTTGAGTCGCAGGACGAAGACGTGCGCCGGGCCATCCTGGAGCTGATCCCGAATGCGACGCCGGCCGCCGAGGCCGTGCGGGCGACGGAAGGATTCGAGGCGGCGCTCGATACGTTGCTGCGCGACGTCTCGAAAGCGGTGGTCGTCGACACCGCGGCGACGGCGACGAACGCAATCGCCCGCTTGCGCCAGCGCGGCGCGGGACGCGGCGCGTTCATCACGCTCGATTACGAGGCATCCGGCGAAGGCGGGCGGCGCGGCGATGCGAAGTACGCGGTGGTCGGTGAAGGTCCGATCGCCGATGCGGTGCGGCTGGCCATGCCCGAGGCGTACATCGTCGGCACTCTGCGCGAGGCGCTGGATCGATCGAAAGAGCGTCCGAGCGCGACGTTCGTCACGCTGGAAGGCGACATCGTCCGCGGGCCGCTGGTCGTCGGCGGGAAGTCGGAGAATGCCACGCCGGGCGTCTTCTCGCTGAAGCGGCAGCTCTCGGATCTCGAAGCGGCCCTCGGGAGCGAAGAGTCGCGCGCCAGCGACATCGCCATACAACTGCAGACGATCGAAGAGGAGCTGCGGGCCGCCGATGACGCGCGCATTCTGGCCGAGGAGCGGGCGCGTGCGGCGGAACAGGAGCTGCGCGAGCGGCGCAGCAACCGCGAGCGCGCCAACCAGGAGCTCGACCGCTTCGAGCGCGACCTCGCCGTCGCCTCCGAAGAGCAGACGCTGTACGCCGAGGAGAAAGCGCAGCTCATCGCCCGGAAAAACGCCGCCATCGCCGACCTGCAGCAGCTCGAACAGCAGGAAGCCGATTGCCAGGAGCAGATCCGGCAGCACGAAGAAGAGCTGGCGAACCTTCGCTCGACGTTCGAAGCGGTGACGGAGGCGGCGTCGAAGGCGCGCGTCGACGTCGAGGCGTCGGCCGGCAATGTGAATGCCATCCAGCGCGAGCACGAGAACCTCTCGCGGATCGTCATCTCCCTCGGCGCGCGGACGACGCAGTTGCAACAGGAAATCGAGTCGCTGACACGCAAACGTGAGGAGACGGAAGCGGCGGTGGAGCGTTCACGCGGACAGCTCGATGAGTCGCTGACGAAACTGCACGAGCTGAGCGAGGTTCGCGTCGGCCTCGAGGCGGAGGTCGCCGATCTTCAGGTGCGCGTCGAGGAGCTGGAGACGCGGGCGGTGGCGTCGCGCGAGCTATGGAACACGGCCAAGGATTCGCTCTTCGAATCGGAACGGCGCCGCGACCGGGCCAAATCGGCCTTCGATCTCCTCCGCGAGCAGATCTCGCTCGACCTTCACGCCGGGATCGATGCCCTGGCCGACGTCGAGCCACCGGCGGACGACGATAGGCGCGCGGCACTGGAAGCGGAGGTGGCCAAGCTGACGGACGGACTGGAGAAGATCGGTCCGGTCAATGTGCTGGCCATCGACGAGCATACGGAGCTGGAGCAGCGCGAGTCATTCCTGCGCACGCAGCGCGACGATCTGGTGCAGGCCATCGAGTCGCTGCGCGGCACGATCCGGAAGATCAACCTCACCTCGCGCGAGCTCTTCCGCGATGCCTTCAATGCCATCAACGAGTACTTCACGGAGATCTTCATCTCTCTCTTCGGCGGCGGTACGGCGCGGATGCAGTTGCTGGATGAGGAGGACGTGCTGGAGAGCGGCATCGAGCTGGTGGCGCAGCCGCCAGGGAAGAAGAACCAGTCGATCGCGCTGCTCTCGGGCGGCGAGCGCGCGCTGACGGCGCTGGCGCTTCTGTTCGCCATCTTCCGCTACAAGCCGTCGCCCTTCTGCATCCTCGATGAGGTCGACGCCCCGCTGGACGAGATCAACAACGAGCGCTTCGTCCGCCTGGTCCGCGACATGTCCCGCGACACGCAGTTCATCGTGATCACGCACTCTCGCCGCACGATGGAAGCCGCGGATGTGCTGTACGGCGTAACGATGGAGGAGGCTGGGTGCTCGCGGCTGGTGTCTGTGAATTTCGCGGAGGTGGAGGCGTAGTCCGCAGATCTTGGTAGATAAGCTTCGCAACAAGGTTCATTCAGCGCCAGACCTGATCATCCGCAGATGACGCAGATGTACGCAGATGGCTTCGCAACAAGGTTCGTTCAGCGCGAGAATTGTTCAACAGCAGATGTACGCAGATGGAAAACGGGTTTGTCTTGGTTTTATCTGCGTACATCTGCGTCATCTGCGGATTCGTTCTCTGAATCGCGCTTGGATGTCATACGAATGCGCGCCGACTCATCTGCGGGTAGATTCAAGACGAGGCGTTTGTATTCGAGGCGGAGCGCACCGAAGTTCAGGAGCATCGCTCTCTGCATGCCGGATGCCTTGAGGTAGTTGATCACCTGCGCATCTTCGACGCCGGACAGGCGATGGATCGCTTTTACCTCCACGATGACAGACCCGAAGCAGACGAAGTCGGCCCGATAGGCTGTGTTGAGAAGGGCACCCCGATAGAACACTGGCAACGCAACCTCGCGCCCATGGGGAACACCGCGCAACGCCAATTCTCTCTGCAACGCTTCCTGATATACGGCCTCGAGAAACCCGTGCCCCAACTCGGCATGTACGGCCATCGCCGCCCCAATGACGGCGTAAGTTTCCGGGTCTCGCTTATCTGCATCAATCAGCGTCATCTGCGGACGGAAATATTACCTCGGCTTCAGAGCGTCGACCTTTCTGAACCGACTACTCGTGCTCATACGCGTCGAGTGCTTCGCGCCAGACTTCTTTCGGAGCTAGGCGTAACGCAGCATCAATACCGACGTTCTCCAACAATAGAGCGAGCAGGTTCAGCCGATCTTCGTCTGTCCAGAGCATCTTGCCATCCCACACCTCGTACTTTTCAGGAGTGAGAGCCCAACGAGCCGGGAACTCATCGTCACTCCATGCACGACCTTCACGTCGGATGTCCCATTGCATGATGGCCGATCGTACCTCGGCCGGATGCAGGAACCGACGCTCATAGTTGTCCTTCAGCATTTGTCATCACGCCCCGCACCGCCACTGCCGCGAGCAGCATCCCGATTGCGGCAGACGCCAATACGTCGCTCGTCCAGTGACGGAACGCCAGGACGCGCGAGACCGCCACAGACAGCGCGAGGAGAAACGCGGCGACGCGCATCGTGCGCGAGGGGGACGACAGCATCAGCACTCCGGCCAGGGCGAAGGCGCCGACGGTGTGGCCGCTGGGGAAGGAGGTGGCGGCGGCGCGGGCGTGCTGGAAGGGGCCGAGCCAGAGTTCGGGGCGGGTGCGGCCGGCGGTGTATTTGACGATCTGGACGGCGATGCCGGCGGCGGCGCCGGCGTAGGCCATGGCCACGGCGTAGGCGATCCAGCGATGCTGGCGATAAGCGACGCCGGCGAGGAGAAAGAAGAGGACCACCATGGCCGGGTTCATCCCGCCGCCGAAACGGTTGGCGAGGCGGATGGTGTCCTGCACGCTGGCCGACTGAATCTGCTCGGCCCACGCGGTGACCGTCGCATCGGCGAAACGCCAGACCAGAGCGACGGCGATGGTGGCGCTTACGGCTGCGATGGCGTCCATTCTGCGCAACCGGATACGCGTGGCACGGATGAGCGTCCAGGCCTCGCCGAAGTCGGACGGTTTGTAGGCATCGCTCGGATGGAGAAGCGCGAGCGCGAACAGGCCGGCGATACACCAAAAGGCGACGTCCCACGCCGGCGCTTCGCGCCCGAGGAAGGAGAGATTGTCGACGGTGAGATGCGCGTGGCAGCAGAGCTGATTGATGGCGATCGCCGGCGACGGCCAGAAGACCGACAAGGCCAGCAAGGCGATGAAGCCCGCCGCGGCGAGGCGTCGCTTACCGTCGATAGACATAGAACCACTTTCCGATCATGCGGACGGTATCGACGACGCGGTATCCATTCAGCGACGGAGCGATCTCGAAGGCGTGCCCGCGCGCGGCCACGATCACCGTCGGCGACGAAAGCGCCAGCGTGTATGGGGTGGCGTAGCTGACCAGCTCGAACCTGGGCGGCAGATCGCGCGTCCAGAGATAGGGGGCGGCGTAGAGAGCGATCTGCTCAGGCGGGACGTTCTGCTTTTCCAGCGCCACGACGAGCGGGCGAGTCGAGGCAAGGTCGTTGACGACCGGCATCAGCACGATGGCGAGGAAGACCATCGCCACGATCGGTACGAGTCCGGTGGCGATCGTCGACGTGATCGGAGAGCCGCGGAGGGTGATGACGACGGCGACGATCGCCGCGACGGCGGTGACGATACAAAGCGTCTTGACCGACGGAAGCTGGAGAAGGGCGGCTTCGGGGCCCTGGAGGGTTTTCGGGGTAATGAAGAGCGCGGCGATGGCGATGAGCAGGATAAGAGAGAGGGTGATGAGGTTTGACGTTCGGACGGCGGTAGACGCGCGGGCGGGACGCCCGCGGTCCCAGGGCTGCGCAAGGTATTCAGCGATCAGCAGGGCCAGCGGGGGGATCATGGCCATCATGTAGACATCGAGCTTGCTGCTCATGATGGAGTACGGCACCACGACGGCGATGATCCAGTTGATCAGGAAGCGGTGCGTCCGCCAGAGGACGGCCACGGCGACTACTCCGAGGAAGAACCAAGGGAAGAGCGTGGCGGGGAGGTGAATGATGTAGAACCAGGGGGGCGCGTTGTGAACCCATGAGGCGATGGCGCGGCCGACGGTCTGTTTGACGATCACGTCGTGCGTGTAGGCGCTGCCGCCGAGGAGCATGGCCGGGATGAACCAGAGCAGAGGGATCACCGTCATCGCCAGAATCGCCGGCGCGTAGTTGCCGTGCGGTGCGCGTTTGCGGCGCATCCATTCGAGAAAGAAGAGCACGATGGCGATGACAGGGGCCATGGGACCCTTGATCAGAATGGCCACGCCGATGGCGATGCCGCACCAGAGCAGAGCGCGGAAATCGTCGCGGTCGAAGAAGCGCTCGAGCTGCCAGAGCGCGAGGACGATAAAGGCGGTGAAGCTGACGTCCATCCGTGCCGATTGTGCCGAGGTCCAGATCAGCATCGACGAGCCGCAGACGAAGGCAGCCAGCGGACCGCCGATCTTCCACATCAGCCAGAGCAGAAAGACGAACGCCAGCAGCGACGGCAGGACGAAGGCCCACGTCGAGTAGACGCCGAGCGGGAAGGTGAAGAGGTCGATGAGCCAGAAATGGATGGGCGGCTTGTGTGTGAACGGCGCGCCGTTCAGCGTCGGCAGGAAGAAGGCGTGCGTCGACCGCATCTCGCGCACGACCTGTCCGTACTTGGTCTCATCGCCGACAAAGAGGTCGCGCTGCATCGGTGTGATGAGTGCGGCGGCGATGAGCAGGAGAATGAAGAAACGCGACATAGAAGCATTATCCGCAGATGACGCAGATGAACGCAGACAAAAGTCTCATCTGCGTTTCATCTGCGTCATCTGCGGACAAAAAAAGGCCGCGAGCAACCCCGCGGCCTTTCGATGATCAGGTGTGTCGTCGTTTCCGCTACGCCATGGCGTTGGACGTTTCGTACGAGCGGATCCTGGCGGCCATCTGGTCCTTCAACTGGAGTTTTCGCTTCTTCAACGTTTTCTCTTCGAGCTCTTCGTCGATCGAGACCTCATTCTTGGTCGTGAGCTCGCCGAGGCGTGACTCGCATGCGTGATGCTCATCGAGCCATTTGCGGAACTCGTCGTCTTCGGTGCTGAGAATCCGTTGAATGTCAGCGATTTGATTCGACATCCTCTATCCTCCTTCGAAGTACCTTCACGGGAAATTGTAGCACTCTGCACACCAAGTTTCGATCACGCTAAGTGGCGCATTCCCAGTCGGTTGCCGTGACAAGGTGACGTCCATTTCCATCGGCTTCGGCTTTGCACTACCATCGCGCCAATGCGGAAAGTGCCGTTTGCGCCCGAGGGATGGCTGTTCCTGATTCCCGTTCTCATCCTCACCGCGGCGGCGCTGTTGATTCAGTGGACGGTCGCGGCCATCGTTCTTGGTCTGCTCTGCATCTTTCTCATCAACTTCTTCCGCGATCCGCATCGCCTCGGCTCGGATCATCACGTCGACGTCCTCTCCCCCGCCGACGGTACGGTGGTGCAGATCAAAGACATCCCCGACGGCGATATCTGGCCCGGGCTGACCAGGCAGGTCAGCATCTTCATGTCGGTGTTCGACGTTCACGTCAACCGCGCGCCGATCAGCGGGAGGATCATTCACTACCGCTACAACCCGGGAAAGAAGATTGCCGCCTTCGCCGAGAAATCGTCGACGGAGAACGAGCAGAATCTCATCGTCGTCGAAGACAAGCACGGCGCGAAGCTGGCCTTCAAGCAGATCGCTGGCCTGCTGGCGCGGCGCATCGTGTTCGATAAAAAAGAAGGCGACGAGGTCGTGCGCGGCGAGCGCGTGGGGATGATCAAGTTCGGCTCGCGCGTGGACATGTTCTTTACCGCCGATGCCGTGATCAAGGTCGGGATGCGGGACAAAGTGAAGGTCGGGCTGACCGTCGTGGCCGAGCTCGGAGCGAAGTGATGCATCGGCCGGACGTCCGGAAGAACCTGCGCCGCGGCGTCTACATCGTGCCGACGCTGTTCACGATGCTGAACATCTTTTTCGGCTTCCGCTCGATCGTGAACAGCATGCGCGCCGTCCAGGCCATTACGGCGGGCCAGCCCGATCGCGCCATCACCTGCTTCGAGATCGCCTGTGTCTCGCTGCTGATCGCGGCGATCTTCGATACCTTCGACGGGCTGGTCGCGCGGCAACTCGGAGCCACCAGCGAGTTCGGCAAGGAATACGACTCGCTGGCCGACGTGGTGACGTTCGGCTGCGCCCCGGCGGTCCTGGTCTACGCGTGGGGCCTGCAGCCGCTCGGCAAGCTCGGCGTCGGCATCGCCTTCCTCTTTCTGGTCAGCGTCTCGCTGCGCTTGGCGCGTTTCAACGTGATGACCGGGAAGACCGACTATCGTTACTTCGTCGGCCTGCCCAGCCCGGCCGGCGCGCTGACGATCGCGGCGATCATCTACTACGCGCCTGCGCCGGTGATCGACCGGCAATTCGCCATCGTCATCATGATCCTGACCGCGTGCACGGCATTCGCGATGGTGTCGCCGATCCGCTGGCGCGCGCAGAAGGGGCTCAACTTCCAGAAAGGGCGGCCGTTGATGGTTGTGGTCGTGATCGCGGCGATCATCGCGGTCGGCTTCGCCTGGCCTCGCCCGTTCGGCCTCGGCCTGGCCGTCGCCTACCTGGCCTCGGGGCCGATGATGCGTTTGTGGTCGATCGCATTTCCGCCGCGTAAGTCGGACGACGTGCTACAAATCGCGCCGCAATGATCGATCCAAAATCCGCCGCCGGCTATCGCGTCGGCATCGTCAACCCGCCAACGCTCGTCGGAACCGAGATCCAGTCCATTCTCCGCGAGCGCTCGTTTCCGTACGCGAAGATCGTCCTGCTCGACAGCACCGGGCAGTCCACCGGGATGCTGACGGAGATCGGCGACGAGCCGGCCATCGTCCTCCCTGTTTCCGACGACGAGCTCGAAGACTGCGACGTCGTCTTCTTCTGCGGCCCCGCCGAGGGAAACCGCGAGTGGATTCAGCGCTACGAGGAAGACAACTTCGTGGCCATCGACCTGTCGCAGCCTTCGAGCGCGGCGGAAGGCAGACTGGCCGTCGCCGGCGTGAATCTCGAAGCAATCGGCAGCGGCGATCGCCTGCTCGTCTCGCCGCATCCGATCGCCATCCCGATCGCCATCGTCCTCCATCAGGTCGAACTGCTCGGCCGCGTGGAGATCTGTACCGCCACGGTCGTGCAGCCGGCGTCGGAGTTCGATCAGCTCGGCATTGAGGAGCTGGCCAGGCAGACGATCAGCGTGCTGAACATCCAGACCGTGCCGCACGAGGTCTTCGATCGCCAACTGGCGTTCAATCTCTATCCGGCTACGGAGCGGAACGAGGAGTTCATCACCACGCAGATCCATGCCCTCACCGATCCCGACATGCAGCTTGCGCTGCTGGTGACGCAGGGGACGGTCTTTCACGGCCATACGTTTTCGCTCTTCGTGAAGACGAAAGAGGATCTCACGCCCGACCGGATCACGGCCACGCTGCGGGCGAACGCCGCCATCGTCTTCGCGGAGGGTGACCAGGCATTCGGAACGATCGACGCGGCGGGAAAGGACGAGGTCTTGATCGCCGAAGTGCGGCCCGATGCCTCGATCCGCGGCGGGTTCTGGGTGTGGGCCGTCTGCGATAATCTCCGCCGCAGCTCCGCGCTGAACGCCGTTCTCGCCGCGGAGAAGGTGCTGTTCGGGAGCGGAGTGACGAACTAAAGGAGCGTTATCGGTTATCAGTTGTCGGTTGTCAGGTGGCTAATCGTCCCGCCGCTGGTCCCGACAACTGATAACCGATAACCGACAACTGCCCCGAGCGGCCCGAAGGAGAAAAACACATGCAAGACTTCTACGAACCCAAAGTCGGCGACATGGCGCCCGACTTCAAACTGCCCTCGACGCGCGGCAAGGAGATGACGCTGAAGGAGCATCGAGGCAAGGACGTGATCCTCTATTTCTATCCGAAGGATGACACGCCGGGCTGCACTGCCGAGGCGTGCTCGTTCCGCGATCATGAGTCCGACATCTCCAAAGCACACGCGGTCGTCCTCGGCGTCTCGACCGATTCGCTGGAGAGCCACGACAAGTTCCGCGGCAAGTACGATCTGAACTTCCCCCTGCTCTCTGACTCGACCGGCGACATCGTGAAGATGTACGGCGTCTGGAAAGAGAAGAACATGTACGGCAAGCGCTACTGGGGTGTTGCCCGCACCACCTTCTGGATCGGTCCGGACGGCCGGATCAAGAAGATCTGGAAGAAGGTCGATACGAAGAAGCACGCGGAAGACGTGCTGGCGGAATTGAACGGGTAACGGGGTTGCGGGTTGCTGGGTTGTGGGTGGAATCACACAGAGCAACCCGGCAACCCAGCCCGCATTTCTAACACGCTAACTTGAATTGTTCCCTCGAGAGCCTTGCCACTCCCTTCGTCGAGAGTCCTTCTCCCCACACGGTTTCTTGTGGGGGGAGAAGGTGCCGAAGGCGGATGAGGGGGGCGCTTTACGAAATATTCGCGATTTACCGACACTGGTCCGAGAGCGCTCGAAGGCGCGCGAATGACGTCCTCGTGAAACGCCCCCTCATCCGCCTTCGGCACCTTCTCCCCCGCTGAAAAGCGCGGGGGAGAAGGGCTCTCGAAGAAAGGGCGTTGCGAGTGGTTTCAGACAGACTGTGAGAACTGCCGGCTAATATTCTGCGTCCAATAAACGATTTCCTCGCCCCGCGAGTAGAGATAGCTGAGAACGCACGAACGATGACCGCCGAGGCGCTGTTAACACTTGAAGTCGAACCAACGCGGTCATCAGTAACGGAGCCGGCGCTCCTCGCGGTCATCCGCGCGGCGCGCGACGGGGACGAGCGTGCCTTCGAGGAGATCATGCTCGCATCGGAACGACGTGTGGCCCTTCTGGCCTGGCGCATCCTCGGCGATGCCGAAGAGGTGAAGGAAGCGACGCAGGAGACATTCCTCCGCGTCTTCCGTCATCTTTCTCAATTTGACGATCAGCTCGACTTCTTCGGCTGGCTGTTCCGCATCGCCGTCAACGTCTGCCGCGACATCGAAAAGCGGCGCAGGCGGCGCTGGATCTTCGCGCCGGCCGATGAGGGGATGTCGGTGGCCAGCGATGCCCGGGCCGCCGATGACGTACTGGCCGCGCGGGATGATGCCGCTCTCTTGACGCGTGCCATCGATGCGCTGCCGGGAAAAGAACGTCTGGCCATCATCCTGCGCGAAGTGCAGGAACTGACCACCGAGGAGGTAGCCGCCATCCTCGGCAGCTCGCCGGCCACGGTGCGGGTGCAAGTCAGCAAGGCGCGCGCGAAGCTGCGCGTGTGGATCGAGGCATGGCGCGGAGGTGCGCGATGAAAATGACCGGGTTTCGTTCGCAGCAACCGTTGAATGACGATGACTTCGCGGCCATCCGCCGCAACGTGATGATCGCGATGGCCGCGCGCAACGAACGGCGGCTCTTTCCGATCGTGATGCGCTATGCGATCGCGGCCGCGGTGATCGTCGCCATCGGCATTGCTCTGATTCCGCGCCGCGCGGCGACACCCGCCGCGGCCACACCGGCGAAACGAACCGTCGTCATCGCAAGCGCACCGGAACTGGCGCCCGCACCGATCGTGGCGCCTGTCTCGTCGCAACCGCCGATTGCGCGTGTCGCTCATCGGCGGCGGCAGCACCGGGCACCGCATATCGAGTTAGCCCACCAGAACATCCGTGTCGAATTCCGGACGTCGGATCCCGACGTCCGCATCATCTGGATCGCGAGCCAGACCCCACCACAAACAGGAGGCAAATCATGAAACGGATCACCATCATCATCGCGGCACTGCTGATCGCCGCAAGCGCCATGGCGCAGGAGAAGAAGGCGGACGACGACTACAACACCGTACGCGAGTTCCGCAGCAAGGTCTTCGAAGTCCACAACCGCGAGGCGGGCGACATCGCCGCGTCCATCAGGTTGCTGGGCAGTGGTTTCAAAGGATCGGCCCTGAGCATCAACAACGAGATGCACACCATCACCGTGCGCGACTTTCCCGAGAACCTCGCCGCGATCGAAGGCGCCATCGCTCGGCTGGACCACGCCATCTCTGACGCCCCGGACATCGAGATGAAGATCTCCGTCCTGATCGGCTCGAAGACGCCGCTCGCCGGCGCGGCAACCGTTCCCGACGAGCTTGCGCCGGTCGTCAAACAGCTCGAGTCGACGCTGCGCTATGCACACTACGGCCTCATGACGGCGACGATTCAGCGTACGAAGCCGGGTAATGGCATCGAGGGCTCCGGCGTCGCGGAGCCGACGGTGCTCGGCATGACCACCAAGGAAGGCAAACCGATTTTCTACACGTACCGTCTGCGGCGTATCACCACCACGAGCGGTGAACGGCCGTCCATCGACATCGAGAGTTTCAACTTTTCGATGCGTGTTCCGATCGACATTGGAGGGACCACGGGGACGCAGTATCAGAACGTCGGCTTCGAAACACCGGTCTCGGTCCGCCAGAACGAAAAGGTGGTCATCGGCACGACCACGATGGGAGAGAAGGCGCTGATCGTGGTGGTCACGGCGACGGCGGCCGCGAAGTAGGGCTTACCAAGCGCCGGCACAGACAAGAGTGTCTGTGCCGCATCCGATCCGGCGAGACTGCACCCTTGAGCAAATACCGACGGGCAATGTGGCATGGCACAGACACTCTTGTCTGTGCGGTGCGGCGGCGCAAGCCGCGCACGTTCTTTACACCGCCGCCGGTTTGAATGCGCGAAGCCTCTTGCACGCCTCTTCCAGCGATTCGAAGTCCTTCGCATAGCAGAAGCGCAGCATCCTCTTCCCCACCTCGGAGACGAAGAACGCGGAGCCCGGCACGGAGGCGACGCGGGTGGTTTCGAGCAGCGACTGCGCCGCTTCCTTGTCGTCGCGGAAGTCGTCGGGGATCTTCGCCAGCATGTAATACGAGCCCTGCGGGATCGAGGGCTCGAAGCCGGCCTCGGATAGCGCTTCGGCGAGCATGTCGCGTTTCTTCTGGTAGTCGGCGGCCATGTTCCGGTAGTACTCGTCGCCGATCTCCAGGGCGCGGGCGACGCCCCACTGAAGCGGCGTTGGAGCACAGATCGCAAAGAGATCGTTCATGAGGCCGATGGGGCCGGCCACGCGTTCGTCGGCGATGACGTAACCGACGCGCCATCCGGTGATGGAAAACGTCTTCGAGAATCCGCTGATGGTGATGACCAGATCGCGGCAGGACGGGATCGAGGCGACGGACACGTGTTTCCGTCCGTCATAGACGATGTACTCGTAGATCTCGTCCGTGAAGACCCAGGCGCCGAATTCGCGGCACAGTGCGCCGATCTGCTCCAGCTCCTCGCGCGTGAACATCTTTCCAGACGGATTCGAGGGTGTGCAGACGACGATCGCTCTCGTCTTCGGGCTGAACGCCGCGCGCAGAGCGTCGAAGTCGATCGTCCAGTCCGGCGCCTTCAGCGGGACGAATTTCGGCTCGAAGCCAAGGACTCTGAAGGTGTTCAGGTGATATCCGTAGTACGGCTCGAAGAGGATGACTTCATCGCCGACATTCAGAGTGGCCATGGCGGCCGCGAGAAACCCGCCGCTCGATCCGACCGTGACCACGATCTCCTTCGAGGGGTCCGCGGTGAATCCGTTGTGACGCTCGACCTTTCGGGCAATGCGCTCGCGGAGCAGGTCGATCCCTTCGAACTTCGAGTAGGTCGCTTTGTTCGCGCGGATGGCGTCGCAGGCACCCTCGACGAGCTCCGGAATGGTCGGGAGGTCGCAGATGCCCTGCCCGAGGTTGATGCCGCCGACGCGCTCACATTCACGCGACATACGGCGAATATCGGACTGCACGAGACCACGGAGACGATCGCTGATCTGGTTCATAGCGTGGGAAGTTTACCGCGTGGCGCGGAATGCGTTGCCATCGAGGATGGAAACGAGGTCATCGGCGTCGAGCTCCGAGGCGACGTCGACATCATCAGTCCAGCCGGCGTCGGCCAGCTCGCGGCCGGAGAGCGAATCGCGCAACGCCACTGCAAGCTCGCCCCGCAGCCGCTCGAACGCGGCGGCCGCCGCCTCGGCTTCCGCGGAGCGCGCGTGCGGCATCCGGAAGATGATCGCGCCGGCGGCGAGCCAATCCTCGATGGCGAAGCGGAGTGAGTCGTCGGGCCAACGCTCGCCGCAGGCGATGATCGCCGCCGAGCGCTCGCCGATCCACCGAGTCACCGCCGCGGCATTGCGAAGGCAGCCCACGACGATGGTTTCGATGCCCGCCTCTCGCGCCGCGAAGGCGATGGCCGAGCCGTTGCGCGAAGGGAGCACCATGCGCGTTCCGTGCGGAATCTCCCGGAGCGCGGATGGCGAGAGGCTGAAGGAGGTATCGCGTGTCTTCGAGGCCAGCCGCGCCTCATGCGTCCGCGCCAGCTCGGCGGCGCGCTCGCCGCTCCACGGGCAAGGGTAAATGAGCGCGCCGCGCCCGCAGGCGACGGTGACCGCCGTACTGAACGAAAAGACATCGACGACGACCACCACGAAATCCCGCGGGACGTTTGCCAGCGCGTTCAGACCCCAATCGCAGATCACGCGCATCGGAAGACTCCCGCCCACCACTCGCCCTTCGAACGTTCCTCGGCCAGCACGAGCCCGTGTCCGGCGCAGGCGCGCACCACATCGTCCCGTTTAACGACCAGGATGCCGCTGAGGATGAGCGATCCGCCGAGGTGCCGCCGAACGTCGCCGAGGAGCGGGACGATGACCTCGGGGATGATATTCATCGTCACGATGTCGAAGACGCCGCCGCGCAGGGCCTCGATGCTGCCGATGAAGATCGGCATCCGCGCATCGTCGACGCCGTTGCGAACGCGGTTGTCGCGCAATGCGGCGAAGGCATCGGCGTCGTTGTCGAAGGCGATCACATCCTCGGCTCCGAGGCGGCACATGGCCAGCGCAAGGATGCCGCTGCCGGAACCGACGTCGAGCCCTCGTTTCCCATCGACGTCGAGCGTCTCGAGAATCTCGATGCAGAGCGATGTCGTCTCATGCGAGCCGGTGCCGAAGGCCTGCTCCTGCGGCACGACGAGCGTGTGACGCGTAGTGTCGCCGGGGATCAGCGCCGCATCCGGGGCGACGACGAATCGTTCGCCGATGAACAGCGGCTCCAGCGACTGCTGGTAACGATCGAGCCAGTCGACGCGCTCGCGATCGGCAGGGTGGAGCTCGATTCCTGCGACATCCGCCATTCCCCGCGCGGCGGCGTCGCGATCACCGCCGGTGTCGAAGTAGGCCGAGATCGTCGCCGTACCGTTGCTCTCGATCGATAAGCTGCCGGTCGACGGCGTCAGGTAAAGCCGCGATTGCACGATCTCTTCGAGCGCGGCATCGCGGACGTCGAAGGAGATCTCGAGGATGAAGTCCTTCACGCCCGTGCGCCGAACGACTCGTCGTAGTCGTCCATCGCCGCCTGCACCACGGCGTGCGCGTGCGAGGCGCCATACGAGCCCGAGACGCGGATGCGGGCCGGCTCGCCGGGGACGAGTTTGTAGGTCGAGAAGTAGTGCTCCAGCCGCTCGACGAGCACCGCCGGAACATCGCTCAGATCGTGGGCCTCGCCCCAGACGTAGTCGCCCTGCAGCACGGCGATGATCTTGTCGTCGGCCTCATCGCGGTCGACGAGCTGCAGTCCGCCGATGACGCGCGCGGAAAGAATGATCTCGGACTTGTTGATGGGCCGTTCGCTGAGGACGCAGATATCGAGCGGATCGCCGTCGCCCCGCTTCGTCACCGGCGTCAGGGCGGCCACGCGCGGCCCGCAGTACGTGCGCGGGATGAACCCGTACAGGGCGGGCGGCTGGGAGGAGGTGCGCTGCGGCCGGTCGACGCGAAGATACCCGGTCGCCTTGTCGACCTCGTACTTGATGAGATCGAACGGCGTGATCTCGATGTACGCGTTGACGACCCGCGGCGCATCGGATCCCACGCTCAACCCATGCCACGGGTGGGGGCGCCACTGGAAGAATGTCTGGTCCGGCATGGGGAGTGGAATTTTAGCTCTATCCGCAGATGACGCAGATTGGACACAGATGAAAGCCTTTATCTGCGTGCTATCTGCGTCATCTGCGGATGAAACTGTCTACGGGTTCGTGAAAAAGTCCTTCACCTTCCCGAACACTCCCTTGTCCTCCAGCGGCGTTTCCCCCTCGGCCTCCGCGTAGCGCTGCAGGAGGTCGCGTTGCGACTCGTTCAGCGACGTGGGGATGCGCACGGAGACGTGGACGTAGTGATCGCCGCGGCCGGAGCCCTGAAGGAACTGGACGCCCTTGGACCGCAGGCGGAAGACCTGACTCGGCTGCGTACCGGGGGGGATGCGCAGCGACTCGGTGCCGTCGATGGTGTCGATCTGCATGTCCGCGCCGAGGGCAGCCTGCGTGAAGGTGATGGCCTGCTCGGAATGGATGTCGTAGTCGCGGCGCGTGAACTTCGCGTGCGGGTGGACGGAGAGGAAGACGTAGAGATCGCCCGGCGGGCCACCGTTGAAGCCTGCCTCCCCTTCGCCGGCGACGCGCAGACGAGAGCCCTCGTCAACGCCGGCCGGGACCTTGACCGAGATGGTCTTCTCCTCGCGCACACGGCCTGCTCCGTCGCAATTCGCGCAGGGATCCTTGATGACTTTCCCGGCGCCGCCGCACTGCGGGCAGGTCCGGGCCACGGCGAAGAATCCCTGCGAGTAGCGCACCTGTCCGCGGCCGGCGCATCCGGTACAGGTCACCGGCTGCGTGCCCGCCTTCGCGCCGCTGCCGTGGCAGACGTCGCATGTCGCTACGCGCGGCACCTCGATGGTGACGTCCTTGCCGAAGACCGCCTCCTCGAACTCGAGCGCGAGGTCGTAGCGGAGATCGTTGCCCCGCGTGGCACGGGCGGTGCGGCGGCGGCTGGTGCCGAAGAAGTCGCCGAATCCGAAGAGATCGCCGAGGATGTCGCCGAAGTCGGCAAACTGATTCGGATCGAAGCCGCCCCCGCCGACGCCCTGGTGTCCGAAACGGTCGTACCGGGCGCGCTTCTCATCGTCCGAGAGGACGCCGTACGCTTCCGCGGCTTCCTTGAACTTCTCCTCGGCGTCGGCATCGCCCGGGTTCTTATCAGGGTGGTACTTCACCGCCAGCCGGCGGTACGCCTTCTTGATGTCGTCGACGGTAGCCTCGCGGGCCAGACCGAGGATCTCGTAGTAATCGCGTTTTTCTGTCGTTGCCATCGTCACTCGGTTAAACGGCGTCTCCGCCGGGGACGTTCATCTTCATGGGGTTGTAGAGCATCACGCCAGTGAGAATGCGCGACGCGGTCTGAAGATCGAAGATGGCGTCGTTGAGACGCTGCCTCTCCTCCGCGGCCACCGATTCCTTTGCTTTGATAATGCACTTCTGGACTCTGTCGCGGTCTTCATCGTTCAGCATCTTGCCGAACTCACGAAAGACCTTGTCGTTGGTGTAAATCATTCCCTCGAGCTTGTTCTGGAGCATGCGGATCTCGCGGCGCGAAGCGTCGGTGCGCGAGTGTTCGGCTGCCTCGCTGACGAGGCGATCGATCTCATCCTCGGACAGGCCGCCGGCGGGATTGATCTGCACGCCGGTGGACTGGCCAGTGGCCTGATCGAGCGCGGTGACGCTGACGATGCCGTTGGAATCGATGGCGAAGGTGACCTCGATCTGCGGCACGCCGCGCGGAGCCGAGGGAATGCCGACCAGATCGAACTTGCCGAGGGACTTGTTGTCGCGCGCGAACTCGCGCTCGCCCTGCAGCACGTGCACGGTGACCTTGCTCTGATGGTCGGCCACGGTGGTGAAGATCAGCGAGTTCTTGGTGGGGATCGTCGAGTTGCGCTCGATGACTTTCGTGAAGACGCCGCCGTGAGTCTCGACGCCGAGCGAGAGCGGCGTGACGTCGAGCAGGATCATGTCCTTGATGTCGCCGCGCAGGATGCCGGCCTGCACGGCCGCGCCGACAGCGACGACTTCATCGGGATTGATGTTGCGATTCGGCTCCTTGCCGAACGCCTTCTGCACCGCCTCGACCACCCGCGGCATGCGGGTCTGTCCGCCGACGAGGACCACTTCGTCGATGTCCGCCGCGGTGACGTTTGCCTGCTTCAATGCGTCGTTGACGGGATCGATCGTCTTCTGGATCAGATCCTCGACCATCTTCTCGAACTCGGGCCGCGTGAGCACGCTGTTGAGGTGCTTCGGGCCCGAGGCGTCGGCGGAAATGAACGGCAGCGTGATGCGCGACTCCTCGGAGACTGACAGCTCGTGTTTGGCGCGCTCGGCGGCTTCCTTCAGACGCTGCAGGGCCATCCGGTCGTCTGCCAGGCTGATTCCGGTATCGCGCTGGAAGCCTTCGATGAGCCAGTCGATGATGCGCTTATCGAAGTCTTCGCCGCCGAGGTATGTGTCACCCGAGGTGGAGAGCACTTCGAAGAGTCCATCCTCGAGTTTGAGGATGGAGATATCGAATGTGCCGCCGCCGAGATCGTACACGGCGATGCGCTGGTTCTGCTTGTTGTCGAGACCGTAGGCGAGGGCGGCCGCGGTCGGCTCATTGATGATGCGGAGAACCTCGAGCCCGGCGATCTTGCCGGCGTCGCGCGTGGCCTGGCGCTGGCTGTCGTTGAAGTAGGCCGGGACGGTGATGATCGCTTCGGTGACCTCCTCGCCGAGGAACTCTTCGGCGAAGGCTTTGATCTCCATCAGCACGAACGCGGAGATCTCCTCGGGGGAGTATTCGCGGTCGCGGATCTTCACCTTCATGTCGCCGTTGTCGGCCGGCACGATCTGATACGGGAGGATCTGCTTGGCGCGCGTGACCTCGTTGGAGTCGTACTTGCGGCCGATGAGACGCTTGATGGCGAAGACGGTGTTGAAAGGGTTCGTGATGGCCTGGCGCTTGGCGATCTGGCCGACGAGCCGTTCGCTGTCTTCCGTGAAGCCGACCACCGACGGCGTGGTCCGGCTTCCCTCACGGTTCGGCATCACCTGCGGCGTCGCCACATCCACGACGGCGACGCAGGAGTTTGTCGTCCCGAGATCGATTCCGATGATCTTTGGCATTCGCTATGAACCCGCGGACTCATTCTCCTCCGGTCCGCCCACCGCGACCTTGACCATGGCAGGCCGCAGCAACCGATCGTGAAGGAAGTAGCCTTTCTGGAGAATGGCGACGACAGTATGCGACGGGACAGACGGATCTTCCTCGCGAACGACTGCCTCGTGAATGTTGGGATCGAACCGCACGCCGGACTCGCTGATGGTCTTGAGTCCATGGCGCTGGAGGACATCGAAGAGCTGTTTGTAGATGAGGGCCACGCCTTTGTGAAACTCATCGCCTTCCTCGGCATGCTCGAGCGCGCGGTCGAAGTTGTCGATCACCGGCAGCAGGTCGCGGATCACGCCGACGAGGGCGTAGCGCCGGAAGTCTTCCTTTTCGCGCTCGGAGCGTTTGCGGAAGTTCTCGAAGTCCGCGAGCGTACGCAGGTAGCGGTCGCGGAAATCCTCTTCCTGTACGGCGGGAGCAATCCGGCCGGCCACGGCTTCCTGGGCTGCGACTTCCATCTCGTGCTCGATGTCGGCCACGGATTCACCGGTATCCTCGATCACGTACGCGTCGTCATCCATGGTGGGTTTGTCATTGTCATTCACTGCTGTTGCTCCTGTTCCTCTTCGATCTTGCGGCTGAGCGCGAGGCCGAGATAGTCGACCAGCGGAGCCATGCGCGCGTACTCCATACGCATGGGGCCGATGATTCCGACCATTCCCAGCGGCGCGGCCTGCGTTCCGTAACGCCGCGCCACGATGCTGAAGTTATAGACCTGCGTAAAGTTACTCTCCGATCCGACCAGAATCTGCAGCCCCTCTTCAGAGAGACAGGAGTTCAAGATCTCCACCAGCTTCTCTTTCTCCTGCAGAGCCAGGAAGGTCTTGCGCAGAGAGACCGCGTCGGAGAACTCGGGCTTGGTGAGGATTGAGGCCGCCCCTTCGACGTAGAGCTCGTGCTCGAGCGGCGAGACGTCGTTGACGGCTTCGATGCCGAGGGAGATGGTCTTCTGCAGCATGGCATCGTGCCGCGCCCGCTCCTCCTCCGTCATCCGAACGAGCCGGCGGCGGATGTTGTCGAGGGTCATTCCGGTGAACTCGATGGTGATGTAGCGGGAGATCTTCTGCAGCTCGTCGCGCGTGAACTGCTGGCGGGTCTCGATGATCTTGTTCACCACCACGCCGTTCTGGCCGACGATGATGCACATGATCTTGCTGTCGGCGACGGCGACGAAGTCCATGCTGCGGATCGTGAATTGCAGCAGCGTGGGCATGAAGATGAGGCCGACCTGGTCGCTGAGCTTCGACAGAACGCGCGAGGCGAGATGAAGCACTTCGTCGATCTCGTTGGCGTGGCTGACCTGGTCATCGATCATCTCGCGCTCCCGTTGCGAGAGGGTGTGCGAGCGCATGAGGTTGTCGATGAAGAAACGGTAGCCGCGGTCGGTCGGGACGCGGCCGGCCGAGGTGTGGGGGTGCTGGAGATAGCCAAGATCCTCGAGGTCCGCCATCACGTTGCGGAGGCTGGCCGGCGAGAGCTGGAAACGGCCGCACTTCGCCAGCGACCGGGAGCTGATGGCCTCACCCGTGGCAACGTGCTGCATGATGATCTCGCGCAGCACCTCGCGTGCGCGCGTGTCGAGATCGTCACCACTGAGATCGAAGTGTTGGGCCATGGCGGGTCACGAGAACGGCAAGCAGTCTCGCTGTCCGACCGCTAACAGACAGGAGAATGTAGGAATTGCGGAGAAGAGTGTCAAGATTAGGCTTGTCATTGGGAGGTTGCGCGGTCTCGCGGTTGCGGGGTCTCGCGGTGTTTGTTGATGGCAAGCCCTACCGCGCGACCGCGAAACCCCGAGACCGCGCAACCAAGGTTCCCCGGCTCGGAATAACAATGGCATGAAGCGTCTGACTCTCATCACTCTTTTCCTTGCCATGCCGGCCCTGGGCGTCACGGTCGACCGGATCGCGGCCGTGATCGACCAACAGGTGCTGACAGTGAGCGAAGTCGACCAGATGGTACAGATCCGTTTCTTTCCCCGCGTCGCCGGGAGAAGCGATGACGACGATCACCACGACATTCTCGAGGCCTTGATCGCCCAGGCCCTACGGTACCGCGACGTGGAGCGGTTCGGTGCCCAGGACATCCCGAAGGATTCGATCGAGGCCCGGCTGGTGGAGATCCAGCACCGTTTCGCCTCCCCCGCCGAGCTCGACGCCGCGCTGGCACGCGCGGAGCTGACGCCGGACGAGTTGCGGACCTTGATCAAGCGGCAGTTGCAGGTGGAGGCGTACATTCAGGAGCGCTTCGCGCCGCTCATCTTCGTCGCGAATGAAGACATCGCCGCCTACTACAACGGCCCGTGGCGTCAGCAGCGCCTCGCGCGCGGACTGCCTGTGCCGCCGCTCAACGACGTTCGCGAAGAGATCCGAACCCTCATCCGTTCAAAGCAGCTCGATGAGCAGGTCGAGACGTGGACGACGCAGTTGCGGGCGCGCGCGAATGTCGATGTGTACGCGTGGAGGTGACTGCGGCGCTTTCGCGCCGCGTTGTCTGCGGCTTCGCCGCGTTGTCGGTTGTCTGCGCGCGGCGCGTGGTCCGTCATCGAAGGCGACGAAAGACTCATCATGAGCCCACCACGCGCCCCGCAGGGCGGAGACAACTGACAACGCGCGCGAAGCGCAGCCAGACAACGCGCGGCGGCGGCGCCATCCGCCGCCGCGCAGCATTACGGCGTCGGGTTCGCGTTCTGCGTGAAGAAATCGACGGAGCCGATCTCCGTGCGCAGGCCGGTGAAGTCGAGGGCTCGCACCGTTACGCGGTGGCGCGAGTTGGCGAGCTTCGTCGTGTCGATGACGAAGCGCCATCCGGAGTTCTGGCTGTTGAGCAGAAATGGGTATTGCAGCGCCACATCAGGACGGGGGAAGCCATACTGCGCCGTCCCCACGAAATTGCCATCGACGAGCAACTCCACCGCCTGGAGGCTGCTGTGCTCGATTTCGGCCCAGCCCTGGAAGGTTACCGTCCCCTTCATGAAGTCGTTGGGCTGCGGGACGTCGATGAAGCCGACGGCCGAGGCCACGCGGTTCTCGGCGCATTCGAAGAAGACCGGAATGCCGTCGCGGTTCGGCAGCTCGGTAAACGTCTGCTGCTCATCGCCGACGCGCACCGTCAGAATGTGATTGCCTGGCCGCACGCCGAGCGCCAGGAGCGCGCCGACGTCGAGCGTAAAGAGGAAGCCCGACCGCGGGGCGTCGGGATAGTTCGGGTAATAGCGCTCCACGTCGAAGCGCGGCAGGCCGTAGCAGTTGACGAAGTTGTTGAAGATCGGGTTGAAGGCGCAATCGTCGGTCGAATACCAGCGGCGCCCGTCCACCAGCAGCTCGGCGTAGGCGACGCGGCCGATATCGCCCCGCGTGGCGAGGTCGAGTGCCCAGCCGCGGACCGGGGTAATGTGCGACTGATTATTGATCGCCGGCGAGAACACGGGCTGGGTCTGGCAAAGAGTGCCGAAAAGCACCGCGTTTTTCAGCGGCTCGTCGACGAAGCCGAACGGCTTGAGGTTCGCCCCCTCGTTGAAGATCTGCACCACCCTGCGGCCGATGAGGCGAGAGAGCCCGAGGCGGTCGGTGGCCCGGACGTCGAGCGTATGGACGCCGTCCTGAATTCTGGTCGTGTCGACGTTGGCGATGAAAGCGCTGTAAAGAGCGTCGGGCCAGTCGGCGATCGTATTGGCCACATCGGGCCGGGGGTCGCCGTACATCGCGTTCTGAACGACCCCGTTGTCGATGAGCACTTCGACCTTGGAAACGCCATCCGTATCGAGGGCCCAGCCGGAGACGGGGAACGAGCCCGAGGCGTTGAAGGTCCCGGAGAGGTCCGGGATGTCGACGTTGCCGAACGGCGCCTGGTTGAGCGAGTTGTCGACGTTGATCGTCCGGCGACCGAGCTCGGTGAAGGTGCCGTCGCTTCGGAAGACGTGCACCGAGACCGTATGCGCGCCGTTCGTGAAGCGGCTTGCCAGCATGCCGATCTGGAAGCCGGGCGCGATGTGCTGGATGCCCGGATAGTTCGGGTACGCCTCGATGATGTCGATGCGCGGCAGGTTTGTATTGGCGTTGGCGATGAACTGATCGTCGACGTAGGCGGCGACGCGCGAGATCGCCGAGGGGTCGAGAAACCACCCTCTGACGATGATCACGCCGCTCTGCGTAACGGACGGATCAGGAAAATCGAGCGAGCCGAACGACTCTGTCGTTTGCGCGAGAAGCGCCGGCACAACGAGTGATACCAAAGTGGCGAGAACCAGGCCGCGGGTAACCCTTCTCCACATAACCCCAACCTCCCCGAAAAATGACCTTGCCCGTTACTGCTTTGTCGGCGCGTCGTTGCGTCGATTCCTGTTCAGTTCATGGCCAGTTTGCCGGAGTTTATACTGCGCCGGTGAATTCTTCAAATATCGATGTGGCCGCCGTGACGATTGACGACATCCGGGCCGCCGCCGGCCGGCTCGAGACCTACATCCACCGGACCCCCCTTCTGGCGAGCCGTTCGCTGTCGGAAGCGATCGGCGCGGAGGTGCGCCTCAAGTGCGAAAACCTCCAGCGGGCGGGTTCCTTCAAGATCCGCGGGGCCATGAACGCCCTCCTGCAACTGTCTGAAAAGGAAAGGCGAAACGGCGTCGTGGCCTTCTCCTCCGGCAATCACGCCCAGGGGGTCGCTCTGGCCGCGAAACTCCTCGGCGTGAAGGCGACCATCGTGATGCCGGAGAACTCGGTGGCGATGAAAGTCGCCGCCACCAAAGCCTACGGCGCCGAGGTCGTCACCGCCGGGGTGACGTCGGCTACCCGCGACACCGTGGCCAGAGAGATCGCCGAAAAGAGCGGTGCAGCCGTCATCCCACCCTTCGACGACTGGCGGATCATTGCCGGCGCCGGCACCGTCGGGCTGGAGATCGTCGAGGAGTGGCCGGACGTCGAGACGGTCGTGACACCGCTCGGCGGCGGCGGCCTGCTGTCGGGCGTCGCCATCGCGGCAACGTCACTCAAAGCCGGGATCGATGTCTACGGCGTCGAGCCGCGCGCCGGCAACGATGGCGAGCAATCGTTCAAGTCCGGCCGGATCGTCACCATCGACCCCCCGAAAACGATCGCCGACGGCGCCCGGACGCTGGCCATCGGCGAGCGCAACTTCGCCGTCATCCGCGAGCGCGTCCACGACGTCGTCAGCGTCGACGATGACGTCCTCCTCGATGCCGTAAAGCTGGCCACGTACCGGACCAAGCTGGTCATCGAGCCGACCGGAGCGCTCGGTCTCGCGGCGCTGCTGACTGGTGTGATCAAGCCGCGGGGGAAGACGGCGATTGTCGTGAGCGGAGGCAATATCGACTTTTCGCTGCTTTGCTGAGAAATGTTGAATGTTCAATGTTCAATGGTGAATGTTCAATGGCCTTCGGTCAGCCCACGTCCCCGGTCTCATTCAACATTCAACATTGAACATTCAACATTCAACATTCGCCTTTCTAAATGACCCTCTTCGACACTGCCCCCTTCGAACCTCCTACCCGAGGTGACGCTCCGCTGCCGGAACGAGTGCGTCCGCGCACCCTCGAAGACGTTGTCGGTCTCGACGAGCTCCTCGGCGAGGGACGCTTTCTGCGCACCGCCATCGAGAGCGACCGCATCCCCTCGATGATCTTCTGGGGACCGCCCGGCTCCGGCAAGACCACGATGGCGCGCATCATCGCCAACAAGACCCGAGCCCGGTTCGTCACCTTCTCGGCCACCAGCAGTTCCATCAAAGAGATCAAGACGCTGATGGAGGAAGCGCGGAAGGAACGGAAGGCGCGCGGCTCGAAGACGATCGTCTTCATCGACGAGATCCACCGATTCAACAAAGCGCAGCAGGACGCCTTTCTCCCGTATGTCGAGGCAGGCGACATCATCCTCATCGGCGCCACCACCGAGAACCCGTCGTTCGAGGTGAACTCGGCGCTGTTGTCGCGAACGAAAGTGGTGGTCATCCCGGCGCTGGAGCGGGAGCAGGTGATGACGATCCTGCGCCGCGCCGTCGCCGATCCGTCGCTTCGCAAGCACGGGATCGACGTCACAGACGAGGCTCTCGATTTCATGGCCGCGACCTCGGCGGGCGACGCGCGGCAGGCACTGAACTCTCTGCAGCTCGTCGTCGAGACCGCGACGAAAGAAGACGGTGCCATCGACAGGGAGAAAGTGACACAGATCCTCCAGCGCCGGTCGCTGATGTACGACAAAGGGGGCGAGGAGCATTACAACATCATCTCGGCGCTCCACAAGTCGCTCCGCAACGGCGACGCGGATGCCTCGGTGTACTGGCTGGTGCGGATGCTGGAAGGTGGCGAGGACCCGATGTACATCGCCCGCCGCCTGGTCCGGGCCGCCTCCGAGGATATCGGGAACGCCGACCCGCAGGCGCTGGTCTTCGCCATCGCCGTCCAGCAGACGGTCCACTTCCTCGGCATGCCCGAGGCGGGCGTGGCGCTGGCACAACTGGCCACCTACCTCGCCGCCGCGCCGAAATCGAATGCCGTCTACATCGGCTACGGCGAAGCCGTGCGCGAGGTAAGACAGGGCGACAATCCCGGCGTCCCATTGCACATCCGCAATGCCCCCACCCGCCTGATGAAGGACCTCGGCTACGGCCGCGGTTACCAGTACGCCCACGACTTCGAGGAGCAGACGGTAGCCATGAATTGCCTACCGGAGGCGCTGGCAGGCCGCCGTTTCTACGAACCGAAGGAGATCGGCACGGAGGCGAAGATGAAAGCGCGCCTCGATGCGATGAGGGAAGCGCGGGGGAAGAAGTAGTGGTGGAGCGCTGGCGTCTCGCCGGCTGGCCCGGGGGCGTCTCGCCCCAGGTCTGGCAAGACGCCATACATTCGCTGGAAACGTTGACCTCAGCGGCGAGACGGCCTATTTCGAGGTCGATTTGGAAACGATGCGGGATGCCCTGAGTGTGATCGACGAGGAGTGGGAACGCTACAACCGCCGCTCTGAAAGCAAGGTCATCGAAATCGCTGCGCGCCGTGCGTGATCGCTCGGCGCGGTTTTCAATGCCTTATCCATCTTCGCGACGTTTGATCTGGTACGCGAGGACTTCGGAAGCCACCGGCACGCGGTCGTCGCCGATCGCGACATTGCACATCGTGAACAGGAACGCAACTCCCTTGTGAATATCGACGTAACCGTCCTTGAGACTCATCTCACTTCGATGCGACACTCGACGGTAAGCGTTGCATCCACGTAGTGATCGTTCTCCTTCGCAGGAACATACCTTTTCTGCATCAATGAATGAACGATGGCGTCTTTCAATTGCTTGTCCTCCGTGCCGCCGGTCACCGATGCGCGGACCGGCCTACCGTCCGCGTCGACTCGTACTTCGACGTAGACTCTCGTGGCGTCCACTTCGCGTTGCAGCAGTCGCTTCAGCTCATCCGTGTCGATACACGTGCTCTCCAATGCTTGCGGCGTTTTCGAGTAGTACGTCTTTGCGTCATCGTCCCATCGGCCCAGGATTCGGCGCGCAAGTACCCGTAGCTGCTCATCGCACGCTTCGTCGCGAACCTTCTCCACCCTCTTTTTCGCGTCAATCGTCTTGCCCCGCGCGACTTGCAGCACCCGCTCGAACGTCAACTCCGTAGAATTCTCCCGCCGGTGCTCCGCTGAACCCAAAGAGAGATACCCATTCACATCACATCCTTTGGCTTTGGTACACGGTTTCCACTTGCTTACCCTGAGTGCATCAAGCACAGCGATATCGCATGCAGCCTCGCCGGAAGTCTCCAGCAGCTTAACGTCAATAGGCGTTCCGTGCGCACCTATGATTGCGTGATACCTCACAACGCGCCGGGCTTGCCGAGTGCAACGTTCAGCCACGTGCTGGAAACCCACGGCATCAAGTGCAACAAGACCGCTATCGGCGGCCTTCATTGCGTTTGTCGTCTCTCGGTCCACCGCGGGCGTGTACACGCGGTTCGTTTCACCAATGGGCTTCGGGGTGCCAACTGCCAAGTAGAGGGCCGGTATGAACGTAAGCAGGCGTGCGAATGTCGTCATTATCACTAGTACGCGATCACGATCAATGTGCGCTCATGACAGACGACGTGACCCGTCGAGTCGAAGAACACCGCGGCTGATTCCGAATAGGTCTCGTAATACACCCACATCTGCGTCGGACGAGTCGCGGCGCAGCCCGGAGTTCGGGGGTAGTGTTCAGGCTCAAAGACGCGTGAGGGTGAAATCAACGATGCCGCTCCTAACGTCCGCCTAACATCCTGCATAGACGTACCAACTTTAATGGACTCGAGCTTGTCATCACTGACATGGTGTCGCGGCGGATCGAGATTCCTTCTGCAAAAGCCCAGCAAGCCCGCTGTCAGGACGGCAAGCATTACGAGTTTTTATTGCCCCCGGTACATAAGCAGGCGGCCGGCCGCCACAGGTTTGTCATCAGTACTCGAAATTTGAAAGCCGTAGCACAGCGGTATCGGGCTTCGTTCGATTCCTCTCCCACCAGACTCTAAGACGCGCATAGCATTGGTTGGACGACAGGGTCGCACAATCTACTCTATGGTCAGCCAAGTTCGAGATGACTCGAACCTCGATCGGCTTGCAATGCGAATCACCCGCACGGGACTCGTTGAGCAATTGAGTGATGACCTTCTTGCCATCCAGCAACGCGGTGGCCACCGCAATGGCATCGAGAACAGCGATATCAGCCTCGTCGGGTTTACTGATCGCGGCCACGCGCCGCAATTCTTTCGTAAGCGCGTCGCGCAATGCCGGTGCGGCCCCGGGAGCCCGTCTTCGACCAAGCACATAAGCAACATTACGACGTACATCACGGTTCGGTGAGACCAGCGCTTCAGTCAATAGGGCACCGCCCGTTGGCCGGAAGCAATCAGGAGTTGGGACGTTGGCGTCGGGCCTGCAGGAGGCCAAGGCAGCCGAATCAGAGTTTCGCAGCGGAAGGTTTCGATAACGCTACGCAGCATTTGCGGATCCCGTAAATCGGCCGGCCGGAGCTCTCGTATTGCGGCTCGCGATTTGTTGCAGTCCTGCAGGCGTCCGAGTATCTCGGCAGTTTGACCCTGGTCTCCGTGCGCAATTGGCACGAGTAAGACGATCGCCCAAAGCATTCCCAACATTACCGCCCGCCTCACTTGTACTGCTCCGCAGGGAGCCTCGCGGTTGAAATCGCGCATGTGGATGGGTCCTCGCACTCTATGTCGTTGCTCCACTTAATTGCGAGACTGTAGGATCAATCATTGGCATCTATTTCACTCCGAGTCTCCACTTGATTACGAGACGGTCGGATCAATCGATTACGAGACGGTCGGATCAAATCATTTGCTTTCGAATGCCACCGCCTCAACGGGGCGATACTGATTCGTGGCGGAGCGTGATCCCGCCGTAGATGAGTACCCCTTCGTCAGGATGATCCATGGACATAAACAGCTTGTATCGCCATAAGATGATTACATCATTGGTACGAAGCACAGCGGAGAGACTCGGGAACCAATTGCTAAGATCGAGATCCTCGGTAACCGCGGCTCCGGCGGGAATTTGTATGTGACCAGGCGGCGCCGTCTCCAGCAAAAAACTCCTAGTGAGACATTTGTCCGTTGAGGTATTGATCGCAACCGCCAACAACGTACGTTGGTATATCGGCAGATCAGAACGTTGCAGCTCAATGCTCTTCGTCCCGGTGTTCGTTAAGGACAGCCGCACCAGACCGCCATTAGCCGATAGCTGCTTTGCCGACAGAGTGAGCTTGGAGTTAAGGCGCCGTTCCATCCCGCGACCCGCTGCGGCTGAACGAGCCTGCGGACTACACCAGATGGCGAGAAGCGTCGAGGCGACTATTACTGCTAAGATATGGCGCGTACTCCTACGGATTTTCCGGGTTGGCAATCATCCCTCCGTATGAAATTATTAGCTCTTCGAGGTTTCCCATTCGCTGCTTGATCTCAGTCTCGCAACAATGGTGTTTCCTTTGATAATGATGCTTCAAGCAGTTGTACTCAACATTGTACGCCCTGACTTCACTATCGTCGCGCTCTTGTTTGCTCGAGGGGTTCACTCGAACATAGTGGGGCTGACCGTGGCAAATGTCAGGTTTCACACGAGCAATATCGTTCATGTGTGAGGTCTCGTGTAGATCGGCGCAGCCTTTTAGGCACTCCCGCTCTTTTGGAGTCGGGAAGAAGTTCGCACCAATCCAAGGAACCATTTCGCCACCCTCACAGACCACTGTCGCGTCTTTGGGGCCTGGATAGCCACCAGTTTCCCAGAGGCCAAGCAGATCGACGTACCTTATTGGATTGTCGCTTGTATATTCGAACGTGTTGGCACCTGCTTGTAGTCCTAATGGGTCGGCCTGGGTGTACCGCCCCCACCCGCTCCGGTACCATCGAAAGATGTTGTAATTCAGACCACTCCCATCCTGCGCGAGCTGGCCGGGGAGGCGGAGGGGCTGGTGGAGCGAGGCGCCCGCGCGAAGGGTGTAGATATCCCCGTACGGCGTGTACTCGGCGCGCCAAGAGACAGCACCCGCCGCATCCGTTAAGAGGAACGGCGTGCCGAGGTGGTCGGTCGCATACCAACGGGTGGTGTTCGTCGCCGTCTCGATGGAAGCGACCGGGATGTCGCCGAACCAAAGATAGGAGTAGGCGATTGGCTTCGTAGTGTTTGCGGTCACGGCCGTCTCAGCAAGGAGACGTAGCTCAGGCGAGTACAGATAGTAGCCGTTTGTGTCGCCCGTCGCGGTTGCCACGGGCGTGAAGGCCGACGTCCCCGGGCTGAATGCGGCAGTGCTGAGGCATGGTGCGAGAGCGAGCGAGGCGCACTGCACGGTCTCGTGTGTGCCCAGACGGGCGCTCTGCGGCTGGACCGACGCTACCTGCGACATGGTCACTCCATTGTAGGTCGCCGTCACGATCGTGGAGCGCTGGGTTCCGAGGAAGGGGAGCGCCTGGATGAGCGCGATGTCCGAAGTGCTGCCAGCCGCGATGGTCATACTGTTCGGCGGCGGTGTGAGGTTGTCCGGGTTCCACGGCACCGCGATGACGTTGTCGCGTGAGCCGCCGAGGACGACCACGGCACCTCCGGCGGGCGCGGGATTCGTGAGCGTGACTGTCGCAGTGTAGCCGTAACCACTCGTAGTGTTGGTGGTCCAGGAACCGGGTTGCAGCGTCATCGACGCGAGGGTAACCGCGTTCGTTGGCACGATGAACACGGTGACTTTCTGAGCATCGAACCACTTGTTATTGTTCATGGTGGCAGTGATGGTAACGGACGTAGGCGTCGCGACGCTTCCGGCCGTGACGGTAAACGTTCCGCTCGCGATTCCCTTGGGCACGCTCAACGTCGATGGGACGCTTGCGGCCGAAGGGTTGCTGCTCGACAACGATACGGATGCGGCGCCGGCAGTCGAAGCGAAGTCAAGAGTAACCGTCCCTGTCCCGCTGCTCCCCACCTTGATCACGATCGGATTGATCGAAAATGCCGCCACCAGCGGTCCGGTCTTCGACGTCGGTTCCGTCACGGTGATGGTCGCGGTTTTTGTCGTCACGGAGTGAGTAGCCGAAATCGAGAGGGACGCCGATTGACAGGCGCAGATGGTGGTCGTAATCGGGAAGGTTGCGGTCGTCGCTCCGGCAGCGACCCGCACATACGGCGGAAGCGCGGCGATTCCCGTGTTGGCGATCGTGAGATCGACGTCGACGCCTCCTGCCGGCGCGGCCCCGGTCAGCGTGACGGTACCGGTTACCGTAGTTCCCGCATTGACCGTGGAGGCGCTGAGCGTGAGATTGCTGATCGTTACGGTCGCCTTCTGCAGGGTAAGCGCCGCCGAGCGGCTGATGCCGGTCGGGTCCGTTGCTGAAAGGGTAACAGTCGTCGTCGCCGCGACCGGTCTGGTGAGCACGCGGGTCTGGCCCGAGGTGGTGGTGATCGTGATCGTGGGCGGCGGCGGAACGGTGGTCGTATCCGTCGACGAGACTGGCAACTGCCACCCGCTCGAGGGGGCGTTTCCGGTAAGCGTGGCGGTTCCGGTCAGGGGCACGGTTCCGCCGACGAACGTACTTGGCGCCACGCCAAATACCGATATCGACGGCGGCAGCACGGTGATCGTGGCCTGGCGTACGACCGCTCCGTGCGTTGCGGTGATCGTCTCGGTCGCCGCCTGATTTCCGGCCAGGACCGAGAAGATCGTAAACGACGAGCTCGATGTTCCGGCCTGAATCGTAATTTGCGACGGGAGCGACACCTGGCTGTCAGTCGCGGAAATCATGATCGTCATGTTGGTCGGCGTGGCGCTGGTCAGCATCACGGTCGCTGAGAATGTGCCTCCGTTGATGGCGCTCGAAGGCGTGACGGTGATCGAGCTCAGCTCCGACACTCCGACCAGAAGGGTCGCCTGCCGTGTGACGCCACTGAGGCTGGCGGTGATGGTTGCCGTCGCGTTGCTCGCGCTTGCCGAGGTCGTGATGGGGAAGGTCGCTGACGAAGCGGCGTCAGCGACGGTGACTGACTGGGGCACCGTAGCCGCCGCCGTATTGGACGAGAGTGCCACGGCGGTGTTTGTGGCGGCCGTACCCGTCAAAGTGACTGTACCCGTGGACGTGCCGCCGGCTGGGACGGAGGCGGGTGAGACCGTGATTGTGGCGAGCTGCGGGGGAAGAACCGTTAACACCACCGATGCCGCGTATTGATTGAATGACGCCGTGATCGTGACAGGCGTCGGCGTGGAAACGGGTGACGTGGCCACCGCGAATGAGACGGTTGTTCCTCCCGCCGGCACGCTCACGCTCGGCGGTAAGAACACCGCGCTGGCGTTGCTCGACGACAGGAGAACCGTTGTATTCGCCGCCGCGGGCGCGCTGAGCGTCACGGTGCCTGTCGCTGAACTACCTCCTGTGGCCGAGGACGGAACGACGCTCACGGAGAGAACGGAGATCGTCGCCATCGTGAGAACGCCACGGCCGTCGTACGCGTAGGCGTTATTCCCTTCGGAGGTGAGTTGATTGCGTGGGGAGTAGCTGTAGGTCGCAGAGCCGACGGCGGTTTCACTGCCGATGAGGTCATACGATACGCCGCGCGAGACGCCGTTCTCCACGACACTGCTGAGTTTGGGCGTCGACCCCACGAGCGAGGCAGTGATCGACTTCCATGTGCCGAGCGCCGACGACGTCATGTTCCCCATCGCGTCGTAAGCGTAGGTTCCCGCTCCCCAAAGCGACGCTCCGCTGTTGGCGGTCGTCAGCCGATTCAAGTCGTCGTATCCGAGATCGCGGTTGTAGGCAGGGTTCACCGCATCGTGAATGGATGTGATGTTGCCGATGGCATCTTCGCCGTAGGTGTAATCCGCGATCGTGCCGGAGGGGCCGGTGAGTTTGTTCTCGAGCGGGCGATAGCGCTGGTCGTACTGAACGATGCGCGTCGTGCCGTTTCCGAAGACCACGCTCGTCAGCGTACCGAATGGAAGGTACGTTGCCGCCGAGACGATGCTCGTCGATCCGGTCGAGAGCGAGTACGGTCGGTCGGCAAAATCGAAGCTCGTCTGTGCCATGAGCCCTGATGGGTAGCCGATGGTGTTGCGGTTCCCGTTCGCGTCGAAGACGAAGGTCGTTGTATACGTCGCGCCTGCGATCGTTTTCGCCTCGTTGCGCAGCAGGCCTCGGCGCTCGTACTGGTAGACCGTCGATCCGGTCGGATCGTTCATCGCGGCCAGGCGGCCCAGGCCGAAATTGCCCGGCGTGGAATCGTCGTAGGTCGAGGTCACACTCTCCGATGCGCTGGCGCGCGAGGTCACCGCTGAAGTAACCCGGTTCAGGGAATCGTAGACGCGCGTCGTCGTGGCGCTGTTCGCGTCAGTCGTCGATAGGAGATTGCCGGCTAGATCGTAGGCGTAGCTGGTCGTTCCGGAGACGGGGCTGTTCTGCCGCTGCATCCGTCCAAAGTCATCGAACACGTAGGTCGTGACGTTTCCGTTCGGATCGGTGACCGAAGTGAGATTCCCGGCCAGATCGTAGGCGTACCGCGTGACGATCTGCCCACCGGGTGCGGAAGCGAGTGTCTGCGTCACCGATGCAATCCGGTTCGCGCCGTCGTAGCTGTAGCTGGTGTTTGCGGTCGTGTGTTTCTCATCCTGAACACTGCTCAGCGTGCCGTCCGGCAGGTAGGAGTTGACGATGCTCGATCCGTCGCTGTGGATCACGCTCCGGAGATTGCCGTCGCTTGCATAGGCGTAGGTCTCGCTCTTCGTCGTGACCCAGGCATTGTTCTGGAACGCGCTCACGATTTCAGTGGCTTTCTTGCCGGTGGTTGGATCGTACGTGTAGTCGATCTTTTCGAGGGGAACGCTGGCAGTTCCACGATTCACTGTCTGCAGGCGTCCGCGAGCGTCGTAGACGTACGTGGTTCGATTGCCGGCCGGGCGCTGTTCAGAACTGAGCAGGCCGGCCAACGACGAATACGCGCGCGTCGTCGTCAGATCCGTGGCGCAGAGCGGGTCGGCGGCCGTGTTGCAGCCCGGAACGCCGGCGACAGTCGACGTGAGCATCCGGCCGAGTGGATCGAAGGTCGTCCGCGTTGCGACGCCGTTCGAATCGATGACCGTCGTGGCGTGACCGAACGCGTCGTAATCCTGAAAGCGCAGGACGTGTCCGGCGGAGTTCCGCGCCGCTGCGATCCGGCCGCGCCAGGCACCCGGAACAGTCGCATCCAGCGGGTAATAAACAAAGGTGTCGACGTCGGAAACGTCGGTACGCGGGCCGTCGACGAGTTTCTTCTGCCCCGCTGGCTGTGGCAGCGGCAGCCACGCCGATTGGAATGCTCCTCCGGGGTCGAATGCCGCCGGCTCGTTGCTGCCGTACAACGTCGTCGTCGTGATGTGCGACTCTTGCGTTCCGGCGGTGTCGATTGCACCGGTCACCGTGTGAGCAAGAGTCACCCCTGTGGCCGCGTCATAGGTGAACGTTTCGGTTGCTGTGCCGCCCTGCTGGATCACGCTCGGGCGATCAATGCGGGTCGGGTTCGCAGGCCAGTTCGGGTCCGCATAGACATAGTTCGTGGTTACTGACGCGGCAGTCGGATCGAGGGATACGACGGCGAGAACGTCCGAGGAAAGGCGGCAGTGTGCCGGGTCCGTCTCCGGGTTACAGCCCGAGGGCACCATGGCGGTCGTTGTTCGAATGAGGTGCCTGCCGATGATGTCGAAAACAGATACGGTGACGTATCCCCGTCCGTTCTGGAGCCGGATGAGGTTACCGGTCCCATCGTACGCGGCGGTGGCATCGTTCGAGCCGCAAGCCGAACAGCCGCCGTCGGCGCGCCTTGTGACGACTTCGCCGGCCGAGAACTGCTGCTCGTAGGTTGCCTGACTGCCATCCGCTCGCTGCACGGTCGTCGTGGCGATGTTGTTCGCGTCGCTTGCCGGATACTGGATGGAGGTGATGTCTCCGGTATCTCCGAAGGATGATGTGGCGCGTCCCGCGGCGTCGTAGTCGTGACGCTCGACGATCGATCCGGCGGCGTCGCGGATGACGCTCAACTGGCCACTGGCATACTCGTACGTTCGCCACGGACTTCCGGCCGCGCCGGCGCTCACGCCTGTCAGCAACGCGCCCGAATAGGTGTAGCTCCAGACGAGATCGGGGCTGACAGTGACGCTGATGGCGGTAACGTGTCCGCCCGAGGTCGTGATATCACATGACCAATTGCCTCTCTCGTCTGCAATCTGCGTCGGATTGCCGTTCACGTCATACGTAATGGTTACCGCTCGATTGCGGCGTAGGTCCTGAAGCCGAACCAGGCGGTGATTCGTGAAGGTGCGAACGATCGACCCGCCTGCTTCGCGGAATGTGTATCCGTCCTGCTCCGATCCGGTGAGCGTTCCGGCGACACCGCCCATCGGCCACTTCTGTATCCATTCGCCGGTGCTTATGTGGCGAAAGACCACCGCGGTTCGGTCTTCCGTTACCACGCGCACGCTCGCTCCGTCCGTGCCGAACGGCAGGGCGGATGCGTCGAACAGCGATGTCCAGCCGGTGCCAAACTTTCCGTCGGTCACATTGCTGCTCGCGTACTGGCGTCGGAATTCGGTTCCGATGGTCGCGGGAAGCGGGTCGGTCTCTCCGTAGGTCATCACGCCATCGAAAAGCCGAACCGGCCCTCCGACTGCCTTTGCCGGCCCTTTGCACTCTCCGCAGCCGGTGATAGACGCCTCGGCCTCGTCGCTCCCCTCGCATGCTGTTCCAAAGGCTCGGACCATTCGATCGGTGTCGAACTTGCCGAGCTGTTGGACGATGACGCCTGATCCGGTGAGATCCGTGCGCGTGAAGTACGTGGTCCCCGGTTCATCTCCCGCGGGCAGGAGCTCCAATGACAGCGTTTTGTCTGACTGAGCGCCAGGAAATGCGTACTGAACGTTCGCGGCGAATGTGCCGTCTCCGTTCCTGCCAATGGAGACAGCGACCGTCGGCGGCACAGGTTGGGTGACCATCATCGAAAGCACTTTCCAGGAGGCCTCATCGAAGTGCGCATCCCCGAAGGAATTCACGACCGTGATGGCCACTCTCGATATTGCTCTGCCTGCGGTTCCCACTGATGTCGTTGGCGGCGTGCCACCGGATTGCTGTGGGTCGCGCCCGGGAAACGGCAGCGTTTGCGTGGTCGTGGTCAAGACTCCGTCAATGGTGTCTGTCGTTTCAACCTTGAGGAATTGGTCTGTCTTGAAGGCGTCGTTTTCGATCACGACGCTCAGGGCCGTGGGCGGACTGTTGAATGTCCAGCCCATCTCGCCGGAAACGCACGTTAAATAGTTCTGGCCGCCCGCGTATGTGGTCACGCCGTCTGTCGTGACGAAATGCCCGCCGGTGAAGATAACCACTGTCCCGCAGGTGTTCGAGACGAAGTCCTGGCCGCACTGCGTGTTGTTGTCGGACGTCGGCGGAAACACGATCGTGCCGGCCCGTGCGGTTGAGGCGAGCAGCAACGCCGTTACCAGAAACATCAAATAGAGTTTCACTCGCATTGCTATCTCCTAAGAATTGGCTGTGTGGGAAGAGCCCGCGGGCGCGGATGAATCGCTCCAGTCTCGTCGTTGCAAGGCCGCGATACTTGCAGATTCGCTTCGTTCGCGTGGTCAACAGCTCACGACTGGCAGCAGTGAGAGAACGTGGTTGGTCAATCATTCCTTATTCGCTGAGCGGCCATCGCGACCGCGATGTGTTTTCGTCCGGCGGAGTGTAGAATTCCGGAAGTCAGCGCAGTCCCGATGTAACGTCCAACCACCATCAACAGCGGGAGGACGCCCTTCAGAAGCAGTCGGGACGTGCCGGCTATCCCCGCAGGCGCGCCACGTTACTCGTCGCAAGCGGCGTGGCGCGACCTGGACATTTCCGTGGAAGCGGCGGCGGCCGGCCGCCCGAGAGGATTGCTGGTTGTCGGAGTGATCGCACGATGAATGACATTGTAGGCACTAAGTCCAAAATGCGCAACTACGCTTACTTGATGGTTGCGTTCGGGAAGTGCGTCCGCGTAGACTCGACTCCTGCATGGTAGGCTCACTCGCGATGTCGTCGGAAACGGGCGCGTCCGACTCGCCGGATGTTGGTGCACTCATTCGCCAGTTCCGTGGTGAGCGGCAGATGACGCAACAGCGCCTCGCAAACCTCGCCGGTATCCATGTGCAGACCGTCTCCGATATCGAGCGCGGAAAACATCATCCATCCGACGAGACGATGGACAGTCTCGCCGCGGCGTTGGGAGTTACGCCGTCGCAACTCGATGCGCGGCGACTCGGGGATGCGGTCGCGCGCGACGCCAGGACGCTCGTTCAGCGGGAGGCCATCGCGTTGGCTCTTGAACTGCCCGATGCGGATCTGAAGGCGATGATTGCTGCGATGCGGGAAAGGCAATCGCGCCGCTCGAAACGGGGCGGAGCTCGGTGATGACCGCGAGTGGCCGCTGCCCGGAACTGCAGGCCGTGATCGCTGCGTTTTTCAGCAATGGCGTCAACATGACGAGGGAGGAGTCGGTCGCCGCGAGCGACGCGCTGCTCCATGCGGAAAGATGCTCGGACTGCCTGCGCGTCATCGACGTCGCGAAGAGGTTGGATAGTGCATTCGACGAAGACCCGGATGCGGTCGAGCGGAGTATCGAACGCAATACGGAAGAGATTCTGAGCGGGCTCCCCGTGCATCGATGGCCGACCGTGGCAGCCGGCGACCCCGCAATGCAGCACGATGATGTCATCGCGTACCTTTTGAAGCGCGCGGACGCGGTGTCAGCCGCAGCAGACATGCGCAGAGCCGTCGACTACGCGGGCACGGCGGCGGCGATTGCCGAGAAAATGTATGCGCGGGATGAGCTTTCGCCCGAACGGGCCGTCGAGGTGCTGAAAGATCATTCGACCCACCTCCGCGGCGCCAGGATGTACGGGGCGGCATTGGCGGTGTTAGGCGTCGCCGAATCCATTGCCCCAGCAACGCAGGAACCGCAACTCCAACTCGCTATCCTGCGATTGTGCCGGGCGATGCTGTTTGCCGATTCGAACCTCAGCCGCCTTGAAGAAGCGGAGGCGTTGGCATTGGCGTGTGAGCGTGATTTTGACGGCCGCGATCCGCGACGGTTCGCCCTTGCGAGATTCGTGCGGGCGAGTTCGCGCCGACGGGGAGGGGATTCATCCGGCGCGCTGGCGCTCTTCCGATCAGCACGAGACGGGTTCGTGGCAGCGGAGGGCGCGGACGCCATCGATGTGGCGTTTGCTGATCAGGGCATCGCGACCTGCCTCGTCGACCTTGGGCATCAGGCCGAGGCCCGGGAGATCATTGCACCGGCGCGCCGCATCTTCGCTCAACACTTCCTAGCTGTGGAGCTTCTGCGACTGGAATGGTTGTCCGCGCGCGCCGACGCGATTGATGGATCGACTGACGCTGCGGTTGCCGCTTTGCACGCGGTGGCAAGATCCTTCCTCGAGGCGCAGCTTCTCGTTGAATGGGTGACTGTCCGGATCGACATCGTCGCTCTGATACTCGAACGTGATCCATCTGCCGATGTGACCGGCCTATGTGAGTCGATCGCCGCGATATCAAATCGGAGTCGACGTTGCACGGGCGAGGCGCTCGAGCACCTCAGGCAGATGGCGCTCAGACGGTCGGTTACCCCGGAGCTGAAGCAGTACGTGAGACAGTACATCGCCGCGATTGAACCAAGCCAGTTCGTGCCGTTCACGCCACCAGACACCCTGCTGATGTGAAAAGACAGGCACTATCGTCAGTCTTAGATTTGTCTGTTAAAAGCGTCGAGCCAATGTCGTCCGACGAGCGAACCACGGCCCTACGGAGTTTTCACGAGGATTTGATGGACGACGCCGAAAGCTCCATCGTCGCTCCGCGGCGCTGCTGTTACCAGCATCGAAATGGCGAGAACGGATACGACCGCCAAGGCACCAAAGATCTTGCGCATGTACTCCTCCATTTGTGGGAGGTGCGCCATTCAGAAGCGAGGGTAGTTTACGGCTCACCAATGGATGTGACATCACCAGCAGGCCCGTGGCGCGGCGGTACACTTCCAGGCGTGAGGCAGTTCCTCATCGCGGCATTCGTGTCGATCGCCGTGCCGCCGCGTTGCACGCGCAGACGAACGATCTTCCGATGGAGCAGGCATCGGAGACGGGGCGAAATCCGGATGCGGCGCACTTCCCGCAGGTAGGTGGACGCTGGCGTGCACGCGTTACGGGTGTTTGTCCGGCGTCAACTAGAACTGCCCCCAGGTCTAATCACCGCTGAACGCTCCCGAGCTAACCTTCTGATTCCGCGGATCAAAACGGTTGTTCCGCGTATCAAAACTGTTGATCCGGCGAATCAAACCAGTTGATCTGAAGGATCAAACTTTTGATCTCACGGATCAAACCGGTTGATCCGACGGATCAAACCAGTTGATCTGAAGGATCAAACCGGTTGATCTGACGGATCAAACTTTTGATCTCACGGATCAAACCGGTTGATCTGACGGATCAAACCAGTTGATCTGCAGGATCAAACTTTTGATCTGACGGATCAAACCAGTTGATCTGACGGATCAAACCAGTTGATCTCACGGATCAAACCAGTTGATCCAACGGATCAAACCTGTTGATCTAACGGATCAAACCTGTTGATCTTACAGATCAAACTTTTGATCTGATGGATCAAACCAGTTGATCCGACGGATCAAACCGGTTGATCCGACGGATCAAACCTGTTGATCTGACGGATCAAACTTGTTGATCTGACGGATCAAACCTGTTGATCTGACGGATCAAACCTGTTGATCTGAGGGATCGAACCTGTAGATCTCACGGATCAAACCTGTTTATCTGGCGTCTCGCCCGCGGGTCTGGCAAAGACACGAAACATTCCCTGCGAACCCTCGCCTCAGCGGCGAGACGCCGGCGCTCCGTTCACACGCTGTACGCGTTTGCCCGGCGCTTGATCGGGGTCGGCTTGCCGTCGTCGCTGACGTTTACGTAGACGACCTGGGCCTCCGTGACCATCACCTTCTTCTGCGGGTCGGTGCCGCGGATCACCTCGCAGATGACCTTGACGGTGATCGACGTCGTACCGATGCGGAGGGTCTCGGTCCAGAAGCTGACCAGATCGCCGACGAAGACCGGCTCGTGGAAGACGATCTTGTCCATCGAGACTGTGAGCATCAGGCGGCTCCCCTGCCGGCGCGCTTCGATGGCGCCGGCCTGGTCGATGTAGCTGAGGATCACTCCGCCGAAGATGGTGCCGTGCGCGTTCGTGTCGCGCGGCATCATCAGCACGCGGATGGCCGGCTCGTTCCAGCGCGGTTGCGGGGATTCGGAGTCTCGGGGTTCCGCGGTCACGTCAGGTCCACCAGCACGCCTGCCTCATACCCCCTGCTGCGACGGCGTAGGCGGTTCGATCAGCTTCTTGTTGATGTCGATCGTCGAGGCCTTGCGCAGCTTCTGCAACAGCGTGGCCCGCAGATTCCGTGATTCCTGCTGGCGAAGCGTGTCGATGTACTGCGTACGGTTCTGCGCCAGAGCGACCGGATCGGCCTTCTTCTGTTCGATGACCTGGAACAGCACCGCGCCGTCGCCGGTCATCACCGGTCCCCTGACCTCGCCGACCGGAGCGGACATGGCCGCGTCGACGAGCGCCGAGGTGTCGCCGGTGAATCCGGCGATATATCCCTGGCGGTTGACGTTCGCTTCCGCCGCCGTCAGGCCGAGCTTCGGGGCGACGGCGTCGACCGTCGGCGCCGGCAATGTCTTCGCCAGAGCCTGCTGGGCGAGCTGCCTGGCCTTCTCCATGCGCGCGTCGTTCTCGACCCGTGCCCGCACTTCCTCGAGAGGCGAGATGCCGGCGGCGCGGATGCTGTAGAGGAACGGGATGACCGGACCACGCTGTGAGCCGATGATGTCGCCGACGTCGTTCTGTTTCGCCGCGAACGCCCAGGTGATGAAGGGAGGATTGTTGCCCAGGCCCGGGATGGTGTCGGACTTGCCGAACCACTGCGTGTCATTGGAGGTCACGTTGCCCGTGGCCAGCGCGGTGAACTCGGCGGCGGTCTTCGGCGGCTTGGCCTTGATCTTCGCGGCGATCACGGTGATCTCGTCGCGGGCGCGGTCCTTCCCCTGCTGATCGGCCGTCAGTGCCCTGATGCGGTCTTTCACTTCCTCGAAGGGGCGGTAACCGGCCGGACGGCGTTCCAGCACCTTGATGATGTGGTAGCCGAATTCCTTCGAATGGATCGGATCGCTGATCGTATTGAGCGGGATCGAGAAGGCAGCGGTGTCGAAGGGCTCGACGGTCGTCCCCTTGTCGACGAAACCCATGTCGCCGCCCTTGCCCGCCGACGACGGATCGCCGGAATTCTCCTGGGCCAGCTTGGCGAAGTCAGCACCCGCGCGAAGCTGCTTGACCAGGCTGTCGGCTTTCGCCTTGGCCGCGGCCTCAACCGCCGGCGCGGAGTTGGGCTCCACTTTGATGAGGATGTGCAGGATGTGCGCGCCCTCGGCGGCCTTGAACTCCTCGTGCCGCTGGTTGTAGATCTTGCGCAGCTCGTCATCGCTCGGATTGATCTGCGCGCGGAGGCGGGCATAGTCGGCGATGAGGTACTTGGCCGCGCGCTGCTCGCCGTGCGTGTACTGCGACTGGTGGACCGTGTAGTACTGCTGGACCTCGGCCGGCGTGACCGAGACGCTGGCCGCCTCGCGCGCCGCGGGGTAGAGGACGTACTTGATTCGGGCGCTTTCGCTCACGCGGCGGTACTCCGCTTCGGCCGCTTTCGGCGAGACCACGATGGCGCTCTGGAGCGCGTTCTCCATCTTGTTGATGGTGATCTCGCGGGCCAGCTCATCCTCGAACTCCGCCGGCGACTGGAAGCCCGACATCGTCACGAAGCGCTGGTAGAGCTCCTGGCCGACGAACTTGCCGTCAGGATTGAGGGTCGGAACCTCCAGGATTTTCTGCCGGATCTCCTCGGGTGACGCGCCGAGGTGAAGGCGTTTGGCCTGCTGCAGAAGGAGATGCTGATCGACGAGCGAGTCGAGCACCTGCTTGGGAAGCCCCATCTGCGCGATGATCTCCGGGGTGAGCGGCTGCCGGTACATCTGCTCGTAGTTCTTCTCCATGTAGTAGAGCGCGCGATCGAACTCGCGGGAGGAGATGGTCTCGCCGTTCACGCGCGCGGCGTACGCGCGCGTATCGGTTCCCGCGCCTCCTCCGGCACCGCCGGCGCCCCAGTCGACGAAGATGAAGAGGATGAAGATCGCAACAATGGCGACCAGGATCCATTTGAGGTGCTGAAAGCTATCGCGCATCAACTTGAGCATTTGGACGAACCTCTGTCTTAACTTGATTGGATGGCGAGACGCCGCGCGGGACTCGGCGAGCCGGGCGATCGCGAAAATCCGTAAAAAACGCGGCAGTGTAGCTATTCCCGGCTCCGGGAGCAAACCGTTGGCCGTGGCAGGCGCGGCGATTCGGACCGCCATGCTATAAAGTCGCTCTCGTTCGATGGCCAAGAAGAAGAAGCCAGCCGGGGTCGACATCGATTGGTATCTCGTCTCGATCGATCGCCTCAAGAAGATCGGCGTCGTCATCCTCCTCGTCCTCCTGGGCGCCGGCGGGTGGTGGTACTTCACGAATCAGAAGCGAAATCCGCGCAGCATGGCGGAATCCGCGATCGCCGAGGCGCGGCAGGCACTGAACACGCTCGCCGCCTCGAAGGACTTCCCCAGCCACCGCGGCGACTTCGACCGCGCCCAGCACAAGCTCGACGAGGCCGGCACGTTCCTCGCCGGCGGCAAGTACACCGACGCGGAGAGCGCGGCCGTGGAGTCGCAGACGTTCAGCCGGGCCGCCCTGAGCGGCAAGGGGGGAGCGGAGAACGATGCCCAGTTCCTCACGGTCGAAGGCGACGTGCAATATCAGAAATCGTCGACGAGCGACTGGACCGCCGCCGAGACCCGCACGCCTCTGTTCAACGGCGATTGGGTGAAGACCGGCAGCGGCGCATCGGCGGAGTTGATCTTCTCGAACGGATCGCTGTACACCATCGGCTCCAACGCCCTTCTGGAGATCTACTCGCAGTTCAACCCCTCGACCAGCCGCAAGAACAACTCCGTCCAGATGCAGATCGGCTCGGTGGAAGTGGCCACGACGGACAATGCCTCGAGCGTCCGCACCCCCGGCAGCCAGATCACGATCGATTCCGAATCGACCACGCAGGTCGGCGTCGATGCGCAGAAAGCAACGGCGGTCATGGCCGAAAAGGGATCGGCATCCGTGGCGTCGGCGGGCGGCGGCGCCCCCGTGAAGATCGCCGTCGGCGAGAAGGTTACAGCCACACCCGAGGGATCGCTCTCCCCGGTCAAGAAACTGCTCATGCCGCCGGCGCTGCTCACGCCCGCCGACAACCAGGTCTTCCTCGTGACCAACGACTCGCGCGTCGAATTCTCGTGGGAAGCGGTCCCGGGGGCGAGCGGCTACGTGCTCGAGGTTTCCCACTCACGCCTTTTCACGTCGCTCGAGATCAATTCCAAACGGCAGAAGGCGACCGCCTCCGCCCGCGTGACGGCGGAAGGGGCGTTCTACTGGCGGGTGGCGTCGACCGGACCGGACGGCGAGACCGGACCGTTCTCGGCCTTCCGGCGCTTCCGCGTCAACGGCGGGCACGAGGGGACGCCCGCACCGTCGTCTCCGGCACCGGCGCTGCTGCTCAAGCGCCCCTATCCGATCGGCGGACCGTTCTACATGATCGAAGGGACCACCGACCCGGGAGCGACCGTTCTGATCAACGATGAGGAAGCCGACGTCGACGCCAGCGGCCATTTCAAGAAGCTGGTCAGCTTCAACAAGATCGGCCGCAACCCGGTCACCGTGAAAGCGATCAACGCGGCAGGCAAACAAACTACGCTTTCGGAGACGGTGCTCGTGGAAGAATAGGGAGGTTGTCGGTTGTCGGTTGTCAGTCGTCGGGGTTGCGCGGTCTCGGGGTTGCGCGGTCTCGCGGCTGTTCGGCGATTCGGCGCTCCCTTCGAGCCAAACACCCCGAGACCCCGAGACCCCGAGACCCCGAGACCCCGAGACCTGATAACCGACAACCGACAACTGACAACCGATCAACGGACCCCCGAACCTCAGGGCAGCGCTCTTGCACCGCGGCAACTCCGATAACGTCAGCAAAGGACAATACTCAGAAACATGGCTCTCAAATCACTGCTTTCGATGTTCTCGAACGATCTGGCGATCGACCTCGGGACAGCGAACACGCTCGTTTACGCCAAGAACAAAGGCATCGTGGTCCGCGAGCCATCGATCGTCGCGGTCAACAAGATCAACAACAACGTCGAGGCGGTCGGCAAGGAAGCGAAGGAGATGCTCGGCCGCACGCCGGGAAACATCGTCGCCATCCGGCCGATGAAGGACGGCGTCATCGCCGACTTCGAAGTCACGGAGAAGATGATCAAGTACTTCATCGAGAAGGCCCACGGACGGCGTTTTCTGGTGAAGCCGCGCATCGTGATCTCGGTCCCTTCCGAGATTACCCAGGTCGAAAAGCGGGCCGTAAAGGACTCGGCGTTGCGCGCCGGGGCCACCGAGGTCTACCTGATCGAACAGGCCATGGCCGCGGCCATCGGAGCGGGGCTGCCGATCACCGACCCGACCGGCAACATGATCGTCGACATCGGCGGCGGCACCACGGACGTGGCCGTGATCTCGCTGGCCGGCATCGTCTATTCGCGCTCGGTGCGCGTGGCCGGCAACGAGATGGACGACGCGATCATTCAATACATCAAGCGCAAGTACAACCTCCTCATCGGCGAGCGCACGGCCGAGCAGATCAAGATGGAGATCGGCTCCGCCTTCCCGCTCGATGAAGAGATGACGATGGAGATCAAGGGCCGCGATCTCGTCGAGGGGGTCCCGAAAACGCTCGTCGTCAGCGACGAGGAGATCCGCGAGGCGCTCTCCGAGACCGTGGCCACGATCGTCGAGGCCGTGCGCGTGGCTCTGGAGCGCACACCGCCCGAGCTGTCGGCGGACATCATGGACAAGGGCATCATCATCGCCGGCGGCGGATCGATGCTCAAGAATCTCGACAAGCGCCTGCGGGAGGAAACGGGACTGCCGGTCACGCTGGCGGAGGATCCCCTGGCCTGCGTCGCCCTCGGAACGGGACAGATGCTGACGGATTTCAACCTCTTGCGTAAGATCTCCATCGAATAGTTGCGCGGTCTCGAAGTCTCGCGGTTGCGCGGTAGCCGCGAAACCTCGGAATCACGACAACATGGCTCAAAACCTGCTCACTAGGCGCTCAAACCATGGCCGCACCCGCTGACGTCATTCCTCGGCGCCCGACGCTGGTATTCATCCTCGTTCTGTTCGCGCTCTTCTTCGTGATGAGCCGCAGTTCGCAGACTCGCTACATCGGCGAGACGCGGACGATGTTCGAGCGTAGCGTGATGATCCTCTTCGCGCCGGTCCCCAAGACCGTCAACTGGGTCGGGCAGTCGCTGTCGGACGTCTATCACGGCTATCTGGACATGCGGCGCTCGGTCGCCGAGAACCTGCAGCTTCACCGGCAGCTCGACCAGCTCACGACCGAGAACCTCCGGCTGCGCCAGTCGGAAGGCGATCTGCGGCGTCTGCGCAGCCTCATGGGGTACTCCGAGGAATTCACCATGCCCACCACGATGGCCGAGCCGGTCATGCTCGACACGTCGAGCCGCTTCAAGTCGATCATCCTCGACCGCGGCTCGAACAGCGGCATCGAGGTCAACGACGCCGTGGTCAATGCCAACGGGCTCATCGGCCGCGTCGTCCTGACCACGAAGGACATGGCCAAGGTACAACTGGTCACGGACGGCAACTCGTCGGCCGGCGTTCTGGTCGACCGGACGCGCCGCCAGGGCGTGCTCCGTGGCGACGGCGGTAACGGCGCCCAGTTGTACGACATCCCCTCCCTCGCCGACGTCCGTGAGGGCGACGTGGTCATGACCGCCGGGATCGACGGGATCTATCCGAAAGGTATTCCGGTCGGCGTGATCACGAAGGCCGAGAAGGGGCAGGATCTGTTCAAGACCATCACCGTGCGGCCGTCGGTCGACTTCGGCTCGCTCGAGGAAGTGATCATTCTTCATACACGCAAAGTTCCCAACGACGTCGTGAGGTACGCGCCTTGAGGTGGCTTCGATTCGCCGTGGGGCTGTTGATCGCCCTGACCCTTCACTCGCTGCTGGACAGCTTCTTTCCGAACGCGCTGGCGTTCTTCAATCCGTACGTCATCCTCGTCGTTTACTACTCGATGGGCGGGAACGTCCTGGGCGCCATCATCGCCGGCGTGATCGCAGGTCTGGTACAGGACGCCTATTCCGGCGCCATGTTCGGTCTGCACGCCTTCGCCCTGACCGTCTGCGCGTACGCGGTGGCGTACATCAACGCCCGGCTCGTTCTGCGCGGCACCCTGGCCTTCGGCGCCTGCCTGATCGGCGCGGTGATCGTGAACGAGCTGGTGATCTACATCCTGGTGAACATCCTGTTGAAGCAGAAGGTGGAGATGTTCGAACAGGGGATGATCGTGAAGACGATCTTCACCTGCCTCTTCGGGATGATCGTCTATCTCCTCCTGACGCTGTTCCTGCGCGAAGAGCCGATCGAAGCGACGCGCCGGCCGGCGGGGTGGTGATCGGAAGGCAGAAGGATGAAGGCAGAAGGCAGAAGGATGAACTAACGTGCCGAAGAATACCGACGACTCCTTCTGCCTTCCGCCTTCTGCCTTCTGCCTTCTGCCTTCCGCCTTCTGACTTCCCATGCGTGTCTATAGAGATGACCAGAAGTTCCTGACGTTCCGCATCAACGCTCTTCTATGGGCGATCATCATCGTCTTCGTTTTCCTGGCGGGCTCGTTCTGGGTCGTCCAGGGAGTGCAGGCGGAGAAGTATCGCAACCTCTCGGAAGCGAATGCGCTCCGGGAGATCGTCACGCCCGCCAAGCGCGGACTGATTCTCGACCGCAGCGGCCAGAAGATCCTGGCCGACAACCAGCCGGCCTATTCACTCAGCCTCGACCGCGTGATCATGCGGCCGATCGTCAAGCTCGACCCGGCCCATCGCCAGAAAGTCATCGCCTTCCTGGCCGAGGTGCTCAGCGTTCCGCCGCAGGAGATCGAAGCGCGCTTCGAAAAAGGGAAGGTCGTCCCCATCGCCCATCCAATCCCCATCGCCGAAGACCTGTCGATGCCGCAGGTGGCCTCGATCCAGGCGCAGGCGGTGGCCTTTCCGGAGTTGAACGTCGAGCCGGTGCAGCGCCGCAATTATCCGTACGCGACGATGGCCGCCCACATCATGGGCTTCATAGGTGAGGCCAGCGAGAAGGATCTGGCCGCGCATAAAGACCTCAAGTCCGGCGATCTCCTCGGCAAGCGCGGCGTGGAGATGATGTACGACCAGTACCTCCGCGGCCGCGACGGCGCGCAGTACTGGGAGTACGACAGCCATGGCCGGCGGCTGGCCGAGTACCGGCCAGCGCGCAAGGAGCCGGTGGCCGGCGACAACGTCTACCTCACCATCGACTTCGACTTGCAGCGCCGCGCAGAGCAGTACTTCATCGAAAATGAATTCGTCGGCTCCGCCGTGGCCCTCGACCCGCGAAACGGGGAAGTGCTGGCGATGGTCTCGTCACCAGTGTTCAACCCGAATGTCTACTCGCGACGTTTCACCCCGGACGTCTGGCGGACCATCGCCTCAAACCCGTTCAAAGTCGAGCTGAATCGCGCCATCCAGGGACTCTACTCGCCGGGATCGGTCTTCAAAGCAATCATGACCATGGCCGGCTTATCGGAAGGGACCATCGATCCGGCAACCTCTTTCTACTGCGGCGGCAGCGCCGTCTTCTTCGGCCGCCGCTTCCGCTGCGATAACAGGAACGGCCATGGTGACATCAGCGTCGCCAATGCCCTCAAAGTGTCGTGCGACATCTTCTTTTTCAACGTCGGAGCTCGGTTGGGGGTCGACCGCATCGCCGAGTACGCACATAAACTGACCTTCGGCGAGATTTCAAAGATCGATCTCGATGGCGAGAAACCGGGCCTCGTTCCGTCGACGCAGTGGGCAGCCGTCAAGCAGCATCGCAAGTGGTATCCCTCGGAGACGATCTCGGTCGCCATCGGACAGGGTCCGCTCCTCGTGACGCCGCTGCAGGTGGCAAACCTGATGGCCGCCATCGCCAACGGTGGCACGGTCTACCAGCCGCACGTCGTGAAGATGATCGAGAAGGCGAATCCCGACGGCAGCGTCGAGCGGCTCACGGTGGCCAGCAAGGTATTGCATAAAGTCTCGCTTGCACCGAAAGCGCTCGAAGCGGTGAAGCTCGGCCTCTGGAAAGTGGTCAACGAAGAGGGCGGCACGGGCAGCAACGCCCGCATCGAAGGTCTCGACGTTTCCGGAAAGACCGGAACGGTGCAGGTCATCGCCCAGCACGGCTGGAACGAGCAACTGCCGTACAAATACAAAGACCATGCGTGGTTCGCGTCGTACGCACCCAACGACAATCCGCGGATGGTCGTGGTCGTTTTCGTCGAGCACGGCGGCCACGGCAGCCTCGATGCCGCCCCCTTGGCCAAGCTTTTGTATGAATCACGCTTCCGCGAGCAGATGCCGCACGCCAATCCGGATCTGGCCGAGACCCGACAACCGATAACCGACAACCGATAACCATCCATGCGCGTCTACCGAGATGACCAGAAGTTCCTGACCTTCCGCATCAACGCTCTTCTGTGGGCGATCATCATCGTCTTCGTTTTTCTGGCGGGCTCGTTCTGGGTCGTCCAGGGGGTGCAGGCGGAGAAGTATCGCAACCTCTCGGAAGCGAATGCGCTCCGGGAGATCGTCACGCCCGCCAAGCGCGGACTGATTCTCGACCGCAGCGGCCAGAAGATCCTGGCCGACAACCAGCCGGCCTATTCACTCAGCCTCGACCGCGTGATCATGCGGCCGATCGTCAAGCTCGACCCGGCCCATCGCCAGAAAGTCATCGCCTTCCTGGCCGAGGTGCTCGGCGTTCCGCCGCAGGAGATCGAAGCGCGCTTCGAGAAGGGAAAGGTCGTCCCCATCGCCCACCCCATCCCCATCGCCGAAGACCTGTCGATGCCGCAGGTGGCGTCGATCCAGGCGCAGGCGGTGGCCTTTCCGGAGTTGAACGTCGAGCCGGTGCAACGCCGCAATTATCCGTACGCGACGATGGCCGCCCACATCATGGGGTTCATCGGAGAGGCCAGTGAGAAGGATCTGGCCTCGCATAAGGACCTCAAGTCCGGCGATCTCCTCGGCAAGCGCGGCGTGGAGATGATGTACGACCAGTATCTCCGCGGCCGCGACGGCGCGCAGTACTGGGAGTACGACAGCCATGGCCGCCGTCTGGCCGAGTATCGGCCGGCGCGCAAGGAGCCGGTGGCCGGCGACAACGTCTACCTGACCATCGACTTCGACCTGCAGCGCCGCGCCGAGCAGTACTTCATCGAAAATGAGTTCGTCGGCTCCGCCGTCGCCCTCGACCCGCGAAACGGGGAAGTGCTGGCGATGGTCTCGTCACCAGCGTTCAACCCGAATGTCTACTCGCGCCGTTTCACCCCGGACGTCTGGCGGACGATCGCCTCGAACCCGTTCAAGGTCGAGCTGAATCGCGCCATCCAGGGACTCTACTCGCCCGGATCGGTCTTCAAAGCGGTCATGGCCATGGCCGGCTTGTCGGAAGGGGCGATCGATACATCAACCTCTTTCTACTGCGGCGGCAGCGCCGTCTTCTTCGGCCGCCGATTCCGCTGTTACAACAAGAACGGCCACGGCGACGTAAGCGTCGCCAACGCCCTCAAAGTGTCGTGCGACATCTTCTTTTTCAATGTCGGAGCGCGGCTGGGAGTCGACCGCATCGCCGAGTACGCACACAAGCTGACCTTCGGCGAGGTCTCCAAGATCGATCTCGACGGCGAGAAGCCGGGGCTGGTTCCGTCGACGCAGTGGGCGAACGTCAAGCAGCATCGCAAGTGGTATCCGTCCGAGACGATCTCGGTCGCCATCGGCCAGGGCCCGCTCATCGTGACCCCGCTGCAGGTGGCGAACATGATGGCGGCGATCTCCAACGGCGGGACGGTCTACCGGCCGCACGTCGTGAAGATGATCGAGAAGGTCAATGCCGACGGCAGCGTCGAGCGGCTGCAGGTGGCCAGCGAGGTGTTGCACAAAGTCACCCTGGCGCCGAAAGCGCTCGAAACGGTGAAGCTCGGCCTCTGGAAAGTGGTCAACGAAGAGGGCGGCACGGGAGGCAATGCCCGCATCGAGGGTCTGGACATCTCCGGCAAGACGGGCACCGTGCAGGTCATCGCCCAACACGGCTGGGTCAAGACCGAGGGACTGCCGTACAAGTACAAAGACCACGCCTGGTTTGCCTCGTATGCGCCGAAAGACAATCCGCAGATGGTCGTGGTGGTCTTCGTCGAGCACGGAGGCCACGGCGGCGTCGATGCGGCTCCGCTGGCCAAGCTCCTATACGAATCGCGCTTCCGGGAGCAGGTGATGAACGCCCGTCTCGACCTCTCCAACCCCGACACGCTCGAGGCCATCAAGGAAGGCCAGGCCCCGATCCCCGGTCAGGTGAAGAAAGCACCGGCGGCGCCGGCGGGATCGAATCCGAACCTGGGGCACTAGTTTTCTTAGATACGACCCTTCAGACTACTTGCACGAGCAGCTTGCGTTGTTGGTACTCGTCGCAGCTACACAGCAGGCGTAGCCGGTACTGCACGTAACGCTACAGGAGCCGTACGTGTTTGAGATCGTACAGGAGGACGCGCCCAAGCCCCCAGCGCTACACCCGCTGGCACCTGCTCCAACGCCGTAATCAAGGTTGAACACGCAGCTTTCGAAGTCGTCACAGAAGTCGAGCGCAATGATGTGCCGGCCATTGCCGGGTGTCCTCGCCGCCACGGGCCGAATCTCGTGATTCAGACCGTACCCGACGTAGCGTGCTCCGGTGAACCCGACCGGCTGCCGAGGGGCGTGGCGATCCGCGCCGTTGGTCACCAGTGCATAAAACCACTCCTGATCGGCCGCCATGATTACCAGCTCGTCGCCCCGGAACTCAATGCTGGCACTCTGGCTTGATGCGCGGAACGTCTTGAGCGGCGCCTCTGTCCAGAGCCGGAACAGATGACGATACGGCCCGCCATCGTCGACGAGTACGCCGATCATGTGCGCATCGATCGTTCCGATGGTGACCTTTCCCGCGAGCACCGTGTAGTCATCGGCGGAGGGCACCAGTCCATTCGTCACCGGCTTTGCGGCGTGCAACGCCGTCGAAAAAAGAGCCAGTACCAGGGCCAGAACTGTTTTACGCATCGCTCCCTCCTGACTGCTGTGTGTGTGTACTTAGGGAAGGATAGGCTTCTGGCGGACGGCCGTCGAGGGGAGATATTGGCCATCCTTACGGACGGTGGATGGTGAGCAGCCGAACTCACGGCGGATAGCACGAAAGAACGTCCGCCGGTCGCCGAAGCCAGCCCGAAGCCCTATCTCGTCATTCACGCGACTTCCTGCCAAATCGCCCATGGTCGACGTTCTCTACAAATAGGAGAGATACCCCCAGGACCCAACTCCACGATCTCCTGATCTGTGGCCTATGAAATGGTAGTAGAAGGCTCCGTCGCGATACGTTTGCTCCTGTCCGAGGGAACCTCGGTCGATGTCTGGACGTTTGAACCGGGGAGCGGTGGTGCAGTACGTTCCATGCGTGAGTTGGCGCGAGCGGTTGCGTGCCGCGGTCGACGCGAGCGGACGTACGCAAAGCGCAATCGCGGCGGCGGCGGGAGTGAACCAGGAAACGCTTAGCCGCGTGATTAGCGGCATCCACGTGCAGCCCGGGTTCGACACCGTTGTCCGTATCACGCACGCGCTCGGAGAGAACGTCGGGACGCTGCTTGACGAGCCGGCCTTCCTCCTCGACGCCGAGCAGCGAGCCGAGGTTCGACGCGTCGTCGACTATCTCCAGGCCGCTGTCCGCACATCGCCGGCCCTCGACGCGCTGGCGGCTCCGAATGCCGTACTCCAACGCGCCGCGGAGGTGCCGCGGTCGTACTACCTCCGTGGCGCGCGAATGGTCTTTCAGGCTGCAGGCGACTCGATGATTGAGGCCGGTATCCTCGACGGCGACCTCCTTTTCGTTGCGCCAACGCGCGCCATTCGTGACGCGGCCAAGCGAATCGTCGCCTGTCGCCTCGCGGGCACAATCCTTGTCAAACGGCTTGAGCTCCGCGTCGGCCGTATCCGGCTGATCAGTTGCAATGCACGCTACGCTCCGATTGATGTCGATGAAGAGGATGACTTCCAGCTCACGGGAATCGCAATCGGACGCCTCGGCAGCATTGCGCCGTAAGGTTAGCCGGCCGGCACTATTGGACGCGTTTGTCCTGTTCCGGCGACCCATCTCTGTCGAAAGTCAACGCACCATCAGGGTATTGTGCGGAGGCCGGCCGTCACGAGGTGCACCAAACGCTGGCGCGGTCAGGCAACCGACGAACAGACAGAGCGCAACGGACTTTCGAAACGACTTCGACATACACCCTCCAAGTCCCTTGTGGGACGTTCATTTATGCCGCCTCAATTCGCGCCTTCGCGCCTTCGCGTGAGATCGATGTCACGCGAAGCCGCGAAGACGCGAAGGGGAAGAACGTGAGCTACGGATGCGGCCAGACAATCTCGATCTGGTCGAGCGCGTGAACGACCGCCCGCCTGATCGCCGCGAACAAGCCGCCTCCGTCCCGCCCGTCGCTGGTCGTGCTGAACGCTGGTTTCGAGCGCCCTCCTGATAGGAGTGACGGTGGAGAGGATTTTCCCTACTCCTGATTCCGTCAGCACGACCGAAGTAACGTATACTTTCCGAACATGATGCGGATATATCACCCACCGCGCCTCGGGGAGTCGCTGCGCGCGGCCCGAAGTCAGAAGAAGCTGACTCAGGCCCAACTGGCCAGAGTTGCCGGCGTGAGCCGGCGTCACCTCGCGGCCGTGGAAGGAGGGGCGAATGTCAGTGTCGCCGTCCTCCTGAAGCTGGTGAAGGCCCTCGAGATCTCCGAATTGACGATCGATGCAGTCACGCTGCATTTCTCAAACCCGCCGCTCGACCCGCCGGCCGCCGAGACCGATGGCGACATCGGCGGCCCAGCCCGGGGTCGTGAGCCCGACGAGAGCTGACCGCGGAGCAACGTTTCTACTCCACGGAGCAACGTTTCTGCTCTGGGGAACAAGATTTCTGCTCTAGGGAGCAAAGTTTCTGCTCTGGGGAGCAGGATTTCTGGCTCTGGGGAGCAGGATTTCTGCTCGGCGGCCAAAAGACATCATCGGCCACGAGTTCGCACACGGCGTCACGCAGCTCACTGCCGCGCTGGAGTACCACGATCAGACCGGTGCCCTCAACGAGCACTTCTCGGATGTCATGGGCATGATGATCAAACAGATGTGGCTGGCTCAGACGGTCATGCAGTCTGACTGGCAGATCGGCCGCGGCCTCTTCACCTCGATGGTGAACGGCGAGGCGCTCCGCTCCATGAAGGCTCCGGGCACGGCGTATGACGACCCGGTGCTCGGCCGCGACCCGCAACCCGCGCACATGCGCGGCTACGTCTTCACGGCCGACGACAACGGCGGCGTACACATCAACTCGGGGATCCTGAATCACGCCTTTTTCCTCACGGCAACGCGCCTGGGAGGTCATAGCTGGGATGTGGCAGGCTGGCTCTGGTACGTCGTCTTGGAGGAGCGCCTGTCTCCCAAGGCAACGTTTCAGGATTTCGCCAATGCCACCGTATTGCTCGCCGGCCAGAAGTTCGGCTTCGGCGGGCACGTGCAAACCACGGTGGCTGACGCCTGGGCCGAGGTCGGCCTTCAGGTGCCCTTGTCATTGATCAAAGGAGGGCCGGGATCTCGACGCTGGCGGTTTACTGATCGCCGTCCGCATCTTTCAACAACCAACAGAGGCGGGTGTGGCGACACACCCGCCTCCTTGACGCCGCCTTACGGCGGCACCGAAAGGAAAAATCATGAGCACTGGATTCGATCATTCCAATAAAGACAACCACCTGACGTTCGACAGCATCGACCGGCAGGTAAAGAAGTTCGACGTTGTTTCGTTCGCGTCCGAGGGTGCCGTACAGACCTCGGCCACGGCCACGGAGCGCCTGGTCACGGTCTTCGAAGCCGTGCGGCCGATCCTGATGGCTCTCGCCGCCACGATTCCGCTGATCCCCGCCGCCTGGCGCACGCTGATGAGCGTCTTCGTCACGACGCTCGACGACGTCTCGGCGAGTTTCAAGGCCGGCAAGGACCTGGCCACGGCTCCCGTCGGCGCCTCGCCGAAGGTCGACATGGAGCCGAAGCTCCCGACCGACTGAGGAACACAACCCCAACGCAGTACGACCGGAGCCCGCGCAAGCGGGCTCCGGTTTTTCCGGGGTTTTTTGCCAGCGGCGGTAATCGTCCTTTCTCACACTACGAAGTGGACTCGGATGACTCGCTGTTTTTTGTCGCTACACCGTCGTCGGGGTCCTTCTCCTGACCCGCGGCTGCGCCGCTGGGCACAGACAAGAGTGTCTGTGCCACATTGGCCCTCCGTATTCGCGTGATGAGTGGAGTCTCGCCGGACAGAATGTGGCACAGACACTCTTGTCTGTGCCGGCGCGCTCCGCTCAGGATCAGCCGCGCCACTTCTCCATATCCCGCCGTTCGCGCTTCGTCGGACGGCCGCTGCCTCGCTCGCGAAACATCGGAAGGTCCGGCTTCTCGACGACGGGCGTCTCGTCAAGGTACATCGTTCGTGCGAGTTCTTTCGACTGCTGCGTGGCCGGCACCGACTTGACCACGACGCGGCGAAAGGTCTCGCCGGCGTAGAACTCGATGACATCGTTCTCGCGTACAGGAGCGGCCGGCTTGACGCTCTGTCCGTTGACTTTGACGTGTCCGCCACGGCAGGCCTCGGTGGCGTCGACGCGGTGTTTAAACAGGCAGACGTGCTTCAGCCAGGTATCGATCCGATGTCGCTGCGAGTCGCTCATTCAGAAGAGGTTATAATCCGCGCATGATCAAAGCGGACATCGTCAACAAGGTCGCGGAAGTGTCCGAAATTTCGCGCGTGAAGGCGGCCCAGGCGGTCGACACGGTGATCGAAGGACTTCGCAATGCGCTCGCGCGCGGGCAGCGCATCGAGCTGCGCGGATTCGGCGTTTTCCAGGTCAAACAGCGGAAGAAAGGGATCGGCCGGAACCCGAAGACCGGCGTCGAAGTGAAGATCCCGCCCGGGAACACGATCCGATTCAAGCCAGGCAAAGAACTGCGGAACCTTCTGTAGTGTCTGAAACCGTCCTCGTTCTCGATTTCGGATCGCAATACACGCAGCTCATCGCCCGCCGGATCCGGGAACAGCGCGTTTACTCCGTCGTCTATCCGTTCGATACCGCCGTCGACACGATCCGCGCGCTCGCGCCGAAGGCCATCGTGCTGTCCGGAGGGCCGCAGTCGGTCTATGCCGAGGCCGCACCGATCTGCTCGCGGGAAATCTTCGAGCTCGGCGTGCCGATCCTCGGGATCTGCTACGGAATGCAGCTCACGGCCTATCTTCTCGATGGGAAGGTGGAGGCGTCACCGGAGCGTGAGTACGGCCGCTCCGAGATCGACGTCAGCGCCGATGATTCGCCCCTTTTCGCGGGCACACCCAAACACCAGCGCATCTGGGCAAGTCACGGCGACAACATCCTGCGGCAGCCGGCCGGCTTCCGAAACACGGCATCTTCCACGAACGCACCGATCGCCGCGTTTGAAAGCGCCGAACGGCAATGCTTCGGAATCCAGTTCCATCCGGAAGTGACGCACAGCGAGGCCGGAACCGCCATCATCCGCAACTTCCTCTTCGACATCGTCCACTGCACGCCGTCGTGGGACCTCGGCGATTACCGCAAGCGAAAGGTCGAGGAGATCCGGGCCACCGTCGGGTATCGAAACGTGATCGCCGCGGTCAGCGGCGGCGTCGATTCCTCGGTGGCCGCGGTGCTGGTGGCGGAAGCCATCGGCGATCAGCTCACGGCCATTTTCGTCGACAACGGCGTTCTGCGGAAGAACGAAGCGGTCCAGGTGATGTCACGGCTCTCCGAAGGTCTGGGCATGCACGTCGTCGCCGTCGACGGACGGCAGCGTTTCTACGACAAGCTGGCCGGCATCGAAGACCCCGAGGCCAAGCGGAAGAAGATCGGAAACGAATTCGTGGCCATCTTCGAAGAGGAAGCGAAACGGATCCCCGGCGTCGAATTCCTGGTGCAGGGCACGCTCTATCCCGACGTGATCGAATCGGTCTCCATCAAGGGTCCGTCGGCGGTGATCAAGACGCATCACAACGTCGGCGGCCTGCCCGAGAAGATGGGGCTCAAGCTCATCGAGCCGGTGCGCGAATTGTTCAAAGACGAGGTCCGCCAGCTCGGGATCGAGCTCGGTCTCGAGGAGGAGTTCGTCTGGCGGCATCCCTTCCCCGGTCCGGGCCTGGCGGTTCGCATTCTCGGCGAGGTCAACGCCGCGCGCGTCGAGATCCTGCAGAACGCCGACGAGATCGTGATCGACGAGATCCGGCGCGCGGGACTCTATCGCGAGATCGCGCAGGCCTTCGCCGTCCTCCTGCCGGTGCGGAGCGTCGGAGTGATGGGAGATGAGCGGACGTACGAGAACGTCGTGGCCGTCCGGGCCGTGTCGACGACCGATTTCATGACCGCCGACTGGTACCGTATGCCGCACGATCTCCTCGACCGGATCAGCCGCCGGATCGTGAACGAGGTCCGAGGGATCAACCGCGTCGTCTACGACATCTCGTCGAAACCTCCGAGCACGATCGAGTGGGAGTAGGCATTCCGCGGAAAAAGATCAGTTTTCCTTAACCATTGGTTGGGTAGTTTCCATTTTTGCGTAGTCGTATCGGCTCGGAAGCCATAAGTTACTATTACGCGTCCACCATCATCGGCTTCCACGCACGGCGAACGTGCGTGGTCAATAGGAGGAGAAATCGACATGATGCAAGCCCGGTCTATCTCTAGGTATGTTCTGATATCTCTCGGTTGTCTGCTACTTCCCACCCTTTCCTTCGCGAAACCGAGCGGCCCCGAGCCGGTCGGCCATCTGACTACCTCGGCATCGAGCGTCCAGTGGATGACGTCGGCCATCGACCATGAGATGGTCATCCTGACGGTCGTGGGACCGAACGGCGCCGTCTTTCACAAGGAATTCGCTCGTGGCTCGGCTCCCTCGTTCCGCCTGCAGGATCTCGGCGGCAGGCTCACCGACGGCGCCTACACCTATGAGTTGCGCGTGGTTCCGCGCATCTCTGACGAAGTGAAGAAGCAGCTCGCCGCCGCGCGCGCCGAGGGGGATGACGACGCCGCGGGACGGATCCAGAACGCTGCCGGCATCAATCCGGAGGCCCTCGTTCAGTCGGGCAGCCTGCGTGTCATCAACGGCTCCTTCGTCTCTTCGGACCTCGACGAGCCGGCAAGTGGCCCGACGGCAGCAGGCAAAACGCCAGTGGCCTCCTCCGTCAAAGTCATCAAGCCGCTCGACGTCGTCACCGCGGATGATGAGATCATTCAAGGCAGCCTGTGCGTCGGCCTCGATTGCGTGAACAACGAATCCTTCGGCTTCGACACGATCCGCCTGAAGGAAAACAACACGCGCATCAAATTCGACGACACCAGCACGTCGACCGGCTTCCCGAACCACGACTGGCAGTTGACCGCGAACGACTCCGCCAGCGGCGGGGCGAACAAGTTCTCGATCGAAGACATCACCGCGGCAACGGTTCCATTCACGGTCACCGGTTCCGCGCCGACGAACTCGGTTTTCGTCGACAGCACCGGCCGCCTCGGCCTGCGCACCGCCACACCGGTCCTGGACATTCACGTCGCCACCAGCAACACGCCGGCGATGCGCCTGGAGCAGAACAACAGCGGCGGCTTCACCGCGCAGACCTGGGACATCGCCGGCAATGAAGCGAACTTCTTCGTCCGCGACGTGACCGGCGGCTCGCGCCTGCCGTTCCGCATCCGTCCCGGCGCGCCGACGAGCTCCATCGACATCAACGCCAGCGGTAATGTCGGCGTCGGCACGGCCAGTCCCTCGGAAAGGCTTCACGCTCTCAACACCGCCGACAGCCAGACCGTTTCGATGGTCGAGAACGCCAGCAACGGTACGAACGCCGCCGCAATCCTTCGTGCAAAGTCGGACACGGCACAAATCCAGGTGACGGCGCAATCGTCCACCCGCGCGGTCACTCGTTTCGGCCAGGCGATCGCCGGCTGGAACGAGATCATTCAGTTCAGCGGCAATGGCCTCGCCATCGGAACCACCACCGCGGTCCCAATGATCTTCGGCACCAACAACACCAATCGCATGCAGATCGACGGAACCACGGGCGCCGTAACGGTTTCGGGCAACTTCACGGTTACCGGCGTGAAGAACTTTGCCGTTCCCGACCCGCAGAACGCGAAGAGGGCGATCTACTACGCCTCACTCGAGGGCCCCGAGGCCGGCACGTACTATCGCGGCACGGCCAAGACCGTCGACGGCGAAGCCGTGATCGAGCTGCCGGGCTACTTTTCCCGCATCACCGAGAAGGAGCGTATGACCGTACAGATCACGCCGGTCGGTGCACCCAATCAGCTCTACATCGCGGAAAAGACCCCGGAGCGCGTCGTCATCAAGGTCGCCAAGGGCTCCGTTGACGGCGAGTTCGATTACTTCGTGCAGGGTATCCGCAAGGGCTACCTCGACTTCGCGGTCGAGCGCGACAACGATCTTCCGAAAAACTGATCAACTCCAGGTAACGGAAAGGCCGCCGGGAAACCGGCGGCCTTTTTTTGTCCGTAACGCAAAAGCACGGGGCGCGGTGGAAGAACCGCGCCCCGTCACGGAGCAGTGATCCCGGGTCCCTCTCCCCTGGATCGCGTACGGCGCGCAGGAGGGGCGCGCCGCGTTGGGAAACCTTAGTCGCTCAGGTTGCGGATCACCGTCGGAATATCGAGGTCATTGCCGAAATCGCTCGACGCCATCGGCCCGAAACCTCCGGAACCGTCGGGGCGGCTGAATCCCTTGCGAAAAAAGGGCGGATCGTAGATCTCCCCTTCCGCGCCCACTTGAGGTTGTGCCGCGACCTCGGGAGACACCTCGTGCTGCGCGGCGATCTCCTTCGGCGCAAACGGCCGGAACGGCGCCGGCGCGGAGCCCGACGCCGCACGCGCATTGCCCGATGAAAGTTGCTCGCCCCGCGTATTCAGGAATCCCTTCGTGGCGGAGTCGAAGCCGGTGGCGATGACCGTTACTTTGACCTCGTCCTTCATCCTCGGGTCGATGACCGTACCGAAGATGATGTTCGCCTCCTCGTCGGCTGCTTCCTGGATGATCGACGCCGCCTCGTGAACTTCGAAGAGCGTCATGTCGGGGCCGCCTGTGATGTTGATCAGGACGCCCTTCGCTCCTTCGATCGACGCTTCTTCCAGGAGAGGCGACGAGATTGCCCGCTGCGCTGCCTCGACGGCGCGATGCTCACCCGAGCTGACGCCCGTGCCCATGAGCGCCATCCCCATCCCGTGCATGATCGTTTTCACGTCGGCGAAGTCGAGGTTGATCTCGCCCGGAACGGTGATGAGATCCGAAATGCCCTGCACCGCCTGGCGAAGGATGTCGTCCGCGATCGTAAAGGCTTCGTTGAGCGATGTTGCCCGCTCGACGAAGTTGAGAAGGCGTTCGTTCGGGATGGTGATCAGGGTGTCGACCGTCTCGCGCAGCGAACGGATGCCCTGCTCCGCCTGGATGCGGCGGCGCTTCCCTTCGAAGCCGAACGGCTTGGTGACCACCGCCACCGTCAGCGCGCCCAGTTCGGCGGCCAGGGATGCGATGATCGGCGCCGCGCCGGTGCCGGTGCCGCCTCCCATGCCGGTGGTGATGAAGATCATGTCGGCGCCCGAGAGCGCCTCGAGAATCCGATCGGTGTCCTCGAGCGCGGCCTGCTTGCCGATCTCGGGATTTGCGCCGGCGCCGAGGCCCTTGGTGAGCTTGCCGCCGATCTGCAGCTTCACCGGCGCAAGCGAGTTTCGCATGGCCTGGACATCGGTGTTCGCAACCATGAACTCGATGCCCTTGATACCGGCCTGAATCATCCGGTTGACCGCATTGCCCCCACCACCGCCCACGCCGATGACTTTGATTCTGGCCCCGAGCTGCTCCTCGTCGAGCATCACTGCCAACCCGCCACCAGGTTTTTCGTCGAATGTGATCATTTACCGTCTCCAGGAAGAGTAATCATTTTTTGTTACGCATTCAAACAATATTTCGAAGTGCTAGGTCTGCGTGAAAAGAGACTTGAACCCCTCGGCGATCCGGGCGAACCCACGCCGGGGGCGTTTCCGCACCCGGGCGCGATCGCGGAATCCCCAGAGCAGCAGGCCCGCCGCCGCCGCCCACTCCGGTCCGGCCACGGTGTCGGAGAGACCGCTGAGACCGCGCGGCATCCCTTTCCGAGCCTGCTGATCGAACACCTGCTCGACCATTTCCACCATCCCGTCCATCTCGGCGCCGCCTCCGACCACGACCACGCCGCTGCGGATCTCTTTGTCGAGGCCGACCTTCTCGATATCGCGGTAGACGAGTTTGGCGATCTCCGCCGCGCGCGGCTCGAGAATGTTCGTCAGCTCGTGCTTGGAGAGGATCTTCGGAGCACGTCCGCCGACGGTCGGCACTTCGATCGGGTCGTCTTCCGTCACCAGCGAGCCGAGCGCGCAGCCGTAGCGCTTCTTGATCCGCTCCGCGTCTTCCATCGGCGTCCGCAGCACCACCGAGATGTCGCTGGTGAAGTGTCCGGCGCCGACCGGCAGCACATTCGTGTGCACGACGTTGCCTTCGAGGAAGACCGCGTAGTCGGTCGTGCCCGCGCCGAGGTCCATCAGCAGGACTCCCATCTCGCGCTCGTCCTGCGTCAGCACGGCCTCGGCCGCCGCCAGTTGTTCGAGCACGAGCTCCTGCACGGCGATGCCGGCTTTGTTCACCGCGGTCAGCACATTCTGGTTGTGCGTTCGGGCGCCGGTGACGATGTGAACGTTCGCCTCCAGCCTCCCGGCCGTCATTCCGAGGGGATCGTGGATACCGTCCTGGCCATCGACGACGAACTCGCGCGGGATGACGTGCAGCAACTCCAGCTCGGCCGGCACGTTGATCGACTTCGAGGCCTCGATGACGCGGTCGATGTCTTCCCGCGAGATTTCGCGATGTTTACCGGTGACGGAGACGACGCCGCGCGAGTTGACGGAGCGAATGTGATCGCCGGCCACGCCGACGTACACCGATTCGATCTGCAATCCCGCCATGACCTCGGCTTCGTCAATGGCTTTCTTCACCGCCTCGATGGCCTGATCGAGGTTGATGATGTTGCCACGCCGGGTGCCCTTCATCGGCGACGTGCCCTTGCCGATGATTTCGATCTGGCCTCGGTCGGTCACTTCCCCTACCAGCACGCACACTTTGGAAGTCCCGATGTCGAGCGCGACGATGTATTTTTCCTCGGTCTTCGGCATTCGCTGTCTCCTGACTGATTAATTCGTAATCTGCGTTGGAATCACTTGCGGGTGTGTCAACGGCGGGAGAACCGCCGCGTGAACCGGTTTGACCACGATGCGGCCGGCAAACCGGAGATCGACATATTCGATGTCGTGGATGCCCAGGTGCTCCGCGCGCGCGACGGCGTAGAGGTCCCGCCACTTCGCGGAGAGATCGCCTTCTTCCGTGTAGACGAATGCGCCGAGCTCCCGGTCGAAGAGGGCGAAGCCGCTGGGCGCGACCGGCTTCACTTCGGAGATGCGCGAATAAATCTGCGGGTCGCGCATGCGCAGATCGGTCAGAAGGGCGACGCTGCGCGCCAGTTCGGCGCCGGCGGCGTTGGTGATCAATGGCAGATCGACGTCGCCAACGGCGGGAGAAAGCTCCGCAAACGGCACTCCGTTTTCGTCGACATAGGAGATCCGTCCGCCGACGGCAGCGAGTGCCACGGGCGTACGCTCGACGATGCGGATGCGCAGGGTGTCCGGAAGCTTTTTCTCCGCCTCGATCCGCTTCACCCATCCCAGGCGGCGAAGGTCCGCCTGGAGGCGGGCGATGTCGATGCGGAAGAGGTTGGCACCGATGTATTGACGCGTGACGGCATTGATCGCCGCGCGCGAGGTGTGCGTCGATCCATCGATCTCGATCGTCTTCACCGCGAAGCGTGCGTCGCCCTGGGTCTGGCGGTACATCAGGAACGCGCCGGCGACGATGCCGATGACGACGGCGGCCTTGCCGGCGATCGAGGCCATGCGCTGAAACTGGATACGGCGCTGATTGCGGCGAATCCGGGCCACATCCGCCGGACGGAAGAAACGCGGCGAGGTGCTGTCGTAACCGGCCGACATCAGTTCCTCCCCTCACCATCGCCACGCACGAGCTCTTCGGCGATCTCGTGGACGTCTCCGGCGCCCATGGCAATGAAGACATCGCTCGGCTGCAGCCGGCGCCGCAGCTCATTGACGATCTCGATATGGCTGCGATCGAGGAATTCGATTCCAGCCGCGGAATCGGCAATCATCCGTGACGAGATCCCCTCGATCGGCGTTTCCCGCGCGGCATAGATCGGGGCGACGAGGGCAACGTCCGCGCCGCGCAACGACTGGCCGAACTCGCGCGCGAAGTCGCGGGTACGCGAGTACAGATGCGGCTGAAACAGCGCGACGATCCGGCGGTTCGGGTAGCCGGTGCGCGCGGCGTCGATCGTGGCCCGAATTTCGGTGGGGTGGTGCGCGTAATCGTCGACGACCAGGGCTCCGTTGTAATCGCCGAGGATCTGGAACCGGCGATCGACGCCGAGGAACTTCGCAATCCCAGCAGAAGTGGCCTCGGCACTCACGCCAAGCTCCCGCGCCACGGCGATGGCCGCCAGCGCATTGCGCACGTTGTGCTGACCCGGCGCGAAGAGCTTGAAGAAGCCGATTCCGTCGACGTCGAACGACGCGCCTCGCTCGTGAAACTCGAGGTTGCGCGCGGTCAGATCGGCCCCTTCTCCGAGACCGTAGCGAATGATCCGGGGACCTGCATCGCGGCCGCGGCGATCCAGCAGCGCGGCCACCGCCGGATCATCAACGCAGCCGATAATCGCGCCGCCGGGCCGTACGTTCTCCGTGAAGATGCGGAAGGCCTCGACGATGTTCTCGAAGCTGCCGTAATACTCGAGGTGATCCGCCTCGATATTCGTGATGACGGCGATCTCGGGATGAAGCTCATGAAAGGTCCGGTCGTACTCATCCGCCTCGACGACGATCACGTTGCCCTTCCCCTCTTTCGCGTTCGAGGCGAAGTTGGCGACCATGCCGCCGACGATGACCGTCGGATCGAGCCCCGCTTCCTCTAGAACCGTGGCGATCATCGCTGACGTGGTGGTCTTGCCGTGTGTGCCGGAAACGCCGACCGCGCGCTTTTCATCGACGATGGCCGCGAGAAGGTCCTTGCGCCGGACGATCTCGATGCCACGCTCGCGCGCGGCATCGACCTCGACGTTGGCCCCCTTGACCGCCGCGGTGACGACGACCGTGTCGACGCCGGCAAGATGAGCAGGGTCGTGCCCGAAGCGGACGTCAACTCCCCGGCCGGCCAGAAGGGTGGTGGCCGAGGAGCGTTTGAGGTCGCAGCCGGAGACGGCCATGCCTCGACCGGTCAGGATCTCTGCAATGCCACTCATTCCGATTCCGCCGATGCCGACGAAATGAATGTTCTTAATCTTGTTTAAATTCATCTCAGTTAGTGGATTGCTAATAAACAATTTTATTCGCTTCGCTCTATTTTTTCGAGTAAATCGACGATCTTTTTTGTGGCATCGGGCGCCGCCAGGGCCCGCGCGGCCGTTCCCATCCGGGCCGTTCGATCGGGATCGCTCACCATTTCGGTGATGGCGAACCCCAATTTCTCCGGTGACAGCTCACGTTCGGTGATGACCATGGCGCCGCCGGCCCGCTCGACGGCGCGGGCGTTCAGCTCCTGATGGTTGTCCGTTGCAGCCGCAAACGGAATGAGGATGGCGGCGCGGCCGACGGCGGCCAGCTCCCCAACCGTCATGGCGCCGGAGCGCGAGACGACCAGATCCGCCGCCGCCATTTCGTCGGCGATCGGATCGAGATACCGCACCACGCGCGCGTCCGTGAATGCCGAGGCGCGATAGGCCTGCTGCACCTTCTGCAGTTCGCTCGGCCCGGTCTGATGAACGATTTCGATGCGGTCTCGTAGCGGCGCCATGAACAGCAGGGCGCCGATCATGGCGTCGTTGATCGTGCGCGAGCCTTGCGAGCCGCCGAAAATCAGTACGCGCTTGCGTGCGTGGGTCCCCGCTGCCTGCTGGAGTCGATAGGAGAAGAACTCGCCGCGGATCGGATTTCCGGTGAGGACGGCGTCCGGGCGTTTCATCCGCTGCGCCGCGGTTTCGAAAGCGACCGCGGCAGCGGTCACGAAGCGGGCGAGAACGCGGTTCGTCAGGCCCGGGAACGCGTTCGATTCATGAATCGCCGTCGGCACCCCGCGCAATTTCGCGGCCACGAGCACTGGCCCCGAGGAGTATCCGCCGACGCCGAAGACAACATTCGGCCGGTGCCGGCCGACGAGCGTGAACGCCTGCGCGAATCCGACGGGAAGCCGGAAGAGGCTCTTGATCGTGTCACCGATTCCTTTCCCCTTCAGTCCGCCGACAGAGATCAACTCGAGCGGGAAGCCGGCCTTGGGGACGATGGTCGTCTCCAGTCCGCGCTCGGTCCCGACGAAGATGACGTGCCGCATGCCATTACGCGCGATCCACTCCTGCGCGATGGCGATAGCCGGGTAAATGTGTCCCCCCGTCCCGCCCCCGGCGATCATCAGCGTCTCCCCCGCACCCTGCACGCCCATCGATCTGATTCCTCAACCTGACTGCTGCGATAAGTTCAACAAGACGCCGACCGCGATGAGACTGGTGATCAGCGATGATCCGCCATAGCTGACGAGCGGCAGCGGCAGCCCTTTGGTCGGCAGAAGGCAAAGCGCGACACTGACGTTGATCAACGCCTGGATGCCGATCAGCAGCGTGAAGCCAAGCGCCGCGTAGAAGTCGAAACGATTCTGGCTCAGCCTCGTGACGCGGAAGCCGCGCCAGGCCAGAAACGCGAAAAGGGCGATGAGCGCAGCCGCGCCGATGAACCCGAGCTCTTCACCGATGATCGAGAAGATGAAGTCGGTGTGCGGCTCCGGCAGGAAGAAGAGCTTCTGCCGGCCGTTGCCGATGCCGAGGCCGCGCAGACCGCCTGTCCCGAGCGCGATCAGCGACTGCATGGCCTGGAATCCTTTCCCCAGCGGATCGGCCTCGGGGTTCATGAACGTAAAGAGACGGTCGCGCCGGTACGCGGCGCTGAAGATGAGCAGCACGCCGGCGGGGATGATCATCAGCGCAAAGGTAACCACGCGCGTCCACGAGATTCCGGCGGCGAAGACCATCCCGGCAGCGACGAGGACGAGCGTGGTGGCCGTACCGAAGTCGGGCTCGAGCAGGATGAGCCCCGCGAAAAGCACTACGACACAGACGAGCGGCAGCAGCGTCGAGGTCAGCTCGTTGATCCGCTCCTCTTTCCGCGCGAGATACGAGGCCAGAAAGAGGATCAACGCCGGCTTGGCGAACTCGCTCGGCTGCAGTTGGAAGTGCTGCAGAACGATCCAGCGATGGGTACCGTTGATCGGTGCCTGAAAGAGAGCGATGACCAGCGCCAGGAGGACCGCGGCGCCGATGGCGTAAATGATCCGCCGGTCGCGCAGCCGCGCCGAATCGACGTGCATCAGCATCACACCGAGCGTGCCGCCGGCGACCAGCCATACGAACTGGCGGAGGAAGAAGTAGTAGGGATTGTCCGACCCGACCTTCTGCATCGTGATGATCGCCGAGGCCGAATAGATCATCACCATCCCGATGAGTACGATCAGCACCGCGGCGCCGAAGAGGTAGGTGTCGTACGTGAGTTTGCGGCTCATGGTGTTGGGTTGCTGGGTTGCTGGGTTGCTGGGTTGCTGGAGGTGGCACGGTTGCCAGGCAACCCAGCAACCTTGCAACTCAGCAACTCCAGGGTGCGCGACCTCATCGAAGACTCCTTACCAATTCCTCGAAGTGCTCGCCGCGATGTTCGAAGTTTCGGTACTGGTCGAAGCTTGCGCAGGCGGGTGAGAGGAGCACGATGTCGCCGGACTTGGCGTGCTCGCGTGCGTGAGCGACGGCGTGCTGCATGTCGCCCGCGGCAACGATGGTGGCCGCGCCGTCGAGTGCCGAGGCGATGCGGCCGGCGGCGGCCCCGATGGTGAGGACGGCGCGCGTTTTTTCGGAGACGAGCTTGCGCATCCGCTCGAACTCCCCGGCCTTGTCCTTTCCGCCGAGAATCAACCAGACGCTGGCCGGCGGGAACGACTCCAGCGACTTGAGCGTGGCATCGACGTTGGTTCCTTTGGAATCGTTGATCCAGCGGACGCCATCAAGCTCGCGCACGAACACCATGCGATGCGGCAGTCCGGCAAATGAGCCGAAGGCGATCTGCACGCTCACATCGTCGACGCCGACGGCACGCGCGGCCAGCCATGCCGCCAGCGCATTCTCGACGTTGGCTGTCCCTTCCAGCTTGAGTGAGGCGCGCGGGATCCGGCGCTCGTTTCCGTCGTGGCGCATCACGAGATCCACGCCATCAGCAAACGCACCTTCGCCGACAGGTCGCGAGGCGGAAAAGTGTCGGAGTTGCGCCTTCGATTCGCGCGGGGCGACGCGGCGATCCGAGGCGTTGACGATGGCCACGTCGTGCGGCTCCTGATTGCGAAAGATGCGGTACTTTGCCGCCGCGTAGGCGTCGAAGCTCGGATAGCGATCCATGTGATCCGGAGTCACGTTCAGAAGCAGCGCCACATCGGCCCGAAAGGTGTCAACCGATTCGAGCTGGAACGACGACAGCTCGAGGACGTAGATGCGCGGCCGTTCGGTATCGAGCGCGGCGATGAACGGCTCGCCGATGTTGCCGGCGACGATCGGCTGCCGGCCGTCGATCTTCAGGATCTCGCCGATCAGCGCGGTCGTCGTCGATTTGCCGTTCGAGCCGGTTACGGCGACGATCGTGCTTCCCTGCGAGATGTGGCGATAGGCGAGCTCGATCTCGCCGATCACCGGAATCGGCGTCACTTCGACCTGCTGCAGCAGAGGAATCGTGCGCGGTACGCCGGGACTGAGCACGATTATTCCGACGCCGTCCAGCAACGCCGCATCCTGATGACCGAATGCGCAGGCAACCGCGCCGTGGAGCGGATACGGCAGATCGGGCGAGGCGTTGGAGTCGGTGAGCAGCACTGCCTCGCCGCGGGCGGCGAGAAAATTCGCCGCGGCCACGCCGGACTTGCCCGCTCCGATGACGAGAGTCTTCATCGCAATTTGAGTGTGGAGAGGGCCAGCATGGCGAAGATGATGGCGATGATCCAGAAGCGGACCACGACCTTCGTCTCACGCCAGCCGGACAACTCGAAATGGTGGTGCAGCGGCGACATCTTGAAGATTCGCCGTCCGGTCAACTTGAACGAGGCCACCTGCAGTACGACCGACATCCCTTCGAGCACGAAGAGGCCGCCGACGAGGCCGAGCAGAATTTCCTGTTTGATCATCACGGCAAGACAGCCGATGGCGCCGCCGAGTGCCAGCGAGCCGACGTCGCCCATGAAGATCTCGGCGGGATGGGCGTTGAACCATAAGAAGCCGAGCGATGCCCCCACCATTGCCCCGCAAAAGACCGCCAGCTCTCCGGCTTGCGGCACCCAGGCGATACGGAGGTAGTCGGCCACGCGGAAGTTGCCGGCGGCGTAGGTGAGGATCGTGTAGGTTACGGCGACGATGAGCGTCGATCCGATGGCCAGCCCGTCGAGCCCGTCAGTCAGGTTCACGCCATTCGATGCGCCGACAAGGACCACGATGATGAACGGGATGTAGAGAAAACCGAGGTTCAGGTGCAGCGCCTTGAAGAACGGGAAGGTCAGGACGGTCGAGTAGTTGTTGTGAATCGATGGCAAATAGGCGATGGCCAGCCCCGCGGCCAGGGCCACGCCAATCTGCATCGAGAATTTCTCTTTCGCCGTCAGCCCCATGTTCTGTTTCTTCACCAGCTTGCGGTAATCGTCGACGAAGCCGATCGCGCCGTACGCGAACGTGACAAAGAGCACGATCCAGATGTAGGGGTTGAAGATGTCGGCCCACAGGATGGTCGGGATGACGATGGCGATATTGATCAGGATGCCGCCCATCGTCGGCGTTCCGGCCTTCATCTGGTGCGACTTCGGACCTTCCTCGCGGATGTACTGGCCGGCCTTGATGCGGCGCATCCGCTCGATCAGCCAGGGACCGAAGATGAAGGAGATGATGAGCGCGGTGAGCGCCGCCCACGCCGTCCGGAACGTGATGTACCGGAAGACGTTGAAGCCGGAGAACATGTCCCGCAGCGTGAACAGGTAGTACAACATCAGTGCGCGCCCTCCACGTTGGCCAGCATGTTGACGATTCGGTCGAGGCCGATGCCGCGGCTGGCTTTGATCAGTACGAGGTCTCCGGGACGAATGAATGTTTCGAGAAATCCTCCGGCGCTTTGGGCGTCGTCGAAGTGGTGGAGTTTGCTGTTTTCAAATCCAGCGTCGCGCGCTCCCTCGAGCAGGGCGTGGGAACGCTTGCCGACGCCGATGACGGTGTCGACGCTCTTCGGAATGGCCCGGCCGGCTTCGCGGTGGTAGTCGAGCTCTTTCTCGCCCAGCTCCAGCATGTCGCCGATGACGGCGATGCGGCGCCCGGCGACGTCGGCCTGAGCCATCAGCTCCAGGGCGCGGCCAAGCGCGTACGGATTCGAGTTATACGTGTCGTCGTAGATCGTTGCGCCGCCGGCGTCGAGAAGGATGCCGCGATGATAGGCAGGCTTCAGCGCGCGCACGCCCCGTTCGATTCCTTCCCACGAAATGCCGATGGTACGGGCGGTGGCGATGGCGGCCAGGAGATTTTCGAGATTGTGGCGGCCGGGAAGCGATAGCTCGAATGAGTGGCCGCTGACCTCGAACGCCGTGCCGAGGAGGCCGCGCTCGCGGATGTTGACTCCGCGGAAATCGGCATCGTGGTCGATGCCGTAGGTCACCTTGCGCCCGCCGAAACCGTGGCTGATGTTCATCACATAGTCGTTGTCGGCATTGAGAACGATCGTGCCGCCTGGCTTGACGTTCTCGAGGAGCTCGCGTTTCGCTTCGGCGATTTTTTCGACGGTGCCGAAGAACTCGATGTGTACCGGGCCGATGTTCGTGTAGACGCCGATGTCGGGATGCGTGAGACCGGCCAGCAGGGCGATCTCGCCCTTGTGGTTCATCCCCATCTCGCTTACAACGACTTCGGCATCGTCGGGCGTGTTGTCGATGCAGAGCGGGCAGCCGATGAGGTTGTTGAAGTTTCCCCACGACTTGAACGTACGCCGCTCCGAGCCAACGAGCGTGGCGATCATCTCTTTCGTGGTCGTCTTTCCGGCCGAGCCGGTGATGGCGATGAGCGTAAAGGGGTAGCGCTCGCGAATGGAGCGGGCCAGATTCTGAAGAGCGATCGTGGTGTCGTCGACGCGGACGATCCCCTTACCGGCGGGGACGTTCTCCGGAACCTGCGACACCACCGCTCCGCTCGCGGTTGCAAGTGCTTGCGTCAGGAACTGATGGCCGTCGAGTCGATCACCTTTGATGGCGAAGAAGACGGAATCCGGCTTGACCTCACGGCTGTCGATGACCACGGAGCCGGTGACGACGTCCGCCCCCTGAACGAGCTCTCCACCGGTCATCTCGGCGAGCTGGCGGAAGGTCAGGTGCATGACACCCTCCCTGCCGCCCGGTTGCGGGGTCTCGTGGTCTCGCGGTCTCGCGGTGCTGCGCTTATTGTCAGCCGCCGCGAAACCCCGGTGTTCTCTCCCGGCTCCGCCGCGCCAACCCGATCGCGGCCCTTCCCCCGAAGCTGCCCGGCGATCGCCAACCATCCACCCACACGGAAAGCAATCGACGGAGCCGGAACAGAACACCTGTCCAAAGGTGCTAAATGATAAGACGATTTGATCACTGATTTCAACATTAATTTGATACCGATTTAGAAGTTCTGTTTTCGTGCCTGGTTCTCAACGCCCGTTCCGCTTCTTCGCGGTCGTCGAAATGGATGACCTGGTCGCCGACGACCTGATACGACTCGTGGCCTTTCCCGGCGATGACGATGACGTCGTCGTCCAGCGCTTCGGCGATCGTCCGTGCGATGGCCTGCCGCCGGTCCGTGATCCGGGCGTAGTTCGCCGCCCCGGCCATTCCGCGCTCGATGTCGTCCAGGATGGCCTCCGGTCTTTCGCCGCGCGGGTTGTCGCTCGTCAGGATCGTCTGATCGGCGAGGCGCGCGGCAATCGCTCCCATCATCGGGCGCTTCTCCCTGTCACGATCTCCGCCGCATCCGAAGAGAACGAGGACACGCCTGCCGGGTGCAAGGTCGTGCACGGCAAGCAGCAGTTTCTCGAGGGCGTCGGGCTTATGGGCGTAGTCGACAATGACCGTTGGGCCGTCATCGGACGCGACGTACTCGAACCGCCCGCGTACGGCGGCGAGGTTGCGAATACCCGCTTCGATCGTAGCGGTGCCAATGCCGACGGAGAGAGCGGCACCGATTGCGCCGAGCCAGTTGTAGAGGTTGGGCGCTCCGAGAAGCTGCGACTCGAGGCGCACGTCGCCCGCGGGCGTCGCGATACGGCCATGAAGACCACGCACCGAGATTTCGAACCCAGCGAAAGGATGAATGTCGGCGTTGGACTGGCGGCCGAACGTCACAGCGCATCCGTCAAGCTCCGTGGCCAGCCGGCGGCCGTACTCATCGTCGACGTTGACGATGGCGGTCTTGCGGGAGCAATCGATCTGGTCGAAGAGAATCCGCTTGGCAGCAAAGTAGTCTTCGAAGTCTTTATGAAAGTCTAAGTGGTCCTGCGAGAGATTCGTGAAAACGGCGGCGGCAAAGCGGATTCCATGCGTTCGCTTCAGCGCAAGGGCGTGGGATGAGACTTCCATGACCGCATTGCGCACGCCGGCGTCGACCATCTTGGCGAACCATTGCTGGAGGACGGCGGCATCGGGCGTGGTGCGATCGGCGGTCATGCGCTCCTCGCCGGCGCGGTATTCGATGGTCCCGATCAGACCAACCGGCTGCCCGGAAGCGTCGAGAATCGACTCGATCATCTTTGTCGTAGTTGTCTTCCCCGAGGTGCCGGTCACGCCGATGATGGAGAGTTTGTTCGCCGGACGGTTGTAGAAGTTGGCGGCGATGAGAGCGAGAGCGGCACGGGCGTCGTCGACCTGAACAGAGACCGGCGCGGTGGCAACGCTGGATTCGCTGACGACGGCCGCGGCGCCTCTGCTGACTGCCGAGTCGATGAACTTCGCACCATCCGTTTTGAAGCCGGGAACCGCCACGAAGAGCGCGCCCGGGACCACCAGACGTGAATCGGCGGTGACGCTGGTGATCTCAGCATCCCCATCGCCATTCCGAACCGGCACATCTCTCAACACTGCCCGCAGTCTCATCGCGTCCCCTCGGCGAGGGTCAGGACGACCTGGTGATCATTCGGCAGGGCTTCGCCGGGTAACGGTTGTTGCGTTTGGACCACACCACTCCCCGAGGCGCGAACGCGGAAGCCGGCCGACGTGGCGAGAGCCACCGCCGCGCGGGCGTCGAGGCCTCGCAGGTCGGGAACTTCCGATCCCGCAGTCGGGGCAGGCTTCTGCGAAAACGTCGCCAGCATCGGCGCGGCCACGTCGATCGTGCGCGCCGGAACCGATGGCGGTACGTTGAGGTAGCGCAAGGTCGATTCCGCGATCTCTTTGAACGCGGGAGCAGCGACCGTGCCGCCGTACTCGGATCCTTTCGGCTCGTCGACGACGACGAGGATGGCCAACTGTGGCCGGTCAGCAGGAACGTAGCCTCCAAACGAGGCCACGACTTTGTCCGTGTAGCCGCCGCGCCCCGCTTTTTGTGCCGTTCCCGTCTTCCCGGCCACGACGTGCTCGGCGAGCGCAGCCTGTACGCCGGTTCCGCGCGCGACGACGGTCTTGAGAATCTCATTCAATACGGCCGCGGTTTTTTCGGAGATGACGCGCACCGGTGCGGCCTGCGGCGGCGTGTAGATCGCGTTTCCCTTCGCGTCGATGACTTTCTCTACGATGCGCGGCTGCACGCGGAGACCGCCGTTGGCGACCGTGGCGATGGCGCTCAGGACCTGCAATGGTGTCGTGCCGATCTCCTGGCCGATCGACATCGATGCATTGGAGAGTTGCGACCACTGCTCGGTACGGCGCACGCGGCCTTGCGCCTCGCCGGGCAAGGCCACGCCACTCCGTTCGCCAAAGCCGAATCGGCGGATGTAGCGGTAGAAACGTTCCTGCCCCAGCGCCAAACCGACGCGGATGGCACCGACGTTCGACGAATGGACCATCACATCTTCGAATGTGATGAGGCCATAGCGATTGTGTCCGTGTTCGTGAATCTGCGTGTTGCCGATTTGGATGAAGCCGTCACCACAGTCGAGGATCTGCGACGGCGTGACCACCCCTTCTTCGAGTCCGGCGGAGGCAGTGACGATCTTGAACGTCGACCCGGGCTCGTACTGATCCTGAACGGCGCGGTTGCGCCGCTCGTCGGGCGAGAAGTCACGATAGGAGTTGGGATCAAACGACGGATTGGATGCCATCGCCAGAATCCGGCCGTCGCGCGGGTCCATGACGATGGCCACGCCACCGGCGGCGTGGTACTGCTCCACCGCGCGGCCAAGGGCGCGCTCGGCGATGAACTGCACGACGGAGTCAATGGTGAGGACGACGTCGTTGCCGTCGATAGGCCGGTTCGGCCCTTCGCCACCGACGAGGTACATGCCGCGGCGCGCATCGCGCAGGAGCGTTACGCGCCCCGCGCGGCCGCGCACCTGCGCATCGAACGAATGCTCGATGCCGGCCAGTCCTTCACCGTCGACGCCGGCGTAGCCGACCACGTTCGCGGCAAGCATGGCGCGCGGATACGAACGGCGGTGCTCGTCGAGAAAATAGACGCCGGGGAGCTTGAGCGCCTTGACCGCGGCGGTGGTCTCGAGCGGAAGCTGACGGGCGATCCAGACGAAGCCGCTGGCAGAGGTGAGTTTCGTGGCGATCTCACGCGCGTCCATCTGCAGGGCGGTGACGCTGGCCAGCGCTTTCGACGTCTGACCGCGGTCGACGATGGCCTGAGGATCGGCGTAAATCGATTCCGCGGCGATGCTCTCGGCCAGGATGCGGCCGTTCCTGTCGATGATCGAGCCGCGCACCGGCTGCAACGCAAGCGTCCGCTCCTGCTGGCGCGCCGCTTTGATGACGTATTCACCGTGGCGAACAAGCTGGATCTGCACCAGCCGGGCGATGACGATGACCGCCCATGCCGCGAGGACGGCGAAAAGCTGCAGGAGACGCTTTTGCGATATGGGCATCAGCGGGCTCCGGATTGGGGAATGGATTGTGGGGACCGGGGGGTGAGAGCCGCGTCTGCCGGCCGCTGCACCATCACCACGGCTCGCGGATCGGTGTGCTGAAACCCGAGCTCGGTGGCGCGCTGCTCGACGGCACCGAGCGAGGTGCGGCGGTCACGCTCCAGTTGCAGGGCTTTGTTGGCGTTCTCGATTTCCTGCTTCTGTTTCTGCAGGCGCGTGGCCTCGTGGCCGAGCCGGATTACCTCGAGGTTCTGCCACGTGAAGAGGAGCAGGAACGCGCCGATGGGAACTCCGAGCGCAAGGACGGCCAGCAGCTCACGGGAGCGGCGGCGGTCGCGTTCGCGAACGATGTGGGTGTTTTCGATGGGCTTCTTCTGCGCGTACATGCGGGGACCGATCCGGGAGCGTTAACGGAGCCTGGGAACAAGGGTGAAGATCTGCCTACAAGCACGACCCGAGAACCATCCACACCCACCCACGCTCCCCCAGCCACCCCTCCCGAGCTCCCGCGGCGCACACACGCCCACCCTTCCCCAACCTTCACCCTTGTTTCCGGGCTCCGGCTTACTAGCTCTTAGCTGTTGGCTGTCAGCTCTTAGGAGAGCTTTCTGCCTCGCTTCGAGCATTTACCTGTCAACTCTTGGATCGAACCGACTTCCTAAGAGCTAAGAGCTGACAGCTAAGAGCTCTTCACTTCTTCTCCGCCACTCGCAACTTCGCGCTGCGAGACCGCGGATTTCTCTGAACTTCTTCCTCCGAAGCAGTGACCGGCCGACTGGTCAGAATCTCGACGACTTCCTTCGCGCCGCACGCACATACCGGAAGGTTGGGCGGACAGGTGCACTCTCCTTCCAGCCGCCGCATGGCTCGCTTGACGATTCGATCTTCGAGTGAGTGGAACGCGATGACGGCGATCCGGGCTCCGGGCTCGAGGACGCTGACCGCGTCGTCGATGAATCGGTCGAGTCCGACCAGCTCCTCGTTCGCGGCGATGCGAAGAGCCTGGAACGTGAGCGTTGACGGATCTATCTGGTGAGGCTTCGACTTCTTCACGCTGCGAACGATCTCCGCGAGCCGCGCCGTCGTCTCGATCGGTGCTTCGGCGCGCCCGTCGACGATCGCTCTGGCGATCCGGCGGGCCATCGGCTCCTCGCCGTAGTCGCGCAGAATCGTCGCCAGCTCCTGTTCGCCGAGCGTATTGACCAGATCGGCGGCTGTCTTCGACTCCGGCCCCATCCTCATATCCAGTGGCGCGTCGTAGCGGAACGAGAATCCGCGCGACGCGTCATCCAGTTGCATGGACGAGACGCCGAGGTCGGCGAGCAGACCGCTGACCGACTCGATCTTCTGCTTCTTCAGGATGTCAATGAGCGTCTCGTGACGGCCCTGTGCGAGCGTCACACGATCTCCGAATCTCTCCAGCCTCGCTCTCGATGAATCCAGCGCTGCCGGATCGCGGTCGATGCCGAGAAGCCGTACCGAGGGATAGCGGTCCAGCAAACTCTCCGCGTGTCCACCCAGGCCGACCGTGGCATCGACAAGCGTTCCGTCTTCGCGTGAGGGACGGAGGTACTCGACGATTTCGCTTAAAAGAACCGACTGGTGCATGACACGTCACACACCGTGCAACTCCAACTCTTTCCAGTCATCGTTCGTCAGCGGCGTTTCGGTCATCCGCTGCTGGATCTTTTCGCCGTTCCAGACGATGAGATGGTCTGTGTTTCCGATGACGACGACGTCTTCGGCGATGCCGGCCACGTTGCGCAGGATGGTCGGGATCAGCACCCGCCCCTGCGCGTCGATCGTTCCGACCTGCCCGAAGTAGTTCACTTTCTCCAGAAGCTTCGTCCTCGCGGTCGAGGTCGAGGGAACTTTGGAGATCCGGCCCTGGAACTCGTACCAGACCGGCATCGGGTAGATCAGCGCCCGCTCGCCGTCCATCGAGGTGATGAAGCAGTCCGAGCCGAACTTGTCTTCAATGATCTTGCGGAAGCTGGACGGGATCTTCAGACGACCCTTCTCGTCGACCTTCGCCGGGGAGTGCCCCATCAGGACTGGCTCGACCATTTCCGCTTCGACTTTCGTGTTCGAAGGCCCGTTTGTACCACCACCGACCACTTCTGTCCACAAAAATCCACGATTGGTAGAAAATAAACGCCGCCGGGATCGCCGGGCGGCGTCGATTCAGGTCCGGTTGCCGGGGTAGCTACATCTTCGCGATCTCGTCAAAGTACTTCACGAACGCCACCATCCCCCCGCTGGCCTGCCGCCAGTCGTAATTCTCGTTCGGGGCGTGGTAGCCGTGCTCCGGAAGTGACAGGCCGAGGAAGAGGACGGGGACGTTGAGGATCTTCTCCATCGAGACCACGGCCCCGATCGAGCCGCCTTCGCGAACGAAGACCGGCTCCCGGCCGAAGGCGAACTTCATGGCGCTTCGGACGGCGTCGGCGAGCGGGCCGGTCGTCGGGGCCTGGTACGGCAGCATGGAGGCCTCGGTGACGATTTTGACGTCGGGGTTGTGCTGCTTCACAAACTCGCGGACGAGCTTCATGATCTTTTTCGGATCCTGGTTGGCCACCATCCGGCAGGAGATCTTCACGGTGGCGCTCGGCGGAATCACGGTCTTGATACCGGGACCGGTGTAGCCGCCGACCAGGCCGTGGACTTCGAAGGTCGGCATGGCCCAGATCCGTTTCATCAGGTCCATCGGATCTTCGGTGCGGATCGATTTGAACCCGTGGTCCTTCTTGAATTTTTTGACGGTGAAACCGGAGTCGCGAAAGTCAGCCAACTCCTGCTTCGACGGCGGCACGACGTCATCGTAGAAACCCTTGATCTTCACCTTGCCGGTGGTGGCGTCGTACATCTCGGAGACGAGCTTCATCAACTCGCCGATCGGATTGCGGGCACCACCACCGGTGACGCCGGAGTGCTGGTCGGTCGCCGCGGTCTGCAGCGTCAGTTCAAAGCCTTGCAGTCCGCGCAGTCCGGCCGGACAGGCAGGACGTTCGCGGGAAACCCAGATCGTGTCGGAGACGAGCACGGAATCGGTGGCGAGTTGCCTGGCGTACTTCTTCATCGCGCCATCGAAGCTCGGCGAGCCGATCTCCTCTTCGAGCTCCCAGATCAGGTGCATGTTGGCGCGAACGCCTGCTTCGCGCGCGGCGCGGATGCCGAACAGCGCGGTAAGGGCGGGCCCTTTGTCGTCCGTCGTGCCGCGGCCGAGGTAGCGGTCGCCATCCTTCGAGAAGACGAATGGATCGGTCTTCCACGGCTCGGTCTCGCGTGAGGCGGGCTGCACGTCGAGATGGTTGTAGACGGTGACGGTCGGAAGATTGCGCCCGGTCTCGAAGCGCCCGTGGACGATCGGATTGCCGTCCGTTTCGAGGATGGTCGCCTCACCGCCGAATTCGCGGATCTTCGCTTGTGCCAGCTCGGCACAGCGGCGGATATCACCGATGCGCTCCGGCTCGGCGGAGACAGACGGCGTCTCGACGAACTGCTGGAGTGTCGATTCGAAATCGGTGCGATGGTCGCGCGCCCACGACAGAAGGGTCTTCTTGTCTGGATTCATGGGCGCGAATTCTATGTCAGTAACCGACTGCCACCCCGGAGCGGCGCGGATCGGCACCACCTTGTCGCAGACCTGTTTTCGGATCGATCATGACGGCGTTGGCGTCAGAGATGTGCTCGATCGGCTTCTCGCGGAACGTGTGCCCCATTTTCTCCAGCGCGGCGCGTGTGTCCGGATTCGTTCCGTTCGGCTCCCAGTAAATCTCGTCAGGCATCCATTGATGATGAATGCGTCCGGCATCGAGCGCTTCCTGCAGCGAGGCGTGAAAATCGACGACGGCAAGAACGATCTCGAGCACGGTGCTGATGATGCGAGGCCCGCCGGCGGCGCCGACAGCGAGCCACGGCTTGCCGTCCTGCAGCATGATCAGCGGCACCATCGACGACAGCGGCCGCTTCTTCGGGGCGATGGCGTTTTTCTCGCTCTGGATGAGCTGATAGACGTTCGGCACGCCGGGTTGAGAGGTGAAGTCGTCCATCTCATCGTTGAGCAGGACGCCTGTTCCCTTCGCGGTGACGCCGGCGCCGAACCAGTCGTTGAGCGTGTAGGTGTTGCTCACCATGTTGCCCTCGCTGTCGACGACGGCGAAGTGAGTCGTGTCCGGTTTCTCGAATGGTGCGGGGTCGCCGGCCCGAATCTCCGTCGATCGCGATGCACGCTCCGGATCGATAGTCTTGCGCCGCTCCTCGGCGAATGCGGGCGAGATGAGCGCGCTCACCGGCAGCTTGACGAAGTCCGGATCGCCAAGAAACTCAGCACGGTCCGCAAACGCCCTCCGCATGACCTCGGTGATGAGATGGAGGTAGCGCGCCGACTGCCAACCGGTCGATGCCAGGTCGTACTTCTCCAGCATCTGCAGCATCTCGATCAAGGCGATGCCGCCCGATGACGGCGGCGGCATGACGATGAATTCGTGTCCGCGGTAGCTGCCATGCAGAGGTTTACGGATGATCGGCTGGTACTCGCGCAGATCCTTCATCGTGATCAAGCCGCCATGCGCGCGCATGTCGGCGACGATCCGACGGGCCGTCACGCCGTCGTAGAAGTCGCGCGGATTGGCCTGGATGCGAGCGAGCGTCGCCGCGAGCTCCGGCTGTTTAAAGCGCTCGCCCATCGTGTAGATGCGGCCATTGCGCAGGAAGATGCGCCGGCTCTCCGGCCATGGCTCGAGTTTCTTGAGAGTCTCTTTATCGTGGAAGACACCGTCGAGAAATGCTGTAACGACGAAACCCTCGGCGGCGAGCTTGCGGGCAGGCTCGACCAGCTCGCTCCATTTCAGCTTGCCATGCCGTTTATGGACGAGCATCAGCCCGGCTACCGTGCCCGGAACGCCGATCGCCTTGTATCCGTCGGTCGATGCGCCTTTGATGACCTTGCCGTTGGCGTCGAGATACATGTCGCGCGATGCCGCGAGCGGCGCCCGCTCGCGATAGTCGATGGCCTCGCCCGTGCCGTCGGCGTTGCGGATCAGCATGAAACCACCGCCACCGAGGTTCCCCGCGGCGGGCCAGGTCACCGCCATCGCCAACGCCACGGCCACCGCGGCGTCGACGGCGTTTCCCCCCTTCTTCATGATGTCGACACCGACGCGCGATGCGATCTCGCTCGTCGAAGCCACCATGCCGTGACGGGCAACGACAGGATCGCGCAACGCGGCGTAGGCGACGGTGGAGGAAAAGAGGAGAAGAGTGGCGATGAGCCGTTTCATGACGACGCGAGTCTAATGCGAGTGTCTACCTTGTCAGCTCTTGAATCGAAACATGCCGCTTTCCGCGGGTATGATGATGAATTATGGAAAACGCCACCGGGCGGATCATCGACGTCATCCGAACTGGCGTCGGCCGTTTCGTAGCGTTTTATCTGCGCCATCCGGCTGGGTTCCTGGTCGCCGCTGTCGCGTGGTGGGGGACGTTCGTCATCACGCTCACGCTCTTCTTCGGCATTCCCTTTCGATACAGCGTCGAAACCGGACTCGAAATCGCGTTCGCCATCACAGCTCCGCCGGATGCTGTCAGCAATCAGTATCGCGAGGTTCATCACATCAGCAATACGCCTTTCATCGTGCAGGTGGTTGGGGCCGCCGGTTGGACGGTGATCGTCTTTTTTACGTTTCTCATTCCCGCACTTGTTGCGGCCATGATCGACCGCCTGCCTCGAGTTGTACTCACGCTACGCTCGCTTATGAATGCGGAGGTATGGGGCTTTTTCAAACGTTACGCAGACCTTCTCGCCGCATACACGACGATCATGGTCGAAGGCGCCGAGCTGTCGAGAGATGGAGATTCCGGTGTCGGTCAACTACTGCGGGACAATCGCGTTCAGGTACTCGGCGCCGTTGCCTCTGTGACAACATACTGGTATCGGGAACGCATCGACCTGAATGCAAACGCATCGTTCATGCGCGTCATTCAAGGTGCCGACTCCACCGATCCCTCTGCACCCGTGCTCTATTCCAATGCGACAGCCGGAGCGCACGTGCGATTACTCGAGCTCGATGGGTGGGCACATCTGAACGAGGGATTGCCTCAAACGCTGCTGCTGCCACTCGACGACCTGAGTCCGCGACCCGGCGCGCCATATGCAGTTGTTCATGGTGAATTCGACGTGGTGTCGGACGCGCAGGACGCGGACGAGTGGAATCGGCGCGGCGAAACGCCGGGCCAGATCGACGCTGAAATCGGCTACTTCAAGCAAGTACAGTTCCGGAGTTTCCTAAGCATTCCTGTTCACGATATGACGAACCAGACGGTGATCGGTGCGTTGACTGTGCAAGTGGACAAGCCCGGGATATTCGAACACCGGAATCCCGAAACAGCAGATCTCGTTGAGATGCTTGGTCGATTCTGTTACTTTTTGGCTTGGCTGGAGAGGAAATCGAAAAATGACTGACGTTGCGGAGCGTACGGAAACCGGACAGCGGCATCAGGATGAAAAGGTCCGCCAAACGGAACAACTTAGACGCATTCTTCGTCGTGGGATCGCATCCAGTCAGCAATTCCAGCGCGCCGTCGACAAGATGCCGGGCGGAATGATTAAACGAGAGCCGCGCTGAGCAGGCTTCCGCTCACCGGCCGATGTCGTCAGCTCCGATAGTCGGCGTTGATCGAGATGTAGTCGTGACCGAGGTCGGAAGCGAGAACTACGGTGGTGGCGTTGCCGCCGCCGAGGTCGAGAATGATCGGGACGCGCTCGCGGGAGAAAACCTTCGCCGCATCCTTCTCGCGGTAGACCGCCGGCTCGCCGTTGATCACGAGTTGCACCTTGCCGGCCAGCAGTGAGACGCGCCGGACGTTGAATCGTGCACCGCTGCGGCCGAGGGCGGCCAGCATGCGGCCCCAGTTCGGGTCGCCGCCGTGAAGGGCGGTCTTGACGAGCGGCGAAGTGGCCACGGCATGCGCGGCCAGCCTGGCGTCGCGCTCCGTCCTCGCGCCGCGAACAGTCAATTCCATCACGCGTGTCGCCCCTTCACCGTCGCGAACGATCATCCAGGCCAGATTGCGGCAGACGGCATCGAGGGCTCGCTGAAAATCGCTGGTATCGGCGCGCGGGGCGTTGCCCAGTTTTCCCGACGCCATGACCAGGACGGTGTCGTTCGTCGACGTATCGCCGTCGACGGAGATGGCGTTGAAGCTTTGATTGACCGCGGCAGTCAGTGCGCCTTTCAGAGTTGCGGGATCGAGCGCGGCGTCGGTCATCACGAAGCCGAGCATCGTGGCCATATTGGGATGGATCATCCCGGCCCCCTTAGCCACACCGACGATACGGCCACGCTTGCCGCCGAGCGTGAACGTCGCCTGCGTAACTTTCGGGCCGACGTCCGTGGTCAGAATGGCGTGCGAGAGCGCGTCGATCCCACCGCCGGAGAGGCGGGTGATCGCGTCGGGAAGCGCCTCGCGAAGCTTCTGGTCAGGAAGAACGACGCCGATGACGCCGGTGGAGGCGACGAAGATCTCCTCATCTCTGCATAGCAGCAACTCGGCCGCGCGCGCGCGAACGCGTTTGGCGGCGTCGTGTCCCGCTTTGCCGGTGACGGCATTGGCGCAGCCGGCGTTGACGACGACTGCCTTGAGCCTGCCGCCGGTTTTCGTGAGCGCGTTTTTCGACAACGTCACCGGCGCGGCTTGAAAGCGATTCTTCGTGAAGACCGCGGCGGCATTGGCACCGTCCGGCGCAACGATCAGGCCGAGGTCCGGCCGCTTCTTGCGGATGCCGGCCCGGATGCCGGAGGCGAGGAAACCTTTCGGGAGTCTCATGACTTCAACGACTCCTTTGCAGCGAGAGCCGCCGCCTGCACCCTCTCCGGCGCTGTGCCGCCGTACGTATTCTTCTTCGCCAGCATCCCCTCGAGAGTGACACCGTGCTTCTTCGCCAGCGCGGGCAGCTCGGCGAGATTGCGGCTTACCTGATCGTGCGCCTCGCGAAAAGGCATCCCGGTCGCCGCGAGCGCGTCAGCGACAGCGGTGGCGATGAGCGCGTCGCCGCCGGCGGCGGCACGCATCCGGTCGCGATCGAGAGCCAGGCCGGCCATCAATTCCGTCAACGCCGGGAGCAGTGTGGCGATGACGCGGCGCGTGCGGAAGAGCGGCTCCTTGTCGAGTTGCAGATCCTTGTCGTACGCGAGCGGCAAGCCCTTGAGCAGCGCCAGGAAGCCGGTCAGCTCACCGATGCCGCGCGCGGCATATCCGCGGGTGAGCTCAAGGACGTCGGGGTTCTTCTTCTGCGGCATCCGTGATGAGCCGGTGGCCATGGCGTCGGGAAGCTCGGCATACCCGGCCTCGTCGCTGGTGAAGAAAATCAGATCCTCGGCCAGACGCGAAAGGTGTGCGAGGAGCAACGCCGCGGCAGAAAGATAATCCGCGGCGAAGTCGCGGTCGGACACGCCGTCGATCGAGTTGGCAGTGGCGCGGGCAAAGCCGAGCGAGCGCGCCAGGGCATCGCGGTCGATGGCGAGGGGCGTCCCCGCCAGCGCGCCGGAGCCCAGCGGACATTCATCGCCGCGCTGCACGGCCGTGGCGAAACGGTCGAGATCGCGGCGCAGCATCTCGACGTACGCCAGGCACCAGTGACCGAACGTAATCGGCTCGGCCTGCTTCGAATGCGTATACCCCGGCATCGGCGCCGCGGCATCATCGGAGGCGCGTTTCGCCAACGCCGCCGCCAGCGCCGTCGTCGCATTGACCGCTTCTTCGCAGGCGCGCTTCAGCCACAGCTTCAGATCCGTGGCCACCTGGTCGTTTCGCGAACGGCCGGTGTGCAGTTTGCCCGCGACGGGACCGATCGTCTCGTACAGCCTGGCCTCGACATACGAATGAATGTCTTCGAAATCGCCGTCGGACGGCGTCTCTACGCGCATCAGCCCGCCGAGGATCAGATCGAGCTCAGCATCATCCAGAACACCACACTCGGCGAGCGCACGCGCCCACGCGATCGATCCCTCGACGTCGTCATCGAACAGCTCGCGGTCGAACGCGAACGAATCGTTGAGCCGCCGCAGCAGCGGCGACGGCTCACCCTCGAAGCGCCCGCCCCACAGCTTCTGCGTCAACCGGCCGCCTTCCGCAGCCGCGCCGCCGTCACTTCGTCGGCGGGGAGCGTGTCATCGAGATGCTTGTCGGCCGTCAGCCGGTTCCGGCCGCGCGTCGGCAGGCCGAAGACGCGGATGAATCCGGCCGCGTCGCGCGCGTCGTAACCGGTCATGTTGAAGCTGGCCAGCTCCTCGTTGTAGAGCGAATTCGGCGACGTACGGCCGATGATCGTGGCGTTGCCTTTATAGAGTTTCAATGTGACGGTGCCGCTGACCGCGGCAGTCAGGGAGTCGACGAAGGCATCGAACGCTTCCTTGAGCGGCGAGAACCACTGACCGAAGTAGACGAGCTCCGCGTAGCGCGTGGCGATGCGCTCTTTTTCGTGAGAGCTGTCGCGGTCGAGCGTAATCGACTCGAGAGCCTTGAGCGCGGTGACGAGCAGCGTGCCGCCGGGCGTCTCGTACACACCGCGCGACTTGATGCCGACGAGGCGATTCTCGACGAGGTCGACACGGCCGACGCCGTTGCGTCCCCCGATCTCGTTCAGCGCCATCACCAGCTTCGCCGGCGACATCGCCTCTCCGTTGACCGCGACCGGCACGCCCGAGTCGAAGGTGATGGCTACCGTCTCCGGCGCGTCGGGCGCCGCCATCGGATCGACGGTGAGCTTGAACATCGACGCTTCCGGCTCGAACGACGGATCCTCGAGCGGTCCCCCTTCGTGCGAGAGATGCCAGAGGTTGCGGTCGCGCGAGTAGGGATCCTTCTTCGTCACCGGCACGGGGATGCCGCGCGAGGAGGCATAGTCGATGGCGTCTTCGCGCGAAACGATGTCCCACTCGCGCCACGGCGCGATGACGGCCAGCTCCGGCGCGAGTGCCTGATAGGCGAGCTCGAAGCGGACCTGATCGTTCCCCTTGCCAGTGCAGCCGTGCGCCAGCGCGTCGCAGCCGGTGGCCAGGGCGATCTCGACCTGTTTGCGGGCGATGATCGGCCGCGCCGTCGACGTGCCGAGGAGGTAATCCTTCTCGTAGATCGCCCCCGCCTTCAGGACGGGAAAGAGAAAGTCGCGTGCAAACTCTTCTTTCGCATCGATCAGATGGAAGTCGCACGCGCCGGTGCGATAGGCCTTCTCCGCCAGTCCGGACGTCTCGTCGGCCTGGCCGACGTCGACGGCGACGGCGACGACTTCGCAGCCGTAGTTTTCCTTCAGCCACGGAATGATGATCGAGGTGTCGAGACCGCCGCTGTAGGCGAGGGCCACTTTCTTGTAAGTGTGTTTCACGCTGCTTTCTCCTTCGACCGACTAACGCTGATTGCTAGCACTTGCTCCAGTGCCTCGATGAATTCCGCGAATGCCTTCTTCGGCGTGACGTACGGCGGCAGAAGGCGGATGACGTTGTCGCGCGCGGTGCCCACGACGAATCCTTTGTTCAGCAACTCGGCGACGACCGGCTTGGCCGGGCCGCCCAACTCGATGCCCCACATGAAGCCGTGTCCGCGCACGTCGACGATGGACGGATTGCGCGACTGCAGCGCAAGCAACTGCTCCTTGAACCATCCACCGATCTCGTTGACGCGATCCAGCAGGTTCGACTCTTCGATCTCGTCGAGAACGGCCAGCCCGAGGCGGCAGGCCACCGGGTTGCCGCCGAAGGTCGTACCGTGATGGCCGGGTTTCACCAGCCCTTCGATCGCCGCGCCGGTCAGCACCGCGCCGAGCGGCAGGCCGCCGCCGAGCGGTTTGGCCAGCGTGACGATGTCCGGCACGATGCCGCTCTGCTGGAAGGCGAAAAGCGTTCCGGTGCGTCCGAGCCCGCATTGGATCTCGTCGAAGATCAGGATCGCGCCGGTGCGGTCGGCCACGCGCCGCGCCGCGGTGAGGAAGTCGTGAGAGAGAGGGATGATCCCTCCCTCCCCCATCACCGGCTCGAGAACGATCGCGCAGGTGGTCTCGTTGACGGCCGCCTCGAGCGCGGGGATGTCGTTCGGCTCGATGAAGGTCACCCCGGGGACGAGCGGCTCGAACGGCGCGCGGTAGGCTTCGTGGCCGGTCATGGCCAGCGATCCCATCGTCCGTCCGTGGAAGCTCTCGTTCAGCGCCACGATCCCCGCGCGGCCGGGATTGGCGAGCCTCGCGAACTTCAGCGCCGCTTCATTCGCCTCGGTGCCGCTATTGCAGAAGAAGGCACGGCAAAGCCCCGATGCCCGCACGAGCCGCTCGGCGAGAAGCCCCTGCGTCGGGTGGTAATAGAGATTGGAGATGTGCAGCAGCGCGTTCGACTCCTCGCGCAACGTTTTGATGAGGCGCGGATGGCGATGTCCGAGGACGTTGACGGCGATACCGCCGAGCAGGTCCCAATACTCGCGGCCCTCAGCGTCCCTGATGCGCGCACCGCGGCCACTGCGCGGATGAAACGCCGTGCGGGCATACGTGCCGAGCAGGAACGCCTTCTCGCGCTCTTCGACGGCTGCGGGGGATTCGTCGTGTAGAAGCATGTTGTTCTCCTTAGCGGTTTCGGGGTCTCGCGGTTTCGCGGTCGCGCGGCAAAAGCACCGCGAGACCCCGCGACCGCGAGACCGCGCAACCTCGTTACGCAGCGATCAACTGCGTTCCTCCCTCTTCTCCGATCGTGATACGCCGCACGCCTGATCCGAGCGCGTGCAGGGCGGCCTGCAGTTTCGGGCGCATGCCGCCGGTGACGACTTCCGTGCCCAGGAGTGCTTCCGCGTCCGTGGCGCACAACTCGGCCACGACGTTGCCGGTGGCATCGAGCAGTCCGGCGACGTCGGTGATGAAAATCAGCTCGTCGGCGCCGACGGCGATGGCGATCGCCGCGGCGGCCGTGTCCGCATTCACGTTCAACAGCGCCCCATCCGGTCCTTCGGCGATCGATGAGATGACCGGCAGGATGCCGCTGGTGACCAATGCCTGGACCAGCGTCGGATCGCCGGCGGTGACGCGGCCGACATGTCCAAGGTCGACGCCATCGATCGGTGGATGCCGTTCCGCGACGAGCGTCGATGCGTCGCACCCGCTGATGCCGGCCACCAGGACGCCCATCGCCGACAACTCCGCCACCAGCATCTTGTTCACCGAGCCGGCCAGCGTGGCCACGACGACGTCGAGCGTCTCATCGTCAGTGATGCGAAGTCCGGCGTAGGTCCGCTTCGGAATGCCGAGGCGCTTGAGATTGGCGTCGACGTGTTTTCCGCCGCCGTGGACGAGCACGACCTCCCGGCCGCTCTTCCACTGCGCGGCGATTGCGCTGAGAGCCTCGGCGCGCCGCGCCGGATCGTCGAGAAGGCTTCCGCCCAACTTGATGACGTTCATCAGACCAGCGCCTCCGTCTCCGGAAAACCGCACATCCGGTTGAAGTTCTGCACCGCCTGCGAGGCAGCGCCCTTGAGGAGGTTGTCGATCACGCAGACGATCACCGCCCGCCGCCCGCCGTGCAGCAGTTGAAAGCCGATCTCCGCCCGCGGCGTGCTGACCACGGCCTTCAACTCCGGCAACTGCCCCGCCGGCAGCACGCGCACGAACGGCGCGTTCTCGTAAACGCGCGTGTAGGCGTCGGTGATCTGCTGCTCGGTCATCGGGTGCGTAAAGCCGATGTGCATCGTCGACAAGATTCCGCGATGCACCGGCAGCAGATGGGCGACGAAGACCACCGGCGCGCGATCGCCGAGGTGAAGCTGCTGGCGGATCTCCGGCTCGTGCCGATGACTGCCGACGCCGTAGGCCTTGAAGTTGCCGAAAAGCTCTGCGAAGGAGAAGTTGACGTCGGCTTTCTTGCCGGCGCCGGAGACGCCGCTCTTGGAATCGCAGATCACCGGCTGCTCGCGGTCGATGGCAAACGTCAGCGGCCGCAGCGCGAGAAGGATCGACGTCGGATAGCATCCGGGGTTGGCCACCAGCCGCGCGTTCTTCAGCTCGCCGTTGCAGTACTCGGTCAGTCCGTAGACCGCCTCGCCGAGAAGATTCGGCCGCTCGTGATCGAAGCCGTACCACGTCGGATACATCGACGGCTCCTCGAGGCGGAAAGCGCCTGAGAGGTCGATGACCCGCATGCCGAGGTCGAGCAGTTGGGGCGCCAGGCCGGCCGATACCTCGTTCGGCGTGGCCAGAAAGACGATCTCCGGTTGCGCGGCGATGAGCGCATCCATCGAGAACGGTTCGGCGATGAACTGCGGGAGCGTCGGCGTGACCGGACCGCGCGCGGTGCTGCTCGAGGAAAACAGCGCCACCAGCTCCACCTCGGCGTGGCGCGCCAGGATGGCGGTCAGCTCCGCGCCGGAGTAGCCGGTCGCGCCAACGATGGCGACGCGCTTCCGTGATTTCACGTTTGATTCGTTCATGGCAGTTGTCCCGGGAAAAACTCAGCGAACGTTGCGGCGACGGATGCCGATGATTCGTCGGAGGCGCTCGGCGAATGCCGAGGCCGAGGCCGGCGTGCGGAAGGCCACGAAGATGGTGTCGTCGCCGCCGATGGTGCCGAGGACACCGTTGATGGATGCTCCGTCGATGGCGCTGGCCACCGGCTGTGCGCTGGCGGCGGGGGTGCGGATCACGACCAGGTTGCCGGCCGTATCGGCGCCGGTGACGTACTCGGCCACGGCCTGCTCCAGCCGCGTCTCCACGACGTCGCGCGGCGCAAAGGCGACCACGGCACCGCCCGCGAAGGCGTCGCGGGTGATGTAGCCGTTCGGCGACTTGGCCACGCCGAGCTCGCGCAAGTCACGCGAGAGCGTCGGCTGCGTCACGCGGAAGCGCCTCCGCCGGAGCAGGGCCAGCAATTCGTCCTGCGAATGGACGGACTGCTCGCGGACGATCCGAAGGATCTCATCCTGCCTCCGCAGTACGTCGCCGTGTGCATGCTTATTCATCAGCGTGAATTTTTATGCATTCCTTGGTGGATGTCAACAGGGTGCTGTGAACGGTCATTCCGGGAACCGGGGTCTCGGGGTCTCGCGGTTACGGGGTCTCGAGGCGTGTCTGCCTCTACCCTGCCGCGAGACCGCGCAACCCCGAGACCCCGAGACCTTATGATTCCCCCATGCGCACAGCGTTACTCGGCCTCATCCTTGTTTCCGCCTTCGCAACCGCTCAGGAGTCCCCGATCGGCTTCACCCCCGAGGCAGTCGTCTGGAACGACGGCCCGCCCACCCTTCCCGCGGGATCGAAGATGGCCGTGCTCGAGGGCAATCCGCGCGCGGAGGGGATGTTCACCATGCGCGTGCGCATCCCGGCCGGATCGGCGATTCCGCCGCATTGGCATCCGCGGCAGGAGCGCGTGACCGTCCTCTCCGGCGCGGTCGACCTCGGCTTCGGGTCCGTTGCCAACAAGGACTCGGTCACTCGTTACCGGGCCGGCAGTTTTTACATCAACCCGCCGCGGGTCATGCACTACCTCTTCTTCCCCGACGCGACGGAGATGCAGATGACCGGGGTCGGGCCGTGGGAGCTGATCACCACCGATCCCAACGGGCCGCCGGCCGTCCCTACCGCAACGGTGACGGTCCATGACATCGCGCCGCCGGCGGGCGGCGATCTGACAGCCGCGACGACGTTCAAGGCAGAGGTCGACTACGAGATTCACAACTTCCGCCCCTCGACCTACTACCTGCAGATCGTCTTCGAGACGACGAAGCCGAACCAGACATTCAGCCTCCCGAGCGCCAGCACCAAGTTCCTCGACAGCGCCACCGGCACCGTTACGCTGACCCAGGATCTCCGCAACATCCTCGTCTATCCCGCCCTCAAGCACCCTATCCGGCTGCGCGTCTACGTGGAGGAGCAACGGACCGAACGATCGAGTCACGTGGCCGGAATGAGCGACTGGATCGGGTTCAAATGACGGCACTCCGTTTGCTGCACGTGCGGCAGGAGGCTCCCATGTCCCGGGTAGAACGGAAAGAAGAACGTCCCGCGAAACGCGAAGCGCAGGAAGGCCGTCGCCGATGGGACGACGACCTCGACCGTAAGCCTTCCCAGGCGGAAGGCGACGAGTCGGAGATGGAGGAAGCGCTGCGGAATCAGGATCGCCGTTGAAGCAACGAACGCTCGGCAACTCTCTCTCGGTCTCCGCCATCGGCCTCGGCTGCATGGGGATGTCCGAGTTTTACGGTTCCCACGACGACGTGGCGTCGATCGCCACCATTCACCGCGCTCTCGACCTTGGCTGCAACTTCCTCGACACGGCCGATATGTACGGCCCGTTCAGGAATGAAGAGCTGGTCGGCCGCGCCATCCGCGGCCGCCGCGACGAGGTGGTCCTGGCCACGAAGTTCGGCAATATGCGCGGCGATGACGGCGCCTTCCTCGGCATCAGCGGCAAGCCGTCCTACGTGCGTGAAGCCTGTGACGCGTCGCTCCGCCGGCTCGGCGTCGATCACATCGATCTCTATTACCAGCACCGCGTCGACCGCACCACCCCGATCGAAGATACAGTCGGTGCCATGGCCGATCTCGTCCGCGCCGGCAAGGTCCGTCACCTCGGCCTCTCCGAGGCAGCGCCGCAAACGATCCGCCGCGCCCACGCCGTGCACCCGATCACCGCCCTCCAGACCGAATACTCGCTCTGGAGCCGCGACCCCGAGGATGAGATCCTGCCCGTCGTGCGCGAGCTGGGAATCGGCTTCGTCGCCTACTCCCCCATCGGCCGCGGCTTCCTCTCCGGCCGCTTCAAAACGATCGACGACCTCGAGCCAACCGACTACCGCCGCCTCTCTCCCCGCTTCCAGGGCGAAAACTTCGCCCGCAACCTCGACCTCGTCCGCCGCATCGAAGAGATCGCCCACGCGAAGGGCGTCACCCCCGCCCAACTCGCCATTGCCTGGATCCTCTCCCGCGGCAACGACATCGTGCCGATCCCCGGCAGCAGGAGCATCGGCCACCTGGAGGAGAACATCGCCGCCGCGGAGATCGAGCTGACGTCCGAGGACCTCGCGCGAATCGATGAAGTGGCGCCGAAGGGTGTCGCCTCGGGCGAGCGGTATCCGAGTGCGAGCATGGCGGCGGTCAACGCGTGAGTTTCCGGTTGACGCTGGAACGACTTGATCTCACGCGGAGACGCGGAGGAGATGAGGAGAACTTCTTCCTCCGCGCACTCCGCGCCTCCGCGTGAATGCTTCGGAGCAAAAGCACACGCCACTGTAAGGCTTCAGCCCTGGACGCTGAAAGAGCTCCCCCTCACCCCTTCGGCATCACCGGCATCTCCGTCCCCCAGTAGTAGTGCTCGAAATAGGGAACGTAGTCCTTACCATCGTCCACTTTCTGCATCACTTTGGCGATGTCTCTCGTGGTCAGAAACTTCCAGGCGAAGATCCCCTGCAGCGAGCGCATGAAGGTGAAGAACTTGTCGTCGCCCACCTGTTTGTGAAGCACCGCCAGGACGTATGCACCCTTGTCGTAGATGAGGAACGTCCGGTCGAGGAACGAGCGGAAGTCGTTGGGGATGGTTATGCGGTTGGCCAGAGGAATGGGAGCCACCTTCGCGGCATCGTTGGCGTTGGCCCGCCACGTCGAGATCATCGAAGCGTACGCCCCATCTCCTTTGAGCTTCTTGATGACCAGTGATGACGAATACTCGGCGAAGGCCTCGGTGATCCACTGTTCTTCAGAGCTGCCCATCTTCACCACGTGCCCCCAGTACTGGTGAGCGATCTCGTGCGCGAAGCGGTGATTGATCCCTTTCGAGAAAATCTGATTCTCCTGGCTGGAGATCGGGTTGAAGGCTTCCTTCGTAATGAACATCGTGGCCGGCGGCGCCTGTCCATAGCCGAGCTCGTGGATCTCGATGATGTTGAATTCCCTGAAGGGGAAAGGTCCGAGCCATGGCTCGTAGAACTTGATCATCTTGTAGGCGAGGCTGCTCAATTGCTTCATGGCCGCGTCGTTCTGGCCGGCGTACGACGCCACACGAATGGTGACGTCCTCATGCTTCTCTTCGAAGACACCGTATTTCCCGGCCAGAACGACCGCGAACTGCACCGGCTTGTCGAGCCTGTTCTCGACGACGTTGTAGTCACTCTCCCGCGTGCGGGCAATGGTGTCGCCCGGGGCGAATGCCGTGTACGGCTGCTTGACCTTTACGATCGAGTGGACCGTGTAGTACTGGCCATTCAGATCGGGCTGTGGAAACCACGGCGCGGTCCCCAACTCCCAGAAGCTGTCCGAGTGAGGATGAAAAAGGAAGTCGCCGGCAATTTCGAAGTGGAGCTTGAAGGGAGCATTGGTCTTCTGCGGCAATCCGACGATCAGACTGTTCTTCGCGAAGTGATAGGCCATCTCGTGGCCGGTATCGTCTTTTACGGACAGGAGGTGAAATTCGCGCGACCGGCCATTCGTGTCCCACACGTTCGAGAGCAGATCGAAGCGATAGGCGGACTGAGGGATCGAACGCGGCTGGATCGTCTCCGTGACCGAGAGCGTGGCGGAATCGCGATCGCCGGCCGTCAGCGTGTAATCGAGATCGCTGAGAAGGAAGGCGGGGTCGACAAACGAACGCCGGTTCCGGCCGATCGGCTGTTCCGAAACGATGGCCGTAAACCAGGCTTCGGAGAGCTCCCGGACGGCCATGCCGCGATGGTGCGTAAATCCGACCAGCGTCTCGGATTTCGCTTCAACCGTGTCGTAGATATACACCGCGGCCTCGGCAGCGTCGATCTCGGCGACGGCAACGGGCGAGACCGGCCGGTCGAGCCTCTGACGGATGAGCAGATGCGATGACGGCGTCAGACGCGAATGCGCGAACTTTTCCTGATGCTTCTTGAAACGTTCGTCGAGCGACTCTCCGTCGCCCGCGTTCAGATCCGGAAGCGGTATGCCTCCCGTCAACAGATAGAGCTCAGTAAAGTCTGCCTGGATGGTCAGCGCATCGCCTTGTTTCTCGGCTGACCTGCCGAGGATTTTCTTCGACTCCATGACCACCAGTGGAGCCTCGACCGGCTCGGCGGTTTGATACGTGTACTTGCCCGTTCCGATGAAGTAGAGCCCGACGATCTGGCCCCCCGCGGACACCGCCGAGGCCGACCCCGACGTCAACTCGAACGTCATGTTCCCGATCCCGATCGAGAGTCCTTGCACCTTCGCGGCCGGAGCGAGCTTCGGGTGTTCATACGCCTCGGCGAGCGCGGCAACGTTCGTCACGTCGGCAGCGTAGAGAGGAAGGTAGAAGAGGAGCGCGAATGACGAAGCGATCAACGAACGTCTCATGGGCATGTCTCCTGAGTGTTCAGGCAGTCTACGACGTTCGGAAGGCCCTTAACCACAGAGGCACAGAGAACACAGAGAAAGCAAATGATGAAGGTGGAAGGACGAAGGAACGGCGCATCATTCATCCTTCATATCTCATCCCTTTGTTCTCTCTGTGTCCTCTGTGCCTCTGTGGTTAAACGCCTTTGAAATGCGCGGGCGCGCCTTCGGACGCGCCCGCGCGGGGCTTACTGCACGTTACCGCTTACTTCGTCGATGACGACGGTGTCACACGGCGGGAGCGGGGGCCGGCGTCGGGGCCGGCTGGGACTTGGCCTTGCGGCTGCGTTTGCCAAGGGCTTTGGCCATGTCTTCGACATGCGGAAGAAGATCGGCCGTCTCGGGACGTTTCGACAGACGCTGAGCCAGGATGTAGGTCGTGAGCGCTTCACTACCCACCTTGTTCTTCGCCAGCGTCACGCTGTGACGGACGAAGGAAGCCAGCGCTTCCAGCTCGTCGGCCACCGGCCCGTATGCGTCGGCGAAATCGCTCAAATCCTTGTCCTGAGCCAGATCCTGGCCGGATGACCGGACAAGCACCGGTTTGGTCTTGACCGCGATGGTGGCCAGCTCGACGAACTCCTTGGGAACCGATGCGGCATTCACCAGCCGTTTGCGGGCACCCTTCGTCTCCGGGATCACCAGATTCGGGATTTTCTCGCGCCAGGCGCGAATGTCTTCGACGCGCGCCAGCGCGGAATCCGCGTACGACTGCTGTGTCGGTGTAACGGGTACTTCTCTCTCCTTGGACATGATTAGTCCTCCTTTTCCTTTCTCTCAAAATCTGCAAGTGATCAGAGCGAGCAGATTGAGACAGGCGGAGGAGCGCGGCCTCGGGAGACCCGTTTTGGAGCTTCGGCGACAGCCAGAATAGACGGCCGTTGACGCCGGAGATGAATGCGGAAAATGCGATCGTTCTCGATCGACAGAACCCTCGGTGCCGGATGCCGGGCGAGCACCGGAACCGGATGGACGCGCCTCTTGATCAGCTCGGACATATCGAGCGGCGCGTTACCGCTCTGGGCATACTCGATCAGTTCGGCGAATGACTTGTCGAACCGGTTCCCGAGCAGAGCCAGCTCCGTCCCTGTCTCGACCCAGCTCTGCATGTCGGCGATCATTCGCGCCGGAGCGTCGCCGGCGTATGCAGGTGCCTCGGCGATACGGTCGTACGTCTCACGAATACACTTGCCGAGACGATCGAGCCGATCGGCCGCTTCGACGAGCAATCCCGTCACGCGATGCATGTCGTGCACCGCCTTGATCGGGTGTTCCAGCGCGATCGTCTCGCAGACGTCGATGATCTGGCGCGCCATGCCGATGAAACCCTCCGCCGAACGGAGGTTCTGCCGGCCGCGATGAAACAGACGCCGCCATGATTCCCGACCCTTCAGGCGCAGTGCGGGCCGCCGCGACGTATTCGCGTCCCCTCCTGGGGCGGCTCCGATCTGCAGATCTGTCATCGTGGTCCGCCGTCCTAAGCAAACGGCGTGCCACGAGATTCTCTGCAACTACCCGAAGGTGGAAGGCGAGGAAGAATCAACCAGTTTCGGAATCGATCCTGGCATCGTCATCTGATGTTCAATGCCAACAGTTTCCGATTTCGAACAAAAGATACCGATTTCGAACAAAAGATCAGGATTTCGAACAAAAGATCAGGATTTCGAACAAAAGATCAGGATTTCGAACAAAAGATCAGGATTCCGAACAAAAGATGCGGATTTCGAACAAAAGTTCAGGATTCCGAATAAAAGTTCAGGATTCCGTACAAATGATCAGGATTCCGTACAAAAGATGCCAATTCCGAACAAAAGATGCCGATTTCCAAGAAAAGATGGCGATTCCGAAGAAAACGTTCGGATTCGAGGAGGGATCTCCGATTTCGAGGAAGTCGAGCCGGCGCGCGGTCAGCGGCCCTCGAGCGCCGCAAAGAGCGCCTCTTTGTCGTCGAGATCAACGAGCGCCCCCATCGGCCGTGAAGTCCACTGGAGACGAAGAGGATGCACCGTGGCGTGCTTGCGCTCAGCGATCGCCGATGCCAGCAGTTCGGAGGCCAGTTCGCCGAGCGGCTTCCCCTCCTTGCGCTGGAGGCGCTTGAGGTCAGCCAGCACGGCATCGTCAAGAGAAAGCGTCGTACGAGCCACGATTCGTGATGCTAATGATTGACAGATCTGATGTAAAGAATCACACCTCGATCCCCACCGCCCGCATCAGTTCCAGGGCGTTGCTCTTCGTGACCACGCCGGGGCGCATGCGGTAGTCGAACATCACTTCGCCGTTTTCGATGTGGTCTTCGAAGTGGACGTTGGCGGCGCGCGGGGACAGCTCGTCGGCGATCTGGGCGAGGGCGAGGTCGTGTGTGGTGGCCAGGCCGATGGCGCCGCGTTTCACGAGGCCGCGGATGATGGCCTCGGCGCCGATGCGGCGGTCGTGGGAGTTCGTGCCGCCGAGGACCTCGTCGAGGAGGAAAAGGAGGGGGGGCGGGGTGCGCAGGATGTCGCGGATGCGCAGGATCTCGGCGTAGAAGCGCGAGGCACCTTCCTGCAGCGAGTCGTTGAGGCTGATCGACGCGCCGACCGACATCGGACTGACGCGCAGGCGCGAGGCGCAGACGTGGGCGCCGGCAAGCGCCAGGAGCGTGTTCACGCCGATCGCGCGCAGCAGCGTGCTCTTGCCGGACATGTTCGAGCCACTGACGATGAGAAGCCGCAGCGCGCCGCCGATGCGGACGTCGTTGGCCACGCGGCGATCGCCGGGAATCAGCGGATGGCCGACCGCGTCGCCGTCGAAAAGCGCCTCGCCATCGACGATCTCCGGCCTCACGAACGCCGGCTGCTCGAAGGCGAAGGAGCTCAGCGAGAGCAGCGCCTCCATCTCGGCGATTGTCGAGATCCATCCGACGATCTCCGTCCCCGACTCCGTCCGCCAACGTTCGATGGCGAAGGCGATGTGGGTCGTCCAGAGCAACAGTTTGGCGAAGGGCATGAAGAACTGATTGCGCTGCGCGTCGAGCAGCGAGACGAGCTTGCGCAACCGCTCGATCTGGCGCGACGCCGGGACGCCGTCGCGCTCCAGCGTGGCCCGTAGCGTAACCAGGCGCGGAGAGGTAAACGACTGCCGCTCGAGCACGGCCAGCAGCCCCGCAAGCAACGCCAGGGCCGGCTCGCGCTTCTCGACCGCGCCGGTGATGACCGCCACGCGCGCCGACAACCGGCGCCCGAAGAGGCTGATCACGACGATCATGACGAAGAAGGGAACCGTCTCCATCGGCGAATGCACCGCCATCGTTCCCGGATTCGTCAGGTTGACGAATCGGGCAACGAGCGCGGGGATGCCGATCACGGAGGCGATCACGCTCAGCACGGTGATCACCATCGTCGCGATGCGCTCTCCCCGCCCGAGCACGGCCGCCCCTTGCGACCATTCATCGAGCTTGGCTTCCTCCACCTCGCTGGCCACCTCGGCGGCGACGACGAAGATCTCCTCGCGCAGCTCCACGCGCTCGCGCAACTCATCGACGGCGACTTGCCGCTCGCGCACCTCGGCGGCAGTGACATCGCCGGGATGCATCAGCCAGCGAGCCAGCGTGGCCTGCCCCGCCGCGGTCGCGGCGATGCAAAGCAGTTCGTAGATCGATCCCTTGCCGAACAGATCGAGATCGGCGGCGAAGAGATGGTGCTCACCGGCGAAACCGGCGCCGTCGAACCCCTTGCCCCGCCACTCCCCGCTGAGCCGCTCGATGCCGCGCTCGCAGAACCGCGCCGCGGCATCGGCACGCCGCCGGCGCCGGATCACCCGGTCGTGCGCGATGACCAGCACGATGAAGCCCAGCACCGGAACGGCAATCCAGGCGTGGCTGACGTGCACGAGGGCCACGACCACCACTGCGATGAAGAGAACGATGCGCGATACCGACATGGCCTGCTCGCGCGATCGCAGCGCGGCGGACTCGGCGCGATGAGCGCTCAGTCGCTGGTCGTAGGTTTCACGGGGATCAGACACGCCGCGAGTCTATCGCCGGTACGCCACGTAGCGCGCGTCCGCCGCGACGGCGCGTAGCCCTTGCGCCGCAAGCTGCGCGCGATGCGCCGCATCGTTCGCGCGCACGATGAAGATCCGCGGTGTGGCCACGTCCACCAGCGCGACATCGAGCCAGGCCATCGGCTTGATCGACGCGCCGCCGGCGAAGTTGCCGTAGTGGCGAATCAGATAGTTGCTCGTGAATTCCTCGGCGTCCGGGGTGACGACGACCATCGGCCGCTGCAGGTAGAACGTCATCGACCCGGTGAATGCCTCCACGCCGACGATCTCGGTGCGCGGCGTGACCATCGGCCGGAGCTGCTCCATGAACGCGGCCTCCGAGCGGCGCAGGCCGATGGCGCGCATCATCGGATTGGCCGTGAGCGGAATGGCGATCACAGGGATGGTCAGCGCGATCAGGGCGAGGTCGCGCCGCTGGATGAATGCCGACGTTCCTCCGATCAGGAACCCGACGCCAATCGCGATCGCCGAAAATCGCGCCGCGTCCCCGTATTCTGCCCGGAGGTGTAGAAACGCCGGCGCGGTCACCAGGGCCAGCCCGAACACGAGCAGCACGATTCCCGCCGCGCGCGAGCCGTTCCGGGCCTTGCTCCAGATCCGCGCGACAAGGAGCGCGATCGGCGCCATCAACGGCAGGATGTACTGCGGCCGCTTCGACTGCGAGATCGAGAAGAAAAGGAAGGGGATGGCGATCCACAGCAGCATATAGATCGTCGACTTGTCGCGCCGGTCGATGGCGCGCGAACTCCCCATCAGCACGATCGACCACGGAAGCGCGCCGCCGATCAGATACGGGATGAAGTACCACGGCGGCCCGGTCCGCTTGAGCGCCTTCGTGGCCAGCCGCTGCGCCGTTTCCGTGACGACGACGTAGTGCAGAAAATCAGGGATGGAGAGCGAGATCGCCCAGACCCACGGTGCGATGGCCAGAACGAACAGCACCAATCCGCTCCACGACCAGAGCGCACGGAAACGCTTGCGCCAGATGGCGTACACGATCGCCACCAGCAGCGGCAACGCGATCGCCACCGGCCCTTTAGTGATCACGCCGAGGCCGATGGAAAGCCAGGCCAGGGCAGACCATTTCGTGGTGCCCTCCTCCTCGCACGCGAGATAGAAAAACGCCGTGGCCATGGTGATGAACAGCGCCAGCGCGCTGTCGAAGATCACCGTGCGCGAGAAGGCCACGGCGAACGGCGTCGCCAGAAAGACGATCGCGGCGATGATCGCTTCCTCCCCACCCCACACGCGCCGCGCGAACCACCAGAGAAACGCGGCCCCCGCCAGCGTGAAGAGAAATGCCGGCATCCGCGCGGCGGTCTCGGTCGGGCCGAGCACTTCCATCACCGCCGCCTCGGCCGCGAAATAGACGATCGGCTTGTCGAGATACGGCAACCCGTCCAGGCGCGGCATGACGTAGTCGTTCGTCGCCGCCATCTCCCTCCCCACCTCGGCGTTCCGCCCTTCGTCCGGGTCAAGCAACGGAAAGCCGCCCAGATGGACAGCGAGGAGGAGGACGATGACGACGAGCCACCAGCGGAGGAGTATGGAAGGACCTGCCAAAGCGGGCGAAGGATAGCAGTAGCGGCGAATAAGCAGTTCGCAGCCGGGATCGCCGGCATTCCGGCGCTGAACGCCCGAATCGACGGCTCGCCCAAGTCGGTCGGGCCGCAGAGTTATACTAACGGTATGAAAACAGCTGTGTCGATTCCGGATGATGTCTTCGAAAAGGCGGAGCGCCTTGCTCGACGAGGCCGCCGCTCTCGAAGCGAGGTATACAGCGCCGCCTTGCGCGAGTATGTGGCCCGCCATTCACCCGACGAGGTGACAGAAGCGATGAACAAGGTGTGCGATGAGGTTGAGCAAGGCGATGATTTTGTTCGAGCCGCCGCGCATCGAAGACTCGAGGAAGTCGAGTGGTAATTTCGCAGGGCGAGGTCTGGTGGGCTGATCTTCCGATGCCGAAAGGCTCAGAGCCAGGATTTCGAAGGCCCTGCGTTGTCATTCAGGGCGATACGCTGAACCAAAGCCGTATTGGTACCGTCGTCTGCGTTCTCCTCACAACGAATCTGCGATGGACAGGCGCCCCCGGCAATGTGCTTCTCTCCTCACGGATCACAGGTCTCCCGAAGGACTCGGTGGCTAACGTGTCACAGGTCATTACTCTCGACAAGACCGAGCTGTCGGAGCGTGTAGCAAAGCTTCCGCGCGCCAAGGTCGAGCTGATCCTGGCTGGTCTCGACGTTGTTTTAGGTCGATAGTCACTGGCCCTTCCGTATCGGGGCCGCAAGGCACGCAGAGGGCGCTCCACTAAACTACCCACCCATGCTCCGACGACTGATGCCGATCCTTCTCATCGCCGTGATGTCGAAGGCACAGACAAGAGTGTCTGTGCCACCTGCACCCCTGTCTGTGCCCCCCGCCGCAATCGCCTCCCACATCCACTTCCTCGCCAGCGACGCCCTCGAAGGACGCGAGACCGGTATGCGCGGATTCGACGTCGCCGCCGAGTACGTGCGCGCGCAGTTCGAGGCGATCGGATTACAGCCGATGCACGGCGACTGGTTTCAGCACTTCGCGCTCCGGGCGGCCACGCTGGACGAAGAGCATTCATCATTTGCTCTCAACGGCAAGCCGCTCGTCATCCGCAAAGACTTCCTGCTGCGGCCGGACTTTGCCAGAGACAGCGTCGCCGTCGATGCGCCGCTGGTCATGACCGGCTTCGGCGTCACCGCTCCCGAGCTGCATCACGACGACTACGCCGGCATCGATGCCCGCGGCAGGATCGTGGTCATGTTCTCCGGCGCGCCGAAGCCTTTCCCCGCCGATCAGCGCGCCTACTACTCGTCATCCGATGTGAAGCGGCACAACGCGGCCGCGCACGGCGCGGTGGGCATTCTGACCATCTCCACGACGACCGACGAGCTGCGAAATCCGTTCGAGAAGCGCGCGCGGCAGAGCGGGATCGTGCCGATGACCTACCTCGATGCCGGCGGGAATCCGGTCGACGTCCTCGAATCGATCAAGGGCTCGGCGTCGCTGAGCGGGAAGGCGGCGGAAACGCTCTTCGCCGGCGCCGCCATCCCCCTCGATCGACTCCTCGCGGACGCCGAGAACGGCGTCGCGCATTCGTTCGCGCTCAACGGAACCGCCTCGATCAAGACGGTGACGCGCTTCTCGCGGGTGACGAGCGAGAACATCATCGGCGTCCTCCCCGGAAGCGATACGACGCTACGCGATGAGTACGTCGTTGTCTCCGCCCATCTCGATCACCTCGGCAATCACCCGGCCGACGACGGCAGCGACGGTCTCTACAACGGTGCCTACGACAACGCCTCAGGGATCGCCTGTCTGATCGAGATCGCCCGCGGCCTGGCCACCGGCCCTCGGCCGAAGCGCTCCATCCTCTTCGTGGCCTTCACGGGCGAGGAGAAGGGGGAGCAGGGCTCGGAGTACTTCGTTCACTTCCCGCCAGTGCCGGCACGCCAGCTCGTCGCCGACGTCAACATGGACATGTTCCTGATGATCTATCCGGTCGCCGACGTCGTGCCGCTCGGCGGCGAACATTCCTCGCTCGGCGCGGCAGCGTCCACCGCGGCGCACGCGGCCGGATTCGATGTCAGTCCTGATCCGTACCCCGAGGAGGTGCGGTTCATTCGCAGCGACCAGTACTCGTTCGTCAAAGCCGGCATCCCGGCCATTCATATCAAACCGGGCAACAAGAGCACCGACCCGGCGGTCGACGGAGCGAAGATGACGCGCGACTGGCTTCGGACGATCTATCACTCGCCTCACGACGATCTCTCCCAGCGATTCGACTTCGCCTCGGGCGCGCGATACGCGGAAACGAACCTGCGGCTGGTGCGGGCGGTCGCAAATGCGCCGTCGCGTCCGGAGTGGACGAAAGGGGACTTTTTCGGGGAGACGTTCGGACGTGCCGGACGGAAGGCGACCATTACGTTGCGGTGATGAAGGATCTTCTCGGCCGCAATTTCGACTTCACCATGCCACCCACCCGCGTCGTGTCGCTCGTCCCTTCGTTGACGGAAACCCTCTTCGACCTCGGTACCGGAGACTCCGTCGCCGGCATCACCGACTTCTGTATCTTCCCCGAGGGACTGGAACGGCCGCGCGTCGGCGGAACGAAGAATCCGCATATCAAGGAAATCCGCGCGCTGGCGCCGGACCTCGTCTACATGAACCTCGAGGAGAACCTGGAGCGGCACGCCAAACAAATCGCTGAGTTCGCGCCGGTGTTCGTCACCGAGCCGAAGACGGTCGACGACGTCTCCGACCTCATCACGACCCTCGGCGCGATTCATCAGTGCGTCGAAAAAGCGCGCGAGCTGCGCGATGCGCTCGATCATGAGCGCGGAGCGATCGCCGCGTTCACCTTCGCCGTTCCGATCTGGAAGAAGCCGTGGATGTGGTGCGGCGGCGATACCTACGTCTCCAACCTCGTCGAATCGATCGGCGGCCGCAACGTACTGCGCGACCACGAACGCTACCCGTCACTCACGCTCGACGAGGTCTTCGCGCACAAACCCGACATCGTCTTCCTACCCGATGAGCCGTATCTGTTCACATCCGAGGATGCGGAGGGGATCGAAGGCCCGCGGGTGATCGGTCCGTTTCCGGGACATCTGTTCACGTGGCATGGAACGAGGACGATCCTCGGGCTGCGGTTTTTGCGGTCAGCTCTGTCATCGCCACCGTCGTCACCGAGCTGACGCCGATGTCGTACCGCGAGGAAGATGCGGCTGCCTCCCCAATTCTCGCCGCTATCGGCGTCGGATGGAACGCAGCGAACTTCGTTACTTGATCACGAGATCATGAAGCAGTTCCTCGATGCTTTCAGGAACTGCCACCGGCACGAACCACGCTTTCGGGTAAAGGTAGTCTTCGCCGGATTCGTCGATGATGCGTGCGTAGTCGCGCGCAGCCGCGGAAGGATCTTCGAGAACCTCGTAAACCTTGCGCAATTCGAGGGTGCCTTCGTATTCGCCGTTGTTGATGCAGATCGCGAAATGTTTCGGATCGCTCATGATCAGTCCATGTACCGTTTGATTTTGATCCAGCGCCTACCGATTCCGTGAGCCTCGTACCAGTGAATCTCGGCCTCAGCAATCCTACCATCCGCGAGCCGCACTGTCGCGAAGCCCTTCACCTTTCTCCACTTCCCACGTCCGAAGTGTTTCTGAAGTACAGCAAGATCACGAATGCCATGTCCGGTTGAGATAGTCTCGATGCCGTAAATCGGTCCGAGGATCTCGAAGGACAACGGCATCTCACCTCTACCCCTCGATGATCCCGGTGGCCCAGAGGCGCATGGTCTCTTCGACGGAATCGAGCTGTTTGGTGAAGAAGTGATCGGCGCCGGTGATGATCATCGTCTCGGCGTTGCGGATCTGCTGGCCGAGCTTCTCGATCTTATCGACGTCGCCGAATTCGTCCTGCGTGCCGTGAAGGATGAGCATCGGTTTGTCGCAGGAGCGCAGGTAGCCGAAGTCGTACTTGTTCACCGGCGTGCCGATCAGGAACAGCGCATCGACGGCGGCGATCTCGCATGCCGCGCGTGAGGCTACCCAGGCGCCGAACGAGAATCCGCCGGCGATGACCTTCTTCCCTGGATGCTTTTTGATCAGCCAGTCGATCGCCGCGACGACGTCGCCCTGCTCCCCCTCCCCCTCTTCGTGATGGCCTGCACTGTTGCCGGTACCGCGAAAGTTGAAGCGGAGCGTGGCCACGTTGGCCGCCTCCAGTCCGCGCGCGGCGCGGAAGACAACCTTGTTGTGCAGCGTGCCGCCGCCGAGCGGGTGGGGATGGCAGACCACGGCCACGGCGGCGGGATCCTGAAGATCGCGATAGAGGGCCTCGAGCTTGCCGGCGCTCGAAAAAACATCGACATGACGGAGAGGTTTCGGATTCACAGTGCGCCTGACGTTTCGCGCACCGGCGAGAGTTTGACGAGGATGCGATCTCCTTCGAGCTTCACCTCATGCGTTGCGATGGTGAACTCGGCGTTGCCGGGGCAGAGGCCGGTGCGGACGTCGAATCCCCACAGATGCCACGGACAGACGATCTCGTTACCGATCAGATCCCCCTCGGCCAGCGGTCCGCCGCGATGGGGACAGGTATTGTCCGTCGCAAAGAACCCGCCGGCCGTGTGCGAGATGGCAACGCTCCGGTCATCGATCTTCACGGCTCGGATGCGCCCGAGGGGAAGGTCGGCAACGCGAAGGACTTCGGTAAAGGCTTCGTTCATCGGGGCGCACTGTAGCAAAGGTCGCTGGGTTGCTCGGTTACTGGGTTGCGCGGTCTCGCGGTTGCGCGGTCTCGCGGCGTTTTGTCTTCACAGTCTGGCATTGATTGCCTCGCCCCACCGCGCGACTACGAGACCGCGAGACCGCGCAACCCAGTTACTCAGCAACCTCCTACTTCACCTTCTCCCGCATCGCGCGATACGTCTTCCAATCGGGTTCCTGTCCGGCGGTGTTCAGGGTGATGGGGAAGGGATGGCCGGGGATGAGGCGATTGAGCGCGGCGCCGAACGCTTTGGGATCGGCAACGTACCAGAGCCACGTCCGCTCGCCGTTGCCGGTAACGATCATCATCAGATAGCCGACCCGGTCTCCCTGGATCGGATCGAGGGACGCCTCGAGCTTTGCAATCTGGGTAATGACTTTCTCCGATGGCAGGCCCTTGGCGTCGGGCGGGTACTTCCAGTGCATCTCGATGGCGTTCGGATATTTCGCCGGCTGCGCGTCCGCGGGGATGTCGTTGCGGACCTTCACGGAGAACAGGTTGCCTTGCTCCTTCGTGATCGTGGCGACCCAGCCGATGTTGGGCGGCTTGCCCTGCGTTGGTGTTGCCGCGGCGAGTACCGAGGCCATGAGCACCGCACCGAGTGCGGCCGCGATTCGTTTCATTCGGGGGATTCCTTTCATGAGAGCCAGACAGGATGCGGCACACCGCTTCGGCCGACTGCAGCTTCGCCGTCCCAGACGCCAGGGACCAGCGTGCCGCAATCGGGGCAGTGACCGTCATGCAAACGATAGGAAGTGACGCGGAAACCGACGCGGCCGATGACGACGGCGTCGCACGACGGACAGTGCGTGCTCTCCAGATCGCCGACCGCGCCGGGGATATTACCCGGATAGATGAACCGCAGCCCGGCTCGCCGGCCGATCTCGTAGCCGCGCAGGAGTTGCCGCGAGGACGTGTTCGCGTTCTCCGTCATCTTGTAATCCTGATGAAAGGCCGTGATGTGCCAGGGGATGTCGCGGTCGACGCTGGCCAGGAACTCGGCGATCTTCGTCAGCTCGTCATCGGAGTCGTTGAAGCCCGGCACGACCAGGGTCACCACCTCGACCCAGATGCCGCGCTGCTTGAGACCCTTGATCGTATCGAGCACCGGCTGGAGGGTCCCGCCGAGATCGCGGTAGTGCGCGTCGGAGAAACCCTTCAGATCGACCTTGTAGAGATCGACATAGGGGGCGATGTAGTCGAGCACCTTCTCCGTCCCGTTTCCATTCGAGACGTACGAGCAGACCAGTCCGGCCCGTCTCGCCTCCTTGAAAATCTCCACGGCCCACTCCGAGGTGATGAGCGGCTCGTTGTAGGTGGAGGTGATCACCTTCGCGCCGTGGCGTTTGGCGAGCTGGACGAGCTCCGCCGGCTCTAGGTCGACTGGCGATGCGCCGGCAACCGGATCGCGAAGGGCCTGCGAGGTAACCCAGTTCTGGCAGTAGCCGCAGTGATAGTCGCAGCCGAGCATGCCGAAGGAGAGCGCCAGCGCGCCGGGATAGGCGTGGAAGAACGGTTTCTTTTCGATCGGATCGACCTGCAGCGCGGCCGCGTATCCGCGTGGCACGCGCAGCACGCCGTCTTCGTTGTAGCGGACTTTGCAGATGCCTTTCAGTCCGTTGAGGATCTTGCAGCGATGGCCGCAGGCGTAGCAGCGCACGGCATCGTTTTCGAGTTTTTCGTACAGTTCCGGCGCTCCCTCGGCCGTCCTCATGGCCAGGACCTCGCCAAGCGCCGTCTGTCGTTCAGAAGTTATGGGCACGGCGAGGAAAACGCCGGGAATCAGGCGCGTATTGCGGGCACGCGTTGCGACGCGAAAAATACGACTGCCCGATTTGCGATGCTTTCACGGTCGAAATCGTATGTTGAATTCGTTTCGCTCATGACCGAATCGCCAACATCGCTGGCCAGGAGAATCTGATGAAGATCTCGTCCCCGAACCTCATCGCTGCCATGCTGCTCACCGCGTTCGTCATCGAGCGCGCCATCGCGGCGGGGGCGTTCTTCGTGTCGCTGTTTCGCCTCCGAGGAGAAGACCAGGCCGGGCGCGATGAGTTGAAACGTACCTTCTGGCGAACTCTGTTCGCCGGCTTGATCGCGGCGGCAGTCATCTACAACTTCCGCTGGATGCGGCTGCTTGCGACATTCAACGTATCCGGTCATGACATGGCCGACGCGGTGCTGACATGGCTCGTGCTCGTGAGCGGGACCGACCGCCTCTCGACGTTCATCGGCGCGGGCGCCGACAAAGCGGCCAGCTCGCGGGCGAAGGAAGCCGCGCTCGAAGTGCACGGAACGCTGGCCACGGATGACGACGCTTCCGGCGAGATCAACAAGCGGACGAAGCCGTGAGCAGGGCACGCGTCGAGTTGAGGTGGAGCCCGGACGAGCAACGGAAGCGCGTCCGGCGCAATGCGGCGATGACCGTCATCGTGCTGCTGGGGATGCTGTGGGCGATCTCCTGGGCGGAGGCGCCTGACAAGGGCAATACGGGAACGACGACCACCGCGACAGAAACCACCACGACCGCCTCCACAACGGCGACGACTACGACTACCACGACAACCACGCAGGCACCGCCAAGCCCTGCCGTTCCCTCGCTCGTTCTCTCCGCACCGAACATCGACTTCGGCGAGTTGCCGGTCGGAGGAGCGACGGAACGCCCGATCGCGTTCCGCAACGATGGCACGGTCGCCTTCGAGGCCACCGCGATCGCATTCGCCGGCGGCCGCGTTGCCGCTTTCGAGGTGAACCTCGGCGATTGCGGCCGCGTCGCGCCCGGCGCCGGCTGCACCGCGGCCGCCATCTTTCGACCGGCCGAGGCGAGAGACGAAAAGGCGCAGGTGGCCCTGCTCGATCGTTCCGGCGCGCAATCCGATGCCGTGACGCTCTCCGGCCGAGGCACTCCTCGGGTCGTACCGCCGGCCCCTCTCCCGCTATGGCATCACGTTGCGTTCGAGACATCGATGATCGAGGTGCCGCAGGGGACCGCGGCGAAGGAAATCGTCCGCAACAGCGGAGAGGACGTCGCGGTCATCGGAAAGGTTGCACTCGACGCAGACCCCTCGTTCACACTCGACCCGGCCGAGTGTCAGCCCAACCGGAAACTGGCGCCGGGCGAGACATGCACGGTGGTCGTGACGGCGGGGAAGGATCGTGGAGTACGCCTCGGTAATCTGCGCCTGTTTGACCCGGCCGGCCGCCAGGAAGACGTGGCGACCGTCATCAACGTGGCAATCCCGCGCCAGACCCCTCAGGTGCCGCCGGCGCGTTTCCGCTTGCCGGTACAGCGAATTACGCCAAGAACCTCACCGGCCACGACGACGCTGCATTGATCAGTGGACCGCCGGCAGGAAGTACATGGCCACCGCGATGACGGCGTAGACGGCCAGGAGCTGAACCCCTTCGTACCAGTTCGTCTCCCCGTCCATGACCAGGTACGAAAAGATGGCCACGCAGAGTCCGACGGCGAGCATCTCGAAAGGACTGAAAAGCAGATCGAGCGGGTGACCGAGCGGGTAGGAGAGAAAGACCAGCAGCGGCGTGACGAACAACGCGATCTGCACGCTCGACTGCATGGAGATGTTGAGCGCCGTATCCATCTGGTTGCGCGCCGCCAGCATCACCGCCGTCGAATGCTCGGCGGCGTTGCCGACGATCGCCAGCACGACGAAGCCGAGGAAGACTTCGTTCATCCCCCACGCCTTCCCCGCCGCTCCAACGGCACTGACAAGCCCCTCGGCGACGACACTCATCAGCACACTGGCGAAAAGCAGAAGACTGATGGCCCGCTTGACACTCCAGACTTCGTCGTCCGCCATCTCCGGCGTCTCGGTGACCGCGGCGAGCCTGTCTTTGTGCGTCTTGAACGCGAAGAACAACCCGAGGACGTAGACGACGATCAGGATGATGGCCGTCCCCACCGACACCTGATGAATGAGCTGCGGTTGATGCGCCGACTGCGCGGAGCGGAAGAAGAGCGCCGGCACGAGAAACGAAGCGACGGCCAGGATCAGTTGCCCGGCCTGCGATTCGGCGGCCAGAGCATTGAATTTGAGCGTGCGATGCTTCGAGCCTCCGACCAGCATCGAAAGACCGGCTACGAAGAGGAGGTTGCCGACGATCGACCCGGTGAACGAGGCCCGAACAACCCCCGGAAGCCCGGCCCGTATGGCGAAGATGGCGATGACCATCTCCGCGAAGTTCCCGAAGGTGGCGTTGAAAAGGGCGCCGTACGTAGACCCCATCCGATGCGCCAACTGCTCGGTGCTCAGGCCGATCCATGCCGCCAGCGGAAGCACTGCCGCACAGGCGAAGACAAACTCCCACACGAGACTGGCATGCGCGAACTGCATCCCGATGGCGATGGGGATCGTGGCGTAGAGGAGCCAGGTGAGGAGACGCTTCATTTTCTGAAACAACACTCTATCCTGACGGTCCGCGCAGCGGGCCTGTCAGGATCTCCGGTTCGAATTCGCGTCTCTTACGATGGGCACAGCTCGCGCGGCCTGTCAGGATGGGATATTGCCATGATCAACACTGAAGCCAGCGGCCACATCACCACCATCACCCTCAACCGCCCCGAAAAACTGAACGCCTTCAGCGGAACGATGCGCGAGGATCTGCTGGCGGCGTTGCGCGCCGCCGCCGGCGATCCGGGCTGCCGCGTCGTCGTGATCACTGGGGCCGGACGAGCCTTCTGCGCAGGCGGCGACGTCGAATACATGTCAGGCCTGCAGAAGGACGGCAATGTCGATGCCTTCCGCAAGCTTCTCGACGCCGGCCGCGACGTCGTAACCACGATCGTGGAGATGGCCAAGCCGGTCATCGCCTCGATCAACGGCATCGCTGCCGGCGCGGGCTGCAATCTGGCCCTGGCCTGCGACTATCGCATCGCCTCGGATACTGCGAAGCTCGGCGAGACCTTCGTCCGCATCGGCATCCATCCCGACTGGGGCGGCACCTGGTTCCTCCCTCGGCTCGTCGGTCCGAGCCGCGCACTCGAGCTTCTGATGACAGGACGCATGGTCGACGCCGCCGAAGCGCTGTCGATCGGAATGGTCGATCGGGTCGTGCCTGCATCTGAGCTTCCGTCGCAGACAACCGCCCTTGCACGCGCGATCGCAGAAGGTCCGCCCATTGCGATCGCGGACATCAAACGCGCGCTCGCGGCATCGCGCACGAACGCGCTCCGCGCGCAAGTCGACCTCGAGAGTGAGCATCAGTTGCGCGCGTTTCTTTCCCATGATGCCGCGGAAGGGCTGTCCGCGCTCTTCGAGAAGAGGGCGGCGAGGTTTGAAGGGAAGTGAGTAGGGTCAAATCTTGAAAGCCTCGCCACTCCCTTCGTCGAGAGCCCTTCTCCCACCGCGGTTTCTTGCGGGGGGAGAAGGTGCCGAAGGCGGATGAGGGGGGCGCTTTACGAGATACGCGCGATTTACCGACGCTGGTCCGAGAGCGCTCGAAGGCGCGCGAATGACGTACGTGTGAAACGCCCCCCTCATCCGGCTTCGCCACCTTCTCCCCCCACAAGAAACCGTGGGGGGAGAAGGACTCTCGATTGGAGGTACTGCCGAGAACGAACCGCTCGCACAACTCCACATCGTCCCAAGTTCGCCACCACCAAGGTGCAGGCGATGCCACTCAGCGTGTGAGAATTGCGGGCTCGCACCACTGGCTATCCTCTTTGAGCCGCTATCGCGGCGCCGTCAACATCCAAACGCAACCTACATGTCGTCCGTCTGGAACTCGTGATCATCGAAGAAGAAGGCGAAACCGCGGCCTTTGCGCTTCTCCATCGTCGTGCCGTCAACGGGGCACTTGAACGTCTCGTCCTTCTTCCCATCGGGAACGCGCAGCATCGTGTGGTCTTTGGGACAGACAAACCACGTCTGGGCATTGGGAACCCGCGGCAGGACGCGCATGCCTGGGCCGAAGTCCATACCGTCGATCATGACGCGCGGACGGTCGGGACCGGTGACCCAGGTGTGGATTCCATCCTTGCCGCCGCGTTCGATACGGACAGTTCCGTCGCCGCCGCGGACGATGGTCACATTGCGCGTTTTCCCCGCGCCCTCGATCTTCACGTCGATCGTGTCGCCGTTGCGCTTGACCGTGATGGTGTTGTCGCCGTCGACGAGTTTTTTCGTCTCACCGTCCTTCATATCGGACGGCGAGATCGTCAGCCGGCTCGAGCTGCCGCCGTCGGCCGCGTAGACGATTGCCGCTCCGGCCAGGAGCACACAAAGAAGCACTGCAAACACAGCGTAGCGTTTCATGACATTCCTCCTTGCCCGTTGGACGACCGGAATTGGAGACGGTTACCCGGGAGGGATCAGTTGTAACAGCGGCGCGCTACCGCGGACTGCTTATGCACTCGTCAGAGCTTCAGTACGAGCCTCAGTCCTTCGTCGAGTTGTCGGAGAGACCCATCGTCCAGCCGTCCGATCCTTTCTGTGAACACCGACTTGGACACAGTAAGGAGCTGAGAAACGTTCACGACCGATTTTCTGGACAGGCCCGTCCCGCGAACAAGGGCGAAGTTTCCGGGAGCGCCAGCGAGGGCCAGATTGGAGGTGATCGCGGCGATGACGACCGTCTGAATCGGGCTTTCATTGAAGTCATTCGATTGAATGACTACGACCGGACGGCGATAACCAGGGGATGAGCCTTGCGGTGCGGGAAGCGACGCCCACCAGATCTCGCCACGCCTCACCACTTCTCCGGCGGAAGAGCAATCGATTGCATGAGGGCCAGAGCAGTATCCAGCTCGCTGTTTTGGCCGGCGTACACCTCGTCCAATTTCTCCCGAACGCGCTGAGAGGAGTGCCGCTCGGCATACTCCGCGATCGCCCGCGCATAGAGCTGGCTGCGAGAGACTTCGAGCCTTTCGGCGAGCTCCTCGGCCTTCGCGAACAGATCATCGGGAATCGAAATCGCGGTCTTCACGCCACCAGTATAACCCGAGTTATACTTTCGCGCCTTCCTGTTTGATCGTCCTCGCCACCACCAGCGTCTCATCGTCCTTCTGCGGCGCCTCGGCGACGAAGGCGTCGACGGCTTCGGCGATGGCGTTGCGGACGGCGTCCGCCGAGGAGTTGGCGTGGCGCGACAGGAGCTCCTCGAAGGCCTCGTTGCCCCATTCGTCGCCGGCAGCGTTTTCGGCTTCGCAGATGCCGTCGCTGTAGAGAACGACGGTGGAGCCGGCAGTGAACGGGCGCGTCTGGGTCATGTACTTCGACGAGCCAAGGATCCCGATCGGCAGGCCGTGAGAACGCAGTTGCTCGATGTGGCCGCCGGTGACGACGTAGCAGGGATTGTGGCCGGCATTGATGAACTGAATCGTCTCCGCTTCCGGATCGATCGTAGCGATGATCATGGTGATGAACTTGTTCTCGGCGGACCAGCTATGGATGTGGCGATTGAGCTCGGTTGCGATATCCCCGAGCTCCCGTCCTTCGGCGAAAAGAAGCTGAATGGCGGCGTGAAAGGCCGACACCAGCAACGCCGCCGGCATCGATTTCCCCGAGACGTCAGCCACGACCATCGTCAACGTTCCCTCGCGCCGGAAAAAAGCGTGGTAATCGCCGCCGACCTGTTTGGCCGGCCGCGAAAGCGCCGCCAGCTCGATGCCATCGATGACCGGAATCGACTTCGGCAGAATGTCGCTCTGGATCGTCGCGGCCAGGTCGAGCTCCCGCTGCATGGCCTGCTTCTCGAGCGCTTCCTTGTGCAACCGGGCGTTCTCGAGGGCGATGGCGACCTGATTGGCGAAGAGCGAGAGGAGGCGCAGCTCGTTCGCCTCGAACGCGCCGACGTCTCCTTCGCGCGTCTCGCGGTCGCCGGCGGCGAGCACGCCGATCACGGCGTTGTTACCCTTGATCGGCACGGCCACCGTGGCGATGCAGCCGGGGAAAATACACTCCGACGTGTCTTCGAAGGTGAGAGCCTCACCGGCGGCGATGACGCGGTCGGTGATCTCGTCGTCGAGAAAATCGGAGCGGGTATCGCCGAAGGAGCGGTAGACGCGGAAGCGGTCGCCATCGCGGAGGAAAAGCGCGGCGCGGCGGGCGTTGATCAGAGAGATCATCCGGAAGAGGATCTCGTCCGCCAGGGCGTCGATGTTCAACGTGCCGGCGATGGAGAGACCGATGTCGTAGAGCGACTCCAGCTCCCAGAGGCGGTACTTGAGCTGAAAGTCGCCTTCGCGCATCTCCTGCGAGAGGCGGTGATTGCTCAGCAGCGACGCCGCGAACGACCCCGCCGCGTTGAGCATCTGCAGATCCTCGTCCGAGGCGGCATGGCCGGTGAGAGCAACGACGCCGAAATGGTCGCGGGACGTGCGCATCGGAATCACGTGGCTCGGCGTCGGCTCGAGCAGCGATCCGGCGTCGGGCGCTTCGAGATCGAGGATCTCCGGGGCGACGCACTGGCCCGACTTCGCCGCAAGCCGCATCGCCGTTCCGCGCCCCTCCCGCATGTAGACGGCGCCGACGTCGTACGGCGTGTGTCTGTTGAAGGCCTCGAAGATCAGCGTCCCATGGGATGGGAGCGCTGCCCGCTCGAGCTGCTGCAGGTCCTGCAGTAACTCCGCGAAGTGGTGAGCGAGTTGGGGCATGAGGAGGGTGGAAGGATAACAGTTGCTGACGCGGTCGCGGGGTTGCGAGGTCTCGCGGTTGCGCGGTGTTCACTTCGAGACCGCGTAACCGCGAGACCGCGCTACCTCATAACCCCAGCTCCTTCATGGCCGCCTCTTCGTTGTCGAAGATCCTGGCGTAGTTGGCCAGTCCCATGATCTGGAAGGTTTTGTGGATGACCGGGGTGAGGCAGCAGAAGGCGATGGTTCCGCCCTTGTCGATCATTTTCTCGATGATCTCGATGAGGATGCTGATGCCGATGGAGTTGACGATTTTCGTTTCGCGCAGGTTGAGCAGGAGCGTGCGCACGTCGGCATCCATCAACTCGTAGGCACGGTTGGCGATCTCTTCGCCGCCGACGTTGTTGATGTAGCCCTTCGTGTAGAGCACCGCACCATTCGGCTTGCGGTCGACCGCGACTTTCAGTTCCTCAGTCATGATTCTTTCTTCTCGTATTTGACCATATGGATGGTGGTTCCGCCGCCCGACGACGTCGAGATGCTTACCTCGTCCATGTGCGCCTCGATCAGTTGCAATCCTCGGCCGCGTTTGTGTGAGACGCCGGCTGCGGGCCGGCGGGATCGGGCCTCCTCCGGATCGAATCCCCGACCATGATCAGTGATCCAGACATCGATACGGCTGCCGTCGCCCTTGGAAGTGCCGACGAATCTTAAATAGATGCGGTTGTCGGCGCAACCGGAATGCTCCCGAGCGTTGATGCATGCCTCGATGATCGCATGAGTCATCTCATCGATCTTCTCGGAGCTCATGCCGAGCTCGCGGGCGAGATTTCCGGCCGCGCGGGCGGCTGCGATCTCGATATCCGCGACCATCGGAAGAGTCAGCTCCATCTGCCGCTCGGCGGTCGTCGTCATTTCGGAGGGATCCTCAACGACGCGATCAAAAGCCGAGAAGCAGTGCCACCGCGGACTTGATCCAATCGGGGATGCCGCCCATCTGGTCGATGGCCAGGAGAGCGAACGTATTGATCGCCAGCAGCATCGGAAGCGCGTACTGGACGGAAACGGCGTTGGTGCGGGTTTCGGCGATGCTTTTCATGGTGTCCCCCCTCATGTGTCGGGACCACCCAAGAGCAACGCCACTGCCACGCCTTGTTTTTCTGCTGCACTCTCTCTAAGCCTCTGATATCGCTAAGTTTACATGGAAACACATCGAAATGTGACGAAGTGTGCAACTGTAGAGAAACGCCACACATGCAAGGTTTCAAACTTTTTAGTTGTCATAAGTAACTGCAATCAAGATGGTTATCAGTGAACGTCCCAAGAGTCCACAGTTGGGGCTAATTGGGACATCGCTTCCCGCATCCGGTAGAGCGTCTTGCGGTCGACGCCGAGGATCTTGGCCGCTTTGGACATGTTTCCCTTGGTATAGGTCAGGACGCGGGTGACGTAACGGCGCTCCAGTTCGTTCAGGGATGGGAAATCGGTCAGCATCTCCACCCCCCCCGCTCCGGAGGCCGATTCGGGAAGCGCCAGATCGCCGGGATCGATCACCGGGTCGGTGGTCAGCGCCAGCGAGCCCTCCACCAGGTTCTCGAGCTCGCGTACGTTGCCGGGGAAGGGATAGCGCATCAGTTTCTGCAGCGCCTCCTGGGTGATGCGCACGTCGCTGAGCCCTTCGCGCTTGCCGTATTTGTCGAGGAAGAAGCGGACCAGCTTGGGGATGTCCTCCTTCCGGTCGCGAAGCGGCGGAAGGACGATCTCGACGACCTTCAGGCGATAGTAGAGATCCTGCCGGAACTCGGTCTTCTCGATCATCTGCTCGAGATCGCGGTGCGTGGCGGCCAGGATGCGGACGTCGATGGGGATACGGCGCCGGCCGCCGAGCTTCTCCACCTCGCGCTCCTGCAGCACGCGCAGCAGCTTGGCCTGCAGCGCCAGCGGGATGTCGCCGACCTCGTCGAGAAAGATGGTCCCCCCTTTGGCCAGCTCGAACTTGCCCGGCCGCGCGTCGACGCCGGTGGCCACACCGCGCTCGATTCCGAAGAGCTCCGATTCCAGGAGCGTCTCCGGGAGGGCCGCGCAGTTGATGGCCACGAACGGGCCGTCTTTGCGCGGCGAGTTGCCGTGGATCAGGCGCGCCACCATCTCCTTGCCGGTTCCCGACTCGCCGCGAATGAGCACGCTGGCCTGCGAGTCGGCCACGCGCGCCACGAGGTCGATGACCCGCTGCATCTTCGGCGAGTCGCCGATCATGAGCCGGTCGTTGTAGTCGCGCAGCATCCGCTGTTTTAGATTCCGGTTTTCGTCCTCGAGCGTCTCGCGCAGCACGGAGAGCTTGTAAAAGTTGCGGGCGTTGTCGATGGCCGCGCCGCCGATGGCCGCCAGCGAGACCAGGAAGCGAAGGTCGTCCTCGACAAAGCTGCCGCTCTTCGCGCCGCGCTCTTCCTTGCCCCCCACGCCGATGATGCCGATGATTGTCTCGCCGGAGATCATCGGCGCCAGCAGAAGATCGCTCCCGGCTCCGCCGAGAAACTTCGAGACCGTCACCGACATCGGCTCACGCGAGGCCAGCACCTGCTTGATCGGCGGCTCGGCCAGGATGGCATTGGCCGGCGCGGGGATCTCGACGCCGAACGTGAAGATCTGCTGGACGTTGAGTTTTTCGTCGAGCGAAAAGACGAAGCCCACCATGGCATCGAGCACGGCGATGGCGCGGTGCATGAGCTCCTCGATCAGCTCCCCTTCCGGCCGCAGCGTGTTCAACGCACGGCCGACGTCGTAGAGCGCCTCCAGTTGGAGGAGCTTGCGGCGAAGCTCGAAGTTGGATTGTTGGGCCATGTTGGTGGTTGCTGGGTTGCTTGGTTGCTTGGTTGCTCGGTCGCTGAGTCGCTGGTTTAGGTACTCAGCAACTTAGCAACCCTGCAACCTTGCAACCCATCGTCAACCCCTCGTCAGTCCCTTCCTACCGCCTTCCTACACTCCCCGAGAAGGAAATCGCAGTTCCAACTGGCATAGAACGCCGGATCCATGGCGTAAATGCGTACGAACAAAGGGGCCGCTTCGTCGAAACGGCCTCGCTTCATCTCCGTCCGGGCCAGAAAATAGACGGCCCGGATCGTCTGCGGATCGATCTCGTTCTTTTCGACGATGCTCCGGAACCCGAGCTCGGCCTCCGGAAACTGTCTCCGCTGGTAGGCACAGAGCGCCTTCGAGTAGTCGTCCGCTCCGCCGCAGGTGGAGGGCGGCTTGCCTTCCGCCGAGACGGCAAGAGCGAGGAAGAGGACGAGCAGCGAGCAGCGCATCGTGATCAGTTTAGACGGTTTTCACGCGGAGACGCGGAGACGCGGAGAACTTGGCACTCCGCGCCTCCGCGTCTCCGCGTGAACCCGTCTCCCTTTCGCAATAGACTCCATCGATGAATCTCGGCATCATCGGCAGCGGCCGCGCCGCGTGGGCCTTCGCCTCCACCTGGCGCCGCATCGGCTGGCCGATCGCAGGGATCGTCACGCGCGGCGTGGAGTGGGATATCGCGCCCAGGAAGACGATCGCCGAGCTGGCGATGACATCCGACATCCTCCTCGTCGCCGTCAGCGACCGCGCCATCGAAGACGTCGTTGCCGCGATCCCGGAGACGAAGGCGATCATCGTCCATCCGAGCGGCGCACTGCCCGCGCTCCGAGGGGGCTTCTCGCTTCATCCGCTCAAGTCACTCCCACCAGTCGGCGAGCCCTCCGACCTGGCCGGCACGCTGCTCGTCTTCGAAGGGCGGCATCGGAAGGTCGCCGAGCGGATTGCGGCTGCCGCCGGCGCCCGATTCGCGGCAATCGCACCGGAGGCCAAGGCCCGCTACCACGCCGCGGCGGTGTTCGGATCAAACTACGTGGCGGCCCTGCTCGACATCGCCGAGGAGCTGATCGGGATCGACGACGTACGGGAAGACCTCGCCGCGCTGGCGCGCTCCGCCATCGACAACTGGCTGGCCCACACCGACGGGCAACGCTTCACTGGTCCGGCCGCCCGCGGCGATGCGGCCGTCATCGAACGCCACCTCGCCGCCCTGCACGAACGGCCGGAACTTGCAGAGATCTACCGACTTCTGGCCGCGCGCATTGTTGCGACCGCAAAGTAGCGGGTGCTACCATCGACCCCCTTTCGATCGGAGCGCGGGTGGAATGGTCTTCTTTAATTACGCGACGATGCAGATGGCCGCGAAGATCGTTTACTACGGTCCGGGCCTCTGTGGAAAGACGACCAACCTGCACCACATCTACGCCAAAACCTCACCGCAGAGCCGCGGCGAGATGGTGAGCCTGGAGACGGAAACCGACCGAACGCTCTTTTTTGATCTGCTGCCCATCGACGTCGGCGTCATCGGCGGATTCAAGACCCGCCTCCAGCTCTACACCATCCCCGGCCAGGTCTTCTACAACACCACGCGCAAGCTCGTCCTCAAAGGGGTCGACGGCATCGTCTTCGTGGCCGACTCCCAGAAACCGATGCTCGACGCCAACCTGGAGAGCTTCAAGAACCTGCGCGAGAACCTCGGCGAGATCGGCCTGTCGATCGACGAGATCCCGCTCATCCTGCAGCTCAACAAGCGCGATCTGCCCAACATCGCACCAGTCGACGACGTCCTCGACATCGTCGATCCCGAGCGGAAATACGACTGGGTCGAGGCCGTGGCCTCGCGCGGCGACGGCGTCTTCGAGACCCTGAAGGTGATCTCGAAGCTGACGCTGCGAACGCTGCGCCGCCGCATGACCGGCGAGGAGCCAGCCAAAGCGACGCCGCGCCGTCCGCCCGCCGACGCCACCTTCAAGGTCCGGGAGGACGTCGCCGCGCCGGCGCCCGTCTCCAAGGTCTCCACCGCTCCCATCGCCGCCTACAACCCGCAGCCTGCCCCGCAGGTCATCGAGCCTTTCGATGAGCTCTCCCCCGATGACGAGATCGAGATTCCGCCGATGCCGACCATCGCGGAGCCGCCGGTCGTCCATCCCGAGCCTCCGCCGGAAGAAATCGCCGCGCCGGAACCGGAACCTCTTCCGGAGCCGGTCGCCGCGGCGCCCGAGCCGGAGATCGATTTCAGTCAGACGGAGAAGCAGGTCAAAGGGGAGCCCGACGTCAAACACGTCAAGGTTCGCTCGTCCATCGACATCATGGCCGAGCTGGAATCGCTCCGGAAACGGGCCACGCAATCGACACCCAAGCCGGCCACGAAAAAAGAAACGTCACCGCTCGACGCCCTCCGCCATCCTCCCAAACCGAAGCGCGACGTCCACCGCACCGTGACCCTGCCGATGGCCCCGGGGACGCTGGCGAAGTCGAAACAGTTGCGGGTTACGGTATCCTTTGAAAATGACAACGGGGTCGTTCAGAAACAGGAGCAGTCGCTCGACCTCGGCGAGACGAGCGATATCCAGTCACTCTCGGTCAATCTGAAGTTCGAAGATCTCTAAGGGTGGGAAGGGGGTTGTGATGATGCTGAGGCGCGCCGTCGTGCTGCTGGTCGCCGTCTACGCCGCTGCCTGTGCGACGTCGACCCCTCCGCCGAAACCGGTCGCCGCCGCCGTATCGGCTCCCGTCCATCAACCACCCTCGGCGGCAAAACTCCAGGCCGACGATTACCGCCGCGCGCTCGAGGCGGCCTACTCCGAGATCGTCGCCCGCGAAGGAAAGCCGGTCCTCGAACCGAAGGTCGACGTCGAAGCCGCGGCATCGATCCCCATCCCCGATCACCGCACCATCCGCGGCGCCCTGCAGTACTTCACCACCGACCTCAAACCGAGCATCCAGGAGTCACTCATCCGCTCGGCGAAATACAAGAAGCTGATCGACAAGGCGCTGGACGACTACAAACTCCCCCGCGGGCTGGCCTATCTCCCGGTGATCGAGAGCGCGTACATACCGACGGTTACCTCCCGCGCTGGTGCCCACGGCATCTGGCAGTTCATGCCGGAAACGGCCCGCGAGTACGGCCTGCGCGTCGACTGGTGGGTCGACGAGCGCGCCGATCCCGAGCGATCCACGCGTGCCGCCGCCGCCTACCTCAAAGATCTCTATCGCCAGTTCAACGACTGGCCGCTCGCTCTGGCCGCCTACAACGCCGGTCCCGGCCGCATCCGGCGGGCCTTGAATGACACGGGCGGTACGACGTTCTGGGACCTGCTGGAAAATGAAGCGGTACCGAAAGAGACACGCGGCTACGTGCCGACGTTCTTCGCCACGCTGACGATCGCCAGCGATCCGGACACCTACGGTTTCCGCCTCGGCAAGCCTCTCGAGCTCGATCTCAAACCGGTCGAAGTCGAGGGTCCGCTATCGCTGCGGTACCTGGCCTCGGTGGGAAAAGTCGACGAAGCGGTGCTGCGCGAGCTCAATCCCTCTCTTCGCCAGGGCATCGTCCCCCCCGGCAAAACCACCGTGCGCATTCCGTCCAAAGCCGCCGATGCCGTCATCGCCCGCGCCGCGACGCTGAAGAATGACGATGCCAACGTCGCCATCTGTTCGTACACGCTCCGCGAGGGAGAGTCACTCAAACGGCTGGCCCGCTCCCTCGGCACCGACGTCGACACGCTCGTGGCGATGAACAACCTCCGTTCCGACTCGGCCATCAGCGAAGGCGACTCGATCTACCTCCCCGTCCGCGCCCGCGAGCTCGGGACGCTCCTTTCACACAGCGACGCCTACTACGCCGTGAAAAAAGGCGACACGTACTACTCGATCGCCAAAAGCCACAACCTGACCGTCGACGAGCTCCTCGAGCTCAACGAGATCGGCTCCGACCACATGTTGCATCCCGGCGAACGGCTGCGGGTCGCCGCGCCGCGGGCGGTCACGGCCGGCGGGATGTGAACTCCGGGACAACGCCACACCCCGCATCGCCACGCGACGCTCCCCGTGTAGCAAGACAACTTGGGTTGCGAAGCGCGCAGTTGAAACGTAGGTCGGACTCTCCAGTCCGACCGGAGCTTGGAGGGGTGTGTCTCGTCACCAGCCGCGCAAGTACCGGTCGGACTGGAGAGTCCGACCTACGTTTAACACGCTCCGTGTGCCTCGGTGGGACACCCCACCGTACCCCAGTGGGGCACCCACCGTACCCCAGTGGGACACGCACCGTGTCCCATTGGGGCACACACCGTGTCCCAGCGGGGCACCGACCGTGTCCCAGCGGGGCACCGACCGTGTCCCGGTGGGGCACGCACCGTGTCCCAGTGGGGCACCCACCGTGTCCCAGCGGGGCACCGACCGTGTCCCAGCGGGGCACCGACCGTGTGTTGTCGCAGCGCTCGTTCCTCAAAGGCATCGAATGGGCGAATCTGGTCCGCCGCGAACAGCTCGCGTTCATCGCGTCCCAGGTGTACTCGTTCGGGTCGCAGCTCGCACGGAGCCCCGTCAACGCGGACCTCGCGCCACAGGTGGAGGAGATCAAGCGGCTGAAGACTCACGCGCCGCAAGAAGGCACCGCAGATTCCTAAGACGCCGTCTCCGACGCCGGCACCTGTCGCCGTCACGTCCACAGCACCGAAAGCGTAATGTAGAGGAGGTAGTGAACCCCGCGCGCAAGCAGGCGTGCTCGGGTTCCATGACAGTCATGAAAACCTCAATGCATCCCAGAGTGCCGTGGCGCTCGTGCACCAGGCCCTCGACGTGTTGCGGCGCACCGAGCACGGGCCGCGACGGCCACGTGGGCGACAAAGACGCGCGCCAACGCCGCGCCGCCGGCCACCAATTCCGTCGCCTCGATGGTGATTTCGTCTCCCGCTCGCATGAAGGCGAGCAAAATACGCCAATGCGTCGAACAATTCTCATCGCGCTCCTTTTCGCTCTGCCCGCCGAAGCCGCGAAGTACGCGCTGCGCGGCACTGTGGTCACACCGGAGGACGTCATCGTCAATGGCATCGTGGTCGTCGACGGCAACACCATCGCCGACGTGGTGACTACGCCGCCGGCGGGGATGACCGTCATCGACACCGGCGGTCTGATCTTTCCCGGCCTCATCGACCTGCACAATCACGTCACTTGGAACGCCTTCCCGCGCTGGCGGGCGAAGCGCGCGGTCACCGCGCGGTACGACTGGCTGGCCGATCCCGACTACCTCGCCACGCTGAACACCCCGCACGGCCAAGTGGTGAAGACGAACCCGTGCGATCTCGAGCGCTACGGTGAGGTAAAGGCGATGGTGAACGGCGCGACCGCCATCGCCGGGAGCCTGGACGACCCGTGCGACAAAGGGCTCATCCGCAACATCGACTACGACCCCGGCTTCGCCGGCAAGGCGCCGGCGCAGTACCGCGTCTTCCCGTTCGAGCTGGACGCCGCGAAGGACACCGAGGGAATCGTCCGCAAGGCGTTGGCCGACGGCACCAACGTGATCATCCATCTTGCCGAGGGGATCACCGAGAGTACGCGCCGCGAACTGAACATGTTAAAGGCGCACGGCTTCATGACCAGGGGACTCATCGCCATCCACGGCGTGGCTCTCAACGCGAACGATTTCGTGGCGCTGAAGAAAGCGGAGGTCGGGCTGGTCTGGTCGCCGCGCAGCAATCTCGAGCTCTACGGCACCACAGTCGACCTCAAGGCGGCCCTCGGCGCGCAGCTCAGCATCGCCCTCTCGCCCGACTGGAGCCCGTCAGGCAGCGCCGGGATGATCCCGGAGATGACGTACGCCTGGCGCTGGCTGGAGGACGTCGACACGCCGCTCACCGCGAAGAACATCGTCGAGATGGCGACCGTGAACCCCGCAGCGCTCATCGGCGACAAAACCGGACGGATCGAGAAGGGCTACGCCGCGGACCTCCTCGTCGTCGCGCGCCAAAGCCGCGGCGAGTCGTACGAGACGCTGCTCGAAACCGAGCCGGCCGGCGTGAAACTCGTCGTCGTCGGCGGCAAGCCGCTCTACGGCGACGGCGCCCTTCTGGCGAAGGTCAATCCCGCCGCGAAGACGGAGCCGATCACCGTCTGCGGCGCCGCGAAGGTGATCGACATGTCCGACAGCGACGACGGCAAGGGCATCACCTGGGCCGCGACGCGCGCCAACCTCAGCGCCGCGATGTCGAAGCTCTCGCCGCCCGTCGCGCTGGCGGAGCTGGTCGACTGCAGATGACGCGGCTGCTGCTGCTCGCGCTGGTGCTCGCCCTCGCCTGCGCGTTGAGGGAGGTATCGGGGCCGGACCTTCGCTTTTCGGATTGATGAAAAGCTTTATCCGCAGATGACGCAGATAGAACGCAGATGAAGACGGTTTTATCTGCGAACATCTGCGTCATATGCGGATCGTCGTCTCTAGTCGCAAACCATCTTTGACGTGAAATCGGGTGTGGAGTACGCTCCACATATGAACACGATACAGGTGGTGATCGAAGAGGATCTGCTCCGCTCTGCTGATCGGGTGGCGCGGCGACTCAAGGTCAACCGTTCCGCCCTGATACGCGATGCGCTCCGAGGCCACTTGCAGCGTTTGCGTACGGCGGATCTCGAGCGTCGCGAGCGCGATGCCTATGAGCGGACTCCTGACGATCCCGCCGAGTTTGCCCCCTGGGACGGAGTCGCTGCGTGGCCGGAAAAGTAGCGCGCGGCGATATCCGCCTCTTCCGATTTCCCGAGCCCGACAAACAGCGGCCGGTGCTGGTCCTCACCCGCGACTCAATCATCGACCACCTCTCGCGGATCACGATCGCTCCGGTGACCTCCACCATCCGCGGCGTCGCATCGGAGGTCGTACTCGGCCCGGATGATGGGATGAAGGACGCGTGTGCCGTGAACCTGCACAACATCGTGACAGTCCCGAAGGCCGGGCTGGGACGGCTCGTGGTCAGTCTCGACGCACGCAAGATGGATCAGGTTTGCTCCGCAATCGCGTTCGCCCTCGGTTGCAGCCGATAGGCTTGAGAGGCGCCGCAGGGTTCGGAATGACAGACCTACAATTCCACTAATGCACCGCCTCGCCTTCCTGACGCTGGTTCTGACCACCACCCTTTTCGCCCGCGTCGATCACTTCGACATCACCTCCCGTACCGACTACCTCAACGGCAAGTCATTCGGCCTCGCCGGCGCGTACGAGCGCATTCAGGGGCGGGCGTATTTCGTCGTCGATCCCGCGAATGCGCACGACCGCGTCATCGTCGATCTCGACAAAGCGCCGCGCAACGCCAAAGGTGAGGTCGAGTTTTCCGCGGACGTCGACCTGCTCGTGCCGAAGAAGGGGGGCAACGGGACGATCTTTATCGACGTGCCCAACCGCGGCGAACGGTTCTTCTTCCGCGACCAGGGCCCGGATGAGTACTACGTGCGGCAAGGCTATACGCTCGCCGAGGTGGGATGGCAGTTCGACGTGCGGCCGGATCCGAAACTGTTGCGGCTCTACGCACCGGTCGCGCGCGGGATCACCGGCCGGGTACGCGCGGATTTCGTCGTCGTCGACAATACGCTCGACCATCCTCTCGGTCATGTGATCACCGGCACGATCGGCGGCACCGGTTACCCGGTGGCCGACATCAACGCCGGCGATGCCGTGCTCACCGAGCGCGACGCGCCGCTCGCGCAACGGAAAGCGATCGACCGGAAGGCCTGGCGCTTCAGCGATGACCACACAATCCACCTCGATGACGGCTTCGTCCCCGGGAGGATCTACGAAGTCATCTACACCGCCAAAGATCCCGCCGTCGTCGGCTGCGGTCTCACCGCGGTGCGCGACTTCGCCGCGTATGCGAAACATGATCCGCAAGCGATCATCCATGCGGCGCGCGCGTATGCCATGGGCATCTCGCAAACCGGGCGTTTTCTGAGACACCTCGTCTGGCAAGGATTCAACGCGGACGAAGAGGGGCGGCAGGTGTTCGACGCGCTGCTGGTCTACGTCGCCGGCGCCGGGCGCGGTTCCTTCAATCACCGTTTCGCCCAGCCATCGCGCGACGCGCAGCCGCTCTCGCCGCTCTTCTACCCGACCGACGTCTTCCCCTTCACCGACAATCCGGAGACCGATCCGCGCACCGGCGTCACGGCCGGCCTGCTCGACCGTGCCCGCGCCGAGCACGTCGTACCGAAGATCTTCTACGTCAACACGGCCTATGAATACTGGTCACGCGGCGCCTCGCTCATCCACACCACGCCTGACGGCAAGTCCGACGTGGAGATTCCGGCCGAGGTGCGCATCTACTTCGTGGCCAGCGTGGCGCATATCGGAGGAGCGTATCCGCCCGCGCACAACGAGGAGCGATCGATTCTCGGACAGCAGTTCGACAACCCGATGCGCATCGAACAGTTGCGGCACGGCTTCACCGCCGCGCTCGACGCCTGGGCTCGCGAAGGGATCGCCCCTCTGGACAGCCGCTACCCGCGCATCTCCCTCGGCACGCTCGTGCCGGTCAGCGGACTGGCGTTGAAGAGCATTCACGGCGTCGATCTCCCCCGCTTCAACTACGAGGTCTACCGCACTGACCTCGGCGCCGACTGGAGCCGAGGCATCACCACCGAGCCGCCGCGCGTCGACGGCGTCTACCCGACGCTGGTACCGCAGATCGACAGCGACGGCATCGACATCGCCGGCGTTCATCTGCCGGAGGTCGCCGTCCCGCTGGCGACTTACACCGGCTGGAACCTTCGCGATCCGAAGATCGGCTTCCCCGATTCGCGAGCCAGTTTCGTCGGCTCGTACATCCCCTGGCCGAAAGCGGAGATCATCGAGCGCTACCACAATCGCGACGAGTACCTCGGCCGCTTCACCAGCGCTGCGCTCGATCGCCTCCACGAGCGCTTTCTCATCGCTGACGATCTGCCGCTCATCCTCGGCCGCGTCAGCGCGGAGTGGGAGGAGGCGACGAAGTAACGGCGCGATCCATGCACGCCTTTTCTTACGATGGCAAGAGGATTCGAAAGCAAGGCAGTTGAGTCCAATCGGCAGGATGCTGAGGACGCCCGCGCGTCGCGAAAAGGCGAGCGTATCGACATTCACGAGATCGAGCGCCGCCAGAGACGCGAAGGCCTCGAGCTCTCGCGTCGGCGTATCGTCCACGAGCTCGAGTCGACCACCAACGAACGCCGCCGCGAATCGCTGCGCGCCGCGCTCGCGCATCTGGATAGCGAGCTGGCGAAGATCGGTTAGTTTAAATCTGCATTTCTCACACGCTCACTTGAATTGCTTCCTCGAGAGCCTTGCCGCTCCCTTCGTCGAGAGTCCTTCTCCCCCCGCGGTTTTTTTGCGGGGGGAGAAGGTGCCGAAGGCGGATGAGGGGGGCGCTTCACGCGTCAGAAACGAACTTGCGTCACTGCCCAGGGGCCGCTTGAAAGCAGGAGTCGCGCACGAATAACGTCCTCGTGAAGCGCCCCCTCATCCGGCTTCGCCACCTTCTCCCCCAGCTGAAAAGCGCTGGGGGAGAAGGACTCTCGACAAAGGGAGTGGAAACGCTCTCTAGGGAACAATTCAAATGAGCTGTATTCGAGCGTGTGAGAAATGCGGGGTAGCGCGGTTTCGCGGTTTCGCGGTTTCGCGGTTTCGGAGTCTCGCGGTAACACCCAATCCCAGCAACCCAGCAACCGCGAGACCGCGCAACCCCGAGACCTCGCAACCGCATCCTTGAAATGCCACGCCCCCGCTGGTAGTTTCGCCCCCCACCATGGCCGAGAGCAGTGACTACAAAAAGACCCTGAACCTTCCGCAGACCTCTTTCTCGATGAAGGCCAACCTGCCGCAGAACGAGCCGAAGCGGCTCGAGCAGTGGCGCCTCATCGATCTGTACAAGCTCATTCGCGAGAAGTCGGAAGGGCGGCCGAAGTCGGTCCTGCACGACGGGCCGCCGTACGCGAACTACCACATTCACATGGGCCACGCCCTCAACAAGATCCTCAAAGACATCGTCGTCAAGTCGAAGACGATGATGGGATTCGACTCCCCCTACGTGCCGGGCTGGGACTGCCACGGCCTGCCGATCGAGCACGCCGTCGACAAGGAGATCGGCAGCTCGAAGAGGAAGGAGATGCCGCCGGCTGACTTCCGGCGCGCCTGCCGCGAACACGCCGAGAAGTTCGTCGCGATCCAGCGCCAGGACTTCATCCGCCTCGGCGTGTTCGGCGACTGGTTCCACCCGTACATGACCATGTCCTATCAGTACGAGTCGGACATCGCCTACGCCCTCGGCCGCTTCTTCCGGACCGGCATGGTCTACAAAGGGCTCAAGCCGGTGCACTGGTGCACCTACGACCAGTCGGCATTGGCGGAAGCAGAAGTTGAGTATGCCGATCACACCTCGCCATCGGTCTACGTGCGCTTCCGCCTCACCGACGAATCGGTGCTCAGTCTCGACCTGCCGATCGAGAAGCCGTGCTATGCGGTGATCTGGACGACGACGCCGTGGACGCTGCCGGCCAACCTGGCCATCGCCGTCAAGCCCGACTTCGACTACGCCGTCGTCGAGCACGACGACGAGCTCTTCATCATCGCCTCGGAGTTGCTGCCGGCTGTCGCCGCGAAATTCGGCTGGGCCGAGTATCACATCCGCAAAGTGTTCAAGGGCTCGATGTTCGAGCACCTTCGCTACCGTCACGCCTTCCTGCCGCGCGAAGGGATCTTCGTCCTCGGCGACTACGTCACGCTCGAGGCGGGCACCGGTCTCGTCCACACCGCCCCCGGTCACGGCGCGGATGACTTCTACACCGGTCAGCGTTACGGCCTCGAAACTTACACGCCCGTGAATCACCGCGGCGAGTTCACCGCCGATGTTCCGCTGTGGGCGGGCCTGCATGTGTTCAAAGCGAATCCGCTGATCGTGGAGCTGCTCCGCGAGCGCGGAGCATTGCTCCTTACCGAGACGATCACGCACTCCTATCCGCATTGCTGGCGCTGCAAGCACCCGGTCATCTTCCGCGCCACCGAGCAGTGGTTCATCTCCATGGACGATCACGATCTTCGTGGACGCGCCCTCGATGAGATCCACAAGGTCAAATGGTTCCCGGCCTGGGGCGAAGATCGCATGGCGGGCATGGTCGAGAACCGCCCGGACTGGTGCATCTCGCGCCAGCGTACGTGGGGCGTTCCGATCACGGTCCTGTATTGCGAGCAGTGCAGCGAGCCGGTCACATCGCCCGAGCTGTTCGAGCGGGTGAAAGAGTTGTTCCTGGCTGAAGGAGCCGATTCCTGGTACGACCGTCCGGCAACCGACTTCCTCCCCGCGGGCCATGCCTGCGCGAAATGCGGCGCAAGTGCCTGGCGCAAGGAGCTGGACATCCTCGACGTGTGGTTCGACTCCGGCTGCTCGCACATCGCCGTGCTGAAGGAGCGTCCGGAGCTGACGTGGCCGTCCGACGTCTACATCGAAGGGCACGACCAGCACCGCGGCTGGTTCCAATCCTCGCTCCTCGTCGGCACAGGCATCGAGGGCGGAGCGCCATATAGACAAGTCATCACCTGCGGCTTCCTCATCAACGAACAGGGCGACAAGATGTCGAAGTCGCGCGGCAACGCGCTGTCGCCGCAGGACGTTCTCAAGCAGCACGGCGCCGACGTCATCCGGCTGTGGGTGGCCATGATCGACTACCAGACCGACATGTCCATCGGCCCGCAGATCATGGGACGCAGCGCTGAGTCATATAAGAAGCTCCGCAACACCGCGCGGTACCTGTTGTCGAACCTGAGCGGCTTCGAACCGGAACGCGATGCCGTACCGTACGATCAGCTCCTCGACGTCGACAAATGGGTGCTGGCGCGCGCCGCAAAGGTGTTCGAACGCTGCCGGCGCGCGTATGAGACGTACGAATTCCACGTCGTCTACCACAGCATCCTCGATCTCTGCACGGTCGTGTTGTCATCGCTCTATCTCGACATCTCCAAGGACACGCTCTACTGCGACGCCCCGGCCTCGGCGAGCCGCCGCTCCGCGCAGACGGCGATGTACGAAATCCTCCGCGGGCTGGTCAGCTTCCTGGCGCCGATCCTGACGTTCACCGCCGAGGAGATCTACGAGGCGATGCCGGGGACGAAGGAGCAGTCGGTTCATCTGACGGATTTCCCCACCATCACCGCGCCGGCGACCGACACGGCAGCATGGGAGCGGATCTTCCGCGTTCGCGAGGCGGTCTCGAAAGTGCTCGAGACCGCGCGTGCGGCGGGGACGATCGGACAGTCGCTGGAAGCCGACGTACAGTTGCACGGAGTCACGCGCGAAGCGATCGCCGCCGGCCTCGACGTCGATCTGGCCAGAGTGTTCATCGTCTCGCATGTCGACTTTGTGCCCGAGGCGGCCGGCGAAACGGTCGACGTCGAAGGCGTCGGTCCGATCGGCATCACCATGTCGCCGGCACGCGGCAAGAAGTGCGGACGCTGCTGGCAGTATCGCGAGGAAGTCACCGACGACGGCGGACTCTGCGCGCGATGCGACGAGGTGGTCGCGAATCTAGAAGTCCCGGAACAGCCCACGGTGTAGGCACATTTGTCATCCTGAGCCGGTTAACGGCGCGTTTTGGCGCCGGTGAAGTGGAGATGAACCCGCGATAGCGGGCGCTTAAGAATCAATGACTTACGAGGAGGTTCATTAGAAGCCTGCCGGAGCGCTGAGCGAGCGTAGCGAGCGAAATGCGCGCAGGACGGCGAAGGATCTCCAGTGGCAGAGCCTGTGGCAGGAGCAGCGCGGTTGAGATCCTTCAGCCGCGCTACGCCGGCTTCAGGATGACAAATCACCGCGCGACCGCGAGTGCTACGCTTCCCCCATGCGTTACGCCGACCTCCACACCCACACCTACCACTCCGACGGGACCCGAGCTCCCGCCGAGGTGATCGACGTGGCGTTGGCGAACGGGATTGAGATCGTCGCCATCAGCGATCACGACAACCTCGCCGCCTACTTCGAGATCAAGGCTTACGCGGACGAGCGCGGCGTCACACTGGTCCCCGCGGCCGAGCTGTCGTGCGCGTATGAGGGTGTCGACGTTCACATCCTGGCGTACGCGTTTGACCCGCACGACGAGCGGATCGAGACTAGGTTGCGGGTCTTTCGCGACGCCCGCCAGACGCGCGGACGGCGCATCGTCGAGCGGCTGCGGGCGATCGGTTACAACATCAGCTCCGAGCGCGTCGAGCAGCTCGCCGCCGGCGGCGCGGTCGGACGTCCGCACGTGGCCCGTGCGCTGGTGGAAGGGGGATACGTCGACTCCGTTTCCGATGCCTTCGACAAGCTCCTCCGGCCCGGCAAGCCTGGATATGTCGAGAAGGATCGCTTCGCCATCGATGAGGCGGTGAATCTGATGCATGCCACCGGCGGCGTGACCTCGATCGCCCATCCCACGCTCTATCCCGATCATGCCCGCATCGTCCCGCAACTGCTCGACGCGGGGATCGACGGCATCGAAGTGCTCCATCCCGATGTCGATGACGAAGCGCGCGAGATGTACAGCCAGATCGCCCGTTTCCGCGGCAAGATGCTGACCGGCGGCTCGGACGACCACGGCACCGTGAAGACGACGGAGACGCTCGGGACGATCAAGGTGCCGGAGGGGTGGATCGGCCCGATCCTCGAGCGGCTCCCGTGATCACGCGACTGTCGGAAGTCTGGCCCGCCGTCGAGCGCATCGCGCGCGCGGAAGGGGTGGCGCGGATCGGCGCGAGCGATCTTGAAGACACGCACGCAAGCCTGTTCGAAGAATGGATCGAGCACGGCCACCAAGCCACGATGCGATACCTGTCGAGGAGCGCCAGCATTCGGCGCGATCCGGCGGCCCGTTTCCCCTGGGCGAAGTCGGCGATCGTGATTCTCGTCCCCTACGCATCGACGCGGCCCGAAGCTTCTCCCGGCGCGCTCTCAAACTACCTTGCGCGTTACGCCCTCGGCGACGACTATCACGAGGTGCTCGATGGCATCCTTCGCAAGATCGAAGCGGAGGTCGCACCGCATGGAAAAACCTGGCGCTACGTCGATACAGGCCCCCTCTCCGATCGTTCGCTGGCCATGCAAGCAGGCCTCGGCTGGATCGCCAAGAACGCCATGCTCATCAACGAGGAGATCGGCTCCTACACGTTCATCGGCACGCTGCTCACGTCCCTCGAGAATGACATCACACCGGATCCTGTCGCCGACCGCTGCGGTACCTGCACCCGCTGTCTCGACGCCTGCCCCACCAACGCCATCCTCCCCAACCGCACCGTCGCCTCGGAGGTCTGCATCAGCTACGCGACGATCGAGCATCGCGGCCCGCTGCCCGACATCACCCTGGCCGGCAACGTCTTCGGCTGCGACATCTGCCAGGAAGTCTGCCCCTGGAACAACGATCCCACCGTCCCCCACCCGTTATTCACTCCTAGGCACGAATACCGCGCCACCCCCGTCACCGACCTGCTGCGCTACGAGCAATCCGATTTCTCGACCCTGTTCCGCAAGAGCGCAGTGAAACGCGCCCGACTGGCCGGCATGCAACGGAACGTGGCCGCGTTGACAGAGGACGAAAGCCGAGGGATGCTGAAGCCATGACGAAAGACATCAGTGTGCAGGAAATGCAGGAGCACTTCGCAGACCACATCGAAGAAGTACGCCAGGGAGTGACGTTGCGGTTGATCGACGCTGGAAACATCGTCGCCGAGATTTTGCCGTCCGCCAGGAGGGTGACCAATACGCCGGAGGACATGATCTATAGACATGCGCGCGGATCGCTGGCTGACTTCGTTCCACCACCGCGAATCGAATCAGACGTCGACATCGTTGCCGTCCTCAGAGAAGACCGAGATTCGCGTTGAAGCAGTACGTCGACTCGTCCGTCCTCTTGCGCATCATTCTCAGGGAGGATGACGCACTGCCAGACTGGCGAACATTGACTAACGCGTCCTCGAGCGTATTGCTCCAGCTCGAATGCCTTCGCACGATTGATCGTGTTCAGATGACCGGAGAGATCAAGGGAGGGGAGATTCCACGCACCTACGGAGCCCTGCATGAAGTAATGAATACGATCGAACTGCTGAACGTTGGCGAGGATATTCTCGAACGTGCCGGCGGACAATTCGGTCTTCCGTTGAAAACTCTCGACGCAATTCATCTCGTAACCGCGATCGCCTGGCGCGAGCGCATTAACGAGGAAGTGACCTTCGTAACGCACGATAACCCCCTCGCCGCGGCGGCGCGAGCGTATGACTTTCCCGTCCTCGGCGCCTAGCCGCCCATGGCCTGAACTAAAGCGGTTCACGTCGGAGCGCTGGCGTCTCGCCCCGACTGGCCGGCATGCAACGGAACGTGGCCGCGTTGACAGAGGAGGAAAGCCGAGGGAGAGTGTGCGGATGACGAAAGATGTGACGGTCGCTGAGTTGACGGAGCACTTAGTGGAAAGGCTCGGAGATGTAAAAAACGGCACGACACTCCAAATCGTTGACGCGGGTAAGACGATCGCGCGAATCGAACCTGTTGAGCCAACCACCGATGAGCCATTCCACCGACCTCGGTTGAAATGGGATGGCGCTGAGTTAATCGCCATTGATCGCGGCAACATTCGCGAACCTCTCACGTTTCCCGACCCGTCGCTGGGCCGCCTGGGTGACTGGACGCCGCCTTCACTTCACCTCGACTGGGATCCGGTGGAAGACCTCATCTCGGAGCGGAACCGACATCGGTGATCGTCTACCTCGACACTTCCGTAATCCTCCGCATCGTGCTGAAGGAGCCGAACGAGCTCGTTAGCTGGAACGAGATCAGCCACGGCGTTACCAGTGAGCTCAGCACCGTCGAGTGTCATCGGAGCCTGTTTCGCGCGAACGCTTCCGGCCGGCTGACCGACAGCGCGTTTCAACTTGCTCGGAACTATGCAGACCAGATTCTGCTACGGCTCACAATCGTGAACATCACGTCGAAGATCATCCAAGCGGCCGCAGGACCGCTGCCCGGTGCTCTCGGGTCACTCGACGCAATTCATCTGGTGTCCGCAATGAATTTCAGAGGACGGTTGGATGATGATGAGCCGCCGCTTTCCTTTGGCACTCATGACCGAGCGCTCGCCGTCGCCGCCGCCCTTTCGAATTTCCCCGTCCTCGGCGCCTAAGGCAACTGAAACGTCCGCCCGATGATCGACGGGTCGATCGACCGGTCCAGGTACTCCCACACCGCCAGCGCGTCGGGGTGGTTGGCGATGGCGGGGGCGGTGGTGCGGGTGGCGGGGTCGGCGATCATCAGGCGCGCGCGGCGATACCAGTGCATGGCCTCGTCGGGATTCAGGCGAAGCTCCTCGCGGACACACTGGACGAGCAGGTACTGCTCGGTCGGAATGCCTGACGTCTCCGCCGCCGGATACGACGGCGCCAGTTGACGGGCCCGGGCCCGGATCACTTTCAGCTTCAGCGCCAGCGAGATCGTATCGAGCGATGCCCGGCCGATCTCGCAGAGTTGTCCGATGGCCAGGCGCAGCAACTCGGGCTTCTCGTCGATGAACAGACCGGTGCGATACGTCGACGGATCGACCGACTTCATCGTCGACCAGGCCACCGAGGCCTTGACGGAGACGGACAATGCCGCGCCGGGAACCGAGAACGTCAGCAGACCGCCGGCGAAGTGAGCGAGTGGTCCCAACGTCTCGATCCGCGCGCCGCGCGCCGAGAGATTCTCGATTCTCGCGGGCACGGCGTTCCACATCCCATCCAGCGACGGCACCAGGTCGAAGCGATCGGTCGACCGCAGCTCTTCGATGCGCGTGGTCCGTTTCAGCGCCTGAAGGTGCGCCAGCAGTTCGTCGATCAAAGCGGCGTCCGCGTATGTCCGCACGCCGGAGACGAAGCGGCCCGGCGCGGACGGATCGGTCTTGGTCCAGACCACGACCGCCTCGAGATGCACCGGCGACGTCCGGCCATCGATGGCCAGTTGCAGGACGGACTTCTGCCCCATCTCCAGCGGATGCGCGTGCCGGAAGCGCGCCCCCTTCACCGAAATGTCGCAGACGAGTGCGGCCGCGCCGCCAAACCGGCCGGTCAGCGGCGGCTCGATGAGAAACCGTTCGGCGGTGCGCAGATTTCGCAGGGCAGCTTCGTACATGAGAACGGTGAACGTATAGCACGCCCGATCCCTCTCTTGTGAGCCGGATCACGCATAATGCGCGGCCATGCCTCGCTACGACGTGGTCACCTTCGACTGCTACGGAACCCTCATCGATTGGGAGTCGGGAATCGCCGGCGCCTTCCTCGATGCCGCCCCGGCGGACGAGGTGACGTTCACGCGCGACGGCATTCTCCGCGCGTACGCGGACGTCGAGCACCGCGTCCAGGCCGAGGGGTATCGCAGTTACCGCGAGATCCTGCGCGATACGGCCACGCGCGTCGCCAAAGCCCTTGCATGGCCGATCACGCCCGAACGTGCCGGCTTTCTAGCCGACACTCTTCCCTCATGGCAACCATTCCCCGACACCAATCCGGCGCTCGAGCGCCTCGTCGCCGCCGGCTGCCGGCTGGGCATCCTGTCGAACATCGACGACGACCTGCTCGCCGAGACGCGCAAACACTTCACCGTCGACTTCGACATTGTCGTCACCGCGCAGCAGGTACGTTCCTACAAGCCGGGCCGCGCGCACTTCCTGACCGCGCGGGAGCTCATCGGCCCATCGCGATGGCTGCACGCTGCCGAGAGCAACTTTCACGACATCGTCCCGACGAACACACTCGGCATCGACAACGCCTGGATCAATCGCCAGCGGCAGCCGGAGCTGCCCGGCGGAACGCCGAAATTCAAGTTCGACGATCTCGCCGGGCTGGCGAACGCGATCGTGTAAAACCGGGGTTGCGCGGTTTCGGGGTCTCGCGGTCTCGCGGTCCCACCACCCCGAGACCGCGTAACCGCGAGGCCCCGAGACCGCCCTCTCAGAACCGGAAGCTCAGTCCCGCGGAGACGCTGAATGCCGCTTCCCCGAGAACGGAATTGCTGCCGCCGATGGTCTGCTTCGCGTCGAAGCGAAGGCCGAGGTTGGGGCGAAACTGATACGTAACCCCTCCGGAAACCTCGGGATCGACCGAGCGCGATGTGAACCGATAGTTGTTGAGCGGGGCAACGTTCCTGACCGTATCGCTCACCAGCCGCAGTCCCCCGCCGAGATATGGCTTCCAGCGGCTATTGGTAAAGAAGTGGTAGGAGACGTTTGCGTCGACCGGAAGAAGCGTTCTGGAATACGAGGTAAAGACCGGCTGCCCCGACGGGCTGATCGTCGTGTAGCTTTGCCGGATCCTTTGCGTCGTTACCGTCAGCTCGGCGGACACGTGCTCGCCGAACCGGTGATCGAACGCCGCCCCGTAGCCGGCATCGAAGCTCGTGCCGTTGGAACTCGTGTGCGTCACCGACAGGTCCGAAACGAAGACGGAGACGCTATTGGAAGGGGTTGTCTGTTGGGCGAACGCCGAAGTGATGACAAACAACAATGACGCTGCGATGACGAGCGATTTCCTCATGACATTCCTCCAGTCAATTGGTCTATACACCTTTCGACGGCGGAAGCAACGGCAGGTTACAGCCCGTCACAATCAGCTATGACGGGTCACACACGTTCCACGATCATCGCCGCCGCCTCGCCGCCGCCGATGCAGATGGCGGCCATGCCCCGTTTCAGGTTCTGCGTCTCCAACGCGTGCAGCAGCGTGACCAGGATACGCGCGCCGCTGGAGCCGATCGGATGTCCCAACGCCACGGCCCCGCCGTAGACGTTCATCTTCTCGTGCGGGATGTTCGCGTCCTTCATCGCCGCCATCGCCACCACGGCGAAAGCCTCGTTGATCTCGAACAGATCGATGTCGCCCACCGTCATGCCGGCGCGCTTCAGCGCGATCTCGATCGCCTTCGCCGGCGCCGTCGTGAACCACTCCGGCTCCTGAGCCGCCGTGGCCTGGGCGATGATGCGCGCCAGCGGCTTGCGGCCATTCTGGGCGGCCCAGTCAGCCGAGGTCACCACCAGCGCGGCCGCGCCATCGTTGATCTTCGACGCGTTCGCCGCGGTCACCGTCCCGCCGTCCTTCTGAAAGGCCGGCTTCAGCGATCCCATCTTGTCGAGCGGCGCCGCGAACGGCTCCTCATCGTCGACGATCATCTGCGATCCCTTCTTGCCCGGAACCTCGACCACAGCGATCTCTTTCCTGAACTTGCCGCTGCGCACCGCGTCCTGCGCGCGTCGGTACGACTCGCGCGAGAACTCATCCTGCTCCTCGCGTGTGAAGTGGTACTTCGCCGCGCAGAGCTCCGCGCAGTTGCCCATGTGCTTGTCGCCATACGGGTCCCAGAGGCCGTCGTGGATCATGATGTCGACCAGCTTGCCATTGCCCATCCGGTAGCCGTTGCGCGCCTGAGGCAGCGCGTACGGCGCGTTCGACATCGACTCCATGCCGCCGGCGACGGCGATCTCGTACTCATTACAACGAATGTCGTTGGCCGCGTACATCACCGCCTTGAGCCCCGAGCCGCACACCTTGTTCACCGTCACCGCCCCCGCGCTGACCGGGATGCCGGCACCGATGCCTGCCTGCCGCGCCGGTGCCTGCCCGACGCCCGCCTGCAGCACGTTGCCCATGATCACCTGCTCGATCTGCTCGGCGGAGACGCCCGAGTTCTCGAGTGCGCATCGGATGGCGATGGCGCCGAGCTTCGGCGCCGCGATGGAGGAGAGGGTTCCCTGGAACGACCCGATCGGCGTCCGTGCGCCGCCGAGGATGACGATGTCTTTCATGAGGCTCCTTGTATCACTGCTGAGTATCGGGGGTCGGTTGTCGGTTATCGGTTATCGGGTTGTCGGTTGTCGGTCGGTTAACGGTGATCGGTTGTCGGTTGTCGGTTATCGGTTGTCGGTTATCGGTTGTCGGTGATCAGTAGAGCAGTGACAAGCGGATCGCGAACGCCGAGGTTGCTCAACCAATTCACTATACCGACTAATTCACTGACCACTGACCACTGACAACCGACAACCGACAACCGACAACCGACAACCCCACCCCACCCGCGGCACACGATATGATCCCACCACCCGACAGGAGCCCTCTATGACCATTTCCGCCATCACGGACCGGCGCGTCCACATCCAGCCCGGCGATGTCCACAACGTGCTCTCCCGGCACATGCTCGCCGACGGCTACGACGTCGTCATGGATCTCACCAAGTCCCAAGGCTCGTGGCTCTTCGACGCCCGGCGCGGCCGTGCCGTGCTCGATTTCTTCACCAACTTCGCCTCCTGCCCCATCGGCTACAACCATCCCCGCCTCGACAATCCCGAGTTCCGCGACCGCATCGCCACCGCGGCCATCAACAAGCCCGCCAACTCCGACATCTACACGACCTACATGGCCGAGTTCGTCGAGACCTTCTCCCGTTTGGCCGTCCCCCCTTCCCTGAACCAGCATATGTTCTTCATCGAAGGGGGCGCCCTCGGCATCGAGAACGCCCTGAAGAGTGCCATCGACTGGAAGATCCGCAAGAACCTCCGCAAGGGCCTCACCACCGAGCGCGGCACGCAGATCATGCATCTGCGCGAAGCCTTCCACGGCCGCACCGGCTACACGCTCTCGCTGACCAACACCGCCGACCCGCGGAAGACGCAGTACTTCCCGAAGTTCGACTGGCCGCGTATCGACAATCCCAAGCTGCGCTTTCCAACTGACGAAGATGTCGAACAGCGCGAGCAGGCCGCCATCGATCAGGCCAAACAGTTCCTGGCCAGCCGGAAGGATGACGTCGCCGCGTTCATCATGGAGCCGATCCAGGGCGAGGGAGGCGACAACCACTTCCGCCCCGAGTTCTTCCGCTCCATGCGCCAGCTCTGCGACGAAAACGACATGTTGCTTATCTATGACGAAGTCCAGTCCGGCGTCGGCCTGACCGGGAAGATGTGGGCCTACCAGCACCACGGCGTCGAGCCCGATATGATCTGCTTCGGCAAGAAGACGCAGGTCTGCGGCTTCGCGGCCGGCCAGCGCCTCTTCGACATCGACGACAATGTCTTCGCCGTCAGCTCGCGCATCAACTCCACCTGGGGCGGCAACCTGACCGACATGGTCCGCTCGCAGCGCTATTTCGAAGTGATCGACGAAGAGGGGCTGGTCGACAACGCCGCCACCGTCGGCGCCTACTTCCTCGGCGAGCTGCAACGCTTCGGCGATGAGTTCCCCAACCTCGTCTCCAACGTCCGTGGCCTCGGTCTGATGACCGCCTTCGATCTCCCCAGCGGCGACGTCCGCGACGCCGCGCTCAAGGCCTTCATGGCCAACGACGTGATGGTGCTCTCCTCCGGCCACCGCTCGGCGCGCTTCCGTCCGCCTCTGAATCTCTCCATGGACGAAGCCGCCGAGGGGATCAAGCGGATGGAGAAGGCGCTGCAGGAGCTGGCGTAGCCAACCTAGTCGCCCGTACGCCGTACAACTGACGAATGAACCGGGAACGACTCACACGCGGCGACTGGCTCCTCATCGCCGCTTGCCTCGCCGTCGCCGCGATCTCGATCTTCGTCGTCATCAACTGGTTCGGCGCTGCCTTCCCCGAGGCTTCGATCGAGTTTCGCTATGACCGCGCTTCGTCGCAGCAGATCGCCGATGGCGTGCTGGCCTCGCAGCACATCGATACCCGAGGACTGAAGCACAGCGCCACCTTCGACTCCGACGACGAGGCACGCATCTTCCTCGAACGTTCCCTCGGACTGAAGGCGACGAACGAGATCCTGAAACGCGACGTCCGCCTCTGGTCGTGGTCGCACCGCTGGTTCAAACCTCTGCAGGAAGAGGAGATCAACGTCGGCATCGCCCCGACCGGCGAAGTGACCGGCTTCAGCGATCGCATCCCCGAGGACCGCGCCATCAACTCGCCCGACATCGCCGGCGCGCGGACGATTGCGGAAGGGTTCCTCACCAGCATCCATGCCTTGAGCGACCTCCAGCTTGTCGCGCAGAGCGAACGGCGGCTTCCGCATCGGATGCAGCGCATCTTCACCTGGGACGCGCACACCGTCCATCCCGCCGGCGCGCAGTACCGCACCATCGTCACCGTCGACGGCGATCGCGTCAGCAGCTTCAGCCGGCGCATCAAAGTCCCCGAGGAGTGGCAGCGGTCGTATCGCGAGCTGCGTTCCAAGAACCTGCTGGCCGGCAACGTCGACGTCGTCTTCCTGATCATCACCATGGTCTGCATCGTGGCCGTCTTCGTGATCCGGTTGCTGCGCGGCGATCTCCAGCTCCGCATGCTCCTCGGCATCGGTATCGCCGCAATCGTCCTCGTCACCGGCACGGCTCTCAATTCGTTCCCGAGCGCGCTGGCGGGCTACAACACCACCGATTCGTATCCGGCCTTCCTGGCCAAATTCACCTTCGGCTCCGTCATCCAGGGCATCGGCGTGGCCATGATGCTCGTAGTCGTCTGCGGCGCCGGCGAAGTGCTCTTCCGCGAGCGGCTGCCGGGCAAGCTTTCCGTGGCGCGCATCTGGAACCGCCGCGCGCTGACGTCGAAACGCGTCTTTCTCGCCTTCATCCTCGGCTACACGCTGGTGGCCTTCTTCCTCGGCTACCAGGTTGCGTTCTACCTCATCGCCGACAAGTTCGGCGCCTGGGCACCGGCCGAGGTGCCGTATGACGACATGCTCAACACCGCGTTTCCGTGGATCGCGGTGCTCTTCGCCGGCTTCTTCCCCGCGCTCAGCGAAGAGTTCATGTCGCGCGCATTCTCGATCCCGTTCTTCGAGAAAGTGCTCCGCTCGCGCGTCGCCGCCATCGTCGCCGCCGGCTTCATCTGGGGATTCGGCCACGCCACCTATCCCAACCAGCCCTTCTACATCCGCGGTATCGAAGTCGGCTGCGCCGGCGTGCTGATCGGATTTCTGATGATGCGCTTCGGCATCCTGCCGCTGCTCATCTGGCACTACACCGTCGACGCGCTCTACACGGCCATGCTGCTCTTGCGCTCCGGCAACCGCTACTACGTCATCTCCGGCGGTCTGGCCAGCCTAGTCTTCGCCATCCCGATGCTGCTGTCGATCGCGCTCTATATTCGAAATCGAGGCTTCGTGCCGGATGCGGATCTCTCCAACGATTCCCTGCCGATCCGTCCTGTTCCGATACCGAAAGAAGAGCCGCACCGGCCGCCGTGGACCTTCCCACCGATGCCGGTCACGCCCGGCAAGCTGCTCGCCTGCATCGTGCTCGTGGCGCTCGCGATCGGAGCTGCTCTTCTAAAAACACCATCGCTCGATGACGCCGTCGACTACCGCATCACGAAAGAGGATGCGAAGCGAATCGCGGCCACCGTGAAGCCGCCGGCCGCCAACGCCATGCGCACGATCGCCGCGCCGGTCGAAGGTTTCCGATCCTGGGACCGCGACTCGCCGCGCGAAGACGGCGGCACACCGGGCGGCTTCGACAACCTGGCCGTCGCCTACATCCTTCGCCACGGCATGGCGGTGCCATCGCTCGTCGGCGTGATGCAGAACAAGATCCCGACGGCGACCTGGATTATCCGCTCCTTCACTCCCCAGGTGAAGGACGAGTACTTCATCGAGGTCGATCCGCGCACGTCGCGCGTGACCGGCTATCACAAGTATCAGGACGAGCGCCGCGCCGGTCCGCGTCTCGAACAGCCGCAGGCGCTGGCAATGGCGCAGTCCGCGTTCGCGCGTTACGGCGCGGATGCAGCGGCGTTCGATCTGAAGGAAGCGCTCAACTTCCAGCAACCGAACCGGCGCGACTGGCTCTTTCACTTTCAGGAACGGACGCCGCTCGTCGCCGACGCCTGGCGGCGCATCAGCGTGCGCGTCGACGGCGCCGAGGTCACGCAATTCACGACGACGGTGAAGGTGCCGGACAGCGTCTACCGTGAGCCGACCACCCTGCTCAACATCGTCTTCACCATCCTGCGCGCCCTCGGCGCGCTGGCGATCCTCTCGCTCATCGTGGCCGGCTTCGTCATCGCCATGCGCCGGCAGCGATTCCCCTGGCAGCGCGCGCTGCGCTGGATGCTGGCGCTGGCCATCATTCCGCTGTTCGGCGTGGCCCAGCGTTGGGAGCTGACGCTCTTCGAGTACAACACCTCGATCACCTGGCAAACCTTCATCAGCAATCAGACCATCAACATCATTCGCTTCGTCGGCCTGCACCTCGGCACGATCTTCCTGGCCGTCGCCGCCATCGCCGCGGCGTATCCGCAAGCCTTCCAACTGGCCCGCCGCGAGTCGCGCGCCCGCCTCGGCCGTTCGGCCGTCGTGGCCACGCTGACCACGATCAGTATCGCGCTCATCTTCCGGGTCGCCGAGCAGCTCATCACCCTGCGATTCCCGGCGCTGGCATCGCAGTTCGGCCTGAAGGCCCCGGAATCTGTGGCACTGCCGCTCCCCGCACTGTCAGGCATCTTCTCGACGATCCTCCTCACCGTCAATATCTGTGCCGCCTTCGGCCTCTTCATCGTGGCCCTGCGCAGCTTCGTCTCGAAGCCCTGGCTTCCCGCGGCGGTTGGGACAGCAATCGTCTTCCTCACCGCGCTCGATTCGTCCGCCAACCTGCAACAGACGCCGATGATGCTCGTCTCGGCGGTGGTAATCACTCTCCTCGCCTTCGTCATCGTCCGCTACATCCTCGGCACGAATCTCCTCGCCTACCCGTTGACGATCGCCGTATTGATCCTCCTCGGCAACGCTGCCGATCTACTGCAGAACCACCGCGCCGATCTGATGATCAACGGCATCGTCGAAGTGGTCGTGGCGGTGGCGTTGCTGATCTGGGCCGCGTCACCAAACCCGTTCAACCACAGAGACACAGAGGACACAGAGTTGAATCCGTCTCTGTGATCTCTGTGTCTCTGTGGTAAAAAGTTTTTTCGAACACATGCTCAATGACTACCACTTCGTCACCCGTTGGCGCGTCCGCGGAACCGTCAAAGAAGTGCTCGACATCCTCGGCGACGCCGAGGACCTCCCCCGCTGGTGGCCTTCGGTCTACATCGAGGTGAAAAAGCGCGGCGACATCGTCGAGCTGTTCACGAAAGGCTGGCTCCCCTACACCCTGCGCTGGAGCTTCCGCGTCACCGAAACCCGCCCCGACGGCTTCACCATCGAAGCCCTCGGCGACTTCGTCGGCCATGGCAACTGGCTCCTGACCCAGAACGGCGATGACGTCGACATCATCTACGACTGGCGCATCACCGCCGAGAAACCGCTGCTGAAGCTCTTCTCGCCAATCCTGAAACCGATCTTCGGCGCCAACCACCGCTGGGCCATGGCCCGGGGCGAGGAAAGTTTGAAGATCGAGCTGGCGCGGCGCAATGGCGAACCGCATGGGGAGCCCCCGAAGGCGACGTTTCGGTAGAAGGACACCTTGTTTTCACGCGGAGGCGCGGAGACGCGGAGGAGAGACGCGGTGAACGAAGAGGTCAAAACGATTTCACTCCGCGCCTCCGCGCCTCCGCGTGATGCTTTCCGGTGGATCGCCTTGACTACAGCGAGGTGATGAAGAAGAAGCGTTGACCTACGAATACGACTACGGCTCGACCACTCGCCTGCGTCTCAAAGTCGTCGCGCATCGGGAGGCTCCCAGCCGGCGGGAGATCGTGCGGCTACTGGCCCGAAACGACAATCCGGTCTGGCCGTGTTCTGAATGCCAGGAAACGGCGAGCGTGCTGTGCGCCTATTGCTTCAGCGCGAGAGTGACGCATTCTTCTGTGACGCACATGCCGACGAACATCGCTGTGATGGTGAGGAAGCAATCCTGCCGATCGTGAACTCACCTCGAATGGGCGTTTGCGGTTACACGGGTGGTTTGATTCTCGACTGACGACGAGGTGAGCTGACGAGGTTTCACGCGGAGACGCGGAGACGCGGAGGAAGGATGCGGGAGGAACTCTCTTCTGAACCAATGAGTTACGGGTGGCCTGGGTTGCCACAAGCGTATGAATTACGGACACTTTGAATATCACTTGGTTTGATTTTCAAACGTCCGCGAGTCACCTTGAAGGTGAAACAGTTCGATATCGAAGGTGGATGCGAGTGACCCTGAAGGTGGATGAGAACGACCTTGAAGGTGGACGCGAACCACCTTGCATATCGAACCCGTTCGACATGAACGCGGTCACGGACCACCTTGAAGGTGGATCCTGTTCGACATCAAGGTGGACGGGAACCATCTCGAAGGTCGATCTCGTTCGATATGAATGCGTCACGAACCACCTTGAAGGTCAATCCCGTTCCACATGAATGCGGTCACGAACCATCTTGAAGGTCAATCCCGATCGACATCAATGCGGTCGTGACTGACCTTGCATATCGAACCCGTTCGACATGAAAGCGGCCGCGATCCACCTTGAAGGTCAATCCCGTTAGACATGAATGCGCTCTGCCACATTGGTCCCTGGTTTGCGGCAGGCACGCGAAGGCGCGAAGAACGCGAAGGGGACGACGGTTGACGCGCGTTTTTCATCGCAACAGACGAGGTTTCAACGACTCTCAACTTCGCGTCTTCGCGCCTTCGCGTGACACATCCCCTGTGCGCGCCATCACAACTGTTCGTGACACTCTTCCTCCGAGCGCGCTTGTCCCGCTGCTACCTTCAGGATGACCGGGGGAACTTTCGGTGTTGGAGCGACTTGTGAAACTAGGAATCGAAGACTTCGAGTACTCCCATCTGTATGACAACAAACGCCTGCAGGATCTGACGCTGGCATTTGACCGATTTTTGGTACGCAGCGATGGGGCTCTGTCTCAGCGCTTCGAGTCGTATCGCGTCGGCGTGCAGAGCGGTATCGCAGGCGGAGGGCTGAGCAAGCCGGAAGAGTCGGCGCTGCTCATCGCCGTCAGCAGGCCGCTTGGGAGGTTTCTCGAACAGCTCTTTCAGACGGACTCCACATCAGTAGCCGCGCGAACGCAGCGCGATGGCGAGGTGGCGCGGTTCAAGAAAGAGTTTGTCGCCAAACGCGTTGCCAAGGTTCAGGACATTCCGCCGGCTGACGCCAGCGCCGCGGTCAACATCCTCGTGCACGCCATCGCCGGAGGGCAGGAGCGCGATCTCGAGTACGCCCTCGCCATCACCGCCAACCGGCTGCTCGACTTCGAGAAGGAATATCCGCGTAGCGCGAAGACGCCCGCGCCATCCCCGCAGACGCGCGCGGCGCTTGGGCAGTTGCGTGATGACCTGCGGGCATCGGGTGCATTCGCCGACGCCATCGTCTATCGGCAGTCGGTCGAGTCACCCGAGGCCATTGCAAGGGAGGCGGCGGCCGTCCATGCGCTCGGCGATCTCCTCGTCGACTGGCTGGCCGCGCAGTGGAAGAGCGGGCGCTTCGACGGCTGGACCTCGTTCCGGCTTCCGAAGCCGATCAACTTCGATCACCTCGTCGAAACGGACAAGGTCGACGAAAACACCGTCGTCGGACCGCATGACGAGTACCGCCGCCGCGACGGATTCAAGCTCACCGATCCGCGCATGACGCCGCGCGAGATCACCGACGAGGCCAACTACTGCATCTACTGCCACGAGCGGAAGAAAGATTCGTGTTCGACGGGGTTATTGGATAACGCTGACAAGGTCAAGATCAATCCCCTCGGCGTGCCGCTGGCCGGCTGTCCGCTCGACGAGCGCATTGGCGAGATGAACGCGCTGCGCAAAGACGGCGACTCCATCGCCGCGCTGGCGATGGTGATGATCGACAACCCGATGTGCCCCGGCACCGGACACCGCATCTGTAACGACTGCATGAAGTCGTGCATCTTCCAGAAGCAGGACCCGGTGAACATCCCGCAGATCGAGACCGGCGCCCTGACCGACGTCCTCTGGCTGCCGTGGGGCTTCGAGATCTATTCGCTGCTGACGCGCTGGAATCCGCTGCACGTCCGCCGCCCGATGGCTCTCCCCTACAACGGCAAGAACGTCCTCGTTGTCGGCCTCGGGCCGGCCGGTTACACGCTGGCGCACTACCTCGCCAACGAGGGCTTCGGCGTCGTGGCCATCGATGCGCTGAAGATCGAGCCAATCGACGATCAGTGGCTCCGCCAGCCGATCCGCGACGCGCGGGCGACGTTGTGGGAAGAGCTCGATGAGCGCATCCTGGCCGGCTTCGGCGGCGTCTCCGAGTACGGCATCACCGTCCGCTGGGACAAGAACTTCCTCAAAGTCATCCGCATCGCCCTGGAGCGAAAGAACAACATCCGCGTCTACGGCGGCGTGCGCTTCGGCGGCACGCTGACCATCGAGGACGCCTTCGACAAGCTCGGCTTCGATCACATCGCCATCGCCGCCGGGGCCGGCACGCCGACGATCGTGCGGATGAAGAACAACCTCATCCGCGGCATCCGCAAGGCCAGCGATTTCCTGATGGCGCTGCAACTCACCGGCGCCGGGAAGACGTCCGCCATGGCCAACCTGCAGGTGCGCCTGCCGGCCATCGTCATCGGCGGCGGCCTGACCGCGATCGATACGGCCACGGAGCTCTTTGCCTATTACCCGCTACAGGTACAAAAGATCCTCGACCGCTACGAAATCCTCTGCGATGAATTCGGCGAGTCGGTCGTCCGCGGCGGATATGACGGCGAGGAGCAGATCATCCTTGACGAGTTCCTTGATCACGGGCGGGCCATCCGCGCCGAGCGGCTGCGTGCATCCGAGGCGGGAGAGAAACCCAACTTCATCCCGCTCGTTCGCGAATGGGGCGGCGTGACCATCGCTTACCGCAAATTGATCAGCGACGCGCCGGCCTACCGGCTCAATCACGAAGAGGTGATCAAAGCCTTCGAGGAAGGGATCGCCTACGCCGAGGGGCTCTCGCCGGTGGAGGCGATCGGCGACGAGTATGGGCATGTGAAGTCACTCATCTTCGAGAAGCAGATCGTCGAAGACGGGCGCTGGAAGGATTCGGGCAACGTCATCGAGCTGGCCGCGCGCAGCGTCATGGTGGCGGCGGGGACGAGCCCGAACGTGATCTACGAGAAAGAACATCCGGGCACGTTCAAGCTCGACAAGTACGGGCAGTTCTTCCAGAGCTTCGCGCTTTCGAACGTCGACGCCGGGCCGGAGCTGATCGAAGTCGACGCCAACCGCGAGCGCGGCTTCTTCACCTCGTATCAACATCCGTCGTCGCGCGAGAAGGTGATCTCGTTCTACGGCGACAACCATCCCCGCTACGCCGGCAACGTCGTCAAGGCGATGGCCTCGGCGAAAGATGGCTATCCATTCGTGACCGAGCTCTTCACCCGTGAGCTGATGCAGATCGACCGGTCATCCGAGGGGCAGGCGAAGCGGGAAACGCAATGGGATGGACTGCTGCGGACGCTCGAAGATGGGCTGCTTCCGGTCGTACATCAAGTCAATCGCCTCACGCCGACCATCATCGAAGTGGTGGTACGCGCGCCGTTCGCATCGCAGCATTTCGAGCCGGGCCAGTTCTTCCGCTTGCAGAATTTCGAAGCCCACGCGCCGGTGGTCGACGGTACGCGCCTCACGATGGAGGGAATCGCCCTGACGGGTGCCTGGACCGACCCGGAGCGGGGCCTCTTGTCGCTCATCGTCCTCGAGCTCGGGGGCTCGTCGCGGCTCTGCGCGCAGCTCAAGGTTGGCGAGCCTGTGGTGGTCATGGGACCGACCGGCGCGCCCACCGAGATCCCCCGCAACGAGACCGTTCTCCTCGCCGGCGGCGGCCTCGGCAACGCAGTGCTCTTCTCCATCGCCCGGGCGTTCAAACTCAACGGCTGCAAGGTGGTCTACTTCGCCGGCTACAAGAAGAAGGATGACGTCTTCAAGCGCGATGAGATCGAAGCGGGCACCGATCAGGTGATCTGGTCCGTCGACGCCGGCGATGCGATTGCCCCGCGCCGGCCGCAGGACCGCGGCTTCACCGGCAACATCGTGCAGTCGATGCTGGCCTACGCCCAGAACGCGCCGGAATTCGACCTGCGCAAGGTGAACCGCCTCATCGCCATCGGCTCCGACGGCATGATGCGCGCCGTCAAAGATGCGCGCCACGGCGTCCTTGCGCCCTATCTCAGCGACCAGCACGTCGGCATCGGGTCCATCAACTCCCCGATGCAGTGCATGATGAAACAGGTCTGCGCCCAGTGCCTCCAGCGCCACGTCGACCCGGTTACCGGCAAGGAGTCGTTCGTCTTCTCCTGCTTCAACCAGGACCAGCACCTGGATGAGGTCGACTTCACCAATCTCCGCGCCAGACTCCGCCAGAATACGGTAGTGGAGAAGATGACGAATCTGTGGCTGACGAGGCTGTTGGCGAAGAGCGTTTCACCCGCGGCCGAGGTACCATTGAGGGCGTCATGAGCGAACGGCCAATCGAAAGAGAGCAGGAAGGAATCGACATCGAGGATCCGGAGCTCCTTGCCGATCTGGATGCGGCCATGGAAGAAGCCGAACGCGGCGAAGGGATGGATGCGTTCGAGTTTCTCAAACAGCTCCGTGAAGGAACGTGGCGCGACGACCACTGATTGTCCTGCCGAGGGCGCAGCGAGAGATTGCAGCGAACGCCGCGTGGTGGCGCCGCAATCGCGAAAAGGCTCCATCTGCATTTGACGAAGACCTCGATCAGGCGTACGACCTCATCCTTGCGCACCCCGAGGTAGGAGTCGCGATTCGCAACACGCGACGTAAAGGCGCGCGCCGCCTTCATCTCGAGCGCATTCGGTACGACATCTATTACGAAGTAACCGAAGGTGCGATTTTCATTCTCACCGTTCGGCACGCCTCCCGCCGACCTCCACGACGCCTGTGAAACCGCGCTCGATCGGTCCGAAGTACCATCGAAGGTGTTATGAAACGCAGACGGCGATCACAGTAGTCGAGCTGACACCGGAGGAAATCGCCGATCTGGACGATTCCTCCAGTGCCGCTGACGCGGCACCAAACCACGACATCTCTTTACCAGGGGTGCTCGCAAAAAACGCTCGCACCCCTGGCTACCGTCTCGTTGCCGCTAAACGCGGCAAAGCGCCGGCGGGACGCCAGCGCTCCTTCTGCTTCGCCTGTGACACAATCTCCTCATGCCCACACTCCCTGCTGACACGATCGAAGTCGTGCTTCGGCTATTTGCCGCGGCGGCGATCGGAAGTTGCATCGGGCTCGATCGCGAGGTGCGGCGGAAGCCGGCCGGGATGCGCACGCATGCGCTGGTGGCGCTGGGGGCGGCACTGGTCACGCTCGTCGTGGTTCGTTTCTCGCCGGCGACGGATCACATCGACGCGGTGAGCCGCGCCATTCAGGGCATCATCGCCGGTGTCGGGTTCCTCGGCGGCGGCGCGATCCTCAAGGCCGAGCACGAGATGGTGCACGGATTGACCACCGCCGCCTCGATCTGGCTCGTGGCCTCGCTCGGGATCGCCTGCGGCGTCGGCCAGTGGATTGCCGCGCTCATCGCACTCGCCTTCGCCCTCATCATTCTCATCGTCGGCGGACCGGTGGAAGGCCTGGTGCACCGCATCGCCAGCCGCCGCAAACGATTGCCGGCCGACGAGGAGATTACGACGCACCTCGGACAGTAGCTTCGGCGGTCTCCTCCGGATACGCGAAGTGACAGGCGTGCGCACCAGGCAGCCGCGTCAACGTGGGGATGGCCTGCCGATCGACGAGCGGATCGCGTTCCCCCGCCAGCATCCGCGCATCCGGTGGCGCGCCGCGGAGGTCGGAAGCGTATCGGCGTGCCGTTGCCAGCCAGCGTAGAAGGCCCGATCGCCAATAGGCGCGCAGCACATACGAGTACAGCGCGAAGGGCTCATGGAACGCATCGATCAGGAGGGCCGGGAGAAGCCGCAATGGATTCCGTGGGGACCACAACGGGCCGATACAGATGACGTACTTCACGACGTCGGGCCGCAGCCGGCCGAGATGAACGATGGCGTTGCAGCCGAACGAGTGCCCGATCCAGATCGCGTCGCGAATCGACAGTCCGTCCGCCCACTCCGCGAGGAGCCGAGCATGTTCTTCCGGACCGGCTGACGGTCCGTCGATGCTCTCGCCGAAACCCGGCAGGTCGGGTGCGATCGGATGCGCGCCGCGCGCGTAGAGCGCCCGCGCGAATCGCGCGAAGTACGCGCTCGACATCCCCAGACCATGAAGGAGGACCACATCGCGGCGGCGGCCGCCGGCACGATGCGCGATCCCGTTCGTCCATCCTGCCACTCCCCAGGAAAACGGAGGCTCGCCCGCCCCCTCGACGTTGTCGGCCTCGTCGAGAAAGCCCAGCAACGCCTCGTTGAACGCGCGCGGGTTCTCCCACATCGGCACATGGCCGGCGCGCGGGATCACATGCAACTTCGCGTGGGGCATGAGCGCGAGCATCTGCCTGGCGTAGGTCAGCGGCACGAGTGGATCGCGTTCGCCCCAGATCAACTGAACGGGCATCGTGAGTTTCCGCATCAGCGGCCGGGCATCGTCGCGCAGCAGGCGTGCAAACGTCTTCGCCAACGCGGCCGGCCCGGCCCGGAAGAGATCGCGCATCAGGAGGAGGAAAAACGACCGCCATCCGTGCGGCAGGACGATGTTCTCGATGTGCGCACCCGGCGCGATCTCGAACGGGATCCCCGTCGAATCGACGAGCACCAGCGAACGGACGAGATCCGGACGACTCGCCGCGACGTGGATGGCGATCTGCCCTCCCAGCGAATTGCCGGCGAGATGCACCGGTCCGTCGAACGACGACTCGATCCAACGAGCCAGAAGCGCGGCGATGTCATCGAGGCTGGCCGGAAGTCTGCTTCGCCGCAGGAAGAACCGCCGTCCGAAGCCGACCAGGTCGACCGCAGAGACGAGATGGCGCTCGGCCAGCACGCTGACGTTGTGCCGCCACCAGTCCGATGACCCGCCGAGCCCGTGCAGAAGGACGACGGGCGTCCCGCTTCCGGCGCGCGTCTCCCAGAACGTGAACGGCGGCAGATCGACGCGGCGTGTGGTCAGCACATCAGCAGATTACCGCCGCAACCGTCCTTCTTCGACCATCAGGCAGCGATCCTGAACGACCTTGATGCCGGCTTCGGCCAGCTTCTGCGCCGCCTCATCGTTGCGGATGCCGAGCTGGAACCAGACGCTCTTCGGCTTCGCCGCGATGATGTCGTCGACGTGCGCCGGGATATCGCTCGGCTTGCGGAAGACGTTGACCATATCGATCGGCCGCCCGATGGCGGCCAGCGTGCGGAAGACCGGCTTGCCGAGGATCTCCGTCACCTCGGGGTAGTACACCGGAACGGGGATTACGTCATAACCTGCCCCATCCATATGCGCGGGGACGTAGAATCCCGCCTGATCGGAATGCGTCTCCGGTTTGATCCCCAGAACTGCGATGGTTTTGGTTTCGCGAAGAAGAGCGGCGATGCCGTCGGCATCGTTAACGAGGTTTGTTTTCCAGTCCGTCATGGCGGCGGAGAGTAGCAAAAACCGGGCTGGGGTATCGTGATCGAGAGAGCTCGTTACACGGAATAACCTATCGGGGCGTCTGCTTTTGTGCTGTCAACTCGACAACGTTCAGGTTCGTCCAACAAAAACGACAGTGAGGTCATCGACCGATGAAACGCGCAGCCTTGGCCGTTCTTTTCTTCGTTCCGCTTGCGGCGTTCGCCCAGCAGACACAACGTTACATCGTGGGGATGAAACCGGGCGTTCCCCGCGCGGCAAAGAGCGCGCAATTCGCCGGCCGCGAGCTTCAGGACCTGACCTACCTCGATTCGTTCGTGGTCAACCTGACTGATTCCGAAGTGCAGGCACTGCGCAACGACGACTCCGTGCGCTATGTCGAGAGCGCGAACATCAAGTTCTTCGCCTCGGGCACGTCCGTGCATCCCCGACAGATCTCCGTCGAATCGCATCCCGCCAATGCGCAGGTCACGCCCTACGGGATCACCATGGTTCGCGCGCCTCTGGTGTGGCCGGTGGCGAAAGGTGACGGGGTCAACGTCGCCATCGTCGACACCGGAATCGACTACACCCATCCCGAGCTGAAAGACCGCTACCAGGGTGGATTCAACGCCATCACCGGAACCAGCGATCCGAAGGACGACGAAGGTCACGGCACGCACGTCGCCGGGACGATCGCCGCTTCCGACAACGGGATCGGCGTGGTCGGCGTGGCGCCGAACGCCAAGCTCTGGTCGGCGAAGGTTCTGGCGCCGGATGGCTCGGGGTCAGCCACCGGCACCAACGCGCAGATCGCATCGGGGTTGAATTGGGTTCTTTCCAAGAGGAATGAGCTCGGCGGCCATTGGATCGTCAACATGTCGCTCGGCCAGTGCACGGACGTGTCGGTCGATCCCGACAACTGTTCGGCCGTACCGTCGTTCACGATGCAGACCGCCTGTCAGAAACTCGCCGACGCCGGCGTGCTGGTGTTTGCCGCGAGCGGCAATGATTCGACGCCGGCGCACGCCGCGACCGTCAGCTACCCTGCCGCGTTTTCGAGCGTGATCGCCGTCGGTGCGGTCGATGCCACGCAGACCATCGCCAGTTTTTCCAATCAGGGACCGGAGCTCGCTCTCACGGGCCCCGGAATCGGCGTCTTTTCGACCTACATCGTCGGTCAGGGGACGAACTCATTCGTCACCAGCGCCGGCAACTCCTACGACGCCATCGCGGTGACGGGATCCATCAAAGGAGCACCGGCAGGACAATACGTCTACTGCGGACTCGGAGCGACGGCGGCCGACTTCCCCGCGTCGGTCAACGGCAAGATCGCCCTCATCCAGCGCGGGAGTGCCACGTTCAACGCAAAGACCAAAGGCGCCCTGGCGGCAGGCGCGAAAGCCGTCGTGATCTACAACTGCTCGGTTGCCGCTTCGCCAACGACGTGTACCAACGACGGATTTGGCGGCTGGACGCTCATCGGAAAACTCGCCGACGGTACGACGGACAATCCGGCCGATCTGGCCTTCAACTGGCCCGTGACCGTCGGCATCTCGCTCGCCGACGGTGAAGCGTTGCGCGCGGCTGCCGCGGGATCGACGCTGACGGAGACCAACGTTGCCGACGACTATGCCGTCGAGAGCGGCACCTCGATGGCCTGCCCGCATGCGGTCGGTGTGGCGGCGCTGGTCTGGAGCGTTGCCCCCAACGCCTCGCCGGCCGATGTGAAGTCGGCTCTCTTCAACAATGCCTGGGACCTCGGTGCCAGCGGCAAAGACAACGTGTACGGCTACGGCCTGCTCGATGCGCTCGCCGCGGCCAGACAACTCAACCCTGCTGCATTTGCCGTGACGGGCCGTATGGCCGGACGGCGCGGCCACTGACAAGCAGCAACGTCCACACAAACCACAATGCTTTCCAAAGAGGTAGCCATGAAACGAATCATCATCGCCGCGGTCATCGTCAGCTTTGTCACCGTAGGAGCCTACCCCGCATCGAAGTCGAAGACGAAGACGAAGAAGGTGACAGCCGCTCCCGCCATTACCAGCCAGACCACCTCGCCGGTGCCTCTGAGCGCATTGTTTCCGGCGCCGTCGCAGCAGGAGACCATGGCCGCCGACGGCATGGTCACGATCGACGCGCCGAATCATGAGGTGATGATGATGCGCATCAACCCTGACGGTACGCGGTCTTACGCTTGCGTGAACAACGAAGCAGCCGCGCGCGCGTTCCTCTCCGCAAAGCGTGACTCCACGCCGGTCAAACCGGAGAATTGATCATGAAAAGACTCCTTCTCTCCGCACTTTTCCTCTGTGTGGCGACGACGAGCGCTTTCGCCAACGCTCACCTCATCATTCACAACACCAACGCCGCGGGAGTCGGCTTCAACGATCCCACCCCCGTTGCGCCTGTTGGTGGCAATGCCGGCACGACCATTGGCCAGCAGCGTCTGAACGTTTTCCAGAGGGCCGCGGATATCTGGGGCTCGCTGATCGACTCCAAGGTCGACATCTTGGTCGATGCTAGTTTCGCCAGTCTTGACTGCGGCGCGACCTCCACGGTGCTCGGCGAGGCCAACGCCACCAAGGTCGTCCGGAACTTCACCAACGCACCGCAGCAGAACGTCTGGTATCCGATCGCACTGGCCGATGCAATCGCCGGGAAGGACCTGAACAACGGCGGCGCTCACATTCAGGCGCAGTTCAACAGTCAGCTCGACTCGCCAACGTGCGCCGGCGGCACTGGTTGGTACTACGGCTTCGACACCAACCACGGGACGAAAAACGACCTGCTGGTCGTCCTTCTCCACGAGCTCGGACACGGTCTCGGATTCGCCGGAGTGACCAACGGATCCGGCGTCATGGTCAACAACTTCCCGAGCGTTTTCGAACAACACATGTTCGACAACACGACCGGACTTCACTGGAGTCAGATGACGAATGCCCAGCGCGTCACCTCGTCGACCAACGACCAGAAGGTGGTCTGGGACGGCGCCTTGACCACCACCGCTGCCTTGAAGTTCCTGGGAGACACGCCCACGTTCCGCATCAGTGCTCCCGCTGCGGTGGCGAGGACCTATCAGATCAATACAGCGGGTTTCGGACCGCACCTCACCGTCGCCGGGATCAACGGCACCATCGCCGCCGCCCTCCCCGCCGACGGATGCAACGCCATCACCAATGCCAGCGCCATCACCGGTCACATTGCCCTGATCGACCGCGGCACCTGCAACTTCACCGTGAAAGCAAAGAACGCACAGATCGCCGGTGCGACGGCCGTGATCATCGCCGACAACGTTGCGGCCAGCATCCCACCCCTCGGCGGCGACGACCCCACGATCACCATTCCGACGATCGGCGTCAGCCAGGCCGATGGTGCCGCCATCCGGGCAGCGCTCACATCGACCGTCACCGCGGTCCTGTTCGCCGACCCCTCCATCCTGGCCGGCGCGGATGCCAGCGGCCATCCGAAGCTCTACGTACCGTCGACGTTCTCCGACGGTTCCTCAATGAACCACTTCGACGTCTCCGCTTCGCCGAACCTGCTCATGGAGCCGAACATCAACTCCGATCTCCCGTCGGACAGCGTCGATCTGACGATCGATGAGCTGTTAGACATCGGCTGGAAGGCGGCCACGACACCGCAGACAGGCCGGTTCGCCGGCCGCCGCGGACATTGACGTTGCGGTCTCGGGGTGGGCGTGACCACGAGACCGCGTAGTCCAGGATCCGGGAACGACAGAGAGGTAGCCATGAGACGACTCTTCATTGCCGCGGTCATCGTCAGCGTTCTCTGTCTGGCAACCACCAGCCTGTTCGCCAATGCTCACCTCATCATTCAGAACACAGACGCACCGGGAGCGGGCTTCAACGACACCACGGCCGTGGTGCCTGTCGGTGGCAATACCGGAACGACTCTCGGCCAGCAACGCCTGAACGTTTTTCAGCGCGCGGCCGATATCTGGGGCGCCCTGATCGATTCCCGGGTCGACATCCGCGTCGACGCCAGTTTCGCCAGTCTCACTTGCGGTCCGACGTCAGGGGTCCTCGGCCAGGCCAGCGCCACGAGAATCATCCGAAACTTCGAGAATGCGCCGCAGCAGGACGTCTGGTATCCGGTGGCCCTGGCCAATGCCATCGCCGGCAAAGACCTCCTGCCTGGATCGGCTCACATCCGGGCGCAGTTCAACAGCCAGGTCGACACGCCCAACTGTCTCGGCGGAAGGGGCTGGTACTACGGCTTCGATGCCAACCACGGTACGAAAGAAGACCTGCTGGTCGTCCTTCTTCACGAGCTCGGTCACGGTCTCGGATTCGCGGGCGTGACCAACGGAACGACAGGCGTCATGAACAGCAACTTTCCGAGCGTTTTCGAGCAGCACATGCTCGATGCCACGGCCGGAATTCACTGGAGCCAGATGACCGACGCGCAACGCCTGGCATCGGCGACCAACGACCAGAAAGTGGTCTGGGATGGCGACTTGACGACAACCGCGGCCCTGAAGTTCCTGGATCCCAAACCGAGCATGAACATCCTCGCACCCACGTCACTGGCGAAGGCGTATCCGATCAGCGCCGCAAACTTCGGCCCCCATCTCACGGTCGGGGGCCTGACCGGAACCGTGGCGGCAACGGTCCCCGCCGACGGATGCACGGCCATCACGAATGGCGGGGCGATCACGGGACGAATTGCCCTGATCGACCGAGGAGCCTGCCCCTTGAACGTAAAGATCAAGAACGCGCAACTGGCGGGAGCAATCGCCGTGATCGTCGCCAACAACACCGTGGGCGGCTTCGGGCCGTTCGACGGCGTCGACTCCACGATCACAATTCCCGCGGTCGGCGTCAACCAGACCGATGGCGCCGCCATCCGCGCCGCGCTTTCATCGAACGTGACCGCGATGCTCTTTGCGGATCCGACGATTGTCGCCGGCGCTGACGCCGGCGGCCATCCGAGACTCTACGTTCCGACGGAATTCGCGGGCGGCTCCTCGATGTACCACTTCGACACCTCCGCGTCGCCGAACCTGCTCATGGAGCCGAACATCAGCGCCGATCTTCCCTCGGACAAGGTCGATTTAACGCTCAATGAGCTGTTCGATATCGGCTGGAAGCCGGCAACGACACCGCAGACCGGCCGGTTCGCCGGCCGGCGCGGGCATTGACGCGGTTGCGGGGTCTCGGGGTGGCGTGCCCGCGAGACCGCGTAACCCCGTAACCTCGCGACCGCATAGAATGCGCCCCGCCGCGCGGAGCTCGCGCGATCACGATTGACGGAGAACCAAGCCAATGCGCATCGGCGTACCGACCGAGATCAAGAACAACGAATACCGCGTGGGGATGACCCCATCGGGCGTCCAGGACCTCACGTCAGACGGGCACAAGGTCTACGTGCAGTCCGGCGCCGGCGACGGCAGCGGCTTCGGCGACAACGAATATGCCGCCTCCGGCGCGACGATCCTTTCCGATGCCGACGCCGTCTACGAGCAGTCCGACATGATCGTCAAGGTCAAGGAGCCGATCGCGGCCGATCTGGCGCGTCTCAAAGAGGGCCAGCTCCTGTTCACCTATCTCCATCTGGCGCCGGTACCCGACCTCACCGCGGCGCTGCTGAAGAAAAAAATCACCGGCATCGCCTACGAGACGATTACCGACGAACGGAAGCGCACGCTGCCGCTGCTCACACCGATGTCCGAGGTTGCCGGCCGCATGTCGATCCACGTCGGCGCGTACTATCTGCACAAGCCGAACAACGGCCGCGGGGTGCTGCTCGGCGGCGTACCGGGAACGCTTCCCAGCGACGTCGTGATCATCGGCGGAGGCGTGGTCGGCACGAACGCCGCGAAGATGGCTACCGGCCTGGGCGCGCGCGTCACCATTCTCGACACGAATCTCGACCGTCTCCGCCAGCTCGACGACATTTTCATGGGAAAGGTTCAGACGCTGGCATCCAACCGAGCACATCTCGCCGATGCCTGCCGCCGCGCCGACCTGCTCATCGGCGGTGTGCTCATCCCCGGCGCCTCGGCGCCGAAGCTGGTGACGCGCGAGATGGTCAGCAGCATGAAAAAGGGATCGGTCATCGTCGACGTCGCCATCGATCAGGGTGGTTGTGTCGAAACGGCGCATGCGACCACACACTCCGACCCCGTCTACGAGGTCGATGGCGTGATTCACTACTGTGTCGCCAACATGCCCGGCGCGGTGCCGCGCACCTCGACGATCGCTCTGACGAACGCGACGTTGCCGTATACGCGTAAGCTGGCCTCGCTGGGATTCAAGAAGGCGATTTCCGACCCCGGTCTCGCCGAGGGCGTCAATGTTTATGGCGGGAAAATCACGTATAAAGCTGTGGCCGATTCACAAGGACAGGAGTTCACAGAGCTCGATAAGTTACTGTAGTCTTGCGGCGTGAACCGTCGAACCCTTCTCCTTTCTCTCGCCATCTGTGTGGTCATTTCCGGACTCGTTCCGGCGGCATTCGCGCAATCCGCCGATCTGGCCGTTTCGAAAAGCAGCCCATCAACGGCGTCCGCCGGCAGTGACGTGTCGTTTGACGTCACCATCTTCAACTTCGGTCCGGACGACGCCGTCACGGTCTCGCTCAGCGACCCGCTGCCGCCGGGGATGACCTTCGTCTCGGCGGCGCAGAACAGCGGCCCGACATTCGACTGCAGCAGCCAGCCCACTCCCGGCACGAACGGAACCATCACCTGCACACTGGCACTCTTTCCCGCCGGATCGAGCGCGGACTTCACCTTCGTCGCCAACATCCCATCGGAAACGCCGCAGGGGACGACCTTTACGAACATCGCCACCAAGTCGTCGCAAACACCCGATGACAATAGCGAGAACGATACAGGCGTCTCCTCGGTGACGGTCCCCATTCCGCAGGCCGACATCGGTGTCCAGAAGGTTGGTCCCTCGAGCGCCGCACCCAACACCGACGTGGCCTATTCGATCACCGTCAACAATGCCGGCCCCGACGCGGCCGACACCTTTTCCCTCACCGACACGCTGCCGGGCACAATGACGTTCGTCTCGATCGCTCAGAACAGCGGACCGGCCTTCGACTGCTCCAGCCATCCCTCGGTCGGATCCGGCGGGACGATCACCTGCACGATCCCCAGCCTCGCCTCGGGAACGACCGCGACATTCACGCTCACCGGTCACGTTCCCGCGGGGACGGCGTCCGGAACGACGTTCTCGAACACCGCCACCGTATCGTCAAAAACCAGCGACGATAACCCCGACAACAACAGCAGTCTCTTCGACTTCACCGTAAGCTCGAGCGATCTGGCCATCACGAAGACGGGACCGGCGAGCGCTGCCTCGGGCGGCCCGATCTCCTGGACCATCACGGCCTCGAACAACGGCCCTGACACCTCGACACCCACCACGTTCAGCGATCCGCTGCCGGCAGGAACGACGTTCGTATCGATCGTGCAGAACACCGGCCCGACGTTTCTCTGCAGTACCCCCAGTGTCGGCAGCAACGGCAGCGTGACCTGCTCCATCGGCAACTTCGCCTCCGGAGCCAGCGCGCAGTTCACCGTGACGGCAAACATCGATCCGAGCGCCACCGGAACCCTGAGCGACACCGCCACCATCTCCGGTCCGAATGCCGATACCAACCCCGGCAACGATAGCGCGACCGCGGTCACGACCGTTACCACCAGTGCTGACCTCTCCGTCAACAAGAGCGGACCGGCCACGGCCAATGCCGGAACGAACATCACGTACACCGTCACATTGACGAACAACGGTCCGTCGAACGCGGCCAACGCCGCCCTCACCGATACCGTGCCGGCGAACACGACCTTCGTCTCCGAGTCGCAGATGACCGGCCCGACCTTCTCGTGCACCACACCCGCCGCGGGCGGCACCGGCACCGTCAACTGCTCCATCGCCTCGCTCGCTCCCGGCTCGGCAACCTTCTCGATTACGGTTCACATCAATCCGGGTGCCGTCGGAGCGGTGATCTCGAACACCGCCAACGTGACAGCGACGACGACCGATTCGAATCCGGGCAACAACTCGTCGACGTTCCTCACGAACGCTACCGCCAGCGCCGACGTCTCGATCGTCAAGACCGCTGCCGCGGCGGCATCGACCGGCTCGAACCTCACCTACAACATCAACGTCACGAACAACGGCCCGTCCGACGCAGCGACCGTGACCATGACCGACACGCTTCCGCCAAACACGACCTTCGTCTCCGAGTCACAGTTGACCGGACCGGCCTTCATCTGCATCAACCCGCCGTCGGGTGGGACCGGCACGGTCTCCTGTTCCATCGCCACACTTACCGCCGGCACATCAGCCACCTTCGCCATCGTCGTACAGATCGCCGTGGCGGCACCGGTCGGAACGAGCAGCAACACGGCGACGGTGACGTCATCATCCTCCGATCCGAATCCGGGTAACAACAGCTCCACGGCCGTCACCACGATCGCGTTGGCGACTGCCGATCTGTCGATCACCAAGACTCCGGCTCCCGGCCCGTATGGCACAGGGATGCCGCTGACCTATACGATCGTCGCCACGAACGGCGGTCCCAGCACAGCTACGGCCGTCACGGTCACCGACGTCCTTCCGCCAGGCACGACATTCCAATCGGCCACGCCGGGTGGCGCGTGCAGCGGTACGACGACCATCACCTGCAACGCCGGCACGCTGGCCAGCGGCGCCTCCGCTACGTTCACTCTGACCGTGACCCTGCCTTCGTCGGCGGGTCCGGTGACGAATACGGCAACCGTGACCGCCGCGGCCACGACGATCGATCCGAATCCGTCGAACAACAGCGCCTCTTCGACAGTCACGGTCATCCCCGCAGGCAACATCCCGATGGTTTCGCCGTTGGCCCTACTGTTCCTCGGCATCGTTCTGGCCGCAGCCGGCGCTCTCGTGATGAAACGCTGATCGCATTCAGACGGCGTCATCCGAAAGGGTGACGCCGTTTGCGACGGAGCGCTGGCGTCTCGCCGGCTGGCCCGGGGCGTCTCGCCCCCGATCTTGCAAGAGTCGATACATTTGCCTGGTGACCTCAGCGGCGAGACGCCGCCGAGCCAGCCGGCGAGACGCCAGCGCTACGGCCGAACCTCGCAACCGCGTCACCGCAAACCGCAACGCCACAGCTTTGTAACGCGTATGCGGCATGACTCAACTGTATAAAAAGTTGACCGGGGAGTCAGTCTGCTCCGGACGCGCTTCCACTCTCTCGGCTTCTTCCCATGAGCGCGGCGAAATCTGCCGCATCCTGCTTTACGATCGCGAATCAATGCTGAATTCGAAGCTCATCGCAGCGACAACTGTTCTTCTCCTCTGCGCCTCCTGCGCAAGCATCCGCGACGCCGGCAACATCACCGACCCGGCCGCGCACGGCGCCGGAACGCCATCGGCGCCGTCGGCGGCCTGGGTGCCGCCCGCGAACGCGGTGCCTCCAGCCGTGCCGCCGCCCGGCGATCTCGCGCTCCCGCCGGCCGGTGCGTCACTCGAACTGGCGCAGATCGTCGATCTGGCTCTGTCGAATAACCCGTTGACGCGGACGACATGGCTCCAGGCGCGCATCTCCGAGGCGAACCTCGGCAGCGTGCGTGCGGCGTACCTGCCGACCGCCGACCTCGACGCTTCGCTCACGCGCGCACGCACGTCGCCCGCCGCGAAGGCAACGACGGCGCTCAACGGCCCGGCGCTCTCGCTCGACTATCTCCTGTTCGATTTCGGCGGACGCAATGCCGCGGCCGAGGCAGCGAGTCAGACACTGATCGCGGCCGACTACGCGCACAACCAGGCCATCCAGGACGTCATCCTCCGCGTCGAGCAGGCGTACTACGACTACCTCGATGCCAAGGCCCTCCTGACCGCGCAGAGCGCCACGATCAAAGAACGGCAGACCAGCCTCGACTCCGCCGACGCCCGGCACAACGCCGGGGTGGCCACGATCGCGGACGTGCTCCAGGCCCGCACGGCGCTCGCGCAGGCCCAGCTCACGTACGAAACGATCGAAGGCAACCTTCGCCGGTTGCAGGGGACCATCGCCACGGAGATGGGACTGCCGGCGGCGACGCCGTTCGAGGTCGGCGAGCTGCCGCGTGAGGTCCCCGCACAGCAGGTAAGCGACGCCGTCGAGGCGCTGATCGCCCGTGCGGTCACCGACCGGCCGGATCTGGCCGCCGCGCGCGCCGCGGTCGAGAGCGCCCGCGCGCGGGTACAGGCCGTGCGCGCGCAGGGACTGCCGACGATCGGCGTCGGCGCCACCGTGGGGCCGTACTTCACCAACGGGCTGAGCCAGCACAGCACGCTCTATTCAGCGGGCATCTCGCTACGCGTTCCGCTCTTCACCGGCTTCCGCAATACCTACGACGTCCGCGCCGCCGAGATCGCCACGAAGCTCGCCGGCGAAAACGCGCGCGGCCTGGAGCAGCAGATCGACCTTCAGGTCTGGACGAGCTACTACGCCCTGCAGACCGCCAACAAGCGTCTGACGACGAGCCGCGATCTTCTTCGCGACGCCAGCGAGTCCGCCGACGTGGCCCGGGGGCGTTACCGCTCCGGCATCGGCAGCATCCTCGACCTCCTGACTGCCGAGACCGCGCTCGAAAATGCGCGCGCCGAGGAAGTTCAGGCACGCACCGACTGGTTCCTCTCAGTTGCGCAACTCTCGCACGACACCGGCACGCTGACGCGGGCCGTGGCATCACAAGGAAAGTGATCACGATGATTTCAATGAAGTCGATCGGCCTTCGCGCCATCGCCGGCGCCGCCATCGTAGCCGCCCTTCTCGGCTGCGGCGAGAAACAGAAGAAACAGGCGGACGAACGCGTCCCCGTCACCGTGGCCACGGCAGAACAGAAAGACATCCCCGTGCAGGTGCGCGTCATCGGCTCCGTGCAGCCGATTTCCAGCGTGGCGGTCCGCGCACTCGTGGCCGGACAGCTCCAGCGCGTCTCGTTTCGCGAGGGGGACGACGTCCGCAAGGGACAGATCCTCTTCACCATCGACCCGAGGCCGTATCAGGCCACCCTGGCGCAGGCCGAAGCGAACCTCGCCCGCGATCAGGCACAGGCGCGGAATGCGGATGCCGAGGCCACTCGCTACGCGGAGCTGGTGAAAAAGGACTACGTCACGCGCGAGGAGTACGAAAAGTTCACATCCGGCGCCGAGGCCGCTCGCGCCGTCGTCGCGGCAGACCGTGCCGCCGTCGAGAACGCCCGGCTTCAACTCGCCTACTGCGAGATCCGCTCGCCTCTGGATGGCCGCACCGGCAGCCTGCAGGTTCAGGCAGGCAATCTCGTCAAGGCGAACGACACCACGCCGCTGGTCACCATCAACCAGATCACGCCGGTCTATGTCACCTTCTCCGTTCCCGAATCGCAGCTCGGCGATATCCGCGCCCGCGGTCTCGGCAACGTGCCGGTGTCGGCATCGCCGCAGAAGGGCGGCGGAGCGCCTCAGGACGGCAAGCTGACGTTCGTCGACAACGCCGTCGACGCCCAGACGGGCACCATCACCCTCAAAGCGACCTTCGCCAACGAGGGCCGCATCCTCTGGCCGGGCGAGTTCGTGAACGTGGCCATGACCCTCTCCAACCGCCTCAACGCCACCGTCGTACCGGTTCAGGCCGTGCAGAACGGCCAGAGAGGGCAGTACATTTATGTCGTCACCGGCGACGACGGCATCCAGATGCGTCCTGTAACCATCGTTCAACAGGTCGATAATCAGGCCGTAATCAGTAAAGGGGTGAATCCCGGCGAGACCGTGGTCACCGACGGCCAGATCCGATTGACGCCGAAGAGTAAGGTGGATGTGAAGAAGTCGTTGTGAGGGGTTGCTGAGTTGCGAGGTTGCTGGGTTGCAAGGTTGCTGGGGTCGCCCGGTTTCGCTGCAGCCTGAAAATCCCAGAAACCGGTAACCCCGAGACCGCGAGACCATGTAACCCAGCAACTAAGCAACCCAGTAACCCAGCAACCCAGCAACCAGTCACCGAGCAACCATATGAACATAGCCGCCCTCTTCATCCGCCGCCCGGTCATGACGACGCTGGTCATGCTGGCGATCGTGCTGTTCGGAATCATGGCCTACCGCCAGTTGCCGGTCAGCGATCTGCCGAACGTCGACTTCCCGACGATCAACGTCAACGCATCGCTGCCGGGAGCAAGCCCGGAAACGATGGCCTCTTCCGTGGCCACGCCGCTGGAGCGGCAGTTCTCGACGATTGCCGGCCTCGACTCGATGGTCTCGTCGTCATCGCTCGGATCGACCTCCATCACCCTGCAATTCAACCTGAACCGCAACCTCGACGCCGCCGCGCAGGACGTGCAGGCCGCCATCGCCGCCGCCGGCCGCCAGCTCCCGCCCAACATGCCGGCGCCGCCGTCGTACAACAAGGTCAATCCCGCGGACACGCCCGTCCTCTATCTGGCCATCACCTCCGAGAACATGCCGCTGTACCAGCTCGACGAGTACGCCGAGACGATGATGGCGCTCCGCATCTCGGCGGTGGAAGGGGTGGCCCAGGTCCAGGTCTATGGCGCGCAGAAGTACGCCGTGCGCACCCAGCTCGATCCGCGCCAGCTCGCCACGCGCGGCGTAGGCATCGATGAGGTGGCCAGTGCCATCCGCAACAACAACGTGAACCTGCCCGCGGGCGTGCTCACCGGCCCCTATACGAACTACACCGTGCAGGCGAACGGGCAGCTCTTCAAGGCCGCCGATTACGCGAAGATCATCGTCGCCTACCGCAACGGCCGCCCCGTGCGCCTCGGCGAGCTGGGAAATGTGCTCGACGACGTCGAGAACAACCAGACCATGGCCTGGTTCCGAGGAAAGCCCGGATTCATTCTGGCCGTGCAGAAGCAGCCGGGAACGAACGCCGTCGAGGTCTCCGACCGCGTGCGCGCGCTGTTGCCTTTGTTCCGCAGCCAGTTGCCGGCGTCGGTCGATCTGCAGGTGCATCGCGACCGCGCCGATTCCATCCGGGCCTCGGTCGATGACGTGAAGTTCACCCTGCTCCTCACCCTCTTCCTGGTCATCCTGGTCATCTTCCTCTTCCTGCGAAACGTCTCAGCGACGATCATTCCCAGTCTGGCACTGCCACTTTCGATCATCGGCACGTTCGCCGTGATGTATCTGTTCGACTACTCCCTCGACAACCTCTCGCTCATGGCGCTCACGCTCTCGGTCGGCTTCGTCGTCGACGACGCCATCGTCATGCTCGAGAACATCGTCCGCCACATGGAGATGGGCGAGAAACCGATGGAAGCAGCGCTGAACGGCTCGAAGGAGATCGGCTTCACGATCATCTCGATGACCATCTCGCTGGCCGCCGTCTTCATCCCCATCCTTTTCATGGGCGGCATCCTCGGGCGGCTCTTCCACGAGTTCGCGGTCACGATCGGCTCGGCGATTCTCGTCTCCGGTTTCGTATCCCTCACGCTCACTCCTCTGCTGAGCGCGAAGTTCCTCCGGCCGCACAAGGAAGAGAAACACGGCAAGGTCTACCAGGCCACCGAGCGGATGTTCGACGGCATGCTCGCGATGTACGAGCGCGGACTCCGTTTCGCGCTCAAGCAGCGCGCCATGACGCTGATCGCGTCGCTGGCCATCCTGGCCGCGACGGTCTGGCTCTTCATCGCCGTACCGAAGGGCTTCATCCCGAATGAAGACCAGAACGAAGTCCGCATCAGCCTCGAGTCCGCGCAGGGAACATCGTTCCCCGAGCTCGTGCGCCACCAGCGCATGGCCATGGACATCGTGAACAAAGATCCGCGCGTGGCGGCCTTCTTCTCGTTCGTCGGCCGCGGCGGCGCCAACAACAGCAGCGTCATCTCGCTGCGCCTCGTCCCGAAAGGGCAACGCAAGGCGTCGATCGACGACGTGATGAACGACCTCCGCCCGAAGCTGAATGCCATTCCGGGCTTCCGCGTCTCGCTGCAGAACCCTCCGCCGATCCGGCTCGGCGGGCGCCAGGCGAACTCGCAGTATCAGTACACGCTGCAGTCCTCCGACACGGCCGTCCTCTACGACGCATCGCAGAAGATGATGGAGAAGATGCGCACGCTGCCAGGGTTCGTCGACGTGAATACCGATCTCTTTCTGCGCAATCCCACCGTCAACGTGGAGATCGACCGCGACCGTGCCGCCACTCTCGGCCTCACGCCGAATCAGGTCGAAGACGCGCTCTACTCGTCGTACGCAACGAGACAGGTGTCGCAGATCTACGCCCCCAACAACACCTACCAGGTGATCATGGAGCTCGATCCCGAGTTCATGAAGAACCCGCAGGCGCTGTCGATGCTGTATGTCCGGTCATCCTCGGGCGACCTCGTTCCGCTCGATGCCGTGGCCAAACTCATTCCGACCGTCGGCCCGCTGGCGGTGAATCACTCCGGGCAGGCGCCGTCGGTAACGCTGTCGTTCAACCTCAAGCCCGGAACATCGCTCGGCGCGGCCGTGCAGGAGGTCAACGACGCCGCCAAGACCACGCTGCCGGCGAGCGTCACCACTTCATTCCAGGGAACCGCGCAGGCTTTCCAGTCGTCGCTGCAGGGCCTCGGCTTGCTGCTTCTCGTCGCCATCGCCGTCATCTACATGGTCCTGGGCATCCTGTACGAGAGCTTCATTCATCCGCTGACGATTCTCTCGGCGCTGCCGTTCGCGGGCTTCGGCGCTCTGCTCACGCTGCTGGTCTTCAAAGTCGACCTCTCCATCTACGCCTTCGTCGGCATCATCATGTTGGTCGGCCTGGTCAAGAAGAACGGCATCATGATGGTCGACTTCGCGCTGGAGGTGCAGAAGCAGGGGAAAGACGCCACCGAAGCTATTTACGAGGCGTGCGTGGTGCGATTCCGGCCGATCATGATGACTACCATGGCCGCGCTGATGGGAACCATCCCCATCGCCCTCGGTTTCGGCGCGGGCGCGGAATCGAGGCGTCCGCTCGGCCTGGCCGTCGTCGGCGGCCTCCTCTTCTCGCAGACGCTCACCCTCTTCGTGACGCCGGTGTTCTACGTCTACATGGACAAGCTGACCAGGAAGCCGAAGGGACGCATGGACGGCCGAGATGAAATCGAAGACGAATTCGCCGCCCTTCAACCGGCAGCCGAGGAACAGCCGGTCGGTGTGATGTTCAACACAGTCGAGGCCGAGCCGGCAACATAGTCATACGGGCCATGCGCCGTTGCCACAGCATTCTCCTCTCGGGCGTCGTCGTTCTTTGGGCTGCGTCCGCCAGTGCCCAGTCTGCGGATCTGCTGATCTCCAAAAGCGGGACCGAATCCGCGAACGCCGGCGACACCATCGACTACTCGATCTTCGTGTTCAACGGCGGCCCGTCGGACGCGCAGAACGTGACCATGACCGATGCCCTCCCCGCGGGGACGACCTTCGTCTCGCTGACTGCCAGCACATCGACCTTCACCTGCAGCACACCGGCGGTGGGAGCCGCCGGCACGGTTACCTGCACCGCCGCCACGCTGGCCGATCAGGCGGACACGAACTTCACACTCTCGGTGAAGACATCGCCGAGTGCTGCATCCGGCACGATTAGCAACACCGCCACGATCACCTCGGCGATATCCGACCCCAATCCGTCGGATAACAGCAGCACAGCCACGACCGGAATCGCTGCCACGACGACCGCCTCGGCCGATCTTTCCGTGGAATCGATGCTCGGCTCTTCCGGCGTGGCCGCGGGCACGACCGTGAGCTTCCGCATCGTCATTGCCAACAAAGGCCCTTTCACCGCGCATCACGTGCAACTGTTCGATCCCGTACCTGCCAACGCCACGTTCGTGGCGGCAAGCGTGGCGGACCCGCTGGCCGCCTTCACCTGCACCACGCCCGCCGCCGGAACCGGCGGAAACATCACCTGCTCGGCCACCACCTTCGATCCGCGCACGAGCAGCGACCAGCCCACGTTCACGTTCACGTTCCGCGTCAACAACGGAGTAGCCGCGGGAACGGTGCTGACGAACACCGCCACGCTGTCGGCCGACGACCCCGATCCCGTCCCTTCGAACAACTCCGCCAGCCGGACGACGACGACCACGTCGCAGACGCCATCCGCCGATGTCTCCGTCGCCACCACAGGCGGCGGCACGACGTTCAGCGTCACGGTCCGAAATGCCGGCCCGAACGATGCCTCGGGCGTCACGCTCACCGATGCCGTCCCATCAGGCAGCACCTTCGCCGACTGGACGCAGACCAGCGGCCCGCCATTCAACTGTACGAAGCCGGCAGTCGGGGGAAGCGGCACCATCACCTGCAGCAGCAGCGTTTTCCCTGGCATCGAAGGGGCGACGGTCGCCGCCGAGTTCACGCTCACGCTCAATGCGTCCGGAGAAGTGACCAACAGCGTCACGGTCTCGAGCAGCACCTCCGATCCACGCCAGGACAACAACACCTCGTTTTTTCCGGCGACCGCGAAGATGACGATCGACGACGCCAGCGTTCCCGAAGGGAACAGCGGCACGACGCCGGCCGTCTTCAATGTCCACCTGCAGCCCGCCAATGCCACCGTGACCGCGACCGTCGACTATGTGGCCTCCGGCAACTCGGCAACGGCAGGCTCCGACTTCGTGGCAACGGCGGGAACGCTGACGTTCCATGCCGGCGAGACTCTGAAGACGATCACCGTGCAGGTCCTCGGCGATACGCTCAACGAAGGCAACGAGCTCTTCATCGTCCAGCTCTCGAATCCCGTGAACGCCTCGATCGACCGCGACCTCGCCTTCGGCACCATCATCGATGACGACCAGGGAGGCCCTCCCGTCCCGGTGGTCACGATTCCCGGCATCAGCGTGCCGGAAGGGGATAGCGGAACGAAGAACGCCACCTTCACTGCCCAGCTCTCGTTCTCATCGATCGCCGTGAGCCGCGTGCGGTGGCAGACGCAGGATGGAACGGCCACGGCAGGCTCCGACTACATCGCCTCGAGCGGCGAGGTCGTCTTCCAGCCCGGCGAAACCTCGAAACCCTTCACCGTCCCGATCATCGGCGACACGCTGTTCGAGCCGGACGAGACTTTCACCATCATCATCACCGGCACCGACAACGCCACGGTCGGCCAATCCGCGACCTGCCGCATCGTGAACGACGACGCGCAGCCGATCCCACGCCACCGGGCAGCGCGGCATTAGCGACCCGAAAAGCCGTCACGGCAATTTCACTCAGCGTGTGTTCTCATATGACGATGAAGCTGGCCAGTCTCGCGATCACAGTGGCCTTTTTCGCGCTCGGCGCGGGAGCGCAGATCCAAGCTCCTCAGGCCGCGAGCTGCGTCACCTCGGCTCTTTCCTGCAATTCGAGCGACACCGGCGAGCTCACCGCTGGCGACTGCACGCTCCCCGATGGGCTGCGGTACGACCTCTGGACCTTCGCCGGCGCGAAAGGGCAGCGCATCACGGCGACGCTGACACCGCTCGATTCCTCCTACGAAAAACCACGGCTGGCCCTGATTCCTCCTGGATCGAACGCCGCCGAGATCCTGTCCGTGCGCGGACCCGCTCCTCTCTCCTTCCAATTCAACCTGGGCAGCACCGGCACGTGGACGCTTGCGGTCGGGACGGAAAAACTCTTCGACGCCGGGCGGTATCGGATCGCACTTCAATGCGGTCCCGGCGACGCCAGCGGATACGCGGACTGCCTTACCCAGAGGCTCTCCTGCGGCCAGACGTTCACGTCGTCCGTGACCTTCGCCTCCTGCCTGTTTGCTGGTGATACCGGATGGCAATACTCGGATTTCACCATTTCGCTCGCGCAGGGAGACCACCTCAGCTTTTCCGTCCACTCGAACGTCTACGACCCGGCGATAGGCGTCTACCTCCGTAACGGAACGGCCTCGCTGGTTCACAACTTCGGCAAACGGGCGACGCAGGATGCAGTCGTCGATTTCACGGCGCCCCTGACGACGAACTACCTGGTCACCGCGTACGGAACTACGCCTCAGTCGCGAGGTGATTTCTCGCTCACCGCAACCTGCATTGCCGTCTGCACGCCCCCCTCCATCACCACCCAGCCGGCCAGCCAGATCGTTGCGCCGGGAGGGTCGGCAGTGCTGACGATCGCCTCCGCCTTCAGTACGTCTCTGGTCACCTACTCATGGTACGACGCCGACGCCGCCGGACTTCCCATCCCCATCGGCTCCGGGCCGTCCTTCACGGTCAAAAACGTGACCACGAAGCGTCGGTTCTACGCGCAAGCGTCCAACGGATGCGGCTTCCAGACCTCCGCGATTGCCACGATCGCCCCGCCGTCAACGCCTCGCGGACGCGCCATTCGCCGCTGATCCGGCTTCCCGCCGGCCCCTCTTGACAGAAATAAGGTCCCGAACATATTGTTAGCACTCACGAGGCTTGAGTGCTAAACGCTCACCTCAGGAGATCCGCATCAATCTCGCGGCGTTCTGCCGCGAAGCAATCCACGAATCGGGTGAAAGGAGAGACACAGATGGCTATGAAACTTCGTCCGTTGTATGACCGCATCGTCGTCACGCGCAAAGAAACAGGAGAGCAGGTGCGGGGCGGCATCATCATTCCGGACACAGCCAAAGAGAAGCCCCAGCAGGCGGAAGTGATCGCGGTCGGCGACGGTAAGTTCTCGGACGACGGCAAGCGCATGAAGCTCGACGTCAAGAAGGGCGATACGGTTCTCATCGGCAAGTACTCCGGCACCGACATCAAGATCGATGACGTCGAGTACACCATCCTCCGCGAAGACGAAGTCCTCGCGGTGGTCGAGTAAGCAGGATCAATAAGGAGAAACACACATGGCAAAGCGTATTACGTACGGCGAAGAAGCCCGCCAGGCAATTCTTCGCGGCGTCAACAAGCTCGCCGACGCGGTCAAAGTGACACTCGGCCCCCGTGGCCGCAACGTCGTCATCGAGAAGAAGTTCGGCTCCCCCACCATCACCAAGGACGGCGTCACCGTGGCCAAGGAGATCGAGCTGAAGGATGAGCTCGAGAACGCCGGCGCCCAGATGGTCCGCGAAGTCGCCTCCAAGACTTCCGACACCGCCGGCGACGGCACCACCACCGCCACGGTTCTGGCCCAGGCCATCTACCGCGAGGGCATCAAGAACGTCACCGCCGGCGCGAATCCGATGGACGTCAAGCGCGGCATCGAGATCGCCGTCCGCGCCGCCGTCGAATCGATCGACAAGCTGGCCAAGCCGGTCGAGGGGAAGGACATCGCCCACATCGGCAGCATCTCCGCCAATAACGATGAGGAGATCGGCAACATCATCGCCTCGGCGATGGAGAAGGTCGGCAAAGACGGCGTCATCACCGTCGAAGAAGCGCGCGGCCTCGACACCGTCCTCGACGTCGTCGAAGGCATGCAGTTCGACCGCGGCTATCTCTCCCCGTACTTCGTCACCGACCCGGAGCGCATGGAATCGGTCCTCGAGAACGCCAAGATTCTCATCTACGAGAAGAAGGTTTCCTCGATGAAGGACCTCCTGCCGATCCTCGAGCAGACCGCCCGCCAGGGCAAGCCGCTGCTCATCATCGCCGAGGACGTCGAGGGCGAGGCTCTGGCCACGCTCGTCGTCAACAAGCTTCGCGGCACGCTGAACGTCGCTGCGGTCAAGGCGCCGGGCTTCGGCGACCGCCGCAAGGCCATGCTCGAAGACATCGCCATCCTCACCGGCGGCAAGCTGATCTCCGAGGACATCGGCGTGAAGCTCGAGAACGTGAAGTGGGAAGACCTCGGCGACGCCAAGCGGGTGTCGATCGATAAGGACAACACCACCCTCGTTACCGACACCGAGGACAAGGGTCACAAGGAAGCGATCGCCGGCCGCGTCAAGCAGATCCGCGGACTGATCGAGGACACGACCTCCGACTACGACCGCGAGAAGCTCCAGGAGCGCCTGGCCAAGCTCGTCGGCGGCGTTGCCGTCATCAAGGTCGGCGCCGCGACCGAGACCGAGATGAAAGAGAAGAAGGCGCGCGTCGAAGATGCCATGCACGCCACCAAGGCAGCCGTCGAAGAGGGCATCGTCCCGGGCGGCGGCGTGGCGCTGCTGCGCTGCGTCGCGGCCGTCGAAGGCATCAAAGCCGACGGCGACGTGAAGGTTGGCGTCAACGTCATCCGCCGCGCGCTCGAAGAGCCGTTCCGCCAGATCGTCTTCAACGCCGGCAAAGAAGCGGCCGTGCTGCTCAATGAAGTCAAACTGAAGGGCGGCAACTTCGGCTACGACGCACGCAACGACGAAGTGGTCGATATGATCGAAAAGGGCATCATCGACCCGGCCAAGGTGACCAAGCAGGCGCTCCAGAACGCCTCCTCGATCGCCGGCCTCATGCTCACCACCGAGGCTCTCGTCTCCGAGATCAAGGAAGAAGAGAAGCCCCAGCCGGGCGGCGGCGGTGGCGGTATGGGCGGCGGCATGGGCGGAATGTACTAAGCCGCATCAACAACACGCATCCGTTCAACGGGCGAGCCGCAAGGCTCGCCCGTTTTCGTTCGGCGAAGCCGCGCATTCGCCGTTCACGGCCGGAGCGCTGGCGTCTCGCCGGCTGGCTCGGCGGCGTCTCGCCGCTGAGGTGACCAGGCGAATGTATCGAGTCTCGCAGCCCTGGGGCGAGACGCCCCCGGGCCAGCCGGCGAGACGCCAGCGCTCCGTTGAGCGCCGCTTCGCGGCACGTCTCCCCTCACTCCACGAAGTCGTAGCTGATCTGCTTATCGAGGTTCACCGGCGCGTATGCGCCGGGCTTGGCCCGCCCCTCCGTATCGTTCCAGCGCGTCTGCACCGACTTGTGGATGGTCATCCCGGCGTCGACGACGCGGTGGTAGCGTCCGCGGCTGGCCAGGAGAGGCGAGAACGAGTCGTGCAGCCGGCCAAAAACGGCATCCTCCGCGCACGTGCCGAAGGAATCGGACGTGAAGAGCAGGCCGTGCTTCCGCGCGCGCTCGGTCATCCAGCAGAGCGTGATGTCCGAGAGGCTGTGGTCATCGTCGTAGCCGCCGCCGACGTCCGAATGCACACCGGCGAAGTAGACCTGCTCGAGATGCTGGCCCGGGCGCACGGTGGCGGGATCCCAATACGTCGGCGTGAAATCGAACCGCTGCTCGTCGAGCGACATGGCGTGATAGGCGTTTTCCAGGCGCGGACCGAGGCTGAGGTCATGGAACGTCGGCACGAAGAGCGTCAACTGCGTGGCGAACACCGGCACGCCGAGGGCGCCCACCGTGTCCCACACACCGATCATCTTGATCGGCGCATCGACGCAGTTCGTCGCCTTGAAGTTGGCCACCAGCTTGTTGTTGGCGGCGTCCTTGGGCCGGGTGTAGTTGTTGAAAATGATATCGAACATGTCCCGGCGGTTCGTGGCGGCGAAACGAGTCCGGTCGAGCAGTCCGACCCGGTCCACCATCCCGCACAGGCTGCGCGCCTCGTACGCGCCGCGGCTGAATCCAAAGATGAAGATGGCGTCGCCGTCGTCGTACTGGTCGGTGATGAACTGATAGGCATCCTGGATGCGGTCGTTCGTCCCGACACCAGCCACGCCACCCTTGACGCGGTCGTACCAATCGGTGCCGACCCCGGGCGTGTAGTGCTTCACCTGCCGCGCGTCATCGCCGACCGCGGCCTCATACATCCTGCCGACGTTGCTGTTGTTGCTGACGCCTTCCTTGTACGTGTCCCAGGTACCGTCGAGAAACACCGCGATGTTTTTCGCCATGGGTCGCCCTTTCCTTATTGAAGTGAGTTGTTCATCTTAGCGTCACCGGCCCTGTCTTACAATGCGCCGCAAATGAGAAAAGCGCTCCCCGCCGCGGCCCTGATGCTGTCTGTCGTCTCCCTCTTCGCGCAGTCGCCGGAGCCCGCTCCGAACCACCAGCCAGCCCCCTCAGCCCCGCGGCGCGAGATGGTCCAGGCAGATTCCGAGGAACAGCGGCAGGGCGACGAAAAGCGCGACGCCCGTCCGCCGGCTGACGCCAAAGACAAAATCTCGACCACGCAGCACACCGTCACCATCGGCGGCCAGACCATCAGCTACACCGCCCGCGCCGGCATGATGATCATGCGCGACGAGGATGGAAAGCCGCGCGCCAGCTTCTTCTTCACCTCGTACACGAAAGACGGTGCCGATCCCTCGCGCCGGCCGGTGACGTACACCTTCAACGGCGGCCCCGGCTCGTCGTCGGTCTGGCTGCACATGGGCGCCTTTGGGCCCAAACGAGTGGTCTACGCCGACGATGAAGGCCACGCCGCCAAACCTCCCTACCGCACCGTCGACAACGAGGGAAGCATCCTCGACGTCACCGACCTCGTCTTCATCGATCCCGTCTCGACCGGCTACAGCAGGGCCATTCCATTCGCCGATGCCGGCAAGTTTCATGGCGTCGATGCCGACATCCAGTCGGTCGGCGAATTCATCCGCTTCTGGACCACGCGCTACAGCCGCTGGTCGTCGCCCAAGTTCCTGGCAGGAGAGAGCTACGGAACGACGCGAGCCGCCGGCCTCTCGGGCTGGCTCGCCCAGCAGGGCTTCTACCTCAACGGCATCGTTCTGATCTCGTCGATCCTCAACTTCCAGACCGCATCGTTCGACAGCGGCAACGACCTGGCGTACGAGCTCTTCCTCCCCACCTATACCGCCATCGCCTGGTACCACAAACGCCTGGGGGCCGATCTGCAGAATGGCACGCTGGAGCACGCCGTCGCCGAGTCGGAGCAGTTCGCCCTCGGCGAATACACGCACGCCCTGATGCAGGGCGACCGCATCAGCGATCAGGACCGCCGTGACGTCACGGCCAAATTGGCCCGGCTGACCGGCCTTTCACCCGCCTACATCGAACAGACCAACCTCCGCGTCGAGATCGACCACTTCGATAAGGAGCTGATGCGCGCCCAGCGCCGCATCGTCGGCCGCCTCGACGGACGTTTCATCGGCATCGATAAGGACTCCGCCGGCGAATCGACCGAATACGATCCCTCCTACGCGGCCATCCTGGGCGAATACACCGCCGTGCTGAACGATTACGTCCGCCGCGAGCTGAAGTTCGACAGCGACCTCCCCTACGAGATCCTCACCAGCAAGGCGCGCCCCTGGAGCTTCGACCGCGCCCAGAACCGCTACGTCGACGTCGCCGATATCCTCCGCGGCGCCATTGCCCAGAACCCCTTCATGAAAGTCTTCGTCGCCAACGGCTACTACGACCTTGCCACCCCCTTCGCCGCCACCCGCTACACCTTCGCCCGCATGCAGCTCGACCCCGACCTGCGCAAGAACGTCTCGATGGACTACTTCGAGACCGGCCACATGGTCTACATCGACCGCAAAGCGCAGGCGAGGTTGAAGAAGGACGTGGACGAGTTCATCCGGGCGAACGCGAACGTGCAGTAGGTTGGTTGCATTGGACGACTTCGACGATTTCGAAATTATCGGCCCCCTCGAGTCGATTGAAACGATCGCCTCGGGGAGCGGCATTCGCGATCTGCCCAGGCTTGTCAAGTACTACGGATCGGGCCGCTGGCGTAAACTGAAAGCCGTCACTCGAGTGCGAGGCCGGTCAGGGCGCATTCGGCGTGTGGAAGTACATTGGTACGAAGCACACGGCATTGGTAAACGAGAAATGAAGATCAGCCGTTACTTTGATTGAATTATGGAAAACGAAACTCGCTTCGCCATCTGCGTCAGAAATGCTGGCTACCCGGTATCGCTCGAGCTCGGGAAGGTTTATCCGGTCATTGCCGATGAGGATGCGGCAGAAGACGGAATGATTCGCGTCGTCGATGAATCCGGCGAGGACTACCTTTTTGATAGCACACGATTCGTGGTGATCACGCTTCCGGTAGCCGACGCGCACGTATTGCTTCAAGCGATCGAAGTCCCCACACCCACTGCCCACTGATCCCACGGTGGATGGAGAGGCACGCGATTCCTACGGCTCCCCGAAGGTCATCCGCGCCAGCTCTTCTTTGAGGCGCTTCTGCTCCGCGCGGTCGGAGGTGTGAGCCAACCGATCGGCGAGATCGAAGAATGCGGCTTTCTCGCGTTCTTTCGCTTCGAGACCGCTTTCGATCAGATCGACGATGACGCGGTTTGCGCTGGTGCGGCTGCGTTTCGCGAGCGCCTGAACACGCCGCGCGACTGTCGAAGGAAGGCTGACACTCTGGCGGACGATCTTCTGAGGCTGGGTCATGGCTCATCCTACACCGGTGTGCACCATCGTGCACCAGCCAACGGCTGGTGGCGAGCCCCCGGCGCCACGTCAGCGCCCCTCGCGCAATGCGCTACCATGCGCCTCCATGGCCCGCATCCTCGTTACCAACGACGACGGCATCTATAGCGAAGGGCTCCGCAAGCTGGCGGATGCCTGCCGGCGCATCGAGGGGGTCGAGGTCATGGTGGTGGCGCCGGACAGGGAGCAGAGCGCGGCGTCGCATGCGCTCACGTTGAACCGGCCGTTGCGGATGATGAAGCTTCATGAGAACGAGTACATCATCGACGGGACGCCGGCCGACTGCGTCAACCTGGCCATTCTCAAGCTGATGCGTGACAACCGCCCCGATCTGGTCGTCTCCGGCATCAACTTCGGGCCGAACCTCGGCGACGACGTCACCTACTCCGGCACGATCTCGGCCGCCTTCGAAGGGGCGCTCCTCGACGTTCCCTCCATCGCCTTCTCCACGCTCGTCGGCGAGAACTTCTCGTTCGAGCGCTGCGCCGTCTTCGCCGAGAAGCTCATCCGCTGGGCGCTCACCGAGCATCGCGACCCGCACATCATCCTCAACGTCAACTTCCCGGTCGAATTCAGCGGCGTGCGCGTAGCACGGCTCGGCAACCGCATCTACGCCGGCGACATCCTGGAGCGCAAAGATCCCCGCGGCCGGACGTACTACTGGATCGGCGGCGGCAAGCCGACCTGGCATCCCGGCCTGAACACCGACTTCGAAGCCGTCGAAGCCGGCTGCATCGCCATCACGCCCCTGCACCTCGACCTCACCCACCACGAATCGATCCCGCGGCTCAAATCGCTCGAGGAGCTCCTTGGCCACGACGCGAAAGGATAGCCCGCGGCAGCCCGACTTCGCGCACCTGCGCGCCGCCATGGTGCAGCGCCACGTGGCCGAGCGAGGCATCAAAGACGAGCGGATCCTGCAGGCCATGCGCGACGTGCCGCGGCACCTCTTCGTCCCCACGCTCGTGGCCGAGAAAGCCTACGGCTCGGGCGCGCTCCCCATCGGCGCGAAGCAGACCATCTCACAGCCGTACATCGTGGCCCGGATGATCGAGCTGCTCGACCTCACCGGCAAGGAGAAAGTGCTCGAGATCGGCACCGGCACCGGCTACCAGACCGTCGTCCTCTCGAAGCTCTGCGCCAAAGTCTTTTCCATCGAGCGGATCAACGAGCTGGCGTTGCGCGCGGCGGAGTTGATCCGCACGCTCAAGATTCACAACGCCTCGGTCAAAGTATTCGACGGCACATACGGCTGGTCCGACCAGGCCCCGTTCGACCGCATCATCGTCGCCGCCGCCGCCCCCGAGGTCCCCAAGCCGCTGCTTGAGCAACTATCGCGGACGGGAAAGCTGGTCATCCCCATTGGCCCCGAGGGCAACCAGCGACTCGCTCGGGTCATGCGCGTCGGCACGCGGCTGCAGGTCGAAGACTGCGGCGTCGCGGAGTTCGTGCCGCTCGTGGGGAAGTTCGGCTGGAAGGAATAGGCGGATATCGATGCTGTCGTCGTCAGGATCGATGCCGACATCGACAAGATAGAACTTGCCGATGTCAGGCTGTAGCCTGTCATCGTCACGCCGGAGCCTGCCGCTGACAGCGTCGATGACGAACTTCCAGTCCATCGACCCGCCGCTATTGCGTACAATCTCGCGCCATGGCCAAGGAACAGCGAGTCATCAAGATCCACGGCAAGGTTCAGGGCGTCGGCTACCGCTTCTTCGCCACCCGCGTGGCGCGCCGCCTCGGGCTGAAAGGCTCGATCGAGAACATCCGCGACGGCTACGTCGAAGCGATCGTCGAAGGTGAAAAGGGCGTCATCGACGAATGGATCGAAGAGTTGAAGGAAGGCCCCCGGTACGCCGAGGTCACCAGCATCGAACAGGAGACGAAGGACTTCACCGGGCGGCTCGGTGACTTCGACGTGAAGTTCTGATGGACCTGCGATCGTACATCCGCGACGTCCCCGATTTTCCCAAGCCCGGCATCGTCTTCAAAGACATCACGCCGCTCCTGCGCTCGCATGAGGCGCTCGACTACATCTCACACGCGCTGGCCGAGCCGTACAAAGACTCCGGCATCACGGCCGTCGCGGCGATCGAATCGCGCGGCTTCATCTTCGGCAGCGGCGTGGCGCGCGTCCTCGGCGCCGGATTCGTCCCCATCCGCAAGCCCGGCAAGCTGCCGTGGAAGACGCGCCGCGGCGAGTACACGCTCGAATACGGCAGCGGCGTTCTCGAGATCCACGACGACGCCCTCACCGCCGGCGACCGCGTTCTCCTGATCGACGACCTGCTGGCCACCGGCGGAACGGCTGCATGCGCGGCGATGCTCGCCCGCGAATGCGGCGCCACCGTCGTCGCCGCCGGCTTCGTGATCGAACTGGCGTTCCTCGATGGACGTTCGAAGCTGGATGGAACGCCGGTATATGCGTTGATTGAATATTGAAGGTGTCGGTACTCGGGTTATCGGTTATCGGTTGTCGGTTGGTAAAGAGGAAGGACCGCGCAACAACCGACAACTGATAACCGCCAACCGATAACCGACAACCCGAATCACGAGAACCCAACAACCACCACAAAACCATGTACGACCTCATCGTCATCGGCTCCGGACCGGCGGGCGAAAAGGGGGCTGCGCAGGCGGCCTACTTCGGGAAGAGCGTCGCTCTCATCGAGCGGGAGCCGGTCGTGGGCGGCGCCTGCGTCAATACCGGCACGATCCCGTCCAAGACGCTGCGGGAGTCGGCCCTGCACCTCTCCGGCTTCCGGCAGCGCGGCTTCCGCGAGGGATCGATCGACCTCACCGTCAACTGCATCACGGTCGCCGATTTCATGTACCGCAAAGAGCGCGTGGTGGCCCACGAGTGGAAACGGATCGAGGACAACCTGCGCCGGCACAAGGTCGACTGCTATGGAGGCACGGCCCGTTTCGTCTCGCCGACGCGCGTGGCCATCACCAACGCCATCGGCGAGGAAGTCATCGACGGCAGCGTGATCCTCATCGCCACCGGCTCCTCGCCGCACCGTCCGGACCATGTTCCGTTCGACGAGGATGTGATCTGCGACAGCGACACCATCCTAGGCATCGACCGCATCCCGGAAAAGCTGGCCGTCGTCGGCGCCGGCATCATCGGCGTCGAGTACGCCTCGATCTTCGCCGCGCTCGGCGTCGAGGTCCATCTCATCGACGGCCGGACCTCGCTCCTGCCAAACATCGACCGCGAGATCGTCCGCATCCTCCTCGGCGAGTTTCAGAACCGTCTGGGGATCACGATGCACCTCGGCCAGGACGTCGCCTCGATCGAACGCTGCGACCGGCAGGCTTCGCTGACGCTGGCGGACGGAGAATGCATGGTCGTCGACAACGTCCTCTACGCCGCCGGCCGCTCGAGCAATGTCGAGGGGCTGAATCTCGATGGCGCCGGCGTGGCCACCGCGGCCCGCGGCCTGATCACCGTGAACGAGAACTACCAGACCTCGGTGCCAAACATCTACGCCGCCGGCGACGTCATCGGCTTCCCCGCTCTGGCATCGACCTCGATGGAGCAGGCGCGCGTGGCCATGGTTCACGCCTTCAATCTCAAGTACAAAACGCACGTCGCGCCGATCCTGCCGTATGCGATCTATACGATTCCCGAGGTGGCTACCGTCGGCATGAACGAAGACGACTGCCACAAGAAGGGCGTCCCCTTCGCGGTCGGCCGGGCCTTCTACCGCGACAACGCGCGGGGCGAGATCATCGGCGACCTGAAGGGACTCATCAAGCTCGTCTTCGGCCCCGAGTCGCTGAACCTGCTCGGCGTGCACATCGTCGGCGAGAGCGCCTCGGAGATGCTGCACATCGGCATGATGGTCATGCAGTTCGGCGGAACGATCAACGCCTTCATCGACTGCGTCTTCAACTTCCCGACGCTGAGCGAGGCGTACAAATATGCGGCGTATGACGGGCTGGGAGCGAGGATGAGGATGTAGGGTTGCTGGGTTGCTGAGGTTGCTCAGTAACCCAGCAACTCAGCAACCCAGTAACCCCCACAGGAGCTTTCATGAAAACGATCGGCGAGATCATCGAAGGGCATCCGCTCCATCATGTCCCTTCGACAGCTACGGTCCGCGACGTCGCGCGGACGATGAGCAGGCACAACATCGGGGCGATCGCCGTGCTCGATGCCGGGACGCTGGTCGGCATCTTTTCGGAGCGCGACGTCCTGACACGAGTAGTGGCCGAGGGACGCGATCCGGAGCAGACGCGCGTCGACAGCGTCATGTCGAGGGATCTCTTCGTCGCCTCTCCCGCCGACGCCATCAACGAGGCTCTCCAGAAGATGCACGACTGCAAATGCCGCCACCTTCCGGTCGTTTACGACGGCAACCTCCTCGGCATGGTCTCCATCCGCGACCTGCTCCAGATCGACGACGACGCCAATCGCGCCAAGGCCAGCTTCCTGCGGGAGCTGGTGATGTACGCGCCGGATTACGAGACGTAGGCACTGCCATGCCCCACTACGATCTCGTCATCCGCAACGCGACCATCGTCGACGGCACCCGCGCGCCTCGCTTTCAGGCCGACGTCGCCATTCAAAATGGCCGTATTCAAAAAATCGGACCCGTTGGAGAGGAGGACTCCGACCGCGTCATCGACGCCTCGGGAAAGATCCTGGCCCCCGGTTTCATCGATGCGCACACCCACGACGACCGGCTGATGCTTTCGGGACCGGACATGTCGCCCAAGGTGAGCCAGGGCGTGACCACGGTGGTGGCCGGCAACTGTGGTATCTCGCTCGCGCCCGCGCCGCGCGGCATGCCGAAGCCGGTCACGCCGCCGCTCGACCTGATCGCTGACGAGGGTCGCTGGTTCCGGTTTCCGACGTTCAAGCATTACATCGAGGAACTGCGAAACAAACCGGCCGCGACGAACTGCGCGCTCCTCGTCGGCCACACCATGCTGCGCGCCCAGACAATGGAAGATCTTGGGAAGCCGGCATCGAAGGGCGAGATCGCGAACATGCAGAAGCTGGTCGACGAGGCGCTCGAAGCGGGTGCGATCGGCCTCTCGACCGGCCTCTACTACGAGCCGGCGCGCGCCGCGACCACGGAAGAGGTGATCGAGGTATGCCGGCCGCTCACCGCGCGCAACGCGCTCTACTGCACGCACATGCGCAACGAGGCCGAGGGCGTGGTCGAATCGCTCGAGGAGACCTTTCGCATCGGCCGCGAGCTCGCCATTCCGGTCGTCGTGTCGCACCACAAGGTGCTCGGGACGCCGAACTACGGCCGATCCGCCGAAACGTTGCCGATCATCGAGAAGGCGATGCGCTCGCAGGAGGTCGGCCTCGACTGCTATCCCTACCGCGCCTCGTCAACCATCCTTTCCTGGAGCCGTGTCGGCATCGCCTCGAAGGTGCTGGTCACATGGTCCAAACCCCACCCCGAGATCTCGGGGATGGACCTGAAAGACATCGCACGAACGATGAATCTTTCAGAAGAAGAAGCCGTTCAGAAGCTGCTCCCCGCGGGGGCGATCTATTTCTCCATGGACGAAACAGACGTGCAGCGCATCCTCGGTTTCGAGCACACCATGATCGGCTCCGACGGACTGCCGCACGATGCCGCGCCGCATCCGCGTCTGTGGGGAACCTTCGCCAGAGTATTGGGCCACTATCGTCGGCTCGGTCTGTTTTCTCTCGAGGAAGCCGTTTACAAGATGACCGGTTTGACCGCCAGGACCTTCGGCCTCGCCGGCCGCGGCGCGGTGAAGGAGGGCTTCGCCGCGGACCTGGTGCTCTTCGACGAGGCGACGATCGACGATGCGGCGAGCTTCGAGAAGCCCGTCGCCCCGTCGAAGGGAATCGACACAGTGATCGTCAACGGTGAACCGGTGTGGCACGACGGGCGGCCCACCGGGGCACGGCCCGGGCAGGTGCTGACGCGCACACCGTAACCGGAGCGCTGGCGTCTCGCCGCCGGGTTACAAGAGAATGTATGAAATCTCGCCCGGTCGGCGGCGAGACGCCAGCGCTCCGGTCCGCTACGCTTCCAGTTCCAGCTTCACCGCCAACGACCCCGCGGTCACGTGCACGCCTGGTTTCAGCTCGAACGCATCATCCGTATCGCTCGCTCCGCCGAGGAGGAGGCACAGCCGGGCCAGCTCCTTGAACGCGGCGGGCTCGCCGGTGATGGTCACGGACGTGCCGTCCGCGCGCACGGTGAGCGGGGTGCGCATCAGGCCGTCGAGCGCCATCATGGCCAGGTCGTAGTTCATGCCTCGTCTTCTCCTCGATAGACAACGGAGTTCTTCTCCGTCTCCTGCAGCGCGATCTCGTACAGAGTGCCTTCCGTGATGGCGGGGGCGAGCTGCTGCCAGAACGAACGCGCCAGATTCTCGGCGGTGGGGATGACGCCGCGGAGGAACTCGACGTCCTCGTTCAGGCTGGTGTGATCGACCCGGTCGATGATCTGCCGGCGGATGATGTCCTTCAGCGTCTTGAGGTCGATCACCATCCCGGTCTCGGGATCGATCGTCCCTTTCACGCTGACCTCGATGGCGTAGTTGTGTCCGTGCCCTTTCGGGTTGTCGCACTTGCCGTACGTGCGGCGGTTCCACTCCGCGTCGTACTTCGGATTGTGCAGCCGGTGCGCGGCGGAGAAGGTGAGTCTGGCGGTGACGATCATGGACGTGAAATCTACAGCGTCACGCCGGCAAGCGCCGAACGAATCTCGTTCTGCTGCGCGGCGAGCTTCTCACGAATCTTCAGGAAACGGGCGTCGCTCTGCATGAAGCCGAAGAGCGGATTGGCAAGGACGTAACTCGCCGTCGGCTCCTTGCGGGCCGCGGCACGGTCGAGCGCGTCGTCCACGCCGCGCGTGTCGCCGGTCATGGCCGCGATCTCGGCGATGCTCGTCCAGTAGTCGTCTCCCATCTTCGATGCCGCTTCCGCCGCTTTCAGCTCATCGGCCACGGCGGCCTTGTTGCCCGACTGCGCGGCGAGATAGGCCTTGAGGATGTGCGCGCCGTAGGCCGGATCCATCGTCTCAAGCTTCTTCAGCTCGAGATCGGCGATCTCGGTGGAGTGCCGCAGCACGGCAATCCGGCCGATCTTGAGCGCCAGCGCGGGATTGCGCGGCATGGTCCGCTCGAAGTCGTAATACTTGTCGGCGGCGTCGTTGATGTGGCCGGTGGCGGCCAGCGTGTCAGGGCCGTGCAGAGCCGAGGCATTAGAATTGCCGAGGCGGCTGGTCGCGGCGGCGAAGCGGGCGTTGTCGCCGGCGGCCAGCGCGTAGCGTCCCAGAATGTTGAGCGCCTCGGCGTCGGACCGATCGTGCTTCAAGACACCTGCGTACGCGCTGAACGCGGACGGCAGATCGCCGCCGGCCAGGCTGGCCCGGGCCACGCGGCGCGCGGCATCCAGGTTCGCGGGATCGAGAGCCGCGATCTCTTTCGCGGCGGCGACGGCATCGGCCTCTTTGCCTCTGGCGTCGAAGAAGTGGAAGGCCATGAGCTCGGCCGGCAGAAAATTCTTGTCGGCCTTGATGGCATTTCGCAGCGCCGCTTCCGTCTTGGCATCATCCTTCGCCGCATTGGCGGCCACCGCGTCGGCGAAGGCGTTGTACGCATCCGCGCTGGCCGCACCGCGCGCGGGAATCTTCAAATCATTCGCGACCCAGGAGACGAGCGCCTGAATGCCGCTCGAGGCGTCGATCAACGGCGAGGGCTGCCCTTCGGCCGGTTTCTTCGCATCGGTCAACGGCACGATCTGTGGCGCGGCCGCGCCGCCGATGAGCTTCGCGCTATAGGCGCTGCCATCGGCTGCCTTCGCATCGACGATGCGCACCTCGGGGAAGGACCGCAGGATCTCGATCGCCGCCAGCCGGATCGCGTCGCCGCGTTGCGCGAGCATCGGATCCGGAGGCACGACCGTGAACGGCTCGATGACGACCTTGCGCGGCGTCGCGGCCGTGGCGGGCGGCGGGCCCATGGAACGTTTCGACACCGCGGCCGGCGCCGGCGTCCCCTGCCTCTTCTCGAACCAGAGAAATGCCGATGCGCCGCCGATGAGGACGACCGCGGCCGCCGCGATTGCCGAAAGAAGCGTCTTTTTCCTCTTCTGCGCGTGGCGTGCCGCGGTCGCTTCCGCTTCGGCCTCCGCGGCAAGCCGCGCCGCCTCTTCCGCTTCCGCGGCCGCGCGCTCCGCCGCCTCGGCTGCTTCGCCTTCGGGCGCGATGGCGAGGAGCTTCACCCCCGCCCGCGCACCGGCATCCCGCAACCGCACACCGATGCGGCCTTTCTTCACGAACGCTTCCGTGAGGTAGAGCTTCGCCGGCTCGAGCTGCTTGAGGATCTCGAAGGCCTTATCGACCGCCGGGCCGGCCGCGGTGCCGTCGTGCGTCTCTACATCGCCATAGTGCAGCAGCAGGCGCACGGGGATGATCTGGCCATCCTGCTGGTCGGGCGAGAAATCGAACTCCCCTTTACGCCCCGCCTCGAGAGCGCTTTCCAGCGACGGCAGCTCGCCGACGAACCGCGGCCCGAAGGGATCGACGACCTGTCCGTCGAAAAGGTAGATGGCCTCGCCCAGGATCTGCTGCATCCTCGCCGCCGCCTTCATCGCCGCGGCCGGATCGACGGCATTCACCTCATCGTGATTGGCGACGTCGGCGACGAGAATGAACGACTGCCGGGCCTGCACGGCGTGCCTGGCGTCGGCCACGGAATTGAGCGACGCGCGGGCCATGTCATTGGCCCAGGCCACGACATCACCATCGACTTTGATGATGTCCTCGATGATCGCCTTCGCATCCTTGTGCCGGCGATAGGGATCCTTGAAGAAGCATTTCCCGGTCACATTGAGCACGACGGGATCGATGTTCGGATTCACGGCCTTGGGCGAGGGGGGCTGCTCGTCGACGATCTTTCGGGCGATCTCGGGCGCGGTCGCCGCGAGGTAGGGGCGGCGTCCGGTAGCCACCTCGTACATGACGATGCCGAGGGAGAAGACATCGGTCTGCGTCGTCACCTGCTGATTCAGAATCTGCTCGGGCGCCATGTAGCTGACGGCGTTCGGGTCGCTCCCCTTCTGCGAGAACGCCGAGCCCTGTCCTTCGCGCCTCGGCAGGAAGGTCGCGGCATTGAGACCGGCCAGCTTGGCCTGTCCGTTGGCAGCGACGAGAACGGAATCGCCGGCGATGTTGAGGTGAAGAACGTTCTTGGCCTGCATCAGCTTCACCGCATCTGCGATCTGGTAGACGACGCGGAAGAACTCCGTCCGGTCGGCGGCGCGGCCGCGATAGGCGACCGCCACCGGCATGCCGTCGAACCACTCCATGATCAGAAGGAGGGCATCGTCGGCAGGGACGATCTCCAGCACGGTAACGAGCGAGGCGTGATAGATCGCCGCCCCCAACCGGATGGCGCGGATGACCTCCTCGCGCCGTGCCGGATCGCGCGGCAATTGTTTGGTCAGGACTTTGACCGCCACCGTCTTGCCGCTACGCGTGTCCTCGGCGCGCCAAACCAAGGCGCCCACGTGATCGAGAAGCCGGAAGTGGAGGACGCTCCCCCCGGCAACGAACGGATCGGTTGAGGACATGGGTGAATTATAGATGCCGCCCGGAGCGCTGGCGTCTCGCCCCCAACCGGCAAGACTCGCAACATTCACTTGTAACCCCGGCGGCGGGACGCACGCCGGGCCAGCCGGCGAGACGCCAGCGCTCCGACCGTAAACCGGGCTAAGCTTTCGAGGGTGAGTGAATCCGTCATCCACGTCTCCGAGCTGACGCGCCGATTCGGTGCAAAGACGGCCCTGGCCTCGGTGAGCTTGTCCATGCCGCGCGGGTCGGTCTACGGCCTCGTCGGCGCGAACGGAGCGGGTAAGACGACACTCATCAAACATATTCTGGGCCTGCTGCGCGCGGAGAGCGGCTCGGTGCGCGTCTTCGGCCTCGATCCCGTCGCCGATCCGGTCGCTGTCCTCTCACGCATCGGCTATCTCTCCGAGGATAACGACCTTCCGGCCTGGATGCGGGTTGACGAGCTCATTCGCTACTCGCGCGCCTTCTATCCCGCCTGGGACGATGCCTACGCGGAGGAGCTGCGGCAGACGTTCGCACTCGACCCCACGGCGAAGATCAGGAATCTCTCCAGGGGGCAGAAAGCGCGGGCGGGATTGCTCATCGCACTGGCTTACAGGCCAGAATTACTGGTGTTGGATGAGCCGTCGTCGGGTCTCGATCCCATCGTTCGGCGTGACATTCTCGGTGCCATCATTCGAACGATCGCCGATGACGGCCGCACGGTGCTCTTTTCGTCGCATCTGTTGGAGGAAGTGGAGCAGGTCGCCGACCACGTCACCATGATTCAGAAAGGCAAGATCGTCCTGAGCGCGCCGCTGGACGAGATCATGAAATCCCACCGCTGCCTGACCGTGCGGTTTGCGGAATCGCGATCGCAGCCCCAGGCTGTCGCGGGGGTGCTGCGCTGGGAAGGTGAAGGGCGGGATTGGACGGCCGTCGTCTGCGGCAGTCCGGCCAGTCTGCAGACCGCTGCCGCGGGCTGGGGAGCGAACATCGTCGCCGAGCGCGCTCCCTCTTTGGATGAGATTTTCGTCGCTCATGCCGGGAGCTCGGATTCGTAAGTCATGCGCTCGCCCGCTGCTGCAATCGCCTGGGAGTTTCGCCGCCGGCACCGCTGGGGGTTGATCATCCTGACCGGCTACCTGCTCGTTCTCGTGGCGATCAGGCTCCTGCATTGGCAGCCGATCCATTTCGATGACACCCAGCTTGTGCTGGCGGTGATCGTCCCCCTGACGGCGACGTTCCTGTATCTCCTGGCGGTATTCAGCTTCGGCCTTGACGGCGACCTGGCCGCGCGCCAATCGATGTATCCCGCCCGCATGTTCACCATGCCGCTGACCAGCGCCTCGCTGGCGGGGTGGCCGATGCTTTATGGCGCGGTGGCCATGGCCATGCTGTGGCTGGCAATGAGGCTTCTGGTGGTATGGCCGCGCGACGTCGACGTTCCGGTGATCTGGCCGGCGCTGCTTGCCGCGTCGCTTCTCGCCTGGACGCAGGCGCTGACGTGGATGCCTTACCCCTTGCCAGGGCTGCGTGTCGTCGTCACCGTGCTTTGGCTGGCGGCGATCGACTCCGTCGTAATGCTCGAGCTCCGTTACAAAGCGCCCGAAACGGTGATGCTGGCCATCCTGGCTCCGCACGTTCCCCTCGCCTATCTCGCCGCGCGCTTCGCCGTCGCGCGTGCGCGCCGCGGCGACGTGCCCAATTGGCGGGAGATCTTCGCCCGGCGAGGAGAGAGCGCGGATGCTCTCCCGCGAAGGCGGGATCACTTCCCTTCGGCCGGCCGCGCGCAGATGTGGTTCGAGTGGCGGAGGGTTGGCCGCTCGCTGCCGGCGATGGTGGGAATCGTGCTGCCGTTCGAGCTGGCCTTGCTTTTCATCTTCCGCGAGACACCGGTCATCGTCTTCGAGATACTGATCGGCGTGCTGCTCACGCCGCCCTTCATGGCCGTGTTCGCCGCCGCGACGGTCAGGAAATCGAACCCCGATCGGAGCGATTCCTACGGCGTGACGCCGTTCGTGGCAACCCGGCCGATGACCAGCGCCTCGCTCATCGCCGCCAGGCTGAAGGCGACGATCGGGAGCACGCTTGCCGCGTGGCTGTTGGTCCTCGCGGAAATCCCTTTGGCGCTGAAACTGTCGCACACGCTCCCGCTGGTGATCGAGTGGACGCGTCAACTGACCGACGCCGTGGGAACGCCCCGCGCGATCGCAATTGTCCTGCTTGGATTCTCGGCACTTATGGCATCGACATGGAAGCAACTCGTGCAGAGTCTCTACATCGGCCTGAGCGGCCGCGAATGGGTCGTCAAAACGAGCGTGTTTCTGGCCCTGTCGTTCCTCGCAACCATCGGGCCGCTGGCCCTGTGGATCGTCAGGAACCGAGGGGTGATGGCCGCATTGTGGAACGCCTTCCCCTCGATCCTTGCGGTCCTGGTCTGCGTCAAACTATCCGCCGCCGCCTGGATCGCCATCCGCCTCCGTGACCGCCGCCTGCTCAGCGACCGCACCCTCGTCATCGGCGCGGCGTGTTGGGATGGGATCGTATTCGCCCTCTACGGCCTGCTCGCCTGGATTCTTCCCGCGCTGCTCATCCGTAGGAGCCTTCTCGCACTGGTCGCAATCCTGGCAGTCCCCCTGGTGCGTCTCTCCGCCGCGCCGCTGGCGCTCGCCTGGAATCGGCATCGATGACCGCGGCGATGTAAGCGGTTGACGTCGGAGCGCTGGCGTCTCGCCGGCTGGCCCGGAGGCGTCTCGCCTCCGGTCTGACGTATACGCGACATTTTGTTGATAACCACCGATCGATGACTTCACGCCGCCAGGCTATCGATGAACGTTTGCGAGCTCGTCAGACCTGGGGCGAGACGCCAGCGCTCCGTTTCGCTAAGCTCAGCTACGACTCATGACGAATAAGAAGGCAGCCGTCGGCGCCGTTCTGATTCTCATCATCCTGCCGGCGTTGCTGGCCGTGATCGAGGCGGTCTCCTTCCACGTCCGGAATCGGAACAACGGCTCCATCGTCTCCTCGGGCCAGGCGCGGGAGTACATCCTCTATGTCCCACGCAGCTACGACCGCTCCCGCCCGACGCCGCTCGTCATCAGCATGCACGGCGCCGGGGGATGGCCGGCTCAGCAGATGGAGCTGAGCCTGTGGAACCGGCTGGCCGAGAGCCAGAGGTTCATCGTCGTCTATCCGTCGGGAGTCGAGGGCGGCGGACCGACGATCTGGCGCGTGGGACCGGAGGAGGGTCTCAGGAAGGATGTCCGCTTCATCTCCGCGTTGATCGACAAGCTGGAAGCGGCCTACAACATCGATCCGGCCAGGATCTACGCAACCGGATTTTCCAATGGCGGCGGCATGGCCTTTGTTCTTTCGTGCACGCTGTCCGATCGGATCGCGGCGGTCGGGATGGTGGGCGCGGCGCAAACACTCCCGTGGACCTGGTGCACCGATCCTCGGCCGGTGCCGATGATTGCGTTTCATGGGTCCGCCGATCGAATGGCTCCCTACAACGGCGGCCGTTCACCAATTGCTCCCGACCTCTTCCCGAGCATTCCGGCGTGGACCGCGAATTGGGCTCGACGAAACCGGTGTGCGCCCAATCCCACCGAATCAGCGGTGGCGGCCGACGTCACCCGCCGCGAATACACGAATTGTGCTGACGGCGCGGCCGTCGTGCTCTTTACCGTCCGAGGAGGAGGCCATTCCTGGCCAGGCGGCGGCCCGCTTCCGGAGTGGATGGTCGGGCCCACCAGCCGGAGCATCGACGCGACGAGTCAGATGTGGATGTTTTTTCAGGCGCATCCGCTTCCGAGGAAGTAGCGGGAGTCGGGAGTCGGGGGGCGGAAATGTTGAATGTTCAATGTTGAATGTTGAATGTTGAATGTTGAATGCGGTGGTCTGGGTTTTCATTCAACATTCAACATTCAACATTGACCATTGATCACTTCCGACCCCCGACTCCCGACCCCCGACTCCCGACACCCGACCCCCTACGTTGCCGTCAGATGCACCAGATCCGCCCCACCCTCCACCGTATCGCCGGGCTTCACGAAAATCTCGTCGATGACGCCGTCTGCCGGTGCGGGGATCTCGTTCTCCATCTTCATCGCTTCGAGGACGAGCAGGCCCGTGCCGCGGCTGACCTGCTCCCCTTTTTCGACGAGCACCCGCGCGATCCGGCCGGGCATGAGGGCCTTGATGATGCCGCTGTCGCCGAGGTGGTCGTCGCCGCTCTTCCGGCGAACGGTCAGCGGATCGATGATGTCGACGTCCAGCCGCGAGGCGCCGATCGTGACCTGATGCGTGGTTCCCACACGGTGATGCGAGAGCGCGAACTGCGTCCCATCCTCCAGGCGCAGCGAGCAAAACCCGCCGGCGGCGACGAGATCGGCGACGACCAGGCGATCTCCTAACTTCACGCGGTAGCGGGCATCGTGACGCTCGATCTCGATCACGGTCTCGTCGTCTCGATACCGGGCGATGAGCTTCAATCGCGCCCCCGCAGGGATTCGAGACGGCCGGCCTGGCGCCACCGCGACTCCGTCTCCTCCGGGAGCCGGACGTTCTGCGATTCCTCGAAGGCCATGATGGCGGCGGCGATGAGCGCGGCGTCGCGCGTGGCGTCGCTGGCCGGACGATGCTTGAGGTCGAGCTCCTGCAGGAGCTTGTCGAGGAAGCCGGTGTCGAAGTTGGCCGTGCGGAAGTCGGGATGCTGCATCAGGAAGGTGAAGAACGGGATGGTGGTCTGGATGCCGTCGACGCGGTACTCCTGCAGCGCACGCAACATCCGGTCGATGGCCTCGCCGCGTGTGGCGGCGTGACAGATCAGCTTCGAGAGCATCGGGTCGTAGTAGACCGGCACGGTGTAGCCGCTGTAGACGCCGTTGTCGTTGCGCACCCCCGGACCCTGCGGGAGCGTCAGATGGCGGATCAGGCCGGGCGATGGCGCGAAATTGCGGGCCGGATCCTCGGCGTAGATACGGCATTCGACGGCGTGTCCGTTTGGTGAAAGGTCGCTCTGGGAAATCCCGAGTGTTTCGCCGCGTGCGACGCGGATCTGCGCTTTGACGAGATCGATGCCCCAGACCATCTCGGTGACCGGGTGCTCGACCTGCAGCCGCGTGTTCATTTCCAGAAAGTAGAACTGCTTGTCCTGCCCCATCAGGCACTCGATGGTGCCGGTGGAGTAGTAGTTGACAGCCGCCGCGGCCTTGACCGCCATGGCGCCGAGGCGTTCGCGCAGTTCCCGGTCGACGACGGGCGACGGACACTCCTCGACGACTTTCTGATGCCGCCGCTGCAGCGTGCACTCGCGCTCACCGACGTAGACGATGTTGCCATGCTGATCGCCGAGAACCTGCACTTCGATGTGCCGCGGGCGGGCGATGAACTTCTCGGCGTAGACGGCGCCGTCGCCGAAGAACGACTGCGCTTCGCTGGTGACGCGCTCGAACGCCGGATGGAGGTCCTCCTCGCGCTCGACGAGGCGCAGTCCTTTACCCCCGCCGCCGGCCGAGGCCTTGATCATGATCGGGAATCCCGCCTCGGCTGCGAAGGCGGCAATCTCGCCGAACGATTTCACCGCTTCGAGCAGGCCGGGCACGACCGGCACGCCCGCTGCCTGCATCCGCTGCCGTGCCTCGGTTTTCGATCCCATGGCCTCGATCGATTCCGGCGATGGACCGATGAAGGTGATGCCGGCATCGCGGCAGGCGCGCGCGAATCCGGCGTTCTCGGCCAGGAAGCCGTAGCCGGGATGGATGGCCTCGGCGCCCGTCCTCTTCGCCGCGTCGAGGATGCGGTCGATGCGCAGGTAGCTCTCGCGCGAAGGCGCGGGACCGATCGGCATCGCCTCGTCCGCGTAGACCACATGCAAGGCGGCGCGGTCAGGCTCGGAGTAGACGGCAACCGTCGGATAGCCGAGCTCGCGGCAGGCGCGCATCACGCGGACCGCGATCTCGCCGCGATTCGCGACCAGGACTTTCATCGCGGCGCATTGTAATCGCTGCTAACATCACCGCCCATGACTGAGGAACCTTTGGAACCTTTGCACGATGAGCGGACCCAGATCCTCTCGGGCGTGGTGACGACGCTACTGGCCGATCTGAAGAATGGTGCCGGCGACAAAGATCGCCGCCGCCAGGTCGAGGAGTGGATGCGCACGCTGGCCGAGAAGTATCCGGAGTTCAAGATCGAGACCGGCCTGCGCGACTACTACCTCGCCGAAGCCGAGCGCCTGCGCATCGATTTCGAGAAGGCCACCGAGCTGAACGAAAAGCTGGCGCTGGGAAGGTCGATCGAAGGCTTTCTCGATCGCGCCGCGGACTACGCGAAGCGGATCGCGGAGAAGTAGACGGCTGTTTCGGACGAGCCCGCGGAATTGCGTTTAACCAGCATTTCTCAGTCTCATTCAAATCGTCGGCACCCATTACCCGTCGGCCGCGAGGAAAACGACCGGGCGCGCTTGCGCGCGCCCGGTCTCACTTCCTCCCGTTACGTTCAGACTTGCGGCTTTCCGGACGTTCCGGGACCCTGCGGTGCCGGCGTGCCGGGTGCCGGAGACTGCGGCGTTCCGGGAGCCTGCGCCGCCTTCTTGCGGCGGGCGAAGCTCTTCAGACGCTTGATCTCCTCCACATGAGGCACGAGGACGGCGTTGGCCGGATCGCGCGCCAACTGCGACCCGATGGTGTACGCCTGCGCCGTGATGAGGGCGATGCGCTGGCGGCGGATCAGGTTCGCGCCGGCGACGCCGTTCAGCATCCCCCGCAGCTCATCCTCCACCGCCGTCCAGCGGTTGGCCTCGTCGTACAACTGACGCACCCCGTCGGCCGGCTGACCGACCGCCTGCGAGACGTTATCGAGCGCACCGATGACGTTGATCGACGCCTGCAGGATCGGATTGGACGTCCGTATGCGGTCGCGCAACGCTCTGCGCTGCGCGGCCGACAGCGGCGCCACTTCGCCGATCTGCGCGCGTGTGGCGCGCAATACCTCGACCACCGCCTCGGGTGCCAATGTTGGTGCCGGCTGCGGGAGATCCGCGGCGGCAGACCGGTTTTGGGTTTCCTGTTTGGTATTCATGTCGTTCTCCTTAGACCACGAGCAGTCAGGCCGGAGGTGACGTCACGACTCGTCGACAAGTGCGAGCGGCCACCGGCTGGAAGTTTCGGCCACGCGCCGATTCTTCCGGTTGATGATTACTCGAGGTATGTACACACCTCGAGAGCCCGCGGCAGGAGGAGCTAACTCGACTCCCGCGCCGGTACAGGTCTGATGTGCTATCCAGCACGCCCGTACCGCCGACGGCCGCCAAAGCCGGAGATCTTACGATCTTAGACTCTGTAACTACCTACTTTTTCACGGTTGGGCCGAGATGTCAAGAGAAAAATGCAGGTACGTTGAACGGGCCGTTGAAGAAGTTACAACCTGGGACCGCGCGCGTCTCGCGCGCGCGCGTTTGAGATGCCCGCCATCCTGCCGCTTGCAAGCGCGGGCGAGACGCCCGCGCTCCCAGGGCTCCGCACTCGTTTCAGCTCCCGCTCGATGGGTTTCCGCGTCCGCTCGCTGCGTTTCCCCATCCGCTGGATGCGTTTCCCCGTCCGCTGGATGCGTTTTCCCGTCCGCTGGATGCGTTTCCCCGTCCGCTCGTTGCGTTTTCCCGTCCGCTCGATGCGTTTCCCCGTCCGCTCGATGCGTTTTCCCGTCCGCTCGATGCGTTTCCCCGTCCGCTCGATGCGTTTTCCCGTCCGCTCGATGCGTTTCCCGGTCCGCTCGGTGCGTTTCCGCGGCCACTCGATGCGTTTCCCCGTCCGCTCGATGCGTTTCCGCGGCCGCCAGCAGATTCACCGCCCGCGCTGGAAGAGGAGCGGTCCAACCTGGAAGAGGAACGGCTCAACCTGGGAGAGGCACCGCGCGACCTGAGAGAGGAACGGCACGACCTGGGAGAGGCAGCGCACGACCTGGGAAAGGCACGGCACGAGCCTGGAGAGGAACGGCACGTACGAGGCTGGCGCGGCGGCGTCTCGCCGCTGTGGATGCAAGTGAATGTGCCGGTACGCGTACGCGGAGGCGAGACGCCTCCGGGCCAGCCGGCGAGACGCCAGCGCTCCGGTTGAGGGCGCCGCCGTCAACGACGATGAGCTCAGCGCGCCACTAGTGCTTGCGGAACTTCGCCGTGACGCTGGCGTTGCCGGCTCCGGTCATCGTGCACGTCGTCGACGCTGCATTGGCATTGGCCAGTGTGCAGTTCGTGGCCGTCCAGTTCAAGAACGTGTAGGTGCCGTTCGGTGAAGCGGTCATCGAGACCGCGGTACCGCTCGTGAAGCCGACCGGGCAGTTCTGAGACGTGTTGATGGTGACGCTGCCGCCCGCCGCGGGACTGACGCTCCTGGAGAGCGTGTAGCACGGGATTGCCGCGAAGTTCGCCGTGACGGCGGCATCTCCGGTGCCGGTGATCGTGCATGTCGTCGAAGAGGCGCTGGGATTGGCCAGCGTGCAGCTAGACGCCGTCCAGCTCGAGAAGTTGTAGCCGCTGTTCGCCGCTGCGGAGATCGACGCCACGGTGCCGTTCGTAAACCCGCCGAAGCAGTTCGGCGCGGTGCCGATCGACGTCGAACCGCCCGAGGCCGGACTACTGGCGGAGCCGATGGCAAGGAAGGCCGGATTTTTTGTCATATGTATAGACTATACCTCGATCCTGTTTGCAGCCCCTCGTGAAGATGATGCAGGTGACTGGCGCAATCGTATTGGACGTTCTGAAGTCTTAGAAGTACCCGGATTGGCCGTCGCGAGCCAGGGACAAATGTGGCACTGACTGGCACTGACACTCTTGTCTGTGCCCCGGTCGGAGCCGTTCACGCCTGAGGGCTTGCGATCTTGAGTCGTGGCGAGAACCGGCACAGACAAGAGTGTCTGTGCCACATCGGTCTGCCTGTTAGGTAGGAACGTCTTCGCTTGAAAGCGATTCGACAGGTCGTGCAGCTTCGTGCGCTTCAGCGGTTGTCATGCGCTCGTTCTTTGGTGCCAACGGAGCGGTTCTTGTCGCATGCCTCATCGCGATTGCCACGGGCGGCGTCTTCTTGTTAGTTGTCTGGGGCGGTACCTTCCTGTTCTCTCTCTTCAGGCCAGCAAGGACCCGAGCTTCATCCAGAGCGTAGCGGAACTCTTCTCGATCGCCCATTTAACGCGAAACGACATGGTGGCGGCAGATGGGCTCGGTCAGTAAGCCTCATCTCGGCGAAGCACATGCAGAATCTGCATGGTGGTTCGATCATGATCGAGACGGAACCTCACCCGCCACTTCCCTACACGAAGCCTGTATTCGGGCGGTGTGATGTACTGAAGCCGCAGCACGTCGCCGAGAGAGTCCTCAGCGTAGCGGTTGATGCTGAGCTGGATTCGTCGTCTCGTTTCCGGATCGAGCTTTCCGAAATCCCGTTCGGCAGTCGCGGTCCATACGACTGCCCACCTCACAAACCGTACTTTCGCATAACCTCATCGTGAGGTATGACTCGGCCCTCTTCGATCTCGCGCCGTGCTTCGGCGACGGCCGCGCGCTCCTCTTCGGTCTCCGGCTCATCGTCAATCGGGACATCCCGTAACGCCAACGGGACGGAATCGGCGCTGGATTTGAGCGATTCGAGAAGCCGCAGCGCGGTAGGAACGTCTTCGCTTGGAAGCGATTCGACGAGGTCGTGCAGCTTTGTGCGTGTTTCCGTGATCGTCATGCGCTCGCTCCTTTTACTCCCGCGATGCCTGACTGGTTCTTTGGTGCCCAAGGCCGGACTCGAACCGGCACGGATTTCTCCACACGCCCCTCAAACGTGCGCGTCTACCAATTCCGCCACTTGGGCTTGAAAAGAACTGACTGCGATTACTTCTTGGCCGGGGCTGCAGGCGCCGAGGGAGCGCCGCCGTTCATGACCGAAGAGCGCGGGCGAGCCTGAAGGATCGCCAGCGATAACGAGGTAATGACGAAGAGGACGAAGAATGCCGTCGTCAGTTTGTGAAGGAGCGTCGTCGCGCCGCGCGCGCCGAATGCGGTCTGGGATCCGCCGCCACCGAACGCTCCCGCCAGATCCGCACCCTTCCCCTGCTGCAGAAGGACGACGAGGATCAGGAAGAGGCTGATGAGGACGTGAAGCACGACAAGTAGTACGGTCATGGATTCTCCGAAGCGATGCTGCTAACGGGGCAAGGGGGCGAATTCTTCCCGGAACGGGCTCGAGTGTCAAGGCAGGGTCATGTGGTTGCGAATCTCGTCTTCATGGCCCCGGCCAGCGCCAGAAACTTCTTCGAATCGAGACTCGCTCCGCCGACGAGAAAGCCGTCGATCTCCCCGCGCGCGAGGAGGTCATCGACGTTGTCCGGCGTTACGCTGCCCCCGTAGAGCACCGGCGCACGCCGCGCCAGCGCGGCAGGCCAGAAGCGCCCGAGGGCATCGCGGATGGCCGCGGCAATCTCCGCGACCATCTCTCCGGTGGCATTCCGTCCAGTGCCGATAGCCCAGACAGGCTCATAGGCGATGACGACTTCCGAGGCATTCGCGAGCTGCGGCACGGCAGAGGACCGGAGCTGATCCGAGCAGAAGGCGGTGGCGTAACCTCCATCGCGCTGCGCCTGGTTCTCACCGATGCAGAGGACGGGCATCAGGCCGGCATCGATCACCAGCGCGAGCTTGCGCGCGATGAGCGCATCGCTCTCGCCATAGACGTTGCGCCGCTCGGAATGTCCGACGATGACAAAGCGCGCGCCGCAGTCGCGCAGCATGTCCGCGGAGACCTCGCCGGTGAAGGCTCCCGATTTCTGATCGGCACAGTTCTGCGCGCCTACGAGAACGTTCTTCGGCGCACTGGCCGCCACCTCGTTTAGATACACGCAAGGCGGCGCCACGGCAACGTCGGCATCCTCCATCGCTCCGAGAAACGATTCGATCCCCTCGGGCGGGAGGTTCATCTTCCAGTTGGCGATGAGGTAGCGGTTGGGCATCACGGCGAAGTTTACGCGCTGTACCGGTTCTTGCCTGCCCTCTTGGCGTCGTAAAGCCGTTCGTCGGCGCGGCGGATGACGTCGCTCGACGTCGAGTCGGCGCTCCGGTAGTCGGCGATACCGAGGGAGATGGAGCAGCGGATGACTCCTTCGTCGTCGGCCGGAATGGCCAGCATGCGCACTTTCTGCATGATCCGGTCGGCGACGGCGCAGGCGCCGCCGAGGTCCGTGTGCGGCAGGATGATGGCGAACTCGTCGCCGCCGAAACGGGCGAAGAGATCGGGCGGGCGCAGCGTCTCGCGCACGGCGCCGCAGAGCTCCGAGAGCACGACGTCGCCGACGGTATGTCCGAAATTGTCGTTGATGGCCTTGAAGTCGTCGATGTCGAACATCAGGAGCGCCAGCGGCAGCGAGTAGACCCGGGCCCGCTCCATCTCCTGCGGCAACTGCCGGCGGAAGTAGCGTTTGTTGGCGATCCCGGTGAGCTCGTCGGTGTCGGCCAGCCCCTGGATCTGTTCGCGCGCGTTCATCTGGCCGATGAGGAGCGACACCTGCGCGGCAAAGATCTCGACGATCTGCCGCTCCTGTTCATCGAATGGCTCGGCGCGATAGACCAGCAGCACGCCGCTGCTGCGGTTCTCCACGGCGATGGTGGCGTGCGTGGAGTGGGCGAGACTATCGCCGTCGCCGCGCCGCGGCAGATCGCTTCGCTCCGCTCGTACGACGACGTCGGTCGCCGCAAACGAGACGGGAATCATCATCTCCAGGGTCCGGCGAATGCTGTCGATGAGCGGCGGCCCCACCAACGACCCCGCCCCCTCGCGCGTGACGACGTAAAGGTCGAGGTTCTGTTCGATCATCACCGCGGCGGCGAGGTCGAAATCGATGGCGTGATCGAGCGCGCGGAACGACGAGACGAAGAGGTCGCCGATGTTGTCCGCGCGCGTCGCCGGACCGGTAAGCTCGCGGATCAGCGATAGAACGCCAGCGATCGGTTGCTTCTCGTCATGTCTCACGGATGGCTGAATTATACGGACCACCTATAATCCGATGCCATGATCATGCCCGAAGCGGAGGCGATTCCATTCGAGCCGCAGGACTTACGCGGCGAGCGCCTCCTGGTCCTGGCGCCGCATCCGGACGACGAGGTCATCGGTTGCGGCGGACTGGTGGCGCTGCATCTGCGCGACGGCCGCCCCGTACACGTGGTCGTAGCGACGGACGGAGCGCAAGCCGGCGACGGTGCGCAACGCGAAGTGGAGTCGCGCGCGGCCCTGGCGCTCCTCGGCGATGCCACGATCGAGTTTCTGCAGTTCCCCGACCGCGAGCTCGACAACGCACGCGAGCTGGAAAGCCGGCTGGCCGCGATCCTCGCCGGCTGGAAACCGGACCTGATCGCCGTCCCCAGCCCGCTCGAGATCCATCCCGACCACGTCGCTCTTTCGCGTGCGTTCTGCAATCTCATCGCCCGTGACCCGGTACTCTTCGCGGATCTCGCCGTGGCCCGTGTGGCGTTTTATGAGGTCAGCGCGCCGCTTCGGCCGAACGCGCTGGTGGACATCACAACGGTGGCGGACACGAAATACGCGGCGATTCAGGCGCATGCATCGCAGACGACGATCCGCGATTACACGTCGTACGCGCGCGGCCTCAATGCCTGGCGTTCGATGACGCTCCCGGCGCACGTCAAGTTCGCCGAGGCATATTGGACGACCGAGCTGCGGTCGCTGCGGACGACGCCGTTCAGCGCGTTGCGGGAATCGATGGGACCGCCGCGCATCGAGATCGTTCACGAGCCGCTGCCGGTCAGCGTGATCGTCCGGACGAAGGACCGGCCGGCGCTCCTGGCCGAGGCGATCGCGTCGATCCGGGCGTCGGGGTATCCGGCGGAAATCGTCATCGTCAACGACGGCGGTTCGCGGCCTGAATTGGAAGGCATAACCCTCGTCGAGCATGAGACCTCGCGCGGACGCTCCGAGGCCGCGAATGCCGGCGTGCGCGCCGCGGCAAATGGCTACATCGCCTTTCTCGACGACGATGACCTTTACTACTCCGAGCATCTGTCGACGCTGTCGGATGCAGCCCGTGGATCAAATGCCGCGGCGTGGTACTGCGATGCCGTCTCCGCGTTCATCGACGGTGCGAACCGCGAGGCCATGCGCATCTACGGGCGTGACTTCGACCGCGAGCTGCTTCTCGTCGACAACTACGTCCCACTTCCGACGCTTCTCTTCCGCCGCACCGATTTTCTCGACCTCGGCGGCTTCGATCCGGCCTTCGATCTGTTCGAGGACTGGGACTTTCTGATTCGGCTCGCGCAGCGTGGCGATTTCGTGCGCGTACCGCGGATCACCTGCGAGATCCGGCACATCAAAGGGGGCGGGTCGGTGGTGATGGCCAATCCCGAGGGCTCGCCGGTGTTCCGGAATGCGAAGCTGCAGGTCTGGCGCAAACACGCCGCGCTCATGGGCGAGAACCTCTTCGCGAACGTATTCGAACGTGAGAAACGGCGTACGACCGCGATCGAGGGGGCTCTGACGGAGGTGCGCGGCGCGCGCGGCCGCATCGAGCAGGAGGTGGCGCGCCTGGAACGCGACAAACAATCGCTCATCGCGCAGATCGGCGCGCTCAGCGAACGGATCAACGAGACGATGATGCGCATCAGCCATCTCGAAGGAGCGAATGCGGAGATCCGCGGCGCGCTGAGCCTGTCGAACGGCGAGCGTTACGCCGCCGTAGCACGCCTTGCGGAGCTCGAGCCTGCCTTTGCCGCGGGTCAAACGGCCCTGGCCGAGATGCACCGCACGAACGGCGCGCTGTATACCGAGGCGGCGCGCTTGCAGAACATGCTCGATACCATTTTCCGGTCGCGGACGTGGAAGCTGCACACGCTCGTCGAGCGGGTGAAAGGGCGCGGATGACGCGTGCGCTGCTGGTATGCCCGGAACCGCTCGGCCATCGTCAGCCGGCGGGGATCGGCATCCGTTTCCTGGAGATGGCGAAGTTCCTTCTGGCCGACGGTCACGAGGTGACGCTCCTCTCGCGCGACGCCGGATCCGTGGCCGGCTGCCGCGTGGACGGGATCACGCCGGAGAGTCTGCGTCGCCATACGAGCGAGGCGGAGGTGGTCGTGGTGCAGGGGCACGCCGCGAATGATCTTTTCTCGCATGGACTGCCGATCCCGACGGTCGTCGATCTCTACGACCCGTTCATCGTCGAGAACCTGCATTACTACCCGGCACGCGGCGCCGAGGTTTTCACGCACGACCATGCGACGTTGATGCAGTCGCTGCTGCGCGGCGATCTGTTCCTCTGCGCGTCGGAAGCGCAACGCCTTTTCTACCTCGGCGCGTTGCTCGCGGCAGGACGTGTGAATCCGATCGCTTTCGAGAACGATCCGCACTTCGATGCGTTGATTCGTATCGCACCGTTTGGAGTACCTCCCAGAAGCGCGGGCGGGACACCCGCGGTCCCAGGGGTCCTCTTCGGGGGTATCTATGACTGGTATGACGCGATACTGGCCATCGATGCGGTCGCCATCGTGCGCGCATCGGTGTCGGATGTGACGCTGACGTTTACGACACACCCGAATCCGTCGCTGACGCCACAGGGAAAACTCGCCGAGGCGGTCGCGCACACCAAACGAAAGGGATACGACTTCGTCCGCTTCGAGCCATGGGTTGCTTACGAACAGCGCGCCGCGTTTTACGGCCGATTCGGCGCGGCGTTGCTGACGTTTCCGCAATCGATCGAGACTGACCTTTCGATGCGGACGAGGGTCTACGACTACCTGTGGGGCCAACTGCCGATCGTAACCAGCAGCGCACCGGGCACCGATGAGCTGCTGATCCGCTACGGCGCGGGAGAGATCGTCCATTCAGCCTCGCCGGAGGATTACGCGAACGCACTGATACGCGTGCTGGGCAATGAGCGCATGCGCGAGGGAGCGCGGCGCTTCGTCGACGAGCATCAGTGGCCGGATACATTGCAGCCTCTGGTCGACTTCGTCCGAGAACCGTACGTGGATCCGCGGAAAGAGGCGTTTGCGGCGAACCTGCAGGTGCCGGAGCGCTCACGCTCGTTCCTGGAGCGCATCAAACGCCGCATCGGAGGATCGTCCTGAACGCGCCGGTGGTCGACGTCATCGTCGTCAACTGGAACAGCCGCGACGACACGCTGGCCTGTCTCGAGGCGGTGTCGTCGCAGCGTTTCGACGGCGCGATGATCACGGTCGTCGACAACGGATCGACCGATGGCAGCATCGGCGCCATCGCCGGCCGCTTCCCGGCCGTTCGCCTGCTCCCGCTCGGCGCGAACCATGGCTTCACCGGCGGTCTTGCCGCGGCGCTGGTCCGCTCACCGGCGCGCAATGTGGTCTTCCTCAACAACGATGCGGTTCCGGGGCAAGGCTGGCTGGCGTCGCTGGTCGATGCCATCGAGAGAGCGCCGGAGGACGTCGTCTCCGTCGGCGGCAAGATCGTCGATCCGTCGGGAGAGCTGATCGATTTCATCGGCGGCGCGCTGACGTTCGACGGACACGCCTTCCAGAACGGCTTCCGCTATCCGCTGGCTTCGCGCGAGGAACCGGCCGCCGGGACGGAGATCCTCTTTGCCTGCGGGGGCAACATGATTTCGCGCCGCGAGGGACTCCTCGCGCTCGGCGGATTCGACGACGACTATTTCGCCTACCTCGAGGACGTCGACTTCGGCTGGCGGTCGTGGCTGGCCGGCCTCCGCGTTCTGTACGAGCCGCGCGCCGTCGTCCGGCATAAGTCGAGCGCGACCAGCCAGAGGCTGGGCGACTTCGAGCGCGGCGTTCTCTTCGAGCGCAATGCCCTGCAGACCGCGTTGAAGAACTACGAGTCGCTTCACGACGTCTCGGGCGCGCTTTTCTTCACCTTCCTGGCGCGCCTCCACCATTACGCCACCACCCGCAACGCCAACGCCGCCGAACTGACGCGCGAGCCGTTCTCGAAGACATCGAAGTCGTCCGGAGGCCTCTTGGCCCGCGCACGGCGGAAGCTCTTCGGCGCGAAACCGCTGGCGACGATCGACGACCCACTGACGACGATGCAGTTCCGCGCCTTCGAATGGATCGTCGCGCACGGCGATCGCATCGCCGCCAAACGAACGATCGTGCAACGGATGCGGCGCCGATGCGATGCCGAGATCTTCGAGCGTTTTCCACTGCAGATCGTGGCCACCTATCCCGGGGACCGGGCACTCATCAGCGGTGCGCTCTTCGATCTTCTGCGTCCGTCATTGCCGGCGGTCGAACGGACGCTCTCCGATATCATGCGGCCGTGACGCGGTCGGTCTGGTGGCGTCGGTTTTTCGTGCGCGGTGTCTTCTGGCGACAACTGCTTCGCTTCGCCGTGCTGAACGTGCCGCCATGGATCGAGCCGATCGTCATGGCGTTCTGGTCCACGTTCTTCCTGGTGTGGGGACCGGGCCGGCGCGGCGTGATGCGCAATCTGAAGGTGATCAAGCCCGGCTCGCTGGCGGTCGCAAACCTGTTTCGTTGCTATCGCGTCTTCTGGAACTATGCCTGGACGATCGCGGACAACGTGCGCTTCAAGGAGCTGCGAACGATTCCCGACTGGGAGTTCACCGGCAGGGAGTATTTCGAGGAGATGCAGACGCGCCAGGGGGCGATCCTGCTGACCGCGCACATGGGCAGCTATGACCTCGGCGCCCATCTCTTCTCCGAGACGTCGACGCGCCGGATCGTGATGGTGCGCGCGCCGGAAGCCGATCCGCAGACGCGCGCATTCGAAGAGAACCACGGCGCGGAGAGTCTTCGCATCGAGTTCAACACCAGAGCGACTGCATTAGCACTCGATCTGCTGGAGACCATCCGCGAGGGCGGCATCGTGGCCATTCAGGGCGACCGCGTGACCGGCTCGATCAGTTCGCTGCCGGCAACACTTTTCGGCAAACCGACGACCGTGCCGGCCGGTCCCTTCGCACTGGCACTGGCCGCACGCGTACCGATCTATCCGGTCTTCGTCGTACGGTTGGGCCGGCGCCGGTACCGGCTGATGACGTCGCGGCCGATCGAGATCACGCGCAGCCGGAACCGCGACGACGATTTCGCGCACGCGGTCGAGAAATGGATGGCGGAGCTGGAACGCGTCATCGATGAATGCTGGTTCCAATGGTTCACGTTCGAGCCCTACTGGCCGGAGCAGGCGCCATGATGCTGAACGTCGCCATCGATCGCCCCGATGCCCGCTGGCTCCCGTCGCGGCACCACTTCGCCGTGGCCCGGTTGATCGGATACATCCTTCTGGGCCGGACCCGACCCGCAGTGGATCGTCCCGGGCATCTGATCCTGTCGATCGATCGCGATCAGACCGCCGTGGAGATGCACCTCACCGCGTTCTGGGTCTTCGCCACGACGGCGTGCTACGTCGCAGCATTGCTCCCCTTCGCGTTACCGCTGTCGATCATCCTGGCCATTCCGCTTGCCGCGGTGGCCATCCATCTCCCGATCGTGCTCGGCGGACCGATTCTGCGGGCTCTCACCGGCGACGGGAATCACATCAAGATCGTTTCCGTGATTACGATGGTGCTGTTGCTGATTGCATCGTCCTACGTTGCCACAACGCGGACCTGGGCGCGTTTCGTGGCGTGGCTCTTCTTTGCGATCCTCCTCCTCAATGGCGTTGCCGCGGTCATCCTCTGGCTGCTGCGCGGCAGCGTAAAGGCCGCGGAAGAACGATGCGTGCGCTGATTCTTGGCTTCGCCTGCGTCGCGCCCGTCATCCTGATCGTGCTGTGGCCGCACTCATGGCTCGCGGCAATCGGCGTGCTCGCTCTTTCGCACGCGCTCGTGCTCTGGCCGACCCTCCGGCCGAACTCGCAGTGGCTGGGGCCTGTCATCACCAGTTTTGAATCGCAATCGAACGAGGTGTGGCTCACGATCGACGACGGCCCGACCGACGACACGCAGGCCATCCTCGATTCGCTCGACGAACGTGGCGTCAAGGCGACATTCTTCGTGAAGGGATCGCTGGCCGCGCGGCGGCCCGATCTCATCCGGCTGATGCTGGCGCGGGGTCACGCGGTTGCCAATCATTCCCAGACGCACCCCTCCGGCTCGTTCTGGTGCCTGTTGCCGCCGGCCATCTCCGCGCAGGTCGACCAGTGCTCCGCGGCGCTGGAGTCGATCACCGGCGGCCGTCCGGCTCTTTTTCGCGCGCCTGTCGGGATGAAAAACCCATTCGTCCATCCGGTCCTGGCTCGCCGCGGCCTGACGCTCATCGGCTGGAGCGTGCGAGGATTCGACTCGTTCGGCGATGACGTCGAGCGCGTCGTCGGCCGCATCGTGCCGCGTACCGGCGCGGGATCGATCGTGGTCATGCACCAGGGGCGGGCCTTCTCCGTCGCCTGTATCCGCCGCGTGGTCGATGAACTGCAGGGCCGAGGCTATTCCTTCGTGGTCCCGGCCGCCGAACGCCTGAAGACGAAGAGATAGTTGTTGAACGGCGTTCGCCCGTACAGCGGCGCAACCTCGGCATCGAAACCGTCGAACGGACGCATCACCTCATCGCGCGTCGGGAAATGAAGCCGCTCCGCGCGCAGCCATCGAGTCACGCGCGCAAACATCTCCTGCAGATACGTGATCCGGTAACGCCAGCTCCCGTCCCGAATGGCATCGCGAATGATCACGGTCGTCGCACTCCGAGCCGCGGAGGCGAGGATGCGCGCCTGTTCATCCCCGCGAAAGTAATGCAGTAGATCGAGCAGCACGATCGTGCCGACGGGGTCGATCGCCGCCCGCGCGTCGGCGACGTTGAACGCCGTCGCCTCGGGCATGACGCTTCGGGCGATGGCGACCTTCCGGTCGTCAATATCGACACCGCGGATCGGCGCGCGGAAGCCCCGCGCGCGCAGGTAGAGCGCGAGAATGCCGATCCCGCATCCGATGTCGAGCAATGGCTCGCTGCTCTCACCTATCCGCTCGAACACCGCCGCATAGACCGGATCAGCCCGGATCTTGGATCGAACATAGATGCGGAGAAAGCGCGTCGGATAGCGCGCGGCGATCCGGCCGGCCAGATCTTCCGTCGTCACGGTGAAAGGTGCTCGACGAGATCGATCAGCTCCGGGAGATTGAACGGCTTCGGCAGAATCGCGGAGACGCCCAACTGCAGGATCGCCTGCGGTTCGACATGCAGGTGCGCGGAAAGGACGATGATCGGAATCGTGCCGAGATAACCGGTCTCTTTCAGCCGCTGCAGAAAGTCCCAGCCGTTGACGCCGGGCATGGCCAGATCCAGAAGGATGACGTCGGGGTGATGAATGGCCAGCGCGCGTTGCCCTTCCCCGCCATCACCGGCCAGCAGCACCTGGAAGCCGGCCTGGCGAAGCGCGGCGGCGAGCATGCCCCGAAGAGGCAGATCATCGTCGATCACGAGGATCCGCTTCCGGTCGACATCAGCGACCCGCTTCCCCCCGTTGGCGTTCTGAGGCTGAAGATTGCTCATGCCAAACTCACGACTACTTCATTCTACCGGTGCTGACCGACTGGAAGTGCCATGCACGACGCTGGCCATAGCAAGCCGGCACGGCCGGCGGCGCTGGTTGCCCAAGGCTCGGCCACCATTGTCGCTCCATCGTTCTGCCGCTAGAAAAGATCGCTGTCCCCGTACGTGTAGTAGAGCCGCTCGCGGATGCGCGCACTGGCGTCCGGCACCTCGAACGGCACGCTCATCAGCGACAGATCCTGCGGGTCAGGCCGCGTTTCGAATTGCAGTTCACGCAAGATCGTGTCGAACCAGGCCGGCCTCGACGGAAACCAGCCGTCGATGCGATCGACTTGGTAGCTGGGCACGACGTGACGCAAGAGAGCTCCCACCGCCTTCGGGTACCTCCGGTCGAAGAGCGCGTCTCCCCACACCAGGCGCGCATCACGTACACCGAAGACGCTCCAGCCCACGAGACGCCGCCATTTGCGAATGGCGACCATGAAGTACGGGACGTCGGGACACTCCAGGTATCGCCACCGGAGATACCGCGCATCACGCCGCACCAGGAAGCGATAGGACGGCGCAACACGGTCGAAGAAACGATCGAATTCAACACCAACCTCATTGACCAACTCCAGTTGCCAGCCGCGCGGCCACCGCTCGAAGCGCGTGATCGGCGGGAAAGGATTGCGCCCGAGCTCACGGACGCGATATGCCGTCTCGACCGCATCGCTGCCGAGAAACCGCACGGAAAGCTCGCGATGCGTGGCAGTCGTGAAACCGTAGTTGAAGGCGATCTCTCCTCTGCAGAACGTGTCGTAGAAGTGTTGCGCCGTTCGCGCCAGGATGCTGGTGGGGCCACGGCCGACCTGGCGTACGGAACGATCGGTCATGATGTCGCCAATCTGATGAGCGACGAGGTCGCGGCCCTCGTCGACCATCCGCACCGGATAACCCGCGTATTGCGCGACGAGGCGGCCGGCGTCATCGAAGGTCAGGGAGATGCGTTCGTTATCGACCGGATTGCGCTGATACTCCCACCGAAAGTGCTCGATCCCCCTCGTGGCGTGCGGAAAGGCGCGCGCGAAAAGAGCCAGGATCTGTTCTTCGTCCCCCGCGTGGAACGGGCGGCTGGTGAAGCGCGCGTCAGCGGGCATGCGTCGGCTCGACGGAGCGGATCGCGCGGAAGTTGACCGGAGATCCGGCGCGGCGCTTGGCCACGATGCGGATCGACCCGGAGGAAACCAGGAGCGGATCCGGGAGGACCTTCAGCAGCGTCCGAACGACCGGCGCCAGCCCCGGCCAACGCATGGCGACGGAGTGCCGCAGAAAACGGTGATCGCGATACGCCAGCTCCGCACCGATGCTGACGATTTCGAATCCGGAGTGCTCGAGCAGCTCGATGAGCGCGGAGCGCGAGTAGAGGATGAGGTGCGTGCGGAAGTTCTGCGTCATCCACCGCCGCTCGGTGACGAGGTAGACCAGTCCTTCCGTATCAAAGGTCGACAACAACAGCACCCCGCCGGGCTTGAGAAGATCCTTCATCCGCGCCAGCGCATCGTGTGGATCGGCCATGTTCTCGAAAACGTGAAAGAGGACGATGGCATCGAAGGCCGGTCCGGTGTTTACGAAGTTCGTCACGGTGGAGCAATAGACGTCGAGCCCGCGGGCCCGCGCGGCACGCGCGGCTGCCGCGGCCCGGTCGATACCGACGTATTCGAACTCGCGCGCGGCAGCATCGCCAAAGCTGCCGTCGCGTACACCGATCTCGAGGACGCGCGCACGTGATGTGAGGTGTCGCCGGAGCGCGGCAAGGCGGCGCTGACTGGTCTTCTCCCGCGCCACCCCGCGGTGCAGCGTTTCTTCACCGATCTCCATCTGCACCGGCTGCGCCCGCAGAACGCGGCGCACCGGGCGCCTGTCGTCGTCGACGTCGAAGCGGCCGAGGTAGCGGCACTTGCAACGGTTGCACGCGCGAACCACGTTGCCGGGGATTTGATCGAAGTTCCATACCTCATTGGAGAAACAGACCGGACAGCGACGCGGCGCACGGTAACCATTCCTGCGATCGGTCATCCGAATGGCCACGGAGGCCGCGACGCCTCGCCAGAAACCGAACGTCTTCTTCGTCGACCCCGCCTCCGCATGCACGTTCAGGCGCTCGACGCGGAAGCCGTACTTGTTGGCAAGGTAGGCTGTTTCCAGGTCGAACCCTCCACCACGCAGCTTCGATTCGGCAATCAGCAGCCTCGCGGCCTCGGCGGAGAATGCTTTCAGATGCAGCGATGGATCGGGAAGGATGGCGACCAGAAGCGAGCGAAGGACGATGCTGTCCCGACAGCCGGCTCTCCGAGCGAAAACCACATCCGCCGCACCCGACTCGATCAACGCCACGGCATCCCCAATCGCGCTGACCGGGTACGGCAGATCCTGATCGACGATGATGATGACACTCCCGCCGGCATCGGCCGCGCCACGCCGGATCATGGCACCGTAATCGGTACCATCGCGCCGGTCGAGCACCCGGATATCGAACGCGAAACCGGTGGTTTGCAGGTAATGCTCCACGGCTTCAATCGTCGATGGCAGCTCAGCCGACGGTCCCATCAGCGGAACCAGGACCGAAACGCTCGTCGAGCTCATACCGGTATTCTAGGCCGGCACGGCCGGCTGCGCTGGTCGCCCAAGGCTCGCCACCATCATCGCTCCATCGTTCTGCCGCGCAGACTCCTGGCTTTGGCCCACGAATGGAGTACCCGTCCGCTGCGACGATCGACCGCGCGCAGGTAGAGGACCTCACCGCGGTACGTGCTCCAGATTTCGTCAGGAACGTCCACGACGTCGTTACCGAAGTGACCGGCGGCGGTCTCGAAGCTCGCAAGCGGCGATGCTTCGATGACGACGCCGTCGCGGTCGAAAGGCAGGACGGACTCTCCCATCCGGCTTTTTGCGGAGAAGTCCGGTCGATGTTGTTCGAATCTCTTCGCGAAATGCCCGCCCCACTTCCGAAGGTACCTCAGCTCCGACTGCGCATACAGCGCCGCCGCTTCGCTCGAGCCAGCGGCGCTCTGGTTGTACAAATGCCGGCAGCGCGCCGCGGGCACGTACACGACGTCGCCGCGAACCCTGCGAAGGAAGTCGTTCTCTTCGAAGTAGAGCGCGAAACGCTCGTCGAAACCACCAGCGGCTTCGAGCGCTCCAGCGCGGACCGCCATCACGGCGCCTGAGAGCGCTCGGACACGAGTGGGCTTGTCGAGCGACCAGAAGGCGACGCGCGCGGCGAAGCGCCGCCGGTCGCGCCGTCCCGCCCAGGTACGCGAACGGCTGGCAATCACGCGGTCGATGACCTCGCTCCTCGTCTGCAGATCGGCCGGGGGGAGCATCCACCGGTGCGCCTCATCCCAGAAAAGAGCCGGCCCGGCGACGGCGGCACCGACATCGGCAAGCCGATCGATCGCAGCGTCTCCGAATCGGACGTCGGGATTGGAGACGACGATGACCTCCCCGTCGCACGACCGGCGGCCGGCATTGATGCCGCCAGCGTAACCCAGATTGCGCGGCGCCGCGATCACCACATCCGCGATGGCGCGCAACGCCTCCACTTCCGCGGGGTCGTCACTATTGTCGACGACAACCGTTTGCAGAGGCCCTGACGACGCCGCGCGCGCCGTGCGGATGGCGTCCGCGGCGAGGGAAGCCGAGTGAAAGTTGATGACGAGCAGCGAGATCGACGTCATCTGTTGCCAGCAGACTGCACCGCGTCCGACTCCGCCGGCGCCAGAGACCAGTGATGATCGAGCGAGATCAAGCCAACCTCGAAGCGCTCGCCACTGATCGAAAACGCGGGCCGGACGTCGCGGCGATCAAACACCGTGATGGCATTCTCGTCTCCGACGAAAGCGATGATCGAGTACTCGCCGCGGTTCAGAGGCACGTTGTGAAGCTGCACGATCAGCTCATATTCGTTGCGCCCGCACGGCGGCTCGACCCCATCCGCGTGCGTACCGACAGCGAAACACTGAAGATCGTCGGCCGAACGATGAACGCCGACGATCGTATGGATCGGCTGCGAGGCGACCTCGGAATGAATGTGCAGCTTCACGTGAACGTCTTCTCCACGCTCGAAGACGTCGCGCGGGCGGCCACCGCGGTCGCAGACGACGATGTCCCGGATGCGCACAGGCGATGGCGGACGCTCGTGCTCCGGCTCGCCCTCGCTCGACGGCCGTTCCCGATCGCGTTGCAGGAGAAACGTCTCGTATTCATGCACCACGTCCAGCGACGGTCCGTAGCGCATGACCCGGCCATGATCGAGCCAGAGCGTGCGCCTGCAGATCGAGCTGACGTGATAGAGGCCGTGAGAGCAGAAGAGGATGGTCTTCCCCTCCTCCTGGAACTCGCGAATCTTGTCGACGCACTTCTTCTGGAAGTGCCCGTCCCCCACGGCCAGCGCCTCGTCGATCACGAGGATGTCTGGGTTGACGTTGACCGCGACTGAAAAGGCCAGCCGCATGTACATCCCCGATGAGTACGTCTTTACCGGCCGGTCGAGAAATGTTCCGAGCTCCGAGAACTCGAGGATCGCCGGGAGCCTCTGCTTCAACTCCGCCGGACCAAGACCCAGAATCGCGGCATTGAGCGAGGCATTTTCGCGGCCGTTGAATTCCGGATGAAACCCGGTGCCCAGCTCGAGAATCGAGGCGATGGTTCCCTTCGTCTCGAGCAGGCCGCTCGTGGGCCGGGTCACGCTGCAGAGGAGCTTGAGAAGCGTGCTTTTGCCGGCGCCGTTCTGGCCGATGATCCCGATGGTCTCGCCGCGCTCGACTTCGAACGTCACGTCCTGCAAGGCCGGAAACACGGTGTGGCGCGGCCGGCGGGTCACTGCCTCGATCAATCGGTCGATGGGACGCCGGTAGATGTCGTATTGCTTCGTCAGCTCGCGAGCCAGGACGGCGGTTGTCATCGAAGACATTGTACGGACCCGATCGCCAAACCATCGCCGCAAAAAGAGAGTGGCGGGCCGAAGCCCGCCACTCTCGGTTGCGTTGCGTTGGATTGTGCCGGTTAGTGCTTGGATGGACGGTGCCGCGGTGGCACGGAGACGCCGGTACCGACCTTCACCGTCGCCCCGAGATCGACCGGTTGTGTCGGATTGGTCAGGTGCAGTGTCACCTTGTACGTTCCGTCCGTGGCGAAAACGTGCGTTGGATTCTGTTGCGTGGAGTGCCCGCCGTCGCCGAAGTCCCATGAGTACGTGTGGGTTCCGCAAGCGAAGTCGTACCCCAACGAGGCTGCCCGGAAGGCTACGGACTCACCGACATTACACGCTCCGCTGGCTCCGAAGGGGCACTGGCTGGTCGCGCCATTAAAGGCGATATACACATTGGAGTCCGGATACATCGTCGGGCAGTTGCCGGTACCACCACCATTTCCGCTGACAGTCACGACATGCGAGTACTGGATGTTCTGGGTCCCCTGCGTAATGGTAACCGTTGCCGTATACGTTCCGGCGTCTGCATACGCGTGGATAGGATTCGCGCCGCTGCCGCTTCCTCCGTCGCCAAACGTCCATGAATAGTTGTGCGTCGCGCAGGTGAAATCGTACGGGGCAGAGCCCTTCCCGATAACGGCGAACGCGACGTTCTTCGTCGCCTGGCAATCGCCGCCGGCGTCGCTGCAGTTGGCCCCGCTGTAGGTAACGGCGGCGTTCGACTGGGTCATCGTTCCGCAGGGTCGCTGCACAGAACTTCCAGCCTGTACCGTTACCGTGTAGGTCTGGGTTCCACCACTGTTGCTGACCGTGCACGAAGCTGTATAGGTGCCGGGGGTGCCGAATGTATGGCTGGTGCTCTCTCCGGTCCCGCCACCGCCGTCGCTGAAGCTCCACTGGAAGTTCGACGACGGGCAGGCGAAGTTGTAGGTGCCGAAGGGATAGAGAGTAAAGAGGATGCTCTCCGCCGGATTGCAAGTGCCGAAGTTGCTGGTGCATCCCGAGGAGTTGCCAATGAACCCGACGTAAGCGGTCTGCGCCGTCAGCGTACCGCAGTTGCCGGGCGGGGGCGGCGGTGGGGGTGGCGGTGGAGGTGGCGTCACACTACCGACCGTAACCGTGGTCGTGATGTGAGCCGTGGTGAGGCCACCGGTGAGCGCCAACGACACCGAGTAGTGACCATTGGTGGTGTATGCGTGTGTTGGCTTTGCAGCGGTCGAATGCGCTCCGTCGCCGAAGTCCCACAGATACGTATTGCAATCTCCAATCGACCACCCGAGCGCGGTGACTTGGAAGGTGATCGTCTCCCCTGCGGAACACGTATCCAGGCTGCTGAAGCAGCCCGAAGAGGCACCACTGAAGCCGACGCCGGTGTTCGCTTCCTGCGGCGCGCCGCAAGTGGCCTGCCCCACGGAGATCGGCGCCGATTGGGTGGTTGCCGAGCCGATTCCGTTGGTGGCGACGAGCGTTGCCGTATAGGTTCCGATCTGTGTGAAGACCGGAGAGAATTCGGGCAGCGCACCACAGTGCGGACATGAAGCAGCCCCGCTCGTGCTCCAGTCATAGGACCAGCCGGCTTGCGATCCCGAGGAGGATACCGTGAGCTTGCAGGGATCACCGATGTGCGCGCAACCCGTCACGACGATCGTTGGATCCGGGCCCCTCAAAAGGTCCGTCGCGGTTGATTGCGCCGCGAATCCACCACTGTTGCATGTAGAACTGACGGCGGTCGAGTTCACTGTAACGGTCAGAAGGATTTTCTTACCAAGAGGAGCGAACACGCTGGTACTGACCGCGGGACTCTGCGGAATGCTGCCGAGCGTGCTGGAACCCGTCCCGCCCGCCAGGACCTGCTTGTTGGCATTCGACCCGTCGACCAGCGCCCACTCGTAGGTACATGCCGTATTCGCTCCATTCGGCAGATCTGCCGGAAGCGACGATGGACGCACCGAAGCTGAAAACGTGACTGACGCGGGTGGAGGCGTGGTCGCCGGAGGCACCTGAACACTGACGACAAACGGTCTCGCGGTATACGTCACCGAGTCGATCGCGAATTGCGCGTCAGAGGGCGCGGCGAATGTGGATGGGTCATACGGCCCATAATGGGCGACGAATTTGAGCGTGTGCTGTCCGCAGCCTCCGACTGGCGTGGTGGCGGTCGGCAGTTTCTTCGTCGTCGTCTGATCGAGCGTCCACTGCGTATAGTGGCCCTCGGTGGTGCCGTCCGAGATATCGGCGAACTCGTCGCTCGTCACGATCTGCGCTGCCGAACTGGCGTCAGGCAATCGGAACAAGAATCCTGTTGACGCAACCTTGAAGCCCGCCGAAGGCTTTGCCAGGGTGACGGTTACGGAATCGGTCAGCGAGGAGTCCGTCTGGCTCGTAGCGGTAACCCGCCGGGTCAGCGGAAGGTCCGCGGCTGTCGCTCCTCCGAACTGGTGCGTGATGGTTGGCGAGCCGGCAAGCGTCGACCCCTGGGTCCCGTCGCCGAAGTCCCAATTCACCGCCATCGGATTGTTGGAGGCCGTGGAGCTGGTAAAGCTCTGACGGTCTCCGTAGAACGGAGTGGGCGTGCTGGTGAGCCGGGCGGTCAGGGCATCGCCGGCTCTGATTTCATAAAGGTCACCGAGACCGAACCCTTCGACGATGAGGTAGTTCTTCCCCGCTTTCTTGTACGGTGCAACATCCATAAAGGCGCTGAATGCTGGATGCGTGTAGCCGGTGGGAGAACCGCCCGAATAGTACTTCGCGAAGTAGTTATCCATCGGAAGGTCCGAGAGCGTTCCGCCATTACCGATCTTGTAGAGATGAAGGTTCCATCCCCCGGCTGCATCATCGATGCCCCAGGCGGCCAGGAAACCTCCTCCGGCGCGAATGCCGCCGGGCGTGCTGAAACTGGTAAGACCCCCGGCGGGATTGAGGATCGGCACATCTGTTTCCACGAAGGTGGTTCCGTTGATGACGCTGACATAGGAAGAGCCGGCGATGGAGGACAGAGCGTAGAAATTGGTGCCGTCCGTCGTAACGGACTTGTACTGACCGCCGCTGAGCAGGCGGGAGACGATGGGCGTCCCTCCGCTTACGAATGCACTGGTGGTAAGAATCTGCAGCTGTCCGTTGCCGTCAACGGTGGCCACGCGTGATCCGGCGGTGTCTTTGGTCACGGAAATGAAGGCGCGGCCGGGCAGATCACTCCTTTTTTCGGGACTGGCCGTGTTGGTGACCTTCCAAACCTGTGCTTTGTCATTTCCCGAGGTGACCACGACGTAATAGTCGCCGTCCACCTTGCAGGAAACGATCGTGATCGGGGTGACATCGGTTTGTTCGCCGAGATGCTGGTAGACATTCAGCAGCTTGTCCCCACCCGTTCCGAAGTCGTCCTTGGCGATACCCCAACCGTAGGTGGAGTACGCCATATACACGTAGCCGCGATCGTCCGAATCGATTCCGTAGAGGCGGTCCTGTCCGTCGCCGCCCCCGAGGATCCACGCCCCGTCGGTTTGTTCCGCGTAGAACCATCGATCCCAAAACAGGAACACTTCACTGAATGGGGAGCGCGCATTGGAGAAAGGATGGGTGGGGATGGCCGACGCGGGAAAGAGCGTTTCGTGCGCGGCCAGCCGGGAGAGGAACGTGTCCGGATTGTAGGCCCCCACACCGCTTCCGACCATCATGTAGATGCGGCTCTTGGCTGGATCCGCCGCGTCGAGAAAGTTGACCCCGCGGGCGCGCGCCGTGCGGTAGAAGAACTGGTACTCCTTCGTAGCTTCCGAATCGAGGAACCGCCCAACGAACCTGAGCGTCGGTGGATAGCCGATGGTCTTGAGGCCGTCCTTGCCGTTGAAGCAACCCGTGCAAGGTACGTCGGTGTTCGGCGACGCCGCCGGCGGAGGCCAATCCTGCGCATATACCGACGCAGCCATCAGGATCAACGCCACACAACCCACTAAAAACCACCTGCGATGAATCGAGTTCACTTTCTCTCCTCCGTGGCAACGACGATGACGTGGCAGACCGATCCGCCTCCCTGCCCAAGGCGAGCGATCGCCACGGTGCAAGGATTGTTATTTTACTCAAAGGACCGGCCACTGTCACGCGAAAAGTTTGAACAAAAAAAGGCGGGCCGGAGAACCGGCCCGCCTGTACGGCAACTGCAATGGGGTAAGAGTTACGGAACGTTCGGGGTCGTGTTGGTGCCGACGCACTGAGTGGTCGTGCCGTTGGTCATCGGGACCTGAGCAGGAACACCACCCGGTCCCGGCGGGCAGACAAAGATGCCGCCGGCCGGTCCGATCGGCGGTCCGGTGGACACGCCGCCGTTGATGAGCGCGGCAGCGGAGCAGCCGTTGCCAAGCCATGCGGCGTCGAAGTCAACCGACAGACGGTTGGAGCCAACATTACCGAACATCTCGATGACGACCCAGTTCTGGCTAGCGCGGTTGGTAGTGTTGCTACCGGCTGGCGCAAACACGGTCGGACCCGAGGTGATCGTTCCGCTCGGATGACCCGTGACGGAGTACACAGGAGCGCCGCCGTCGTTGAGGTTGAGGTACATCCAACCGCCAACGTCGCTGCCGCTGAGTGCCGGGAAGACCGAGTTCGTGGTGTTCGTCGAAGACGTTTCCGGCAGCGACGGGTTGCTGGGAGCGCAAGGCGAGCAGTTCGGACCCGTGCCGAGGCTGAACGGGGTCTCGTGCTCGTCGAAGCGGACGATTTCCAGGATAGGAATAGTGGCGTTGTTGATGTACGACGCGCAGGACGCGCCGGCACCGGTGAGACCTTCACGCCAGATCTTGTAGTTCGTCGCAAACGCGCCGGTGCCACCCTGGATGTAACGGGCAGCAAACGTCGACGGCAGCGGCTGGCGACGATCGATCGTGCGGTTGGCAGCCGGGGTGTAACGATCATAGAAGGTGTAAGGCAGGTTCGTTCCCGGCTGTACGCCGCCGCCGATACCTGCGCCACCACCCTCGGGTACGGCGCGGATGTGAACCATCGGGTTTCCTGCACCGTCGAAGCTGGACGCAGCGCCAGTGCCGGCCGGGGCCGGTCCGAGCTGCTCGTAGTCGCCGATCAGGACGTTGTCAAACAGGATTTCACCAGTACCGACGTTGAAGTAGGTCGGGTCGCTGGGGAACTTGGTCGAGCAGTCGGCCGCGACGTCAACGGTCACATAACCGATGGCGTTCGCATGCACACCACCCGCGGTGGAGCACGACGGGAAACCGCTGCCCGGGTTGAAGACGCCCGTGGTCAGAGCAGTTCTAACCGCCGTGACGAGGCTGGTCGGCAGAGCGCCCGGCAGGTTCGTGCAGGGAGCGCTGGTAACCAGAAGGTTGTTGTTGCCGGTGGTGTTCGACAGCGACAGAGCTCCAGGAGTCGTCGCCGGGGTCGTGCCGCTCGGAGGAGCAACCACGCCACGAACGATGACGTCATAGAGGTTGATCGGCTGAACGTCATAGCCGGTCAGGAAGATGTTGAAGTCGAGGACCGGGAACGACCAGTCGGTCCAGATCGTCACGTGGGCGATCTGAGGCGCGCGGGTAACGTTCGTGATCGTGAACAGAGTCGTCTGACCCTGAACTGTCGGATTCGGGTCGACCTCGAAGTACGGCAGAAGCAACGTCGCGGCCGGTGCGGTACCGATATCGCACGAGTCGTCGTTGTTCGTCGTCGTCGGGCCGGCGGCGATACCCGGCGCTCCAAATGCGAAGGTCGCGTCCGGAGTCTTCGTCAGGTGACGAGTCACGGCGAACGCAGATCCCGCCATCAGGAGGGTGGCCATCATGGCCAGAACCATTAATTTTTTCATGCTGTTCTCCTACACATCGATGATTGTTTGAATCTGATTGTTCGGATTGTGGTCACCCTCGCTCGACGATACGATCACCTCCCGCGCCGGATTTGAAAACTTGTCTACCTATTCCAGTTTTGAGTAACAGTATTGCCTCTGAACTCAGAAGTCAATGCCTTGAGCGCATTTTTATGTGGTTACGACATAGGCTGATGGGACAAGATCGCGTGGATTATACCGAAACAGCACTTCCGCACAAGCACCAATCCTGTCCGGCGCCCCTCGGCGGCCCTCCCCCTCCGCGGGGGGTCGTGATGCGCGAATGATGCCCAGACGAGAGGGGAGAAGGACTCGCGGGCGCGGCCGGGCGGACGTCCACCGCCCGGCCGCGAATCGAACTTACTTCTTTCCAGGGGACGAAGCCTTCGTCTTCGCGACCGGTCCACGGTTCAGGAAGACGTGAATCGAACCGTCGTTGATGCTGAGCGACGACGTGCCGGACGTCTCGTACATCACGATCACGTCAGGTCTTCCGTCGCCGTTGACGTCCGCGACGGTGAGGTCGTAGTTCCGCTGCGGGGCGATCGTCAGCCCCTCGGTCTTCGCACGGGTGAAGCCACCCTTGCCGTCTCCGAGCTCGATCACGGCTTCCCGCGGGTTGTACCGCGTGTAGACGATGTCGAGATTGCCGTCTCCGTCAAAGTCACCCACCCCCAGGCCGGCCACCCCTTCGTGGCCGCTCCAATGCGCGATCGGCGTCCGCTTCACACCGTCCTTGGTGAAGGAGATACGATCAACCCCCGTCAGCTCCATGATCGAAGGTTTCGGCACGATGGCCGCGTCAAGATCGGTCGGCCAGTAACGCACGTACGACAGAATCGCGTCGTCGCGAGTCTTCGATGAGAACTTGCCTGCGGCGTTGGCGAAGTAGTAGGCGCGCGACGGGATCAGGTCACCATCGTTTTCGATCGTCTTCCATTCATTCGGCCCTTTGCTGACGTAGACGATGTCCCAGCTTCCCTGGAACATGCTGCCGAAGGCGAAGTCCGGATAGCGGTCACCGTTGAAGTTCCCGATGGAGATCCAATCGGCGCCGGTCTTCACCCCGGGCTGGACGACGTCGATGCCCTGCCACTCCGTCCCCTTCTTCTTGTTCAGGTAGAGACGCACCTTGCCATAGCGCGGATTGCCCATCCCCTGCACGCTCGGCCCTTCGGAGATGGCGACGATGTCCGGGTAGCCATCGTTGTTTGCATCGGTAATGGCGATGCGGCGTGTGCCGAAGTCCTTCGGGAGGCCTTCGCTCGATTCACGGAAATTACCCTTGCCGTCGCCGAGGTAAACGAAAACACCGGTGAGGTGAACGGCGAAGGCGACATCGAGGTGACCATCTTTGTTGAAGTCGGCCACGACGACGCCGCCGTAGTCGAAGGCGTGAGGAAAGTTCACCTTGTCCCAGATCTTCCAGTGCCCTTTGCAGTCGCCGAGGAAGATGGCCGGGTAGTTCGAGGTACCACGCTGCGGCGGCGCGATGAGATCGGGACAGCCGTCTTCGTTCATATCGCCGACGGCAAGGGAGTTTCGCCACGATCCCTGCTTCGGCAGGCCGTCCGAGGCCTCCTCGAAACGGATGGTCTTGTCACTCATCGGCGGTTCGAGCGCGCTGAACTGCGGCCTGCTCTTCTCGAAGAACTTGACCTCCAGATCGTTGTATCGGCTTTTCGGAACCGGCGTGGAGCTGGCCCCCGTTGTCGCTGTCGGCGCCGGCTCCTCAGGATCGGCAATCCAGACCCATACGTACTTTTCGTTCTGCTGGTAGATCTCGAACGCGAAGTTCACCATCGCCAGAGGACGAACCGTTCCCTCTTCGCGATCGTACGCGGCGAGGCGGCGCTCATAGCGTTCGATGTGGTACGACCTTCCGAACCGCCAGAAGTGTTTGTTGAGATCGGGGTTGGGGCCGGGATCTTCACCGGCAAGCCGGTCGCGTCTGTGTTGCGGCGTCTCGGGATGGATCCAGGTCGGAACGCCGCCCTCGGGAATCTGGTCAGTGCCGGAGGTGGCGGTGGCGGTCGGCTGGGCCGCCGCGGGTGGAGAAGAAACCTGGGCGAATGCACACGGCATCAGCGCGACGACGGCCACACACGTTGCGAGAATCAACTTCCTGTCGAACATTCATCTCTCCTGCTTCGGATTGTCGTGTAACGTCAAATGAGATCAGCCAGCGTCGCTTGCGCCCGGCGGAAGAAAAGCAGACCACCGGTGAAGAGTCCCGCGGCGACGATCAGAAGGAATACGATCGAACCGGCCGCAGGTAACGCCGCGGACAGCATGGCGCTCCGGAACAAACCGACGAGGGGCGTCATCGGATTCCAGGCGAAGAACCGCTCGAAGCGGCCGGCGACGGGATAGAGAATCGGGCTGAGATAGAAAAGGACCGAGAGCACGAATCCGAGGATCGGCATCAGGTCGCGGAAGAAAACGTAGCTCGCCGCAAGAAACCAGCCCAGCCCCACCTGCATCGCGAACTGCAGCACGAGCGCGAGGGGAAGCAGCCAAAGGCTGCGAAGCGACAGTCCGCGGATCAGAAGGAACCCGCCGAAAAGACCGAGGGCGATCGATTCGAAGATCAGCGCCGACGCATGCGGGACGAGAACCAGCAATTCGCTGCGGAACGCCAGGCGGCGGACCATCGGCGCGTTGTCGACGATGCTCGTCGTCGACCGGATGATCCCCTCGTTCAACCCGAGCCACGGCAGCAGCCCCGCGATCAGAAAGTCGATGTAGCTCTTGTTCTCCACCGCCGGACCGCGGGTGAACATGTACGTGAAGACAAACCAATAGAGGATGACGAGACTCAGCGGCTGCAGGACCGCCCAGAAAACGCCAAGGACGGAGCCGGTGAAGCGCGCGTGGAAGTCTCTTTTGACGAGTTCCCGGAGGAGGTGGACATTTTTGTACGTTTTCGGGACCCTCTGGACTTGACAGCGGCACGGCAAGTCCGTAGATTGCCCTGAGTTTATGGTTCCCGCAGCATAAAAGTCAACGCAACCCCTCATGAATAAGCCAGCACAGCTCGAGCTCGTCGGACGAAAGATCCGCCAGCTTCGCCGGCAGCGCAAGCTGACCCAGGTGGAGCTCGCCGATCGTATCGGCGTGCATCAGTCCGATCTCTCCCGGATGGAACAGGGTGAGTACAAAGTCGGTCTCGACACCCTGCTGAAAATACTGGGGACGTTCGACATGAGCATCGGCGACTTCTTCGACGAAGGGAACCGTACCGAGACGGTGGTGCAGAAGTACCGCAGCCTCAGCCCGACGGCGCAGAAGGAAGTGGAAAGCTTCATCGAATTCAAGCGCGCCCAGGAAGAGGACGGCTCATGGGATTCAGACAATGGGGAGAGCGAGGGTGACGATGTCTGAGCTGAACAGCCGCATCGAAGAGCTGCGCCAGGATGCTCTGGTGAAGGTCCGTGAAGAAGAGTTCGATGATGCGCTCGCCATGTACGACGAGGCGCTGACGCTGGCCACGGACGAAGAAGTCCGCGAGCTGATCACGATCAACAAGGGGCATGCCCTGATCGCGGCAGAGCGCACGGGCCCGGAAGTGAAGGCGCTTCCGATGATCCTGATGCGGCGCCGCAACCCGCATCACACGTTCCTCTCGTCGTACGCGCTGATGTACACGCACCGCCTGACCAGCGAAACGAAGCGAGCGATCTTCTACGGTCAGATCGCGCTGGAAGCGGCGAATCAGGCTGACCAGATGTACTGGAGGCTGGCCGCCCTCAACGAGCTCGGTATCGTCTACGAGATCGATTCACAGTTTCCGAAGGCTATCGAGTGTCTGGATCAGGCGCTCGCGTGTGTCGATCGAGATTCGAGCGACGCCGCCGCGCATTCGTTCAGCCGGGTGGCGATCATCACCAACCTCGGGTACAACAAGCTTCTGGTGGGTGAGACGAAAGAGGGCCTTCGCCTTCTTCACAGCGTGATCGATGAGATCACGACGCCGCACTCGAAATCGGATGCGTTCGCTGATCTCTGCTACGGCTATCTCGACCTCGAAGCATATGAAACGGCCCGTCACTACGGTGATCTCGCCCTCGAGTTCGCTTCCGAACCGCGTCAGGTGCGCAATGCGCACTACTTGACCGGTGAGGCAGCATACAAATCAGGCGACGTGGAGTCAGCAGAAGAGCATTTCGGGGAGTTGGCTCGCTTCTACCCGCAGTTTCGGCATCTGAAGAGTCTTTTGTTTGCGATCGATCTTCGGTCGATGATCAACCTAAAATTATGAAACGTCTTCTGGTTTCGTTCGCCCTGGCTTTCTCTGCCGCTGCCGCCTTCGCCCAGGTTGCCGATCGCGACGTGGTCGTCACGCCCGGCGGAACGGTCTACACGCTCGAGGCGCAGACTCCGCCAACCGGCTCCTCGATGGAAGCGTCGGAGACGCTCGCTCTTACCGTGCGGACCGGCGACGACGTGAGTCACCTGTACGTACCCGAGTCGATGTCATCGGGCTACCACTTCGGCGGCGCCCTGGCCTACGACTCCGATTCCAATACCCTTTTTGTCATCTGGACGCACTCGAACGACGCGTACTCGAGTGAGTTGTTGCTGGCCTCATACCACGGCGGCAAGTGGCAGCCCGCGGTTTCGATCGACAACGAGCCGTATCGCTCCCGCGGCAATCTGCGCCTCGGGATTACGCGCCGCGTTTCCCAGCTCCAGTCTGACGGCTCCTACGCCGATGTTCCGGCGCTCCTGCTTCATGCCGTCTGGTGGCAGGACTCCGGAAAGAGTGAAGAAGCCCGCTATGCGCTGCTGACGATCGAGAAAGGCGCCCTTACCTCGATCGAGCCTCACTCTCTCGAAGAGTTCGTGACCGCGGCCGATGATTCGTACAACAAGGTCGATCCGACATTCAACAAAGAGCTCCTGCGTCATCCAGCCGTCGTCAGCGCGCCGATGCAGAGCTCGGTCGATGTGATCTTCGGCGACACCCGCTCGAATACGATCCACGGAGTAACTCTCCGGCCGATCGCCGACTCTCGCATCCATATTCCGGTCGGCATCGGTAATGGCGGACCAGGTCCCAAGCCTCGGAGTCTCGCGGCCCCGCCAACCTTCAGCGCCGATTGGAAGGGGCCCGTTACGGTCATCGAGCGCGCCGACCGGCTCGTCTTCGCGAATGCCAGTGAAACCTCGCTGAACTACATCGCCTATGCGAATGGAGCATGGACCTCGGTGAAGTCGATCGCCATCGATGCCCGGTTCCCGGCCGAAGCAGCTCTCGCCGCGGTCGACAAGATGCTGAGCACGCAGTAGCACCCTCCAACAGCAATCCGAAACGCGAAGAGCCGGCGATGTTCGCCGGCTCTTTTCGTTGTTGGTCGTCACTCGATCGCCGCGCCTCCGCGTGAAAGACGATGCTGGTAGGCACCGCCATTGCTGAGTCCCTTCACGGAGGTACTCCGTGAACTGGTTCAATCTCTCGGTCCTCGGCTGGGTCATTCTGATCGCCGCGCTCGCGATCGGCGCCTACAAGATGCATGTGCCGACAATCTGGATCGCCATCGCCACGCTGGCGTTGCTCGGCATCGGCGTCATCGCCTCGGTGGCAAAGGCCAAGCCGCGCATCTGACGTCGGGAAACACAAACGGCCCGGCGGATCTGATCCGCCGGGCCGCCGTGCCGTACTGTGCGTGAACGTTACAGCTTGTAAACGGTGAACGCGATCAGCAGCGCGTAGATGACCAGCGACTCGATCAGAGCGAGACCGATGATCATCGAGAGGCGGATCGCGCCTGCTGCGCCCGGGTTGCGGGCGATGCCCTCGACCGATGCGGCGATGGCGCGGCCCTGACCGATGGCGCCCGCGGCGGCGGCAATACCGAGAACGAATGCCGCGGCAATCACACCCCACCGAACTCCCGACTTCGCGGCCGTCGCCTGGGTAATCGGGTCCTGCGGCGTGGCTTGCGCGAACACCGCGCCGGCCATCAGCACGATGACCAGAGCGAACAAGACGAATTTGAACTTGCTCATTACCTATCCTCCTTTCCTGAAATCTTGTGAAGTCATCAATTGCAAAAAGTCAGTGTTCTTCCACCACGGTGGCCCCGGCCAGGTAGACCATCGTCAGCATGATGAAGACGAAGGTCTGAAGAAAGGCGCCGAAGATGCCGAGCCCCATCATCGGCCAGGGAATGACAAAGGGAAGGATCCCCATGAAGATGCCGGTGGCGGAATGCTCGCCGAAAATATTGCCGAACAGGCGCATCCCGAGCGAGAGGATACGGGCCAGGTGCCCGATGATCTCGATGGGAATCATCAGCGGCGCCAGAATGGGCAGAGGCCCCATGAAGTGCTTGAGGTAGTGCACGACGCCCTGCGTCCGGAAGCCCTGCCAGTTGTAGTAGAGAAACGCGGTGATGGCCAGAGCGAAGGTCGTATTCGGATTGCTCGTGGGCGGCTGCAGAAAAAAGAAGATCCCGAAGATGTTCGATACGAAGATGAAGGCGGCGAAGCCCCCGATGATGTAGAGGAAGCGATCGCCATCGTGGCCGATGATGTCGTGGAGCAGGCCTTTGAGGCCGCTGACGACGAGCTCCAGGATCTGCTGAAAGTTGCCGGGTTTGTCGCGGCTGATCTTCCGGGCCATGAGCGGAAAAACGACGATGCTGATCAGCAGGACCAGCAGGGCCATGACCACGTGATCGGGGATGTCCCAGGCAAAGCGGTGCTGCACGCTGTGCCACAGCGCGTTGACCGGTGCGTAAAGAATCGAGCTTTCGTGTTCCATCAGTTCTAATGATCGGCGAAGATTCGGAATGTCGAATACACAGCTTCACCCATGATTCCCACCACCACGACCGAGAACCCCAGTAACACACTTACGGCATTGATACGAGCGACGAAGATTGTGACCGAAAGCGCCAAACCGAGGAGAGCGTATCGCGACAGAGTACGTACTGTCAGTCTCCCGAGGTGCCGGCGCGTCGGTTGGAGCAGTGCCTGGACAATCTCCTCCAACCAAAGGAAGTTGATCATAGTGACGAGGCCACTGCAAGTCAATCCGATCAATCCGCGCCATCCGCCGGTCATCAGGACGGGCACCACGAAGACGACCCAGGCACCCACGGCAATGCGCCGGATGCGCCGCAGGACGACGTCGGGGGGCTCATCCTGAACTGCCGTCGTCATTCGTCATTCTTTTCGTAAGCCGATCCGGAAGAGGTTGATGAACGCGGCGATGATGCCGAATCCGGTGAAGATCCACGTCAGCCACGGCTTGGTGTGAAAGAGCTTGTCCATCCCCCACCCCCAGGCGTAACCGATGCCCATGGCGATCGGGAACATGAGCCCGATCGAGGACGCTTCCAGGAGCTGCTCGTTCTGCCGAAGCTTCTTGCCGGGGCCGCTGTCGTTATCGTCGGACATGGGGTGTGAGCGCGGCGCGGGCCGCGACGTTGCTCGAAGAAGCGATGACCTGATCGATCATCGGCGCGGGAAGGATGCCCAGGGCCAGCGTGACGATGAGACAGAGGCCGGCTACAATCTTGAGCGGCGTCGTGATCGCGAATTCCGCCTCGACCCCTTCGCGCAGGTACATCGCCACGACCAGGCGGAGGTAGTAGAACATCGACACCGCAGACATCAGCACGGCGATGACAGCCAGCCAGCCGAAGCCGGCCTGCACCGCGGCGGCGAAGAGAAAGTACTTGCCGATGAATCCCGCCGTCGGCGGGATTCCGCCCAGCGAAAGCAGGAAGATGACCATGGCGAACGCCCAGAGCGGCGCACGGCGGCTGAGTCCTTCGAAGTCATCGACCCGCTCGCCGGCGTACTGGTGGCGGCGCAGCATCAGCACCGTCGTCCAGATGCCGAGGTTCGCGAAGATGTAGACGATCGAGTAGACCAGGATGCCGCGCAGGCCGAGTGTGTTGAGCGAGATGATGCCGAGCAGGACATAGCCGGCGTGCGCGATCGATGAGTATCCGAGCATCCGCTTGACGTTGTCCTGCGTGAGCGCGGCGAAGTTGCCGAGGATCATGGAGAGGGCGGAGATCGTGGCCAGAACGTAGTTCCACTCGAGATGAAAGTCGTGCAGGCCGACGTAGAAGATGCGCGCGAAGATGGCGAAGGCCGCCGCTTTGGAGCCTGTCGAGAGAAACGCGGCGATCGGCGTCGGCGCGCCCTCGTAGACGTCGGGAGTCCAGACGTGGAACGGCACGGCGGCGATCTTGAAGCAGAGCCCCGCGCCGAGCAGCATGATCCCGAACATCAGGGCGTCGTTGGTCACGATCGTCGACATGGCGGCGGAGATATCGAGCAGGTTGAGCGAGCCGCAGACGCCGTAGATGAGCGAGATTCCGTACAGCAGGATGGCCGAGCTGATCGCCCCGAGGATGAAGTACTTCATGGCCGCCTCGGTGGACTTCAGCTCGCTCTTGTAGAAGCCCGCCAGGATGTAGCTCGAGAGCGACAGAAGCTCGAGTCCGATGTAGATGGTGATGAGGTGGACGCCCGAGGCCATGAACATCATGCCGCAGAGGGCGAAGCCGAGAAGCGAGTAGTACTCCCACGGCGAATAGCGCGATTCCTTGAGAAAGTCGTCGGACATCATCACCAGCATGGCGATGGCGGCGATGAAGAGCAGCTTGAAGAAGATCGAGAATGGGTCGAGAGCGAACATCGCCTGCAACTGGCGCGACTGATCGATGTTCTCGACGGCGTGGGAACAGATGATGAGCGATCCCGCGGTGATGGCGAGCAGCACGATCATCATCCACTTCGCCGAGAGCTTCGCGCCGCGCCCACCCATGACCGGCACGAGCAGGAGCGCCGAGGCGCCTGCCGTGAGGATGATCTCCGGCAGGAGATAGATCATGTCGTTCCAGGTCATCGCGTGGTCTCGACCGCGCTGACCACGACCGGCGCGGCCGGCGGATACGTCAGCGGCTGTTTGTCAAAGTAGGTCGGATCGACTTTGCGGACGATGTAGTTGACCGGCTCCTCGATGACGTCGAAGAAGACGGCCGGCTTGATGCCGATCCAGACCATCAGAATCACCAGCGCCAGCAGCATGCCCAGCTCGCGGCGGTTGACGTCGGGAACGTTCTTGTTGGCCGGGTTGTCGAGCGGGCCCCAGAAGACCCGCTGGTAAAGCCAGAGCAGATAGGCGGCGCCGAGAACGATGCCGACGGCGGCGAAGGAGGCCCAGACGATGGAACGGTTCGCCGCTCCGAGCAGGATGGTGAACTCACCGATGAATCCATTCAGCGCCGGCAGCCCCATCGAGGAGAGGGCGGCGATGAGAAACAGCGTCGCGTACATCGGCATCTGCTTGGCCAGCCCGCCGTAGTCCGCGATCATGCGCGTGTGCCGCCGCTCGTAGATGATGCCGACCAGAAGGAAGAGCGCGCCTGTCGAGATGCCGTGGTTGATCATCTGCAGAACCGAGCCTTTGAGCCCCATCGGATTGAGGGCGAACATCCCCAGCATGACGAAGCCGAGATGCGAGACCGATGAGTACGCGACCAGCTTTTTCATGTCCTTCTGTACCAGCGACACCAGCGCGCCGTAGATGATGCCGATGATCGAAAGCACCACGATCGGGATGATGAGTTGCTTGGTGGCGTCCGGCAGGATCGGCAGCGCGAAACGGACGAAGCCATAGGTGCCCATCTTCAGCAGGACCGCGGCCAGGATGATCGAGCCGGCCGTGGGCGCTTCGACGTGGGCGTCAGGCAGCCAGGTGTGGAACGGGAACATCGGCACTTTGATGGCGAAGCCGAGGAAGAAGCCGAGGAAGATCCAGAACTGAAGCGTCGGCGGGATCAGGTGTCCGATGTTGTGGTACTGCAGAACCGAGAATGTCGCCGCGTTGCCGAGGCCTTTGATGTTGAGGAACGGAATGCCGCCGTCGTTGAAGAAGTAGAGGGCCAGGATCGACAGCAGCATGACCACCGACCCGGTCAGCGTGTAGAGGAAGAACTTGATGGCCGCGTACAGCTTCCTCGGTCCGCCCCAGATGCCGATGATGAAGTACATCGGCACGAGCATGATTTCCCAGAAGACGTAGAAGAGGAAGAAGTCGAGCGCGCAGAACGTGCCGATCATGCCCGTCTGTAGCAGTAACAGGAGGATGTAGTACTCCTTCTGCCGGTGATCGATGGCCGAATAGGACGAGACCACGGCGATGATGCCCATGAACGTGGTCAGGAGGATGAGCAGAAGCGAGATGCCGTCGATGCCGAAGTCGTACTGCACGCCGAGCGAGGGAATCCAGGTGTACGTTTCGCGGAACTGGAAGAGATGCGCGCCGGTGCCGTGCGGATCGAAGTTGAACCAGAGATAGAGGGAGACGATGAAGTCGACGACGGCGAAGATCGTGGCCGTATAGCGGATGGCCGTGCCATTCTCTTTTCGAACGAAGAAGAGGATGACGATCGCGCCGATCAGCGGGATGTAGGTGACAAGGTTGAGAATGCCCATCTTCCGTCGTTCCCCTTAAGGCTTCGTAAACAAATAGACCGCGGCGACGAGGACGATTCCGCCCCCCATCACCAGCGCATAGTTCTGGACGAATCCGCTCTGCAGTTTGCGGAAGAGGCGCGAACCGCCGCGCGCCGAGGAGCCCACCCCGTTCACCGCCCCATCGACGACGTAGCGGTCGAAGAGCCATGAGCCGTGGCCGAGAAGAATCACCGTCACGTTCCGGACGCCGTTGACGATGCCGTCGATGATGTTCGCGTCGAACCACGAGAGCACGCGGCTGAAGGCGAGCGTGCCGCCGACGAAGACGAAGTTGTAGAACTCGTCGACGTAGTACTTGTTCTCGAGCAAACGGTGGAGGAAGGCGAACTTCAACCGCAGTCGCGTTGCCCGCGCGAAGGACGGGTCCTTCTTGTACAGGATGTAGGCGATGAACCAGCCTAGCGTGGCCACGGCGATCGAGGAGAGGATCAGTAGCGCATCCTGCAGGTGGCCGGCCTCGGCGAATTCGAACCGCTCCCCGCCGAGCGGCAGCAGCACCGGCATCAGCCAGCGCTGGAACCAGGTCGGGTGACCGCCGCCGAACATCTCCGGCAACCCGACGAATCCGCCGACGACGGCCAGGATCGCCAGCACCCACAGCACGCCGGTCATGCTCCAGGGCGATTCGTGCGGGTCATGCGATTCCGCATGGTGTCCGTGCGCCTTGTCGGAGTGCGCATCGCCCTGATCGAGATGCAGTTGTCCGGGGATGATGTCGTGGCCGGCGTGCTCCGGCTCCGATTCCGGATGCCCTTCGACGTGCGCGGCGCGATAGTCGCCGGAGAAGGTCATGAAGTAGAGGCGGAACATGTAGAAGGCCGTGCAGGTCGCGGCCACCATGCCCAGGAAGTAAAGGAAGCCATGGTGCTCGAATGTCGTGGCCAGGATCTCGTCCTTGGAGAAGAAGCCGGCCAGCGGCGGGAAGCCAGCGATGGCGATGCAGGCGATGAGCATGGTCATGCGCGTTTTCGGCATGTACTTGCGCAGGCCGCCCATCTTGCGCATGTCCTGTTCGCCGCCGCAGCCGTGGATCACCGAGCCGGCGCCGAGGAAGAGACAGGCCTTGAAGAAGGCGTGCGTCATGACGTGGAAAATCGCCGCCGTGTAGGCGCCGACGCCCGCCGCCAGGAACATGAACCCGAGCTGCGAGACCGTCGAGTATGCCAGCACCTTCTTGATGTCGTTCTGTGCGATGCCGATGGTTGCCGCGAAGATCGCCGTCACCGCGCCGACGGTGGCCACGACCAGCATCGCCGTCGGAGAAAGGCGGAAGAGGACGTTCGAGCGGACGACCATGTAGACGCCGGCCGTGACCATCGTGGCGGCATGGATGAGCGCGGAGACCGGCGTCGGGCCGGCCATGGCGTCCGGCAGCCAGACGTACAACGGGATCTGCGCCGACTTGCCGCAGGCACCGACGAAGAGGAGGATGCAGATCACCGTGGCCACGCCGGTGTAGGCGGCCGGATTGGCGCTGGCGAGCGCGAAGACTTTGCCGTAGTCGGCGGTGCCGAAGGTGTTGAAGATGTAGAAGATGCCGAGGATGAAGCCGAAGTCGCCGATGCGGTTGGCCACGAACGCTTTCTTACCGGCGTCGGCGGCGAAGTTCTTGTCGTAGTAGAAGCCGATCAGCAGGTACGAGCAGAGCCCGACCCCTTCCCACCCGACGAACATGACCATGTAGTTCGCCCCGAGAACCAGGAGCAACATCATGAACATGAAGAGATTGAGGTAGGTGAAGAAGCGGGTGTAGCCCTCTTCATGCGCCATGTAGCCGGTGGCGTAGACGTGGATGAGGAAGCCGATCCACGTGACGATCAGCAGCATGGTGCAGGAGAGCGTGTCGATGCGGAAGGCGAAGTCGACGGCGAAGCTGGCGATGTTGCCGGCGCCGACATGCCCGAGACCCGCCGGAATCCAGGTGTACCAGGCGTGCTGGAACGCGGACGACATCCCGCCGCTGACGTACCCGATCACGGTCCAGGCGGCGAGCAGCGCCGAGAGGCCGGTCGATCCGAGTGCGACGATGTTCGTGACGGTGCGGTTCTTCGGCGTGTGCGGCGCGGCCGCCGCGCGCAGGCCGTTGATCAGCGCGCCGAGGGCGGGGAGAAGAGGGATGAGGAGGAGGATGGTTGGGTCAACCATTCAGCGACCTCGCGTCATCGACATTGATCGAGCTCTTGAGACGATACAACTGGATGATGATGGCCAGGCCGACGGCTGCTTCTCCCGCGGCGACGGTGATGATGAAGATCGTGAAGATCTGTCCTTCCAGCGATGCGAAACGATGCGAAAAGGCGACGAGGTTGATATTGACCGCGTTCATCATCAGCTCCACCGCCATCAGGACGGTGATCATGTTGCGGCGGATGATCACGCCCACCAGGCCGACGGCGAAGAGTGTCCCCGAGAGCATCAGATAGGCCTCGGTACTCGGAATGGCGTCAGGCACGCATGGCCTCCTTCACCTCATGCTCGGTCTCGACGCGCTCGAGCATGTACGCCGGCACGTTCTCCTCTTCGATCGCCGACAGTTCGCGCTTGCCGATGACGATCGCACCGATCATCGCGACGAGCAGGAACAGCGAGGCCACTTCGAACGGGACGAGGTAGTCGGTATACAACGACATCCCCACCGCCTCGGAATTACCGACCACTTTGCCGCGGCGGATCAGCTTGCGGACGACCGTGCCGTTCGGCTGCTTCACCTTGCGATGGCGATACGTGTACGTCGAGCGCAGCGCCTTATCGCTCGATACCGGATCGTGGTAAACGCCGGGGCGCACGAGCGTGACGAAGAGGATGAAGACCGCCAGGCCCACGGCGAAGCCGCCCTTCCAGAAATTCGAGAGGACCCGCTCATCGGGCAGATGCCGGACGTTGATCAGCATCACCACGAAGAGGAAGAGCACCATGATCCCGCCGGCGTAAACCAGCACCTGCACCGCGCCGACGAACTCCGCTCCCTTCATCACGAAGAGCACAGCCACGCAGAGAAACGTCAGGAGCAGGAAGAGCGCGGAGTGAACCGGGTTCCTCATGGCCACGACCAGGATCGAGGCCGCAACCGCAACGGTGCCGACCAGGAAGAAGACCAGCAGGGCTGGGCTCATGCCGTCCCTCCCTCGATCTTCTTCGTCTCCAGGGACTCATCGGCCGGAAGCCCGGCATACTCCGGCCGCCCTTCCCAGTATTCGAGCTGCTGCATGTTGAAGTAGAGATCGCTGCGGTCGTAGGTGGCCAGCTCGTAGGTCTTCGTCGTCAGCCAGATCGACTTCGGCTTGGTCGGGCAGGCCTCTTCGCAGAGCGAGCAGAACATGCAGCGCTTCACGTCGATGTCGTAGCGGTCCAGGATCTTGAGCTTCCTCATCTTGCCGTCGACTTCTCGCTGCTCGTCGTGGACGTCGATGTAGATGATGTCGATCGGGCAGGCCAGCGCGCAGAGCTTGCAGGCGATGCAGCGGTCGAAGGAAAACTTGAACATGCCGCGGAAGCGGTTGGCCGGCTCGAGCCGCTCTTCCGGATAGCGGATCGTCACCTTCGGTTTGAACAGCTCCCGAAAGGTAGTCTTCAACCCCTCGAGCATATCGAGGAGAAGAAACTTGTCGGTCCACCTAGGCTTCGGATACTCGACGTGCATGGGTCACCTTTGCGCGCGGCCGGAGCAACAGAAATAGCGTGAATGCGATGATCGCCGCCCCGGCGATCGACAGCACGACTTCCCCCTGGAAATTGAGCTCCTGCCCGAGAAGCACCACGATGGCGGTGACGGCGATGTTCGCCAATGCCAGAGGAATCATCCACTTCCATCCCAGATCCATGAGCTGATCGAAACGGAAGCGCGGGAAGGTGGCCCGGAACCAGATGTACATCAGCATGAAGACCATCACCTTGGTGATGAAGATCAGCGCACCGAGGATGCCGCCGGCCAGCCCCATGCCGCGCAGCACGCCGGTGGTCAGGCCGTACCCGTTGATCGCCAGCGTCCAGCCGCCGAAGAAGAGGCTGACCATGAGGCAGCAGTTGACGATCATCGACGAGTATTCAGCCAGCATGAAGAAGGCGAACTTCATCGCCGAGTACTCGGTGTGATAGCCGGCCACGAGCTCCGACTCCGCTTCCGGCAGGTCGAACGGTGTGCGGTTGTTCTCCGCGTTCATGGCCACCAGGAAGATGAACGCGGCGATGAGCTGCGGGAAGAGGTTCCAGATGTGGTCCGCCTGGTAATTGATGATGCGCACCAGGTCGAAGCTGCCGCAGAGCATCAGCACGCCGACGATCGACAGCCCGAACGGCACCTCGTACGACACCATCTGCGCGGCGCTTCGCAAGCCGCCCATCAGCGAGTACTTGTTGTTCGAGGCCCAGCCGCCGAGGATGATCCCGTAGACGCCGGTCGACGTCAGTGCCAGGATCAGCAACAGACCGATGTTCACATGCGTCACCACGAACGTCGGCGGCGGACCGTACGGGATCAGGCAGAAGACGAGGAAGGCCGGAATCAGCGGCAGCATCGGCCCGAGGAAGTAGGCCACCTTCTCGGAGCTCGAGGGGACGATGTCTTCCTTCAGGATGAACTTGATCGGATCGGCCACGATCTGCGCCAGCCCCCACGGAATCCCGAATTCCCGTCCGACGCGGTTCGGTCCAAGACGCGCCTGCATCAGTCCGAGCAGCCGGCGCTCCACCCAGTTCATCGCCGCCACGATGACCTGCACGATGATGAACGCCACCATGAACTTGACCAGAGGCCAGATGAGGTAGCGCATGAGGAGGTCGAGCGTCATTTCTGCGGACCCCCGTTTGAAGGCAGAAGGCAGAAGGCAGAAGGCAGAAGTGCTCCGCTCCACCAACTTCTGCTTTCTGCCCTTTGCCTTCTGCCTTTGATCGCAGAAGGCAGAAGTGCTCCGCTCCACCAACTTCTGCTTTCTGCCCTCTGCCTTCTGCCTTTGATCGCAGAAGGCAGAAGTGCTCCGCTCCCCCAACTTCTGCCTTCTGCCTTCTGCCTTCTGCCTTTGATCACCGGTCCACCTCGCCCAGCACGATATCAATCGTCCCGATCAACGCCACCAGATCCGAGACCAGGTGCCCCTTCGCCATCGCCGGCAGCGCCTGCAGGTTCACGAACGACGGCGGGCGGACGTGGCAGCGATAGGCGCTCGTCGATTTGCCGTCGGAGACGATGTAGTAGCCCAGCTCCCCTTTCGGCGATTCGATGGAGTGATAGACCTCCCCCTCGGGTGGCCGCACCACTTTCGAAATCTTCGCCTTGATATCGCCGGCCGGTGTCGCTTTCACGAGCGGGATGCACTGTTTGAGGATCCAGTTCGACTGCCGCATCTCTTCCATCCGCACCAGGTAGCGGTCGTAGGTATCGCCGTTCTTGCCGATCGGGATCTCGAACTTCAGCTCGGGATAGCACTCGTAAGGCTGCGCGCGCCGAAGATCCCACTCGACGCCCGAGCCGCGCAGCGGCGGGCCGGTGATGCCCCAATCGATGGCATCCTCCGGTGAGATGACGCCGATCCCGACGGTGCGCTTCTTCCAGATGCGGTTGTTCGTCAGCAGCGACTCGTACTCGTCGACGGCGTCCTCGAACTTGTCGACGAACGTCTCCACGCCGTCGAGCCAACCCGGAGGAAGATCGTCGGGCATGCCGCCGATGCGCATGCAGTTCAGCGTCAGGCGCGCCCCGCAGTACTCCTCGAAGAGATCGAGGACCTGCTCGCGCTCGCGGAAGCAGTAGAAGAACGGCGTCATCGCGCCGATGTCGATGGCGTGTGTGGCCAGCCAGAGAAGATGCGACGAGATCCGCTGCAGCTCGCTGAGCATCACGCGCATGAGCTGCGCGCGCTTCGGAATCTGCTTCGTGATCCCCATCAGCTTCTCGACCGTCTCCACGAAGCCGAGATTGTTCGTGGCCGAGGCGACGTAATCCATCCGGTCCGTATGTGGGATGCACATCGGATAGGACATGTTCTCGAACAGCTTCTCGGTGCCGCGATGGAGATAGCCGATGATCGGCTTGGCGTCGATGATCCGTTCGCCGTCAATCTTCAGGATCACCCGCAGCACCCCGTGCGTCGACGGATGCTGGGGGCCGAAGTTGACCTCCATTTCGTGAACGTCAAACACGCCGCCAACCTCCCCCCGGTTGCGCGGTCTCGGGGTTGCGCGGTCGCGCGGTTTGCCGCTCGGCGCAGCACCGCGAGACCGCGAAACCTCGAGACTTCGCAACCGCGCTCATCACAGTTTCCCAGCCCCCGCCATCAACTGCTTCAGCATCGACTCGGTCTCGTCTTCGCCGGGGACGCAGAGCGTGATGTCTTTGGTTTCGCCGCTTGCCAGGGCGGCGGCGTAACCCTCGCAATCCCAGCCGCAGGCGGTGCAGTCGGTCTGGGCCATGGCGGCGAAGAGTTTGTCCTTCAGGCTGCCTTCTTTGGCCAGCTCCATCCGTTCCGGAAGCGCCTTTTCCGGATCGTGCCATGGCGCATCCTCGGTGGGCTGGGCGGTGTCGGCGACGACGCCGGCAAGCTCCGGCGCCGGCGCTTGTCCACCCGCCGCCGCACGCGCGGCGATCTCGGCGACCGGCCACGTGCCGTAATGCGTCCATTCACCCTTGTAGATGTTGACGTCCTTGACGTCCTTGCCGGTCGATCCCGCTTTCGGTCCACCGCCCTCGGGGAAGACCTCGGGATAGATGCGCGCCCCGGTGTCGATGCCGCGAATCGGAAAGTCCTTGCGCAGCGGATGGCCGTTGAAGCCTTCCCACATCAGGATGCGCTCGAGATTCGGATGACCTTCGAACACGATGCCGAGCATGTCGAACGTCTCGCGCTCATGCCAGTTCGCCGTCTTCCAAACCGAGGTCACCGAAGGGATCGGAGTGTTCTCGTCGGTCGTGACCTTGAGCCGGACGCGGTTGTTCTTCGAGAAGGAGTAGAGCGTGTACGACACGCCGAAGCGATCGCCAGTCCACGAAGGATAGTTCGAGTAATCGACTCCGGAGAGATCGACGAGGTAGTTGAACCCATCGTCCTTGAACGCCTGCGCCACCTCGGCAATGCGGTCGCGATCGACCGTCAGCGAGATCTCAGCGACGAACTCTTTGGCCCCGATGATGGCGTCGCCCGCGCGCTCGCAGGCGCGCGCCACGAGCGGATCGCGCTTGATCTCATCGATGCTCCGCGCTGCCGGCGCCGCTGGGGCGGCTGGCGCAGTTGGCTTGGGCTGTTCGGGAACTTCAGTCATAGTGATAATCGAGTGGCCGAGGTCGGCGGCCGGCTAGTTGATCTCTTCCTCTGTTTCGGGCGTTTCGGGCGTTTCGGGCGGTTCGGGGGCGACTGCCTCGGCAACCTGCGCGGGTGCGGCAACCGCCGCCGGCTTCGCCTTTTTCTCTTCGACGATCGGCGTTCGCTTGATGCCCGAGATCGGCGCCTGCTTCAACTGCGCCTTGGCCTGCTCCGCGCGAAGAGCCGGTCCTTCATGCACCGGCCGAAGTGAATCGCGCACCGCCGCGCGGGCGAAGTCGTACGACTCTCCTCCCTTGCGGATGACGTGCATCTTCTCGATCTTCTTCTGCAGCTCCATCAGTCCCCAGATCAACGCCTCGGGGCGCGGCGGGCAGCCGGGGATGTAGACGTCGACGGGGATCAGCCGGTCCACCCCCTGCGTCACTGCGTAGGTGTCGTACGGACCGCCGCACGTCGCGCACGAGCCCATGGCGATCACCCACTTCGGATCGGGCATCTGGTCCCACAGCCGGCGGACGATCGGCGCCATCTTTTCCGTCACCGTGCCGGAGACGATCATCAGGTCGGACTGCCGCGGCGTGGCCCGAAAGACCTCGGCGCCGAAGCGAGCCATGTCGTGACGCGGGTCGAGAACGGCCATCATCTCGATGGCGCAGCAGGCCAGCCCGAACTGCATCGGCCAGAGGGACGACTTACGTGCCCAGTTGAAAAACTTGTCGACGGAAGTGGTGAGAACGTTTGGATCGAAGCGGTTCTCGATCAGACCCATGAAAGAACCTTCCTCTTCCACGCGTACACATACCCGACGAGCAGGATCGCCAGGAAGACCCCCATCTCGATCGCGCCAAACCAGCCGAGCTGTTTGAAGCGGATCGCCCAGGGGAAGAGGAAGACCGTCTCGACGTCGAAGACGATGAAGAGGACGGCGATCAGAAAGTAGCGGACCGAAAACCGGTGGTCAATGGCCAGCGAGCTGGCCGGAATGCCGCATTCGTACGGCTCCAGCTTGACCTTGCCGCCCCGCGAGGCGCGAACGAGCGGGGTAATGATGAACAAAGTCAGTACGGGGAGGGAGATAACGATGGCCGCGGCCACCAGGAGCACTGAATAGTTCGCCATTTTTCGCCCGTCCGAAAGACCGCCGGTATTGTAAACGCCGACTGACAGGAGTCAACCATTCGTTGAGGTGCCCGCGAGTCAGAACAGTTTCGTTTGAAAACCCCACTCCTCACGCCCCATCCCGCGCTCCTGTACCAGCACGCGGATGTCGGCTCCGATCCCATCCGGAAGGATGAGCCTCCGGGCATCGTCGCGGGCTTCGAGCAACGCGATGCCCTCCTCCGCGTTGTCGACGGTAACCTCTCCGATCGGTTTCAGCAACTCGTGCTCGGCCGCGCCGAGGGCCAGGAGGAACTTGGCCTGGATATCGAAGAAGCGGGTGGCGAAGCCCTGCCTCTCGCCGGTACGCCGGAGATCGTCGAAGTTGATGTGTGCCGTCAGGTCCTGTTCGCCGGGATTGACGAGCAGGTCGCGGCTGACGCGATGCCGCGAATACGCCGCGGCCGTTCCGAAGCGCCGCATCCGCCCGCGAAAGAGCTTCGTCTGCGGCAGCCCATAGTCGAAGCTCACGATCAGTCCCTTCTGCACGAAGCCACAAAGATCATCGTAAAGCGCCGGCCATTCGAGCGAGACATCGGCGAACTGCCCATCGTCCAACTCGATGCCGCGCTCCGCGAAGTAGTCGTCATACCGCGGATCCGCCTCGTGCTCGGTCCAGTCGAGAGCCCCGTCCCGCTCGGTCACCCACAGTTCATGCAGCTCGTCCCCCCGCTGAACCAGCCGAGCGAAGGGCAACGCATCGAACAGCTCATTATTAATGAGGAGACGGACCTCGGCGGGAGGGATATCGCCCAGAGACGTGGCGTAGGTGACGCCCGGATGCGGTTGGGCGCGGCCGAGGTTGCGGTCGACGCCGAAGAAGTCCGGCTGACCGCCGAGACGGCAGCGCTCCGCCAACGACCGGATGAGTGCGCCATCGCCGCATCCGATGTCCACTACCTGCGACACAGCGTCGCCCGATCGGCTCAAAAACTCATCGACGAGCCTGCCGAGAGCGAATGAAAACAGCGGGCTGAGCAGAGGGGAGGTGATGAAGTCCCCTTCCCGTCCCACCGGTGATTCCGGCCGCGCGTAATAGCCGAATTCAGGGTGGTAGAGAGCGAGCTCCACGAAGTCTCGAAACGGCAAGTCTCCTTGGTTCAGTGAGTTGCGCAGAACATCGGATAGCGATCGCTCGCCGGGCATCGGTCCATCCTACACCGCCGAACACTCCACAATTCATCGTCATCACGATCGTGGCACCCCGGTTGCGATGAAGAACAGCAACACCACGAAGTTCAGGGAGGAAACAATGAAACGATTCATGGCAACATCACTGACGATCCTTCTGGTCTCGACGACCGCCTTTGCCCAGGCTGCCGACGACCATGCCAAGGCCAAGAAGGGCGCGATCATCGGCGGCATCGCCGGCGTGATCGCGGGCAGCATCATCAGCAACAACCGTAACGGACACAGCGGCCGGCGCGGTGCCGTCGTCGGCGGCCTGGCCGGCACAGCAGCAGGCGCAATCGTCGGGGCGATGATGGACAAGCAGGAACGTCAGCTCCGCCAGATCCCCGGCGTGGCCGTGACCCGCACCGCCGATGACGAGCTCAAGGTGACCGTCAGGAACGACGTCCTCTTCGACTACAACTCGGCCGGTCTCCGCTCGGCATCCCGCTCCGCGCTTCGCGACATGGCCGGTGTCTTCGAGCAGTACCCGAACACGACCATTGCCGTGCAGGGCTACACCGACTCCATCGGATCGGCCGCCTACAACGAGCGCCTTTCCGAGCGCCGCGCCGACTCGGTGGCCGGCTATATCGAGTCCCTCGGCGTGAGCGGCTCGCGCATCGACACCATCGGCTTCGGTGAATCGAGACCGCGGGCGTCGAACAGCACCCCCAGCGGCCGCCAGCTCAACCGGCGTGTCGAGATCCACATCCGCGCAAACCAGGCGTAACAAAGGCAGAGGGCAGAAGGCAGAAGGCAGAAGGAAAGAATCCTTCTGCCTTCATACTTCTGCCTTCTGACTTTCATCGGAGGTTTCATGATTCGCAAAACATCGACCCTTCTCCTCATCGCGCTCCTCGCCGCCGGCTGCGCAACGAGCGATCCCAACCAGAAATCGAAGCAGGGGGCGGGAGCCGGCGCGGCCGCGGGCGCGATCGTCGGCGCCATCATCGGCAATCAGTCGGGCAACAACCGCACGGGCGCGGTCGTCGGAGCCGCCGCCGGAGCGGCCATCGGCGCCGCCATCGGGCATCGCATGGATCAACAGCAGAAGGAACTGCAGAAGATCCAGGGCGTGGAGGTCACGCGTCCATCCGAGAGTGAGATCGCCGTCAACCTGACCAACGACATCCTCTTCGACTTCAACTCATCGTCGTTGCGTCCCGAATCGCAGCAGACGCTGGCCGATCTGGCCTCGAACTTCCGCAACTATCCCGACGAGCAGGTCACGATCGAAGGCCACACCGACTCGGTCGGCACCCCTTCGTACAACCAGACCCTCTCCGAGCAGCGCGCCTCCGCGGTGAGCAGCTATCTCTCCACCGAGGGCGTCCCGTCAGCGCGAATCACCTCGATCGGCTACGGCGAAACGCGTCCGAAAGCATCGAACGACACGCCCGAAGGGCGGCAGCTCAATCGAAGAGTGGAGATTCACATCCGCGCCACGCAGGGGTGATTCAGAATTCTTAGCGAATCGTCGTACCGAGACGGCCACGCCAGTAGCCGGGACGTCGCCGGTGATGAGCCACGGCGACGATCACGATCTCGTCACCGTCGACAACATAGATCACGTTGTACCTAAATGTGTGTAGCCGGAATCTCCTGACGCGATTCGAGAGTCGCTTCCCAGAAAAGGGATGTTCTCTCACGAATCCGACTGTATCCTGAAGATCCTGTTCGAATCGATCGCCGAGGCCGTTGCGCTGCTCGTCGAAGTACGCGACCGCTTCGTCGGCCTCGGCTTTGGCCGACGGGAGGAAGCGAACCCGCATCACTTTGTACGAGCTCTCAGGCTCGCGAACACTTCTTCCGCGGGGATCGCTTCGACATTGCCAGCCTTGTAATCCGCGAACCGTCGTTCGGCCTCTTCAGCCCACAGCTGATCACTCTCTTCCTCGGAGAGGTCATCGAGGCTATCGAGCAACTGGCTCGCTAATTCGGCACGGGCTGTGAGGGGGAGCTCCAAGGCTTCTGCGACGATCTCTTTAGGATCACGGCTCATGTTGATGATTCTCCCACACCCCACCCCTACTCGCCAGACTCCGACATTCCCCAACCACCGCGGCGGCGAGACGCCGCCCGGCCAGCCGGCGGGACGCCAGCGCTCCGTTGCCTTCCCCACCCCCCACACCTCCGTCTGTTACAATCCGCGCCCTTACCCGGGCCCCTGGGCTCGTGGAACTCACCGCAATCAAATATTCGGAGGACCTATGAAGTCATGGATCACGCGCACGCTGGTCCTGGCGATGCTGATGGTCTGCATCGCCGGCGTTGCGCAGGCGCAGAGCACGAACATCTCGCATCCGGCCGGGAACCCGCCGGTCGCGGCACAGGAATCGAAGCTGGCCGGCCAGCCCACGGAAGCGCAGACCGAGGCCAATCTCGTGCTGCCGGATCTCAGCGCGGTCTCGTTTCTAGGAGTCAGCGGGCAGAAACTGCTCCTCTTCGGACTGATCGTCTGCGTGCTCGGACTGCTCTTCGGCTTCGTCATGTACGTACGCCTGAAGAACCTGCCGGTGCACGCGTCGATGCGCGAAATCTCGGAGCTCATCTACGAGACCTGCAAGACCTACCTGCAGACGCAGGGAAAGTTCATCCTGCTGCTGGAAGTCTTCATCGGCATCATCATGATCTTCTACTTCGGCGTGCTGCGGCATTACGGCACCACGCGGACGGCCATCATCATCATCTTCAGCCTCGTCGGCATCGCCGGCAGCTATGGCGTGGCCTGGTTCGGCATCCGGGTCAACACCTTCGCCAACTCGCGCTCGGCCTTCGCCTCGCTGCGCGGCAAACCCTTCCCCACCTACGACATCCCGCTCAAGGCCGGCATGTCCATCGGCATGCTGCTCATCTCCACCGAGCTGGTGCTGATGCTCTTCATCCTTCTCTTCGTGCCGCGCGACTACGCCGGACCCTGCTTCATCGGCTTCGCCATCGGTGAATCGCTCGGCGCCGCGGCCCTTCGCATCGCCGGCGGCATCTTCACCAAGATCGCCGACATCGGCTCCGACCTGATGAAGATCGTCTTCAACATCAAGGAAGACGATGCCCGCAACCCCGGCGTGATCGCCGACTGCACCGGCGACAACGCCGGCGACTCGGTCGGTCCGACTGCCGACGGATTCGAGACCTACGGCGTCACCGGCGTGGCCCTGATCACCTTCATCCTCCTCGCCGTCAGCGACCCCATCGTCCAGACCCAGCTCCTGGTCTGGATCTTCGTCATGCGCGTGCTGATGATCATCACATCGGCGGTCTCCTACTGGATCAACGGCGCGGTCGCCGCGGCACGGTTCAAGAACGCCGACACCATGAACTTCGAGGCGCCTCTGACGTCGCTGGTCTGGATCACCTCGATCCTCTCCGTCGGTGTGACCTACGCCGTCTCCTACATCCTCATCCCCACCCTCGGCGGCGACGCCTCGATGTGGTGGAAGCTCTCCACGATCATCACCTGCGGCACGCTCGCCGGCGCCATCATCCCCGAGCTGGTGAAAGTCTTCACCTCGACGGAATCGCGCCACGTGCGGGAAGTGGTCACCGCATCGCGCGAAGGGGGTGCCTCCCTCAACATCCTGGCCGGTCTCATCGCCGGTAACTTCAGCGCTTACTGGATGGGCATCACCATCGCCGCTCTGATGGGTGTCGGCGCCTGGATCAGCAGCATGTTCCCCGTCGGAGCAGGCGCCTTGATGATCGCCCCGGCCATCTTCGCTTTCGGCCTGATCGCCTTCGGCTTCCTCGGCATGGGTCCGGTCACCATCGCCGTCGATTCCTACGGCCCGGTCACCGACAACGCCCAGTCGGTCTTCGAGCTGTCGACCATCGAATCGATCCCCGGCATCGAGGGGGAGATCAAGCGCGACTTCGGCTTCACCCCGTCATTCGAAAAGGGGAAAGACTTCCTCGAGGCCAACGACGGCGCCGGAAACACGTTCAAAGCCACGGCCAAGCCGGTCCTCATCGGCACCGCAGTCGTCGGCGCCACCACGATGATCTTCTCCATCATCGTGATGCTCACCAACAAGCTCACGGTGGACATGGACAAGCTTTCGCTTCTCCATCCGCAGTTCCTCCTCGGGCTCGTCGTCGGCGGCGCGGTGATCTACTGGTTCACCGGCGCCTCGACGCAGGCCGTCTCCACCGGCGCCTACCGGGCCGTCGAGTTCATCAAGGCGAACATGCATCTCGACGCCGGTGCCACCAAGGCCTCGGTCGAGGATTCGAAGAAGGTCGTGGCCATCTGCACGCAGTACGCGCAGAAGGGGATGTTCAACATCTTCCTCACGGTCTTCTTCTCCACTCTTGCTTTTGCTTGTTTCGAGCCGTTCTTCTTCATCGGCTACCTGATCTCGATCGCGCTCTTCGGCCTCTACCAGGCCATCTTCATGGCCAACGCCGGCGGCGCCTGGGACAACGCCAAGAAGATCGTCGAAGTGGAGCTGAAGGAGAAGGGGACGCCGTTGCATGCCGCCTGCGTCATCGGCGACACGGTCGGCGATCCGTTCAAGGACACGTCGTCGGTTGCCATGAACCCGGTCATCAAGTTCACCACCCTCTTCGGCCTCCTCGCCGTCGAGCTGGCCGTGGAGATGACCAAGAACGGGCAGCAGGGGCTGACCCGCATCCTATCGGTGGTCTTCTTCATCATCTCGATGATCTTCGTCTACCGCTCGTTCTACGGCATGCGGATTCACTCGCAGACCACGGAACATTCGTGATCGGTGATCGGTGATCGGTGGATCAGGACGGTGCATGGTCCTGATCCACTGAACCGATGTGGCACAGACACTCCTGTCTGTGCCCCGCGCCGCAGCGCAACCAACCGACAACCGACAACGCGGCGAAGCCGCCGATTCACGACCCGTTCGCGCGCATGGCGCCGCTGCCGTTCCCGGCGCGTTCCGCGATGCAACGCTCGATCATCTCCCGCAGTGCGACATGATTGACCGGCTTCGGCAGGATGCCGCAGATGCCGTATTCCACCACCCGCTCCTGGTACTTCTCTGGCAACCCACTGGAAATGATCGTATGAGACAACACCTCGGGCTGGCAGCGGTCGAGATACTCGAGCACGCCGAAGCCGTCGATGCCGGGCATCAGCAGATCGAGAACGATGGCGTCGAAACGCGCGGTGGCGAGCTTTTCGATGGCCTCGCGTCCGTTCTCCGCGATCTCGACCAGCATTTCCAGTTGCCGGCCGAAACCGGCCACCAGCTCGGCCGACGTCCGGTCATCGTCGACGACCAGCAGCCGCCTCTGCATCGCCTCATCCCGGCCGTAATCCGGCCGCACTGCCGCGACGACGGCCTGGACCAGCTTGCGATAGCTGAACGGTTTCCGGAAAAGGCGCGAGACCAGTTGCGGGGCGGTGTTCATCACCGTCTGCTCCGACATCCCCGTCATGAGAAAGACGCGGTCCAGCAGTTCCGGCTTCTCCATCTCGATGAAATTGAGGACGCCGAATCCGTTCAACCCGCGATGAATGATGAGATCGAGGATGGCGGCGGAGTAGTCATGCGCGCGCAACTTCTCGATGGCCGCGTAGCCTTCTTCGACGAAGTCGACCACGAATCCCTCCCGCTCCAGCGGGATCCGCAGGATCAACTCGGCGGCGCGGTCGTCTTCGACGATGAGTACGCGTTCTTGTATCACTACGTCTGTAAGTATATGCTGCAACGCTGTCAGACAATACTACTGGATTGTCTGGCCGCCCGGCGGCAACCGGGCACCTGATGTTCGCCGCGGACACTCTGATCGATTCCATCTCCCAGGCGGTCATCGCGACCGACCTGGCGGGGACGATCGTCTCCTGGAACCATGGCGCTCAGGAGTTGTACGGAAAGAGCGCCTCCGCGGTTATCGGACAGCCGCTGGGCGAGGTGGTACCCAAGGACGACCCTCTCGCCGAGCCGTCGCGGGTGTTCGAAGAGTTGCGCGCCGGCAGGCCGTGGTCAGGCGCGCGGCGCGTGGATCACCACGGCGGACTCGTGTTTCTGAACGCCGCACCCATCCGTGAGAACGCCGTCATCTCCGGATTCGTCATCGTCGGAACGCCTCTGAACGGGTTCGAGCCTCCGGCCGGCGAGAGCGAGCGGCTGCGGCAGCGCGAGGCACAGCTTCGCCAGGCGCAGCAGACGGCGCGCATCGCCAGTTGGGGATGGCACATCCCCAGCGACGCCATCGAGGGATCGGCCGACCTGCTGGAGATCCTCGACCTCGAGCCGGCGGATGGCCTGACGCTCTCGGAACTGCTGGCGAAGTACGTCCACCCGGAAGACCGCGATCGCCTTGCCGCCGCGTGCGAAACAGCCCGGGCGGAAGATCTGCCGCTCGACGCCGAACACCGCTTCCGCACTCCAGCCGGCAGCGAGCGTGTCCTTCATCTGCGCGGTCAACGCGTTCTCGATCAGCGCGGAAACGCCGTGCGGATCGCCGGCGTGATTCAGGACGTGACCGAGCGGCGGCGGCTGGAGAACCGGCTGCTGCAGGCCGAGCGCGTTTCCAGCCTGGGGCGCCTGGCCGCGTCGGTCGCTCACGAATTCAACAACGTGCTGATGGGCATCCAGCCGTTCATCGATCTCCTGACCAGGAAAGCCGGTACGGATCCGACCGTGCAACTGGCCGCCCCGCGCATCGCCGACGCCGTGGCGCGCGGCAAGCGGATCACCCAGGAGATCCTCCGCTTCACGCGCATCGCCGAACCGTCTCGCGTGGCGGTGAACGTCACCGAATGGCTGCAGGCCTTCCAGCCGGAGCTGGAGCAGCTCGCCGGTCCGGCGGTGGCGGTGAGCGTCGCATCCGACCCGGCGTTGACGATGCTCGCCGACGCCCATCAGCTCCGCCAGGTCTTTGCGAACCTGGTCGTCAACGCCCACCACGCCATGCCGAACGGCGGCCGGCTGGAGATTCGCGCCGTCGCTGACACCATGCGCAACGCCCATGACCGTCCCATCGATGCCGTGCACTTCACGATCGCCGATACCGGCGTCGGGATGCCGCAGGACACGCTGCGCTACATTTTCGAGCCTCTCTTCACGACCAAGAAGTTCGGCGGAACCGGCCTCGGCCTGGCGGTGGCCTCGCAGGTCGTGCAGCAGCATGAGGGGCACATCTTCGCGGAGAGCACGCTGGGCGAGGGGACGACGTTCCACATCGTCCTTCCCGCCTCCGAACCGGCCGCGGCCGCTCTTCTCCGTGAGCAGCCGGCGCGGCCGCGCGGCCACACGCTCCGGCCAGGTACGCACGTGATGATGATCGAGGATGACGAATCCGTCGGAACCGGCCTGGCCGCCCTCCTCGATTACGAGGGAATCTCCGTCGACTGGGTCCGCCTCGGCGCCGAGGCCGTCGCCAGGATCGCCGCGCGAAGGCCCGATGCCGTGATCTTCGACCTCGGCCTCCCCGACGTCGACGGACTCACGTTATACGACGAGGTCGCCTCCCGCTGGCCCGACCTCCCCGTCCTCTTCTCCACCGGCCACGGCGACGAGAACCTCCTGAAAAACCACGTCGTCGGAAAACACGTCGGCTACCTGCAGAAACCGTACGAGTCGGACGCGCTGCTTGCGGAGCTGGAGAAGCTGCTGGGGTAAGACGCGGTTGCGCGGTTGCGCGGTTGCGCGGTTGCGCGGTCTCGCGGTGTGTGGTTGCTGGGTTGCTGGGTTGCTGGGTTGCTGGGTTGCTGGGTTGCAAAGGACTTTAGCAACCTTGCAACTTAGCAACCTTGCAACCCCCACCGCGAGACCGCGCAACTCCGAGACCCCGCAACCTCGCCCTACCGCCCCTTCACCTTCTCGAAGAACGCCACCAGCTTCGGCGACCAGGCTGTCGAATCGAGGTGCAGTGACGGATTCAAACGCAACGCTGTCGTCATATCCGACGTCGCGCTGGCCAGGAGCGGGGCGCTGTTCCGCGACAGCATCGCCTGCGTGTAGCGGGAGCAGCCGCGAAGAAGGTATGCCTCCGCGCTCTCTCTCGTCGACAGGAGCTGCGTGAGGACGCGGTCGGATGAGGCCAGATCGCCGGCGGCGAAGGCGCGGTACGCCGACTGGAGCTGTTCGCGCGACGGATCGGGAGCGGTCACGACTTCGGCCGGCTTCCGGGCATCGAGCGCGCGCTCCTTCGCCGCAACCTGATCGAGGACGCGCTGGATCGTCTTCGCGTCGCTTTGCGGCTTCAGCTCCCCGTCGAGACGCTGCGCTTCGGATGTCGACAAGTTCAACGTCACCAGCCGCCGCCGGTACTGCTGCACCGCCACGCGCGCGGCCACCAGCGCCTCGCTCTCGCTCTCCGGTTGCGGCTCCGGTTTCTTCACCTCGACTTTAGGCTGCGGCGGAGGAACCGTCTGCGTCACCGGCACCGGCACCGGCGCGGGAGGCTGCGGCTGCACCGTCTGCTTCGGCTGCGGCAGGTCGTCGAACGGGATGATCACCTCTCCCGGCGCCGGCTTTCGCTGCGGCAACGGATTCGGCCGCACCGGTCGCGATGCGCGCTGCTTCTTCGCCTCCTCGGCGGCGTTCGCGAACAGACCGCGCGCTTCGTCGGCCAGCTCCGCCGATCGCTTGTAGGCGCGCACGTCGATGCCCGCCTTGGCATTGATGTCCTTCGCTTCCGCCAGCTTCCGCTGCGCGGCGTGATAGGTCTCGCTGCGGTCGCCGCCCGCGGTCACGGCGTCCATCTGCGCGGAGAGCGCCCGGCCGATGGCACTGTTCGCCTCCTGCTTGCTCGGCGTCGCCGCCCCCTCCGCGCGGCGCTGCTTCTCCGAATTCGCTCTTCCGATCAGATCGCGCAGTTGCGCGTAATACGGCGTGTTCTGAATCGCCCCCTGCTCCTCGGAAATCTTCCACTCGCGCAGCGCCCCGTCGGGATCGCCGAGGTTCAGCTTCGCGATACCGAGCCAGAAATGGGGCGTGTAGGTGAAGATCTGGTCGCGCACGCGCTGCGCCGCGTTTTCCTGCGGCATCTCCTCGATGGCTGCATGCAGCGACTGCGCGCCCGCCTGAAAGCTCGAGGCCCGCACCTGCGTCACGCCGCGGTTGTACGCCTCCACCCACTTCTCCGAGGCAGCCACCGGCAGAGCAGCCGCCAGCAGAAGCACGACGGCCACGCGCTTCATGGCGTTCCTCCCGAGAGTTGCGGAAGCGTGGCCGTCGACGGATCGGCGAACTGCACGTTGACGCGCTGCTCCTCGCCCGCCTTGACCTCCACCTTGCGGATGATGGATGAACGATAGGCCGGGTTCGACAGCGTGATCTCGTACGTCCCCGGCGCCAGGTCGACCGGCGCCGGCGTCACGAACGGCGCCTTCAGATCGACCGTGGCCCCGTTGGCCACGTTGCGGATGCTCGTCACCTCACCCCACGGAAACGCATTCAGCGCAACACGCCCCTGGGCGACGGGAACGACCGAGGCGGCCATCGGCGGCGCCGTCGTCTTCGGCTCCGGCTTCCGCAGCATGATCACCGCCGCGGCGATGACCACGAGCGCCAGCACGACGGCGATCCACATCCCCGGGCGCCGCTCCCCGGGGACCGGCACGACGTTCGTCGTCGACACCTTGCGCAGCTCGCGCGCCATCGGCTCGCCGTTCGCCGTCAGCACGGTCGATGCGTTCGGATCGACAGCCGGTATCTTCAACGGCACACCGCCGCTCGGGACCGTCGGCGTGCTCCGTTTCGTCGGCTCCTCGGTCACCTCGAACGCTTTCGGCAGCGGCGGCGGCGCGCCGGTGTGATCATCCAGCGTCGGCTCGAGCACTTCCAGCGCGCGCGCCATCTCCCGCGCCGAGGCGAAGCGCTTCTTCCGGTCCTTCTCCAGCGCCTTGAAGATCAACGCCTCCAGCTCCGGAGACGCCGGCATCGACGGATTCACCTCGCGCAGCGGGCGCGGCTTCTCCGACGAATGCAGCATCAGGTAGGCATGCGGCGTCTCCGCCTGGAACGGCGGCACGCCGGTCAGCATCTCGTAGAGGACGATGCCGAAGGAGTAGATGTCGGCACGTCCGTCGATGCGCTCGCCGGCGTCGAGCATGCCCAGGTGCTCGGGCGAGCAGTACTTCCACTTGCCGACGAACATCCCGGTCTTGGTCTTGTTCCCCTCGGTGCCATCCCCCTGCTTGGCGATGCCGAGGTCGATGAGCTTCACATGCTGCTCCCCCTCCTCATCGCGGGCGATCATGAGGTTCTCGGGGGAGATGTCGCGATGGACGATGCCCGCGCGGTGGATGGCCTCCAACCCGTGCAGCGCCTCGATGGCCAGCCGCGCCGCGTACTTCGGCGAGAGCGGCCCGTGCGTCTCGATCAGCTCGTGAAGGTTCGTCCCCTCGATGTACTCCCACACCATGTAGCGCGAGCCGTCTTCGAGCGTGGAGAAGTCGTAGAGCGCGGCCACGTTGGGATGATTGATACGCGTGGCCAGCCGCGCCTCGCGCAGGAAGCGGTCATCCGCCCCCGGCTCCCCGGCGATGCTGGTCCGCATCAGCTTGATCACCCGGATCGAGTTCAGATGGAGGTGAAGGACCTTGTAGACCTCCCCCATCCCTCCGATGCCGAGGCGCGAAAGGATCTTGTACTTGCCGTCGAGAGGCTGCTCGAGGTGTTTTCGGAGGAAATCGGTGATCGGCTCCCCGCAATACGGGCACGCCTTGAATTTCGAATCGATTTCCGACCTGCAGTGGATGCAGAAGAAGGGCATGGGGTCAGACGAGTGCGGCGATTATAACTGCGCCGCTGCGCGCGCGTTGTCTGCGCCTTCGGCGCGTTGTCTGCCTTCGGCGTTGTCGGTGATCGGTTGTCGGTGGCCGAAGGCCGCCGTGTGGCTGGCACAGATACTCTTGTCCGTGCCTGGGGCGACGCCGCGCATTCGCCCCAAACGGCCGATATCGTCCACGCGCGCCGCAGCGCGCAGACAACCGACAACGCGCCGAAGGCGCAGACAACGCCGAAGGCAGTTACCATCTCACCATGCTCCGCGAGCAGACCTTCTCCCTCCGCACCACCGCGCGCGAGCAGATCCTCATCATCACCGCCGAGGTGGAGAAAGCGCTCGGAGCGCTCACCGGCGGCGACGGCATCGCCACTATCGTCGTCCCCCACACCACCTGCGCCATCTCCGTCAACGAGAACGCCGATCCGGATGTCCCGGCCGATCTGACCAACGCCCTGCGTGCGCTCGTGCCGAAGATCCGATTCGAACATGGCGAAGGGAACTCCGACGCCCATTTCCTCTCGCTCCTCATCGGCTGCTCCCTCTCCTGGCCCTACCGCGCCGGAAAGCTGCTCCTCGGCACATGGCAGGGTATTTACTTCGTCGAGCTCGATGGTCCACGATCCACGAGAAAGGTAACGGTCTACGTCAATGAGTAAACCAATCATCCAGGTCGTCGCCCATCGTGGCATGGGACAGGGCTTCGTGCAGCCGGACGCCCCTTCCGAGAACACCCTCCCCGCCTTCGCCGAGGGATGGAAGATCTGCCGGGCGTGCGAGCTCGATGTGCATCTCACCAAAGACGGCCAGGTCATCGTCATCCACGACGACACCACCAACCGCACCACGAACGCCAGTTGGACCGTCCGCGACCGCTTCGCCGCCGAGCTCCGCTCCCTCGACGCCGGCCGCTGGAAAGCGCAGAAGTGGGCTGGAACGCGCCTCCCCCTGATCGAGGACGTCCTCGACGCCATGCCCGACGGCTGCGAGCTCTTCATCGAGCTGAAGGACGGCCCCCAGGTCGTCCCCCCCACCGCCGAGATCGTCCGCCAGTCCGGCAAAGCCGCGCAGGTGGTCTTCATCAGCTTCGACATCGACACGATCATGCTGGCCCGCCAGGAGATGCCGGAGAACGACTGCCTCCTCATCGTCGTCTTCGAAGCCGACTACGACCACGGCAGTTGGAAAGTCCTCTACGACGAAGGCCCCGGCTTCCGCACGGTGACAAAAACCTACGTCGAAGACGACCTGATCGCCCTGGTCAAGCAATACAGCCTGACCGGCATCGACACCAGCTTCGCCGTCCCCCCCTCGCTGATCACCCGCCTGCACGCCGAAAACCTCCGCCCGGTCGTCTGGACCGTCGACGACCCCTCGATCGCCCTCGACATGGCGAGGCTCGGCATCAGTACCATCACCACCGACCGCCCCGAACCGATTCGGGACGCCCTTCTCGCCGCCGGCTACGATGTGAAGTAAGGAGCGCCAGCGCAACGGAGCGCTGGCGTCTCGCCGGCTGGCCCGGGGGCGTCTCGCCCCCGTTCTCGGCGCGCTTGCGATCCATACTCCTCTATGCCATCCTCCCCCGCTCTCAAAAACAAAAGGAGGACACCATGAGCAAACACCACGAGGACCACTGCTTTTGAAGTAAGCAGCAAACGCCGCAAAGGCTACCCGTCCGAAACGCGCGTCAAACGCGGCGTCCGGATCGTCCACGGCGACAAAGAGCTTCTCGAAAAGCTCGGCCGCAACGACCCCTGCCCCTGCCAATCCGGGAGGCGTTTTCAAGAACTGCTGCATGCAGTCCGGCAACTACGGACGGCACGCCCCGAGACCACTACTTTCCGCTGACCAAACCCGCGCCGGGCCGCAAGGCCCGGCGTTCAGCCGACAACCCAGACCCCATGCGCGCGGATCTCGTCGTACATAGCATCGGGAGCGAGATCGATTTCGCCGGGCCATTCCACCGTCCCGAGATGGACCGCTGCCTGCGCGAAGAGCGATGCATCGCGCAGGGGCTCGAAAACAGTTCCGATCACCTTGTCGCCGTTGAGCAGGGAGCGCATGTCCAACGTCCCTTCCGTGTCGTCGACGAAGCGAACGTTCAGCACACCATGCTCCACGACGCGAATCTCCCGTACGCGCCAGGGCGCGCGCGGCTCGACCGCGGGCACTACTTCAGCGGCGCGATCCGCTTCGGCGGCTGCATTCGTTGGCATAGCTCCCAATCCTCCATCAGTTCATCACGATGCTCCGAAGCCACTCCAGCACAAGAGCCATGGCGCGGCGTGGAAGCGAGCCCCGCATCAGTCGAAGGTCACGCAAGTCGATCAGCGCTTCATGTTCCGCATACATGACATGAAAATGCGGCGGTGGATGATCCCCCGCGAACATCTGAATCACGACACCATAGAAGATACTGATCGTCGGCAACGAGCGCTCCTCGGTCAGTGGTTCTGAACCCCTGACCTCGAATCGTGAGTACAGCCCTTCGTACACCCGGTTCGTTGCGCCGTCAACGGCGACCCTAACCGCATATCATTCCCTCATGCCCAAAATCGCAGGAGTGGATGGTTGCCCATCCGGATGGATCGCCGTCGTCGAGCAAACCGAAACCCACAACATCACCGCCCACGTCTTCCTCACGTTCTCCGACCTGACGGCTGCTCTCGACGCCGCGGTAATCGCCATCGACATCCCGATCGGCCTGACAAACCACGGCCCTCGGCAGTGCGATCTCGACGCCCGCAGTCACCTCGGGCCAAAACGAGGAACCAGCGTCTTCCCCTGGTCCGGCGCCCCGATCATCCCTCCCAAGCGAAGACGCGAAGGACACGCCATCCGCCGCGCCCTGATCAACAACGCCTTCGGCCCGCTCGCGTTCGAATCCGCACGCAATCAGGTGTTGCCGCGACACGCCTCAAATGACGACATCGCCGACGCCTTCGCCGCGCTGTGGACGGCACAACGGATCGTGAAGGGGATCTCACGAACGATGCCGTTCGATCCTCCGGTCGACAGCGCCGGATTGCCGATGCGGATGATGCATTAGTTCGAGAACGACCGCTTCCTCATCATCGGCTCGAAAACGAGACACTGTTTGATCTCGTTCGCTTACGCCGTATCCTCCGCCCACAGGAGTTTTCGCTTCAGGTCGTGCATTTGAGTAAACGGCAGCAATCCGTCATGTTGCAGTCGGCCGACAACGATTCCGGGGCTGACTCCGATTCGGCTTGCGAACGCAATGATCGCCGGCTTAGACAGCGGCCGGCGCAGGTTGGTGAGTTCTGATGGCGGGATGAGAATATTCGACGCCCATTTGTTCGCTTCCTGTTCCATGGTCTCATCGTGCAATTCGGTTGCGCCGTCGCTGATCACTTCGTCGGCGTCTGTCATCGGGTCGTTCTTGTCGATGAAGACGCCTTCGCGCTTGCCGTGGAGCAACACATGCGCTGCCTCGTGAAAAAACGTGAACCAGAACTGGTCGTCGGTTTTGTAGCGGAGGGTAATCTGGATGATTGCTTTCTCCGGCGTCAGCCACCGCGCCGCTCCGGAGACATGCGTCCGAGGCAGCTCGCGTGTGAACACCACCGCGACACCCGCACGGGCACACATTTTGACAAGCTGAGAGTCGAATCCACTCGGCAGAGTAACCGTAAGCGCACGAACGGCTTGTAGCACGCGCTTGAACTCCGCTTCGTCATAAGCTGCACAACGGATTTTCTCCGCAACGATCCGACCTTGGCGCAACCATGCAAGGATCGCGAAACGGTTGGCGATGTAGGCATTCGAACGACGAAACTGCGCCGCCGAGACGAGATTGTCCAGTGCCGGCACGGAGGCCACGCCGAAAAAAGACAGTACGTTTTCCAGCTTCTCGACAGGGTCTCTTGCGGATCGGACCCACCCCACCTTCACCATTGAGTTATACGGTATTTCCGCTAGCCGATCGACATGCTTCGCGAGTTCAGCCTTTCGTGCTCGCCGCGCAATCGCCTCGCGGTACTGGGCCTCGCGATTGTTCCAGAAGGACGCTGGAACACCGAGTACTCGCTCGAGCTGCAGCGCCGTCTCGGCTGTGATGGCCGCCTTCCCCTGGATAATCTCGTTGATCGTCTTCAGCGGCCTCCCGGTTCGCTGTGCCAATTCGGACTGTGTCATCCCGATTGCGTCCAGTGTTTCCACCAGCGACTCACCGGGGGGCGAAACTTCTTCGGGCGTATATTCGTTCTTCGTCATGCGCTGGCTCCGTTCAGTGGTAGTCAATGACCTCGATGACAACGACGGACGTGACTCTCGACCAATCGAGCCCACCGTCGTCTCGAAGCGGCAGCGGTGGAGACGGCTCGAAAACGAGCCGTCGCGGATGATCAAGATCGACTGCGAGTTGCCCGTCACGATCGCCCTTGAGTTCATGACAGCGCGCTGCGGGCAGCTTCCCAACATCGGCGAGGCACTCCGCGGCACGCATTTCATCCAATCGCCGTCGGACGACTTTGGCCGTACGCTCGCCAAATACCTTCTGACGCAGCCGTGCGTCGTTGCAGGCACTCTTGAGTTTCTCTGTTCGAAATCGAATGTCCAACCCAGCACCACGTAATCTTAACGCATAGGGTTAAACATTTCAAACCGTCGTCGCTGAAAGTAGTTAACCCAGAAGGTGAAGAGCTTAATCCAGGCAGATTAGGCTTGGCAACAGCTAATCCAGCTTCATCCGCCGTACCCCTTCCACCGTGAAATCCCGCAGCAACTCGGCGATCGACATCTTGAACGCCCGGCTGATCCGCAGGACGATCGTGAGGCTCGGCACCTTCGTCCCCCGTTCGAGATCGCTCGTGTAGGTCGTCGTGATCCCCGCGGCTTCGGCGAACTGCTCCTGCGTCCAGCCGGCGGCGAGACGGAGCTGGCGCAGGCGCTTCCCGAAGATCTCTGCTTCGACGGCCATGTCCGCTTGAGCTTCAACGATCGTTGATGTAGACTCCATCGTCGATAGTTGATATTCGCTCGTTCTGAGTAGACACGCAAAGGAGACGCGATGACCGCCACCCCTGCCCTGATCCGCGACCTTTTCCTCCACCCTCGCCCTACCTACACACCAGCCGCGGCGGCGCAGGCGATCGGGATGAGCGTCGAGGATGTCGAGGGGTGGATGGAGGTTGGGGAGCTGGAGGGAGACGAGGCGCCGAGCGGCGTCGTGCTTTCGTGGGCGGAGCTGGTGTCGTTTGCCATGGGGTTCTGGGAGCAGGAGGAGATCGAAGAGGCGCTCGGCGCCGATGTGGCGGATACGATTCCGGAGCTGCTGCGGCTCTGCGATCTGGACGTGCGCATCCCGCGGATGGAGGTCGTGGCGCTGGAGAAGCTGGCGGCGCGGGATGGCAAGTCAGTCGATGCCGTCCTGGCGGCGGAGCTGCGCGATCTGGTGTCGGCGCAGTCGGAGTGGCTGGCCTCGGTCATCCCGGGGTTTGCGTCCGCGCTCGCGTGGCCATATTGACGGCGCCTTCGGCGCGTTGTCGGTTGTCGGTTCTCGGTTACTGGCGGCGTACGACGTGTGCGATTTTGAGATCACAAATTGTGATCTCAAGATGGCGTCGGTGGCGTAGAGCGGCTCTGAGTCCTAGCCGGCAGGCTCACGGCGCGCGCCCTGAGTCCACTAGTGAGGTCGTGGAGGCCATTCGTGAACTCGTGAAGGCCACCTGGTGATGTTTTAGCGTGCATGGGTGGACTCGTGGAGGCCACCGGTGATGTTTTAGCGTGCATGAGTCGACTCGTGGAGGCCACGTGGTGATGTTTTAGCGTGCATGAGTCGACTCGTGGAGGCCACGTGGTGATGTTTTAGCGTGCATGCGTGGACTCGTGGAGGCCACCGG